>Ga0209578_10000519_pt1 | contig 46871 bp, 38 predicted proteins | sample tdAd472_FD_187127 | JGI IMG/M metagenome (GOLD analysis project Ga0209578, IMG submission 187127) | Marine sediment microbial communities from the Atlantic coast under amendment with organic carbon and nitrate - tdAd47.2 (SPAdes)... | ecosystem: Environmental > Aquatic > Marine > Coastal >...
TCCGGTCCTTTCGGGATCATCTTCCATCAACAGCACGATCCACCGATTACGATGGCGACTTTCCCCGGGTACGCTCGGGGAAGTGCTGCTCAGGATGGACCGCAATGTTCAAAGCAGCCCCGCGTACGCCATCCGATTCTCCGTCCGTCTGCGTGTCGATTTCCAGCGGTCCAGCAAGCCGTAGCCTGATCAGTTGCCGATGGGCAACAGCCCCAAACGCTTCAGTGCATCACGGGAGGCCTCTGAATCGATCTCGATCAGGGCTTTGCGTGCTCGTCGCGCTTTCGTGGTCCCCGGCTCTTCAGAAACGATGCGCTCCAGTTCGACGATGACCGCATTCTGGATTCCATTGGAGAAGTGGGCCATGACATCGACAATATCACCGTTCGGAACTTCGTCAAAAGCATCCCTGGTTTCGCTGCCGTCAACGGACCAACCATTTCCTTCGGCTTTCCAGTCCACATCCCGCAGGAGCTCTTTCCAGTCCAGATCTTCCATGGAATGACCCAGTTCCTGAAGCACCGCGTCCGCGAGCTTGATGCCGGCTACCGCGAACAGGTCGCCAATGGCCTCTTCTGCATTCTCATCCAGGGTAATCTCCCAACCCGGGTCGTCGCCAATGTTCTGGCTGGAATCGTCCACTTCCGGATCGTGTGGCGTCGGGATCATGGAACGCTCGTCTCCGGAATGCGTCTCCGCCGAACGCGCTCCTTTCCCGGAATTGTCTTCCTGCTCGACAACAGGAGCCGAGTCATCGGATGCGGGATCCCAAGATGATGCCTTCTCATTTTCACCCGCATTCGTGATCTCAGCAGCAGCCGTGGACGTCAACGGATCGTCCTCGGCAACATCGGCCGGACCAGCCGGCGCAGCGGCCGAAATGAAAAGCAACAGGAAGACTGAGCATCCCGTGATCATCCAGCGATTCGTGGACGCCAATCCCTCCCCTTTGTAGTTGAGGACGGAAAGCACCCGTCCTTCCAACTGAGAAGGTCGTGCAATGGTCATGGCCATGCGGGGAGCACCGCGGTATGAGCGCATTTCCTTGGCGACGTCGATCAGCATGCGGGCATATTCCTCAGGCTCTGCACCCAATTGCAGCACCTCGCGATCGCACGAAGCCTCACGTCCCGCCTTTAATTCCGACCTGACCATCCACACGAGCGGGTTGAACCAGTGTACCACGAGCAGCACGGCCGACATGACATCATGGAGCGCATCCATCCTGCGCACGTGAACCATCTCGTGCATGACCGCATTGAGTTTCCGGTCACGCGACCAATCCTTCGCTTCGGAAGGAAGGAGCAACTTCGGCTGGAAAATACCCCAGGTCATGGGGGAACGGATTCCTGCCAGTTCCCTCGTTTTGACCTCGCGGGTCAGGAATACCCTGTCGCCTGCTTCTTCCAGGACGTCTGACCAATCCTCATCGCGCGGCGGTGAAGCCGATCTCCATAGTCTGGCCAGTGCCAAACGGGCAACCAACATGCGCCCTGCCATTACCAGGGCCCCGACCAACCAGAGAATGGCTGCCATCTGGCCCAGGGACAGGGATCGAAAAGAACCGACGACTGACGAGACAGCCTCGATCATGACATTCCCGTTTCCGGAAGGGACCGCAGGACGGGGATCCGGTGGAGGCGCGAACGTCGATGGATTCTCTGGATCCACTTCCCCATCAGGAAGACTCGCCGCCGTTTCGCTGCCCATCATGTATGAAAATGATTCCTGTCCTGTGAGGGTCTGAAGCGGGAGGATGTCCAGCGACGGAATCAAAAGGTGTCCAGCGGGCAGGACCAGCGCGGTCACTACGGCTGCCACAGCCAATTCATAGCGCAAGCCGGGAGAATATCTTCGTGCCAGCCGGAGGGCAAGCAACCCGATCATCAGAAGCAATGATGTCCTGGCAGCCAGGGATATCAGCAAATGTGTATCAACGGAAAGGTTCATTTCTCATCCTCCGCTGATCGTCTCTGTTCGATCAGTTTTTCGAGTCGATCCAGATCTTCATCGCGCAGATTGGTCTCGGAAGCATCCAGAAGCGCTGCAACGGCTTCAGAAACCGATCCCTTGAAAAAGGTGGTCAATGTATGCCGGAGTGCCTGTTCTCCAGCCTCATCCTTGGAGGTTATCGACTCATAGACGTATCTGGGGCCCACTTTCTCATGCCGGATGTGGCCTTTCTCTTCAAGGATTCGAAGCATGGCACGCACGGCGGAATAGCCTGGGCCGTCCGCCAACCGGTCCATCACCTGTGCTGCCGTACTGGGACCGTGCTTGTACAGCACATTCATGATCTGTCGCTCCCTGCGACTCAGGTCCCTGCCGGGATGGGGTGTATCCGATGGAGCCATGAATGATGATGGGCTATCTGTTCAGCAGTGGAGTGACTGTAATCAGGGGTGACTTCAGTCAGATGCTATGTTTTTAACACCCTACGTCGGATACAGCCGCGTGTTGCACGGGAAGCGCAACATCCTGGTATCCGCCGATGCCAGTCGGCTTGCCTGGTCAGTTTTCGGAAACCGTATTCCAGACCGTGTCCCAATCTCGCGTCTGCAGCCGATAACCAGCATCCCAGGACAGGTCGAGATTGAAGAAATGCCAGAGCCGGATCTTTACGCCAATCCCCAGACTCACCGACGTGTAGCGTTCATCCGTGTCTTCCATGCGAATCATCGTCTCGAGACCCGAGCGCAGATAGATCGTCCTGAGGAATACAGGTACGGTCAGCCATCCGCTGTCCGGAAATGCCACAGGTTGCCGGATGCGAATACCGAATCTCGCGTAGTGCTGGTCTCTGACTGGAGCATCACTCCAACCGACCGGCTTGAAAAACGTCAGCCCGAAGATACCGGCATTGTTCTGGTAGAGATGGCCGGCATCAAGCCGGATGGACGTATTGGAATGGCGTAATACCGGGACGTAGGCATTCAGCAAGGTCACGCTGCCTTTGCGCTTGTCACCCACGTCACGATTCAACTCGACATCGGCAAACCATGAGATGAACTGCCCACTTGTTGGCCAGATGTCCCGCGGGTTGCGCAGCATCTTCCGACCCAGGAAAACGGAAGGTTGCAAGGCCAGCCTCCCGCGACGTTCCTGGAGCAGTTCCAGTGCGTCATCCATGTACCTGTCCGACCGATAGCTGAGCGAAACCGAAGATATGAGGCTCGTACGGTGCACGTTCTGCTCCATGGTGTACGGCAGGTAGGCCGCGAGTGACCAACTGATCCGGTCCCGTACCACCCGCTGAACATCGGACTGCCCCTGGATGATGGCGTCAATGGTCGTCGGGCGCCTTTCCACCTTGAACCCGGGCCGGAAAGGGAAATGAGCGGACTGTACCCCGAATTCTCCCCAGAGTCGATTCTTCTGGACGATGCCTTCGGAATACCATGCCACTCGCTGCATCGGGTCGGTACCCTGCATGGCGACTCCGACTCCCAATCCAAGCCGGGCGTCATTGTCGCGCTGACGCTCATCGTCCAGATAAAGCGTTGGATAGATCATCCTCGGCGACAGGTGGCGCCACGCCCGGTACGGCTCGGGTTCCGAAAAAAATGGATCCAGTTCCTCGAACGCTTCCTCCCTTTCCAAATCTTCTTTCCAGGGTGTGCTCCAGGTAGCATTTGCCCGATCCCTGTTCACTGATTTGATCCAGGGACCGTTCAGGGCCATGGTGTAGAGGTCGAACTGTTCTTCCGAATAGCCCACAAAAACCAGGTGCCGGCCGTCCGGGCTGACGTGACCCTCCATGGCGCCATAGAGGGCGTTTGTTGCCTGTACCATCTGCTCCGTTCGCGCATCCAGAACATACACGTTCAGAATGCCGGATCGATCGGACGTGAACGCAAAGTATCGCCCGGTCTGATCCCAGCTCCCATCGTAAACGGTTGCCCCCTCAAACCCGATCCAGGGCGTCAGGGACCACGTTTCTGCGGAGGAATCGATCAGGAATGCCGCCTGATGGGTACCCGATTTGACGATGACGGCCAGCGAATCCGACCCGGGACGCGGCGCCATGGAAACCACTTCCAGGCCAGGGCGCTCCAGTCGGGTTTCCTGTTCGCCGGAAGTGATGTCGACGATCCGGTTGTACTGCCCGAAGGACCTGAGCGCGAGCAACATTCCATCCGACGTCTGGACCGGGTTGTACGTGTGTCCGGATCCTTCGAGGCGCTCTTCTTCCCCGGTTTCCAGATTCACGCGATAGGACCACGATGTCTTGGCCTGCGGAGCGAATGGGTGTTCAGAATATCGCGAGTACAGCACGTCGTTGGTCTCGGGCACCAGGTACAGGACCGCATCGTCCGTGATCTCGTTCCAGGTGGCACGAGTCATTTTCCCGTCAATGGCTACCCGCTGGAATCCACGTGGCAGGTTGTAACCGAGCGCATAGGTGACAATGGATCCATCAGGCATCCAGAAGGGCCTTCGGTGGGTCTGGCCTTTGCGACGGGCAAGCGTTGTTGAAGGAGACAACGTTCCGATGGCTGACCGGGTGGAATCTTCCTTCTGTTCGAACCAACGGCGGAACTCGCCCTCCAGACGTCCGGGTGACCTATCGAAGGCCAGTCGCACATTTGAACCGTAGCCGGATATCGGTATGTGCTGCTGCCATCGCAATGACGCCTGGATGGCATCCGCCCCATACATGTCCATGAGGAAGTCGACATACAGCGACCCTCCCAGGTAAAAGCGATCGAAAGGTCGCGTGTACGAAGGCTCCTCGAGAGCCTGGGAAAGACTCCATCCTCCCGATTCCATCATGCCGGCCCGAGCCTGCATCAGGAAGAAAGGATGGTGAAGTCGGCCTGCACCGGCGGGAATCTGGCTTTCCCTGTACACGGCCAATCCCTCGACGACGCCGGAGGGCTGAAAGAGACCCAGCCCCCGTGCAAAATCAGGTGCAAATCGCCCCATCAACCCGGTTATACTACGGCCAACCCTGAACTCGGCTTGGGCAGCATGGACCAATTCGTGGGCGGTGACCACTTCCATCCATGATTGATGACGCCGGGATAAGCCCCTGCCCCGCAACGCAATGGCATTGATCTCCGTCTTGTAGGGAAAGGGCGTCACGTACCCGTTCCCCGAGTCCGATTGGTCACTCAGGATGGCCGTCAGGTCGTACGGTCGATCAACACCCAGGAAGGCGTCGGTGCCAGGCCGGGTGTCCCGCAACACGCCAAGCATCTCGCGAGCCATCCGCTCGTGACGGTCAGGGTAGATGATCTCGAACGTGCCGTCAGATACGTGCAGCCAGTTTTCCCCCGGAGGTCGATAGATGACATCGTACAGGGAAACGACCTGTGCACGGAGAACGGATGGGCCGGACAGCAGGACCAGGAAGACCATCAGGATCTTCCCGAACAGATGTCGGACATCGTTGGAGGAGAAAAAGCCTTGGAGGCGGGCTGAGGAGATCATGCCCGCAAAGATACGTTTCTCCTATTCACCCTGTCCGAGGGAATAGCCTCTCTCTCCGTCGAAAGTGTAGAGGTGCTCGGTCTTGATGACATCACAAGACGCCTCGTTGAGTGAGCCCAGCAGGCGCAGCACATCGGAGAAATTCAGCGCCGATCCATCCGGCGAGATGAAACGGCAGCGCCAGTGGTCCGTCCAGAATGTCTCGGGAAGCCCATCCGGGTACACTTTGACACCGCGGTTGGTAATCATCTTCAACTTCCACCCTTCCGGACAGGCGTCCTCGAGAATCTTGCCCAGTCGATCGGGGTGTCGGTCACCATCGGCCCAGTCCAGGAAGACATCGATACCTTCCATTTCCTTTTTCGGAGCCGCATTGCGTACGGGAGGCACGTGAATCTCGGCAGCCTGGAATTGCGCTGCTGCCAACTTCCTGGGCATCTGACCCAGGCGCTCAATGATGGCATCCGTAAAGGCCTTGGTACCCACTTCGCGTTCGCTCAGGCCCGGGCGAAAAACGTCCGCCGTGTGGATGCCGTCTTCCAGGGTGACCAGCCAGGCGTTGTTGATCTTCTCTGCCTGCTCGGCATAGCCCAGGTGCACCAGCATCTGGATGGCACCATTCAAGAGACCGGATGGGTTGGCCACATCCTTGCCGGCAATGTCGGGTGCTGATCCGTGAACAGCTTCGAACATGGAGACGGTCGATCCGATGTTGGCTGAACCGGCCAGTCCCACGGAGCCGGCGACCTGCGCGGCAATGTCCGAAATGATGTCACCGTAGAGGTTCAGGGTAACGATCACGTCGAAGGTCTCCGGCATGGCTGCTACACGGGCCGAACCAATGTCGATGATCTGGTGATTGCTTTCGATGTTGGGGTACTCCTTTGCAATCTCGTCAAACACCTTGTGGAAAAGGCCGTCCGTGTGCTTCATGATATTGTCTTTCGACATGCACGTAACGGTCTTCCTTCCGTGGGCCTCTGCGTACTCAAAAGCGTAGCGGATGATGCGCTCGCTTCCCGGACGTGTGATGAGCTTCAGGACCTGGGTGACTTCAGCCGTCTGCTGGTGTTCGATTCCCGCGTACAGATCCTCTTCGTTCTCCCGCACGATGACCATGTCCATCCCCGTGTGCGGGGAGTTCACGTACGGCGCGTACGACTTCGTGGGACGCACATTGGCAAACAGGCCCAGTGACTTTCGAATGGTCACGTTCAGGCTCTTGTAGCCGCCACCCTGAGGGGTCGTGATGGGCGCCTTGAGGAAGGCTTTGTTCCGACGTATGGTGTCCCATGCCTCCGCAGGAATGCCCGAGGTATTTCCGGACAGATAGGCCTTCTCGCCGATCTCGACGACCTGATAGTCCAGAGGGGCACCCGCAGCATCCAGGATCCGGATGACGGATTCCATGATTTCAGGGCCGATGCCATCTCCGTATGCAACGGTGATCGGTGTCTTTTGCGAGGCGGTTGTCTGGGACATGATGCGAAAGCGATTCTGGAGGAAACGTCGGGTGTGGGTGCGCGCTGGCGCACAGCGCTCTTCTATATGAGGCGAAAGAGCCAGTTCCGGTCCTTTCGTGAAGCCCTTGCAATGAATCGCAGCCGGATGGGTGCCACTACCCCATGCAGATCATGCGGATCATGTTCTGCTGGGTCGGCTTGTGGAAATACCGGTTTGTCTCCCGGAATCCATACCGCTCGTAGAAACGCCTGCCAATCGAGTTTTCCTCAAACACCTCCGTCAGCAGCGGCTCGTGATGCAATGAAGCCCAATCCATGAGCGATCGTCCGATGCCCCTTCCCTGGGCATCCGGATGCACGAACAATCCGCCCACTTCATTGCCTATCAGGGCGATGAATCCCTGGACCCCATCCCCTTCGTCGTACACCCAGGTCTCTGCCGTGGGCAGCCAGACTTCCCTGATCTGTTTTCTCGTCTTGCCCAGGAAGTCCGCGGACAGGAACGGCGTCGCAATCCTGCTGGCATCGAGCCAGATGGCAACGATGGCGTCAGTGTCTTCAGGATGATATTTCCGTATGGGCTTCAAGAGGATGGCCGCCCGGGATGATGTAGCCGTTCAGGTACAGGAAGATCGCAAATCGCAGCGGATTGCCAAACCGCACGTGGCTCAGCCTTTCCTCGACCTGCGAAGATCGACAATGGTCCAGACGGAAAGCACCAGAAAAGGCGTCGCGGAAAGCGTCGTCAGCCAGCCGCCACCCAGCATTCCGATCACCAACATGAAGTAGAGCAGGATCCCGACGCCTGCAATGCCCAGCCAGGTCAACACAGGAGTGGGATCCTTCCGGAATGCCGCGATCAGCAACATGACCTGCCCGAACAATGGCAGCCAGATGAAGGGATGCAGCGTCCCTTCAGGATCGGAGAACACCATCTTGATGATGTCCCACTCGCCCTGGATCAGGAACATGCTTTGGTCCTCTCCCCACTCAAGGTATCCGATGAATGAGGCCAGGATAAGCCCTATATGAAGCAGCTTCTTTTTCATGGGTGTATAACCCGATCTACTCAAAACGTATCATCCATGCACGCCGCTCTTCGCTGAAGAAATATTCTTCAGACCTGTATGGGGGGACGTGATGCTCCATCAGCGGAATGAGGGATTCCTCAGGCAGATCAATAGGATCCTCGGGAATGAATGCGGCCAGCATGGCTTTCGTATCGGCGAGTCCTGCTTCCCGGGATCGATTGTACCACTCCTCCGGATCTGTCTCCAAATCATACAGCTCCTCCGAGCCATCTAGGTACCGGATAAAGTGCCAGTTCTCATAGCGGATGGAGTAACTGCCCCAGTCGTAGGTGGTCAGAATGGGCCTGCTGACAGGTTCAAGAGGATCCGCGAGCATGTCCACAAGAGACTCCCCATCATAGCGATCCCGGGGCGTCAGATTGCAAAGGGCAGCCAGTGTCGGGTAGATGTCCATGAGGGAGGTCAGGTTGCCTGTGGCTACGCCGGATGCAGATCCTTCGGGCAGCGCAGCAACACCCTCTGGAACTCGCATCATGAACACGGTACGGATGACATTCTCCCACAATGCGAATTTGCGCCAGTGCTGTTTTTCGCCCAGCTGCCAACCGTGGTCGGACCAGATGACCACGATCGTGTTGTCCGCATAGGGACTTGCCTCCAGTGCATCCAGCAAATGGCCCAACATGGCATCGGCATAAGCTATGGATGCCAGATACCCCTGAATGGCGGCCTCCCACTGTCCGGCTTCCACTACATGTTCGTGATAGTTGCCTCCCCGCTCGATGAGTTCTTTGGCCACGGGACCCAGATCCTCCAGGTCATTTTCGAGAATGGCCGGCTTCTGGATGTCCTCCAGTGGGAAACGGTCGAAGTATTCCTGGGGCACATACCAGGGCACGTGGGGCCGGTAGATTCCAGCAGCCAGGAAAAACGGTTTGTCGTGCTCCTGTTGCAGTTGATCACTGATGTAGCTGACCGTTTGATAGTCAGCCGTTTCCTCATCCGTCAGGTCGAGCGGAGCCCAATCGAACATGTTGTACATGTATTTGAAGGGTGCCATGTTGACGGGCCGCTCATCCGGCAAGAACTCCTGCGGCATGGGATTGGTGATGCTCGGATAGTAGGCATCCCACCCGAGTGTATCGACCTGACCGTAGTGAAAAATCTTCCCTGCTCCGGCAGTGTAGTACCCACTCTCCCGAAAATGCTGACCGATGGTCCGCACTTGCTGCAGCTGCGGTACGTTGCGCCAGTCCTGATAGTTGGAATACATCCCCGATGAAACCGGGTGCAGCCCGGTAAGCAGCGCCGATCTCGAGGGGTTGCATCCCGGGCTGGGGGCGTAGTTGCGGGTGAAGTTCACTCCAGTTTGTGCAAACCGGTCCAACTGGGGCGTCAATGCCTGGGGATGTCCCGCAAGGGGCTCAACCCAGTCATTCATGTCGTCCAGCGAGATGAACAGCACGTTGGGGTGCTCAATCAGTTCGGGGTCCGGAGAGGAACAACCCGCAGTGGCAACCAGCAGAAGGATGAGTAATGATCGTGACATCGTCATGAGCGGCAGGAAGCGGTGAATGTAACTGATCCTGTTACATTTACGCGTTTCCTGAGGCGTCTGGGGCTGTTTTTGGCGAACCGGCCAATCTGTAGCCCAGCCATCCCATCGGAATGTAGGCGAGGATGAGATCGGAAGCGTTGAACCACAGGGGACCTCCGATCATCGAGACAGCTGTGATTCCACCCAGCAGGAAGAACACTCCAATACCCAAAGCAAAGGCTTTGTGGTGGCTGGCAGCCAGTTTCACGGCCAGGAAAGCTCCCAACAATGTGCCGAGTGCGTGCCCGAGGAATGGCGGGATGAAGTTGGCAAATCCGAACAGGTGGATGCTGTCCCGAATGGCTTCCATGGACGATACGTCAGCACCTTCGGGCAGTGGAATAATGGATGGTCCGATGTTGACGAGGGCGGAGTTCAGGATGCCGCCTGCGAGTACTCCGGCTACAACGGCAATGATGTTCTTGATTGTTGGATTCATGGCGGAATGAAGGATGATTGGCGAGGGTTGCGGTCTCAGTCTGTGGGTGGCGGAATGCGCTCTTCCAGTTGGGTCGGGCGCGGATTCAACCCGGATCGATGATGCAATACGGCGGAGTTTATCCTCGCTACGACATCCGGATGCTCCTCCGCCACATTGAATCGCTCTTCCGGATCGACATCCAGATTGAAAAGAAGCGGCGGCACGTGTTCAGTGCGCTCATTGTCCCGGGTGTAGGCCCATTCCGTGATGAAGTGGGCTTTCCAGGGTCCAACCCGTGCAGCATAGAGGGTGGCACCCCGATAGTAGAAATAGGTATCCCGGATTTCTGCTCCAGCGTCACCGGTCAGGACGGGCATGAGACTGGCGCCGTCCAGGTCTAGGCCTGCCGGGAGTGTTTGCCCGGTCAATTCCACAGCCGTGGGCAGAAGGTCCATGGTACTCGTGACGGCAGCACTGACCGATCCGGGTTCAATCGTTCCCGGCCACCAGGCCAGTGCCGGTACCCGCATCCCTCCTTCCCACGTCATTCCTTTTCCGCCGTGGAGCAGGCCTGACGACCCTCCCTGCTCTCCGTATACCAGCCAGGGACCATTGTCGCTGGTGAACACCACCAGCGTGTTTTCTGCCAACCCTTCTTCCCGCACGGCATCCAGCACACGACCGACGGTCTGGTCCAACTCTTCCATCACATCGCCATACATCCCTCGCCTGCTCACGCCTTCGAACGCTTCCGACCGGAACAGGGGTACGTGGACCATGCTGTGCGCCAGGTAGATGAAAAAAGGCTGCTCCCGATGCTCCTGCATGAAGGAAATGGCCTCGTCCGTATAGCGCTGCATAAGCGTGGTCTGCTCCGCGGGCTGTTCGATGACTTCCTCGTTGCGCAAGAGCTCCAGATTCCAGTATTCACTTCGGGGATCGTCGAATTGCTCCCGTACGGGGAGGCTGGGCACGCGGTCCATGTCGTTCGAGTACTTCAAGCCATAGAAGTAGTCGAAGCCATGTTGCCTGGCCGCGTACTCAGGCATGTGTCCCAGATGCCACTTGCCAATGGCCGCGGTCGCATAACCTGCATCTTTCAGGACTTCCGCCACCGTGATCTCCTCCTGCGGGAGGCCACGCCGTGAATCCGGAAAAAGGACCCGACGGGTATCGGATGCCATTCCACTGCGAATCGGAAGTCGCCCGGTCAGAAGCCCTGCGCGGCTTGGTGTACACACCGACGCTGCCGTGTAGAACTGGGTGAACTTGAGTCCCTCCTGGGCCATTCGGTCCAACCGGGGAGTCATGATGGTTGGATGACCGTACACCCCCAGATCCCCGTATCCCAGATCATCGGCAAAGATGACGATGATGTTTGGCGGGCGCTCATCTTCAGACGCGGAACACCCGCTGGCCAAGATGGCAAGCAAGAAGGCGGTGATCAGGCCGTGCCTGAGTGCTGCACCCGGAAACAGGCGTTTCATGTCTTGGCGAGGGATTCTGGATATCTCATGGTACACCTTTACTCCATGAAGCGCCAAGAAGTCTGGTGATCCCGGTTCAATTTCTGACCTGTCAGGCGAGCCCGAACCATTTCGACCGGTATACGGCCGCCTTTCATTACGGCGTCGTGGAACTCCCGCGCCGTCATCTGGCCCGAGTCAACCAGTTCCTTGTACAACTCCCTGAACTGGATGCCTCCCATCATGTAGGCCACTTGATACAGTGGTGAGTACCCACCCTGAAAGGAACGGCGCACTTCGGCCTCGGCATTGGCACGTTCATGGCCGACCCGGTCCACCAGAAAATCAACGGCCTCTTGCGGCGTCATGCGCTCCAGGTGGAATGACAGCGAGAAGATGATGCGCGCGGCCCGGTGCATCCGCCAGAAAAGCATGCCGATCTCGTCTTCCGGGCCGCGCGGGAATCCGGCATCCCAGAGCACCATCTCCCAGTACAGTGCCCAGCCTTCTCCCCAGAAGGGTGTGTTGAACATGCCCCTGTGCTCATTGAAACGACTCGTCATGAAGCCCTGGAGGTGATGCCCGGGGATCAGTTCATGGTGCACCGTGGCACGATTGAAATGCGGGTTGTTGCCGCGCATGCTCATGAGCTTCTCGTCATGCGTCATCTCGTCGGTGGGATAGGAAATCCAGATGGTCTCCCCTCCCAGGAAGAATGGCGACACCCGTTGGCGCTCGGCCGACATCATGGTCATGCGCCAGACTTCGGAGGCCAGTGAGGGAAGTGTGATCCAGTCGTGCTCATTCAGGAAATCGATCGATTGCTGCTCCAGATCCACCACCACATTCGGCTTCTGGCCCGGAGCGACAGCCAGATTCTTGACCGCTTCCTGCGCCGCTCTCCAGTCATCGCCATATCCCATTTCCCGGGAGGCTTCAATCAATGCCTCCTCCATCCAGGCGAATTCAGCCTCGGCAATCCGGATGAGTTCATCGGCCGTGTAGGGAATCATTTCGTGCTTCAGGTGGGCCTGGAGCCCTTCTTCCCCGATCGGGTCGCCGACCACCGGACCGCTCTCCAGATCACCGATCCATGCCGTTTCAATGGCCAACGCGTGCGCATCCAGCGCCTCCGAAAGCCGCTTCCAGGGCTCAGGCACCCACCACGTGAATTCCGGATCGTAGCCGTTGTAGAACCCGAACCAATGGGACATGCTTCGCTTCACGGAACGCATGTTCTGTGCTGCCCGCATGGCAAGCACTGTCGTGATTCCTTCAACACGCTCCCCATTCGAAAGGGCAGCAGCCATGAATTCCGCCTCCTTCGCCGTGCCGTTGAGCAGATCGGCCGCGGCGCGGGCGTCCACCGGCTGTCTATCCCGCCAGGCCTCCCGAAGGGCAACCAATTTGGCCATGTAGGGCATCAGCAGGGAGATGGCTTCGAAGGATTCCCTCTCTTGGCGAAGCATCTCCTGTTCGAAGTCGATTCGATTACGAAGCATGACGTAATCAATCCTGCCTTCGTGGTTGAGCGCGTCGAAATTGGTGTTGCTCAATGCCCGCTGCCAGTCGGCATAGAAAGAGGCCATTCGATTGTAGCCCGTTTCAGACATCGGCGTGTCATATCGCCGCTGCAATGCCTCCAGGTCCTCCCGATACCGGATGACCGCTGAGCGAAAGTCACTGACGCCCTGCTCGAATTCAATCAGCGCATCCAGATCAGGTGTCCGTGCCAGGGCTGGGTCCTGCGCAGTGGCGGGAAAGGCGGAAATGAGCAGAAAGAGAAGGCTCAGCAGGGAATAGCGGATACGCATGACGGCGCCGGATTGGCTGTTGAAACGAGCGTCAATATAGTCCGTGCCGACCTCCCCTCATCAATCCAGGGCATCGTCGGCAATATGCCACTCCAGATCCTCGATCACACTGAGTTCCACGATGTTCTCCGCACGTCCCAACAAGGCCTGACACTCCTTGCTGAGGTTAAGCAGATGAAGCTTCTTGCCGTACTGGTTGTAGCGCTCCGTGATATTCTGCAGTGCCTCGATGCCGGAATGGTCCCACACGCGGGATTCCTTGAAATCGATGATGACATGCTCCCTGTCCTTCTTGAACCTGAAAAGGTTCTTGAATGAAGTCACCGAACCGAAGAAAAGCGGCCCTTCCAGGTGGTAGTGGGTACGTCCTTCCCGAGTCTTGCGTTCGGCGTGCATGACCTTGCCGTGCTCCCAGGCGAACACGAGAGCGGAAACGATGATACCCACAAGCACGGCGATGGCGAGGTCAGCGATGACCGTTACGACCGACACGATGATGATGACCAGTACATCGGATAGCGGAATCTTGCCGATGAGTCGCAGACTGGACCATTCAAACGTTCCGATGACAACCATGAACATGACACCCACGAGTGCTGCCAGCGGGATCTGCTCGATCAAGGTGGCGCCGAACAGCAGGAAGCCAAGCAGGGCCAGTGCAGCCACGATTCCGGAGAGTCTTCCTCGCCCACCTCCGCGGATGTTGATCATGCTCTGTCCGATCATTGCGCAACCGCCCATTCCTCCAAAGAAGCCGTTCACGATGTTGGCAACACCCTGCCCGATACATTCCTTGTTGCCGCGTCCACGTGTCTCTGTCAGTTCATCGACCAGCGTCAGTGTCATGAGCGACTCGATCAGGCCAACAGCTGCTGCCAGAATCGCGTAGGGCAGAATGACTTTGAAAGCCTCGAGCGAAAATGGAATGTCCGGCAGGTTGAACGCAGGCAAACCGGCCGCAATCGTAGTAATACTGGCATTCTTGTCCTGAACGAAGTCCAATACCGTGCGCACTGCCCCAGGAGTGGCGTCATTGATGAAAGCGCCGATGACGGTCACGACCACAATCCCGACCAGTGTCGCCGGGACCGCCTTGGTCAGCTTAGGCAGCAGGATCGATATACCCATGGTCAAGACAATCAGGCCCAGCATCAGCGCCAATGGCCCGCTGGGAAGCAGTTCTCCCCCAACCCTGAACTGGTCCAGCTGGGACATGAAGATGATGATGGCCAATCCATTCACGAATCCGAGCATGACGGGGTGCGGCACCAGTCGGATGAACTTTCCAAGCCTCAGCACGCCGAAAACCACCTGGATGAGCCCCATCAGGATGACAGCAGCGAACAGGTACCCGAGTGACTGTTGAACAATGACATCCGCAGACAAACCGGTTGCCTGTCCCTGTTCAACAATCTTGGCAATCAGTGGCGCAAAGATTACGGCCACAGCCCCGGTTGCCCCCGATATCATCCCAGGCCGCCCCCCCAGGATGGCTGTAATCAGTCCCATCATGAAGGCCGCGTACAGTCCGACCTTGGGGTCGACACCGGCCACGAAAGCAAACGCGATGGCCTCCGGTACAAGTGCCAGCGACACCGTCAAGCCCGACAGGATGTCGTTCTTCACGTTCGAGGGTCGCTGAATCATCAGCTCCACCAGCCTGTTTCGGGCTGAGTGGAGTTGCATGGAGGGCTTTCTATCAGTCATACAGGGCCGTTTCTAACACGTACAGACAAAAAAAGTCAGAAGCGATCGGGTGCCGCTTCTGACCGACAAGGGGCCATGCTGGATGGCCCAAGAACTGTAATGTCGAAAACTACCGCGTACTGGAGCCAGGAATGGCTGCCGCGTTTGAATTTGCGGGTAATGGAAGCCCTTTTCCGACGGTCGATCGCCTCCCTGTTTTCGTCCTCCTTATGGGCGGTTACTTTCCGACGGGAATCCTGAGGAGGCGGTTGTCGATCGTTTGGACATCCACATGGGAGCCTTCATACAACCGATCGAGGTTGAGTACCCAGTCGCAAAAGGATGTGTACAGTTCCGAAGGTGTCTTGCCATTGACCGTCCTGAGTGTGTCTCCAACGGCAACACCCAGATCCGGAGTGGCCTGTCTGACGATCCAGGTCGATGGATCCAGTACTCCCGGAAGGAACGTACGCGGCCTGTCCACAGCGATGGGCTCCCGCTGGGACAACTGGATCTGTCTCGACTCGTAATCCAGGGTCACGACGAAATGCTCAAGGAAATCATTGCCCAGCAGGGCTTTGCCCAAGGCGCTGAATGTTACCGGAATGGTGGCAATCGCCCCTCCCAGTTGTACCTCCAGTTCCTTCACCATGACCGAATCGGCGTTGCTGCCATGTATTCCGCTGCTGGCGTGATCCAGGATGACAGCTTCCAGTGGCGCGTCAAACGCAGAAGCGAGTTCCAGAGGCAGCACCAAGCCGCCGTTGTAACCCGTGTCAAAGAGGACACCGCTGACCACCCGGCCGCCCACGGATATCGAAACGCTCGGTACACCGGACAGCGCCGGCGTCTTGAAGCTGATGGACTCAAGGCCAGGCTCCTGGGGAAAGGGTTCATCGGAGAAGTACATCATCTTGCGCGGATAGTCTATCCTCCAATTTGCCAGCCGGATGAGATTCCCCCCGATGATGCCATGGGACGCTATGCATTGACTTGCCGAATCCGATCCGTAGCGCAGTTTGCCGGCGCCGATGTCAAGAAAGCGGGTAGTGCCGAGGGCAAGGGAATCGATGCGTATGGTCTCTATTTCCCGACTGACGCCCTGTGCCGTGCCTGAAGTCTTCGAGGAAACGACATCCAGGCCAATACCTGTTGCCAAGCCGTATTCGACCTTGCCGTCGAAAGCAGCGGTGTCGAAGATCATCTGCCGTTGATCCTCCTCATCCTGGAGGGTGACAGGCACGACGATGAGGTCCTTTGTCCACCCAAAGGAAAGTGAGTCCACGAAGGCAGTCCGGTTGACGGATCCTCCCCTCAGCAATTGAACGTTCTTCACGTAATTGCAGCCCCCTATTGAAAGGCTCACGATGAACAGTATCGCAATGATCCGAAAGGCTCGCATGACACTTCGTTTCATGGTTTCAAGGCCCAGAAAGGTCGAAAGAACATGGCGGGGCGGGCTGGATTTCGTCCAGCCCGCCCCGCTCCACGTTTTCAGAACCAATCTTTCTAGCGTTGACGACTCGTTTGACGCTTGCCTCGGCCATTGTTGCGACGATTGTTGCGACCAGGCCCCTGGCTACTTCCACGGCCACGACCACCGGAACGGTGATTCCGTCCGCTTCGTCCTCCTCGTGAGGTCGTGTCGGCTTCCGAAAAATCCGGTGGGAATCCATCGGCCTGCAAGCGCTCGATCTTCGAACCGATCTTGCGCTCGGTGGCACGCAGCCAACCGATATCAGAGCCCGTTACGAATGTGAAGGCCATACCTTCCATTTCCGACCGGCCCGTCCGACCGATGCGGTGGGTGTAGGCCTCCGGCGTATTGGGGACGTCGAAGTTGATGACGTGTGATACTTTCTCGACATCGATTCCGCGGGCAGCAATGTCGGTGGCTACCAGGATGTCATACCGACCTTCCCGGAATCCACGCATGGCCCGGTCCCGCTGACTCTGGGACATGTTTCCCTGCAAGGCAATACTGCGATGGCCCTGACGTTCGAGTTGCTGCGCGAGGCGCTTGGCCCGGTGCTTCGTGCGGGTGAAAATGATGGCCGTATGGCAGTCATCGGAATCGAGCAGCTGATCCAGAAGGTCCTTTTTGCTGCTTTCCTTGATGTTGTACAGCCCATGGTCAATGGTTGACGCCGGGGTTTCATCTGCCAGTTCGACAACGAATGGCTGATACAGCATTTCGTCGGCCAGCTTGCGGATGTCTTTCGGCATGGTGGCCGAAAAAAGGAGGTTCTGCCGATCTTCAGGAAGACGGGAGACAATCTTCTTGATGTCTGGCAGGAATCCCATGTCGAACATGTGATCGGCTTCGTCCAGGACCAGCGTATCGAGATCGCTCAGATCAAGGTGGCCTTGCTGCATCAAATCCAGCACCCGACCGGGACACCCGACGACGATGTCGGGACGCCGGCGCACGGTCTTGATCTGTTTGCCCATCGACGTACCACCGTACACCGTGGTGAAAGAAACTTTGGTGTGCTTTGCCAGCACCTCGATCTCTTCTGCAATCTGGTTGGCCAATTCACGCGTCGGTGCCAGCACGAGAGCGCTGATATGACGCGGACGGTACCGGAGGATGGAATCAATCAGGGGGAGCGCAAAGGCAGCCGTTTTACCGGTGCCTGTCTGAGCAAGGCCCAAAACGTCTTGTCCTTCCTGCGCTGGCGCAATGGCTTCGCGCTGGATGGGACGGGGCTGGGAAAAGCCGGCATCTGTAATGCCGCGCATGATGCTTTTGTGGAGACCGAACTGGACAAATCCGTTCGGTGTATTCGTGTTGTTTGTAGTCATGAAATGTGTTGGACCCGTACTTCACCCTTGGGGAGATCTGCGCGAATGGTGCAGTGTTGTCCCTGGTGCGTGCTAATGCAGGAATCCAGGACGCAGCGGCATGAATACGCCGGCACACGTCAAGAGAAAAGGTCAGTACGGTTGGTAATCGAACCCGTACAACAGAGAGGGGCAAGAAAAAAGTGGCAATGCCTCCCAAAAATGACTGCCGGAGAATGACCCGGCTCGCAAAGCGGACTGAAAAATGAATCGTCCGCGCGATGGAGGCCCTGTTGTTCGCCCGGGAAGGCGAGTGCCAGAGTAGGTGGGCATGAATCCGGTATCGGCCTTTCAGTTCCCTCCTGAACAGCTTCACTGCCTGAAACGGCCATCTTCTCGGGATATTCCCGAGCGGATCGCTGAAACGCCCGAGGCCGGCAGCGCTCATGCGCTGCCGGCCTCGCATCCGACCTTCCCGATTCAGCACTGCTGTAGCCTGAGCCGGGCATCCCGCGTCAGGCAGGATGGATCGGACATTCAAAAACATGGACTTCTATCGGAATGGGTACCAGGACAAACCGACATTCATGCGGATGCCCGCCGTGCCCAGACTGATGTCGGTTTCCTCGCCCCCGATGTCTTTCACGAGCATGGAGCCAGGCGTGAAGATGGTCGATGCCTCGATGGCCAGTTTCGGATGGACGAAGTAGCTGACGCCGCCGCCCAGGGATGCGCCGAGCCCTCCGTAAACCACTTCTTCGTTGTCAACGCGCTCGTCGCCGTCATAGGACAATCCCATGATCGAGAAGGCCGCTTCCGCGAAAGGCACCAGACGACGTTCAGGACGGAAGTGATACCGTGCTCCGAAGTCAACGAATCCGAATTCATAGTTGGTATTGGCAGGCAGGCCATCAAAGTCTCCACCGCCATCAAGGCCCGTGGAGCCTTCGAGTCCCATGAAGAGCGACCAGTGTTTGTTCAGGCCGTAGCCGAGCCTGAAGCCGCCGCCTCCACCGGTTCCTTCGTTGTCGTCCTTGTATCCAACCCCCAGTGCACCCACCCGGGCGTGCACGAAAAAGCCTTCGGTTTGCTGGACTGTTTCATCGGCAGGGCTCCTCAGATCATCCTGCCGGGCCTGGGCCGTACTCGTGAACATGAGGAATGCGGTCAGCGCCAGCATGCACAAACCTTGCCGGCCCGAAAAGAAGGTGTTTTTGTTGATAGTCATGGTTCCGTGGTAGTCAGTTGTCAGATGCGAGATGCCGACAACCCTTGCAGATCATCAGCATCGGCAACCTACCCCTGACCGAGAGGACCACGAATCACCCGAAAGGTGCAATTGGGGGTGCAAATCAGGAGTGAGCCTCTCTGCACCCACATCTACTATCGAATCCAACCCTTCAAACGGGCCGCCCGGACTGCCTCGGTCCGACTGCCTACCTCCATCTTGGCATAGACATTGGCAATATGGCGCTTTACCGTAGCCAGGCTGATGAACAGCCGGTCCGCGATATCCTGATTCTTCAGGCCTTCCGCAATCAGTTCCAGTACTTCCGACTCCCGGTCAGTCAGGGATTCCGGACCGGAATCCTGTGAGTCCTCCATTGAGACGCCCATGAGGTACAGCACGCGTCGGGAGAACTCGTCATCGATTTCCCCAACAAGCTCGCGGACAAGATCCGGCCTGTGCGGCGCCGTCACACAGCACCGCACCAGGTGGTGCCTGTGGGCGATTTCAATGGCGCGGGAGGCTTCCAACCTGGCCAACTCTTCGTCGGACCCCTGGCCCAGGATGGATGCCGCCAGCAGAAGCCACTCTACCTGATCAATCAGGCGACCATCCCTTTCCGCCTTTTCTGCCTCCTGTCTGCACTGTGCCGCCGTCATGAGCGACTGCGTCCCGGCATTTTCTGAATCAAGCCTCAACTGTACCAGCAAGCGCCGGGATGCTTGATCCGTCCACGGCACGTTCCCATTATTCTGGATGGCGTCGGAGACATCTCTCAGCAACGCTTCGACTCTTCGGTTATCGCTGCTTCTGGCATGCAATCTGGCCCGAAGCAATGGGATCGGTGTCGGATCCGGGATCAGATCACTGGCAGGATGCTCGTCCGCCTGAGCCAGTGTCGCCAACGCCTGTTCATACTGTCCTTCCAATTCCAGGACTTCAGCTTCCACGATCAGCGCCCGCCGCTGAAGGTCCGCATCATCACCGATCACGTCCTTCACCTGCGTCAGTATGGATCGGGCCTCATCCGCTTCCCCTTCATCAGCAGCCACGCGTGCCAGGGCCAGCAGCGCCCGGACAATCTGCGGACCCTGCTCCCCGAACCTGGCCCTCATGACTGAAAGCGCATCTTCCAGAAGAATGCGGGCATCTGCCAGCAAACCCTGCATGCGACGAATTCGTCCGTGCACCACGAGGGAAGCATGATGAAACAGTCGGTCCCCGGCGTGCTCGAACTGATCCGATGCCTGGATGAAATACCGGAAAGAACCGTTCAGGTCTCCGTTTCGCATGCGTGCCAACGCCAGAATGACCAATGGAAATCCTCTGTAGCCGGACTCATGCTCAGGCAACAATTCGAGTGCGCGTTCGGCATAGTGCTTGGTGGCTTCCCAATCACTCCGTGCTTGCGCGATGAACGCGCGACCTGTCGCCAGGAAGGCCTCCAATGTGGCATACGTATCAAGGTCTGATACACGCGGTGCGGGATGATCCCGCAATTCATCCACCCGGTCCAGAAAATGCTCACCACGGTCAATCTTGCCGGTATCCAGCATGGCCCAACCCATCCCAAGGTTCAGGACCGGACGATCAGCAAACACCGATTCGGGGAGCCGCTGAGCCTTGTCCAGCCAGGTTCTCGGCTGATAACGACGATCCGTTTCACGCCAGAAGCACTCCACAAGATCTGCCGCCATCTGAACGTCGTCTGCCTCCAATGCGTGTGGTATGGCATGCACCAGATCGCCTGCTTCCTGAAACCACGAAGCCGCCCTTCGATGCAAGGCCGGCAACAGCACCGGCTTCTGTCGCTTCAACCGGGCCCGTAGCACTTCAGCAAACAGATGGTGATAGCGATACCGGCGCTGCTCCTCATCCAGCGAAATGACAAACATGTTGGCCCGGTGCAGCGATTCGAGCAGATCTGCCGATCCACTCCCGTCCATGACCCTGTCGCACAGGGCTCCGGACAAAACCGGAAGAACGGATGTAGCCAACAGGAAATCCCGGGTTTCCGGTGGTTGCCGTTCCAGAACCTCTTCAAGCAGGAAGTCATAGATCTGGCGAGAGGAACCCGAAAACGCTTCATAACGCTGCACATCGGTAGAACCGTACCTGAAGGTGAGCGCTGCCATCTGAAGACCTGCGATCCATCCTTCTGTCTTGCGGGCAATCAATGCCCGGAAATCAGAATCGCTGCTGGATGCCCGGGAGTCCGGTCCCTCTCTCAACCCGAAACCGGCAAACGCATCCAGGTACGACTCGGCTTCGTCCAGTTCGAATGCCAGATCTTTGGCATCGATATCGCGAAGTTTTCCGGACAAACGCAACCTGGCCAGCGGAAGCGATGGTTCAGACCGGGTTCCCATGATCAGTCGTACGGTATCCGGCAGTCGCTCCAGAAGGAACAGCAGGCCGGACAGCGTGGATTCATCCTCGATCAGGTGAGCGTCGTCCAGAATCACGGTCCGGTTGATACCGGACGCAACAAGATCGTTGACCAACGTGGCCAGGATGGTTTGCAGGGGGACCGGTTCCGATCCGTGCAACAATGAAAAAGCCAGGTCCCCGACACTGCTGCCCGCGTCCTTGAAGGCGCCCATGAAATAAGCCCAGAACAGGGCAGGATCCTCATCGTCGGCATCCAGGGAAATCCACACCCGCTCCTCCACTTCGTGCTGACCGCGTCGATACCAGTCCGCAAGCAGTGTGCTTTTGCCATATCCGGCAGGTGCCCGGACCAACACGTGCGACGTGGATAGGAATTGATCCAGGCGTTCCCTCAACAGAGGTCGCTGAACCAACACGGGCGGGTCGTTGGGAGCCTGATATTTCGTTGCCAGCAGCTGAAGCTGGAACACCCCGTCTGGAATCATGGTGCCGAGGATGAATCTGCCGTGCCTTCACCGCCATTCCCGCGTTGCCCCACGCTCGAAACCAGATAGCGGATGCCCAGCACACCCATGCTTGCTCCGACCGCGGTAAGCAACGTCGGAACGAACCATGATGACCACGTTTCCTGCACAATACTCCAGTCCGTTCCGGACGCCGATCGGTAAATACCGCCGGGATTCTGCCACCACTCCACTGCCGTGACAATCGAACTCAGGATCAGGGCAAGGACCAGGCTGATCCGGACAAGAATACGAAGGCGTTGGCGCAGCATGTGGTAAAGCATCTCTTGAAGGGAGACCCAATATACGTTTGCAGGTCATTCACGATTGTAAGGAGCAAGGGTGCTACCTTGGCCACCCCACTCCAAACAGATCGAGCTCGTGCCCCTCATCTCTTCCCCGGCGTCAAGACGCAACGTTCTCAGGATCCTGCCCTTCGGCATCATATGGTTCCTGATGGCCCAGGTATTCCTGATCTCGGACTGGGCTGCCATCGGAGAGGGCGGAATCACACCGGATTCGGCCGTCGAGTTGACGCCCGGTATCTACCTGTTCGCGACATCGCTGATCGTAGTCATCGGGTTGCTGGTTGGCGTCATTGAATTGCTGTTTCTCAACAGGCTACTTGCCACGTTCAGCCTGAGCGCCAAACTGACCTTGAAAACGGCTTTTTACCTGGCCTTCCTGATCGCGATCATGCTCGTCACCTTTCCCATGGCCGTGGCACTTGAAATGGGCACATCCATTTCCCATCCGCGCGTTTGGGAGCGTCTCGGAGGGTTCCTGTGGAGTCGAACTGCAGCCGGAACCATGGTTCAGCTGCTGGCCTCCCTCATTGCATCGCTCTTCTACGCAGAGATAAGTGAACACATGGGACCGGGCGTCCTGCGCAATTTCCTGACCGGACGATACCACGCTCCCCGGGAAGAGCGACGGATCTTCCTGTTTACGGACATGAAGGACTCTACTGCCATCGCCGAAAGTCTCGGGCACAACCAGTACTTCCTGCTGCTGAAGGCATACTATGCCACCTTGTCTGACGCCATCGTGCAGCACGGCGGGTCCGTGTACCAGTACATTGGCGATGAGATCGTCATTTCCTGGAAAGACCATGCAGGACTTCGGGACGGGGCATGCCTTCAAACCGTACATGCGATGCAGCGTGCCCTGGATGAACGGAAGGACTGGTTCGAGCGGGAATTCGGGGTTCTTCCCTCCTTTCGGGCGGGCTTGCAACTGGGCGCCGTGGTTGTCGGCGAAATCGGTGCCCTGAAGAAGGAAATCGTCTTTACCGGGGATGTCCTCAACCAGACATCCCGGATTCAACAGGCCACCAAGCAACACGACACGGATGTCCTGCTGGGTGACACCCTTGCCGAGGCCCTGATCGAGTCCGCACCCGAATGGGCAGGACGACTCGTTTCGCTCGGCCCCCAGATGCTTCGAGGCAAACAACAACCGGTTGTCATCTACAGCCTTGCTTGAGACGCCTTACCGGCTCAGGAACAGCACATCCGATCCACCGGAACGGGCCAAGGCGATGTCCACCATGCCATTCCGATCGATATCTCCTGTTCCGTATCCATAGGCCGCACCGGAGCTGTCTCCGACGACGAGATGCTCGAACCCACCCGCCCTGCCCAGGAAGAGGCGCGACGGGGCGTCCCGATATCCCACGAGAATATCCTGATGCCCGTCGGCATCCAGGTCGGCAATCTCCAGGGCATAGGGAATCATGTCTCCGTCATCGAGACGCACTCCCTGTCCGAAACCGAAAGGTGATGTTTGAAGGAAGTACGTCGTACTGCGGGCCATGTCCGAGATGGCGACCAGATCCAGCAGGCCATCCCTGTTGATGTCCACGGCCAACGCTGCGCGGAATACGGCATCTGAAGGGCCGAAAGGGATGTACTCGTCGAATGCGCCTCGTCCATCGTTCAGGAATACGTGACTCTGACCGCCATCCCGGTACGGTACGATCAGGTCCACGCTGCCATCTCCATTCATATCGGCTGCTCCGATGGTTGTAGCCGAACCAGAAGGGAACGAACGGCAGTCGATGAGGGGCAGATCGTTGCCCGGAAGGTTCAGGCAGATGTAGTTGTCTCCACCCAGGGAGAGTGACCCGGGCTCGAGACTCTCCGTACGCGGGTCCGACGACCGGTTGGCGACCAGGATGTCAGGGCGCCCATCATCATTCACATCCGCAATCGTACTGTTTCGTGTCGGCCAATCCGGATCCCCGAAATCGAGACGATGACCGAAGTGCCCGGACCCATCGTTGAACAGGATGTAATTCGCGTCCGGGCGATCGTTGGAGATGACCAGATCCTCATCGCCATCACCGTCCATGTCCACTGCCGATATCGAATACGTTCGATCCGCAGGCTGGCCCAGCGAATCAACACGTGTGAACATGCCCATGCCATCCCCGAACAGGATGCGATTCTTCCCTGGCCAGTGTCGACCCACCGCCAGTGCCACATCCAGATTGCCGTCACCATCGAAATCGGCCATTTCGGCGTTGGCCGAAAGCAGAGGCTCGGCTTCAAGTACAACCGTCTGACTGAAATCGTGAGAACCCCCTTCCGGCTCCTGATGACATCCTGCAAACAGGAATACGACAATGATGGGCAAACAATGGAATCGCATATCGCGGGTTATGTATGTTTTTCAAGTATCCAATATCGACCAGAATCAGGACCGCCCCAACCTCATGTCCACCAGCAGACTTTCCTCATCTCTAGTCATAGTAACGCTGGTCCTGACCGGCTGTACCCGAAGCAACGTTGATGCGGGCGGGTTAGTATACAACCAGCCACCCGAGGGCTACATCGCACTGTTCAATGGCGAGGATCTGGACGGCTGGTATGGCCACGGCACCGAGGATCCCCGCGTCCTGTGGGCCAAGTCGCCCGAAGAACTTGAAGCACACAAGGACAGCACGCGCGCCGACATCCGGGAGCACTGGTGGGTTGAGGATGGCGAGCTGGTCAACGACGGCGAAGGCCTGTATCTGACCACCAACGAGGATTACGGCGATTTCGAACTCACCCTGGAGTACCGGACGGTCCCGGGCGCTGACAGCGGCATCTATTTGCGTGGCGTGCCACAGGTACAAATCTGGGACACCACCGAAGAAGGCGGGAAATGGGACCTGGGGGCCGACAAGGGTTCAGGTGGATTGTGGAACAACAGTCCAGGCGCTACGGGCAAGGATCCAATGGTCCACATGGACAGACCCTTCGGCGAATGGAACAACTTCCGCATCCGGATGATCGGTGAGCATGTGTCTGTCTGGATGAACGACACCCTCGTGGTGGACAACGCCGTCATGGAGAACTACTTCGACCGCTCCATTCCCGTTTTCGAGCGCGGACCCATCCAGCTGCAGACCCACGGCGGCGAGATCCGCTGGCGCAACGTTTTCCTCAAAGAGCTCGGTTGATCAACCCTGGGGATTGGCATTCAGAACAGATGCCAGCGCCCTACCAAGGCCCAGCTCATCCGTTGCTGCACCAACATTGGACAAGATGATGATGGTGGCTCCGTTCTCCGCGCTTACAAAGAGGGACCGGAAGCCGTCGAATGCTCCCCCGTGAATGACATAGGATTCATCCAATCCGATATCACCGAACTCGTTTCCGGCCTGCCCATCGTGGATGGAAAGGCCATAACCGTACCTAACATTCTCGTCCGGTAGCCCGACCTGATCCGTCTTCATGCGAAGCAGCAGATCGGCCGACAGTGGCCCAATGCCCTGCAAGGCTGAGGACCAGCGAGCCAGGTCGGCCACCGTTGTGAACAGTCCTCCCGCAGAAAACGCATTGGCCGGATCCCTGAAGATGGCCGGCATGAATACATGCGCCGAGTCATCTGATGTCGGTTCATACCCGTACGCAAGACCAGGGACGGAATCAGAAGCGGTAGCATAACCGGTGTTCTCCAGTCCCAGTGGCCCAAGAAGACGCTCACGCAGCACGTTGCCGTACGCGTTGTTGGTCACGGCTTCGATGACGGCACCGACCATGTCGTATCCGAAACTGCTGTAGTGGAAACAAGCCCCGGGGTCACATGCCGACTGCATTCTACCAACGAGATCAACAAATGCAGGTCCGTCCATGGCCAACGGTCGGAACGTGTCCGGGCTCATCCCGACGTCCCGTAGCCCCTCATAGTGTGGCAGGCCGGATGTATTCGAAAGGAGGTGATGCAATGTGATGGACGGGTTGCCTTTCCATTCGGGCAAATACGTCACAATCGACTCATCCAGGTCCAGCTCTCCACTCTCAACCAGCAAGAGGGTGAGGTATGCGGTAAAGGACTTTGTGACGGAGGCCATCCGGAAGCGGGTATCCGCTGAATTGGCCGTACCCGCATCGCGATCAGCCAACCCGAGTGCACGCTCCACGGTATTCCCCTTCCCGTCAGAAATCCGCACTACACCTTCGAAGGCATGCGACTCGTAAGCGGCGTTAAGGACGCTGTCGATCCGGACTTCCAGACCGATCTGTCGTGACTCCTGTCTTGAACAGCCGCTAAAGCAGACCAGGAGAAAGAGACCACAGAGAAGTTCTGGTATCCTTTTGGGCACGTTGATCACGCGCCCGGAGGTGTCATGGTTACCAGTGCCCATTTGTCGGCATCATCCGAGCATTTTCCTTCAAAACCCTCGGCGGGCATGCCGGCAAGTGCACATGTGAGCAGAACCCCCACCTCTGGTTCATTGAACTCGAACCGCAGGGTGTCTCCGTCCACATGGGCATTGCGAATTGGAATCTCCCCGCCGTCAGGACCACCCAAGGTCATGGCCAACACTTCGTCTTCGTAGGAGACGGTGAATACGAGTGGTGTCCTGAGATCTGGATGGTTCATGGGTACGAGACCACCATTCCAGTCGCCAGTGGCGAGCATCGGCGTCATGCTGGCGTCGGATGCCATGTCATCTGACGATGGCGAATCTCCGGATTCTCCAGCACATCCAGTCATGGCAAGAATCAAAAGACAGGAAAGCAGGAATGATGTCTTCATGAGTAGTGGCTTGTGCTTGAGCGTAAGGCGTGCGAGAATACGGACCCAGCCTGGCCGGTTCAATGCTTCGGCTCGACATGATGGGCGTCTGTCACCTTCCAGATCATGCCGTTGGCCTTGGACAGGATGTACATCTCCCCATCCGAGTCCCAGCCGAACCGGATTTCAGCGCGATTACGACCAGCCAATGCGGCCAAAGAGGTCGCACGCCCTTCCTGGTCAAGGATGGCCAACTTCTTGATGGCTGCGTTGTCGTTCATCATGTCTGCTGCGCGGGCTTCGAACAATCTGCCACTGGCCAGATCCGCAAAAACGTAGGTTCCTTTCAAGGCCTCAATCCATTTTCCTCGATACACGAAACCACCTACCAGCGCAGCCATGTCGTCATGATCCATGACGATTGACGGGGCAACGAACCCGCCCTGATCTTCCAGCACCGGATACACTTCGAGCGGATCCTGGCGCTCGTACCTGAAGCCCCCTTCCCGCTCGTTCCAGCCGTAATTGGCTCCCTCCATGCCTCGGAAAATGGCGTCCACCCGTGCCTCTCCAATGTGGCTGATGAACATCTGACCTGTCTCCGAATCCCAACTGAATCGATGGGGATTGCGGAATCCGAAGGCCCAGATCTCTCCAAGGGCATTTGAGTCACCTGCAAATGGATTCACGGACGGAATACCATACCCGCCATTCGGGCTGTCGGTACCGGTCGGGTCAATCCGCAGGATTTTGCCGTTGTGTGCTGAAAGCGACTGCGGGCCGCGACTTTGCGCACCCGGGGCCTCTCCGTCACCTACCGCGACGTAGAGCAGGCCGTAATCCTCATCTCCAGGTCCTGACAGTGGGTTGAAGTCAATCTGCTGGATACCATGCAACACCGCCCGGAATCCCAGTCGCACGATCTCCCGTTGTGTCCCCTCGAATGCTGTTGCCGAGGGATCAGTTGCCGTCCATTCTGTCAAAACACCCTGGATGATGTCCTGTCCGCTGCTGTAGTCCGGACGCTGATGCTCGAGAGCCCGTGCTGCCTCGGTGTGCACGGTGTAAAACCGACCATTGGTACCGAATTCAGGGTGGAATGCTACAAAACCAAGTCCCGAGCCCAGTCCGGGGCTGTCCACAAAGTCAGTAAAACGTTGTCCCACTTCCAGGTAGGGATGCACATTGCCATCATGGATGACGTGCAGCGTTCCTCGCAGGTCCGGCACGAACAGTCTTCCGGATTCATCTCCTGGCGGTACCAATACATTGATCCGGGCCATTGGGCCACCCGTGGTGTCGGAAGCCGGGATCTGTACAAACGATTCCAACTGAATGGACAGTCGCGCATCGCCCGGGTGTTCCACAACAGGGTCCAGAAATGGCGCCGGACCCTTGGCCCACTTCAGACTGCGGATGATGCCGGTATCATCGAATGACCCGAAGCCGATGGCGCCGTGGCGCAAGGTCGTGTCCGTGGCTGTCATGAGCGGCCGGCGAAGATCATCCACGAACACGCGAATCCGGCCCGAATCGACGTCCCGATCCAATCGGAGGTCATGCCACCGATAATCGTCCATGCGTGCCTCAGGAGGGTCGCCAGGCCCCTGATCGTCGATACGTCTGCGGTCGGCACGGTCGACCAGGAAAATGCCGTTGTGCGGCATGATGGTGTTGTCGTTCGACAGATGGGCGTAATAGAATCGCTCGGGAGACTGGTAGCCGAACACCAAGATGACATCGCGTCCCACTACACTGGTGTCCCGGGTTGACTGGACTTCAGCTCGCAGATGAAACGTTCCGAGGGCTTCGGTCCCGGTTGCCACGGCCACCGAACCTGGTCTTCTCAGATCATCCGGAATGTGACCTGCCGATTCGAGGAGAAGGGAATCACCGGCCTGATTCCACAAGGACGGTTCTTCGAATGACCAGCTGTCAACGTACGTCCAGAATGGTGGATCGGACTCGATGCTCTTTCCGCAACCCGCAGCGAGGAGCAGCCCCAAGAGAGGAATGATAAACCTCGTTTTCATCGCTTCTGGATCAGGCCGACAATCTGCGTATCCCAATCTGTATAACTTCGGTAGGTACCACGCATCCAGAGTACGATACGTCTGTCGCTATCCCATCGGGGGATGATGGGACGGATATTGTCGACTGAGGAGTTCTGCGTCAGTGCGCGCCACCGGAACGAAGCCCCATCGTCCTTTGAAGTGCCCTCGAACAGTTCGTAGTGCCGTTTCCCGTCGGCGTTGCTCACCAGGGGTTCACCTGTATCCGGATGCGCGTTGGTGGAGATGACAAGGTAGTCGGGGTCGTGAGGGTCGATGGCCACCAGACCGGTATAGTCGTCCTCAAATGCGTAGAGGCGCTCCCCAGCGTAGGCTATCTCATGCTGCACCCATGCTCCATCAAGCAGCCGGGCCAGGTGATAGCGGTGGTCCCTTCCTCCTTGCCGCGGTGGCAGTCCGCGCCCATCCTTCTGTACCGAGAAGGCAATGACCGGCTGATCCTGATTGTCCGTCTCCACATCGGCCATCCATGCCACGTTGTCCGCGTCTCCCTGGAATACAACGCTCAGGTCCGTCGGTACGGCCGCATCCTGATCGCTCAGGTCATTGTCGAGCACCTTCCCGAATGAATCCATCAGCACACGACCATCCATGACGCCATGGTAGATCGAATTGTCGAAATCACGTGGATGCTGATCCGTGGCCACCACATGAATGCGGCTGCCGTCCAACGAGTTGGTGTACTTCATGTATGGACGACCTTGACTGGCCAACAGCCGACCGCCGTAGACCCAGGAGTCGGATTCACGATCGAGAACCAGAAAGTTCGGATTCCACCCTCTGGAACGGGAGAAATTCAGCAGAGACCGTTCCGGACCCGCCGTAAGCAGGTTGTTGTAGGTGACACCCGCTTCTTCGATATACACCTGCTCCTTCTGCCAAATTGCGGGCCGGCCCGCTTCCGATATCCGCGTCCTCACTCGTCGGTCGGTGCCATGTTTGGCATACGCTGCCAACACGCGCCCATCCGGCAGGCTGCGGAGAGCCGCCACATTGTGGTCGTCCTGCTCCAGCGTGTTGTGCAGTTCCACGCTGCCTTTGGAAAAGGAATCGAGACCCAGCCAGTGCAGATCCAGATCGCCTGATTCCGGCCCCGGCGATTCCGCTGCGGAAATGGCAGTGAACATCAGGATGGGCTCGTGCGGGTTGGCCGTATCGACAATGGCCCTTTCATCCTGAAACCAGCACCAGGCGCCATTGGGACGGTCTGCCGTGCCCGTGAATACGATGGGCTTTCCCCGGACCATGTCGGTGGTCCGGGAGGACCCCGCACAACCCGCCAGAAAGGGTACAAGCAAGGCCAGAAGAAACAGGGTACGAAGCATCAGGTCGTCGAAGGATGATCCGCTGCCGGACGGTCCTGCCAGGCCCAGACGATATAGTCGATCGTGGGTGGGTCCATCTCCAACTCCCGCATGCGTCTGAGCACCTGTCCGCGATGGTGCATGGTGTGCGACGCTACCTGGTGGAGCGTGTCCCTCAGGCTCGTGGCTGCCGGCTCCTGCCCCAGTGTCCGGGCGAAATACTTGGCCCAGGGAAGCACGGACGGCGACTCCATGTCCTCGTCCGTCACACCTGCCAGAAAGGCCGGCAGTTTGGCATAGAAGGCCAATCCCCAGTGATGAATGGCTTTGAGCCCGTCAAATGACTCGTACTTGAACCGCTCCATTGGCTTTTCCTGCCAGGCGTTCAGGAACGAGTGGTGTACTTCGTGGATGTGGAAAAGGGTCTTGGCAATGAACAGGTCAGAGGACGCCGCCGGTGATTCGAGCACGGATGACCACACAGTGGCATCGGCCCATTCCATGTGGCGGAATGTGTCCTGAAAGTGATTGGCTAGCATGAGGTCCTGATTGAATTCGGGGTCCTGCAATATGCCGAATCAGGGCCAAGGATCATAGCCAGAGTTTCATTCCTTCATGGGACGCCCTGAAACCCAGACTTTCGTAGAAGGAGACAACGTCGGGTCGGCGCTTGTCTGTGGTCAGCTGAACGATGGCGCAGCGGCGACCGCGCGCCCGATCAATGGCGTAGGCAATCAGTTTGTGGCCGATGCCTTCTCCTCGCAAGGAACGCTCCACGCGCACGCCTTCAATCTGCGCTCGCCAGCCTCCGGAGTAGGTCAGGTTCGGGATGAAGGTCAGTTGCAATACGGCAATGACCATGTCATCCACCAGGCCTACAATCAGGTGGTTGTTGTTGTCCCTGTCGATGGCTTCGAACGCTGCCGAATACACATCGGCAGAATCAGGACTGGTTGTTTCGCGGGACCTGGCCAGTTCGTCGTCGGCCAGCATGCGGACGATGGCGGGGAGATCATCCCGGTAGGCGGATCGAAAAACGACATTTTCAGACATGGCGAAACCTCCGAAGTCGATTCTTCAGGTTTACCATTTCGAATGGCAACGGTTCAACCCGCAGCGCGCAGGGTTTCCAGATCGGCACCCATGATGGCGCTCAGATTGCGGGAAATCCTTTCCACTTCCCAGTCCCACCAGGCAATGTCGAGAAGCGAATCTACCGTCTCCTCGGAGTATCGGGACTTGATGACACGTGCCGGGTTGCCCCCGACGATGGCGTACGGAGGCACATCCGCCGCTACGACGGACCGGGAGGCAATGATGGCACCATCTCCGATCGTGACGCCCGGCATGATCAGTGCCTCATATCCGATCCAGACATCATTGCCAATGACGGTGTTGCCCTTGGAGGGCATGTCGCCCTGGTCTGGCGTGTGCTCCTCCCATCCATTTCCGAAGATGTAGAACGGATACGTCGAGAAACCGTCCATCTTGTGGTTGGCCCCGTTCATGATGAATCGGACACTCCGGCCGATGGCGCAAAATTTCCCGATGATCAGTTTGTCGCCGACAAAGGGAAACAGATACAAGACGTTGCGCTCGAAACCCTCGGAGTCCTCGGGATCATCGTAGTAGGTGTACTCCCCGATCTCGATCTGGGGATTGTCCACGGTATTCTTGATGTAGCACACCTGATCAAACCCTTTCATGGGATGCGGATCAGATGGATCGGGTCCGAAAATGGGAGGCATGACCAGCGGGTTGGAGCGATAATCGGAAGAGCGGACTGGAGTAACAGACCCAGTGGCGCATCATACGGGCGAGTTCGCAGCGAGTGCCATGAGAAGGACAATAGTTGTTACAAGACCCGCAACGGATCGGAAAGTATTCCAGGGAACCCATCGGCTTTCGAATGCTGCCCGCAGGGTTTGGACACCCTCGTCATCCGAGGCCGCGATATTCATATCCTTCAATCGGTTGTTCAACGGGAGATGGACGATGATGGTGGGGACCTGTACAGCAAGTATCCAGAGGGCGGTTGCGCCGAATATCAGCCACGGAACGGGTCCGCCAAGCGATCCAGCGGCACTGATGGAAGAGGCCACGACGGCCACAACGGATCCTGCCCACATGGCAAGGAAACGACCGTTGCCTTCCTGGATGATGCGATCCATGACCTTGAACGCTTTCAAGAAATCCCGGTCCGGCAAGTCCCCGATTCCGGGCATGACGACGACGGCGAAGGTTACGAGCAGTCCCGTTGTCAGCGCACACAGAAGCGTGGCCGCCATCAGGACTATGAACAAAGTGGACATGGTGCGTTGTTGGTTGTATTCAAGAGTTTTTGGGCCGCCAATGTCCTTCCAGGCCATCAACGGTCTGTGTTCGATCATCACTGGACGGGATCCCAGACTCCGGTACGCGCCACGTCCTGTGCGTATTGGGCGATGTCTCGTGGAGGACGACCCAGGGCACGCTGCACACCGTTTGACGTCTCAACATTCCGGCCGTCCAGAACTGTCGAGAACAGGTAGTCCAGCATCCACACCACTTCCTTGGGTGTGCCTGACACTCGAGCCTCTTCTACAAACGCATCGTGAGGTACGGAGAGGAACCGGATTTCGCGGCCGGCAGCTTTTGACAACTCTTCAGCAGCCTGCCGGAATGTCAGTGAGCGCGGCCCGGTGACTTCATAGAGTTCTCCTTCATGTCCGGGCTCGGTCAGGGACCGAACCACCACGTCAGCAATGTCGTCAACATCCACAAAGGGCTCAGGGACATCGCCCGCAGGCAAGGTGATGACACCGGCCTGCACCATGGAGACAAAGGCTCCCTCGGAGAAGTTCTGGAAGAACCAGGATGCGCGAACAATCGTCCACGGAATGCCTCCGCTGATCACGATGTCCTCGCAGAGCTGTGCTTCCTTCTCGCCTCGGCCGGAGAGCAGGACCAGATGCTCTACGTCATGGCATGCTGCCCGACGAACCAGTTCGCGGATGGCATCTGTTGCGCCGGGCATGGCAAGATCCGGAGCATAGGTGATGTAGATGGCACGGATACCATTCAGTACGGCATCCCATCCGGCCTCGTCATTCCAGTCGAACGCCGGATCCGCTGAGCGTGATGCCCTGCGGACCGGGATACCCCTCGCTTCAAGGCGATCCGCAACACGACGTCCAGTTTTACCGGATGCGCCGAGTACAAGGATGGGAGATTCGGATGTTCGGGGAGCAGATTGCATGGGTACACGGGGTTGATTTCTGGATTCGTTCCAGTCTACCCCGGAGAGCGATCCCATCTTTTCCCGAACACGACAACCTGTGTACCTCCGGCGCCAGCCGGGATGACTCACCTCAACCGCGAAGTGCTCAGCCTGTAAGAGCGCGGCGTGGCTCCCTCCCACCGCTTGAATGCTCTCGTGAATGCGCTCTGGCTTGAAAAGCCTGTCATGAATGCCACTTCGATGAGCGAGAAACGTGAGTCCCGCAAGAGCCGACGCGCCAGTTCACGCCTGGAACCATCCACCAGATCCTGGTACGTTCGACCTTGCTCTGAAAGTCTTCTCTGCAGGGTACGAGCGCTCATCCCCAATGCCGAGGCCACATCTCCGACAGCAGGGATGCCCTCGCTCAACCGACGGGACACGACCTCCCGGACGCGGCTGTCAAGAGCCATTTCACCTCCCAACTCGGAGACCCTGTCCGCAAGCACGGTGTCGAAATAGCGGGAAACGGCCGGATCACCCACCTTGTTGGGCGCCTCGAGGACGTGACGTGAAAACAGGATGGCGTCCCGATCCGAATGGAAGGTCACATCACAACTAAAATGCGAACGATGGTCCTGCGTGCGTTTCGGTGGGCCGTGTTTGAAATGGACTTCGAGAGGCACGACCTCCCGCGAAGAGGCCTGTCTGGCGATGGCAAGAATGCTTGCGATGGTCGCTTCGTTGGACAGTCGCATTCCCAGATGTCGCTCTCCGCTCCGGTGAAGGTGCATGTAGCCGCCGTCCGCATGCGCTTCGAAAGCGTACGCAGATACCCGGGAAAGCACCAGGGCATAGCGATCTGCGCGTTCTATGGAGCCACGCAGGGTCAATGCGGTCTTCCAGGCCAGACCGAATGCGCCGTACTCTTCCAGTCGCATGGAAGCACCCACACGCAGCGGCACGGTCCAGCCCTCCGGATCCTTTCTGGACGATTCTTCCAGAAAATTGTAATAATCCTCTGCCGGAATCATGACACCTGGATCCTTGTCAGATTCCGGAGCCAGCCCGAGGGCGCCAAGCAGCGACGAGGCATCCACGGAAGGATGGAGGATCGCAGCAACCTTGTGCGCAAAAAGGGCTGAAACGGTGGGCATGATCGGTGCTACAGCCCCAACTGACGTTCGTATTCAGCCTGATTGTAGTGACCGTCGGCATGCTGGATGCGACCGTCAGATGTAATGGTCAGCACCTCCCAACCACGGATGTCTACCCGCTTTCCTGTGCCGCCTGGTCCTGAAAAGGTGCCGCGCATGCGCCAGAACCATTTCCAGCGCGGGCCATCCTTTTCCATGCGTTCGCAGTCCACGCGCAGGTCCGGAAAGGCCGTCATGTACGATCCTGCCACCCCTTCAATGCCCTGGGGGCCCGCCTGCGGCGGGCCCCCATTGATGACCATCATGCCGTCGGGCGTGAACATGGCAGCCACGGAGGCAGGTTTACCGCTGCTCCACGCAGCCGCATACTCCTGTCCGAATGCTGTGGCTTGTCCGTCAGTCATGAGCAAAAGCGACTACATCTCCTTCTTCTTGCTCTTCAGGAAGAACACGCCTTCGCGCAGACTCGTAATCATGATCGTACCGCTCTCGAAGAAGGGATAGGTACTCCAGGCACCGGAGAAACCAGGCCCTTCCATGTAGGGTGACGTGTCAAAGAAGCCGACCTCAACCGGATTCTCGGGATCGGTGGCGTCGAGCACGTGCAGGCCGTAGCGATAGTTGGCCTGATACACATAACCGTCCTTCAAGTACAGATTGTGGGCGCTGGCCGGCATGGAGCCCATGAACTCATTGACCAGGATGGGATCTTCAAGGTCCGAGATGTCCCAGACCAGTGTACGCGTCGTTTCGACATTGCCACGAACCACGTCGGACTCATCATCCTGATAGAAATAACGATGATCGTCCGTGAGCCATCCCTGATGGATGTACGCAGCGTTGGGAGAAGATGCCGTCGAGAGCGCTACCGGATTGGCTTTGTCGGTTACATCCTGGATTTCGAAATACGCACCATTTGAATTGAGACAGATCTCATTTCCGGCATAACGACTGTCCGGGCCCTTGTAGACCACGCATTGCGAATCGTGTGTGCCGCGCTCTCCGGTCTTGGCGCAGCCGACGAATGTCGGGTTCAGCGGGTCCTTGATGTCCATCATGTAGAGGCCTCCTCCACACGTCGGACCATCGATCATGTACGCAAAACCGGTCTCCTCATTGATGATGACGTTGTGCGAGCTGGCAATACCCGTGTAGTGGACATCGGGCTCGAATGTGGCCGGCATGTCCGTCACATCACGCAGACGCGTCAGGTCGAATACCTGCATGCCGTGATCGCCTGCCCCATCGGCCACGATGAAGGCATAACCCCGATACGTCTTGATGTCCCTCCACAACTGCGACGGAGGCGTCCCCCACGGCTTTGGAAGGTCGCCGACAAGCACCGGATCTGTAGGATCAGTCACATCGATGAAGCTGGTACCGTCGTTGCGTCCGACAAGCGCATACTCGCGTCCCGTTTCCGGATCGGTCCATCCCCAGTTATCATTCGTCCGGACACCGCGGGCATTGGCACCATCGCGCAGGATGGTGTTGGGCACGAATGAGAGCAGATCCACGTCCTGGCATTCGAAGGGTCCGATCATGCCGTCCTCACACTCGGATTCCTCTCCGACGATGGCATTCAGCCCATCCGGCGCGCTGTACATCATCTGGCCATCCGGCGTGTCGTCCGAATAGGCGTAGAGTGCTCCGGACTGGTGATGCATGCCGGGGGCTTCCACGATGACCATATCCTCATCGGCTACAATGGCATCGCCGAACCAGTCCCGTTCGACCGTGTCTTCCAGCGTAATCTGTCGGGGTGTGTCGCTAAGATTGCCTTCCTCATCCGGTCCGAAAACGTATACCGAACCCGTGTCGTTGCCTCGTTGCGCAGGCGCACCCACCCAGACTTCGTGTCCGGAGTGAGCCACTCCGCTGCCAAAACGATCGCCAACCTGGCCTTCAGAAAGCTTCAGAACCCGCGTCGGCATCCATTCGCCGAATCGTTTTTCAAAGGCAAACACGGCACCACGACTTCGATGGGCACCCGGAGCGCCAACGAGTACTTCACTTCCATCAACGGAAAGGGCATGCCCGAAAGAAGCCGCAGCCTCTGCAAAGAAGGGCAGCATCTCTCCTTCAATCCACATGCCGTCCTGCAAGTTGAACTCCACAACCCGGCCTACCGATTCCAGACCCACATAGTCATCGTTCCATGCGGGTGCGCTGACAAGGGCCCTATCGCCATCGAGATGGATAGCCTCACCGAAACGATCCCCGGCAGTTGCATTGCGTGCCTGCAGGGCCGTTTCGTAGTTGAATGCGCCGTTTGCACCGCGTGAGTACACATGCACGACGCCTTCAGGACGTACCGGCGTTTCTTCCTGTCCACGTCGTGGTCGCGGAATTTCTCCGGGCTCTCCGATCAGGAGCCAGTCTGGACTGAGCGCCAGGGACATGCCGAAGTCCGTACCGCAATAGCCGTACTGCTGACATCCCGGGTCGAGGCCTTTGGTGCCCCCACCGTTCAGTACGCCTGCGTGTTGCCACGAGCCACTCGAGCCATCGTATATGTGAACGGGGCCATTCTTCTGGCCAACGAGAAGCGTACGGCCATCTCGTGCCAACACCGTTCCGAAACCGTCAGCGCGGTCTGCGTCCGGAGCCGTCAGCCGGTCCACCTGAGACCATCCGTTCGGCGTTCGCTCATATACATACACCGACCCTTCCCGGAAGGACGTATTGGGTTCTCCGACCAGCAGTTCATCGCCGTCCAGTGCCACGGTCGTACCGTAGGAGCCGGACTGTGCGGATGCCGACGAAGGCAAGAAAAGAAGGACAACAAGAGAACAGAGTAAGGCTATGTATCGCATGGCAGTGGATTGGTTGGGTGGATCTGCAATCTCGGTGTGGACCGGGTGTGATGTCAACAATGATCGGTTGGCTGCGACCTTGCATATCGGAACTGCCTGCCGCATTCTGGTGACCAATCCATTCCCGATTCCTCATGTCGCGTCTGTTGCCCTTTCTTCTGGTACTGTTCCTGCTCAGCGGTTGTGAGGCCCCAAAGCAGGCTGCGGAGCCCCCCAACATCCTGTTCATCATCACGGATGATCAGCGTTTTGACATGCTGGGAGTCGAGCGTCCAGAGCTCAAGACCCCTGTCATGGATCGCCTGGCGCGTACCGGTACTCGGTTCACCCACGCATTCGTGACCACGCCCATTTGCGCGGCCAGCAGGGCCTCATTCCTGACAGGCGCAGTGGAACGCACACACGGGTACACGTTCGGAACGCCGCCATTGGCTGAACAGTGGACGGACGCCAGTTATCCCATACTTCTGAGGCAAGCGGGGTATCACACCGGGATGATCGGCAAATTCGGGGTGAACACGACTGTCGCTGCTGACTCTCTTTTCGATGTGTTCGAACCCTTTGCTGCACATCCCTACTTCCGCGAAACGGAAGAAGGCACCACGAGGCACCTGACCGACATCACAACGGACCGGGCAATAGCATTTCTGGAAGGAACGCCCGCGAATCGACCTTTTGTCCTGACCCTCAGCTTCAATGCGCCTCACGCCGACGATGCAGACGAGAAGCAGTTCATCTGGCCTGAAATAGCAGACAGACTATACAGGGACCTTGAGATAACAGCCCCTTCCCTGTCCGAGCCGGAGTTCTTCGAGGCACAACCCGATTTCCTTCAAGAGGCCTCCCTCAATCGGATCCGGTGGTATTGGCGTATCGACACGCCGGAGAAAGCTGAGCGGATGACCAAGGGCTACTATCGCATGATCAGCGGCGTAGACGCTGGCATAGGTCGTGTTCTCGATACATTGCGTGATCAGGGCTTAGCTGAGAACACCATCATCATCCTCATGGGAGACAACGGCTACTTCCTCGGCGAGCGTGGGTACGCCGGAAAATGGACCCCGCACGAAGTGTCCATCCGGGTGCCGCTCATCATCAAGGATCCCCGCCTGGCCCGAGTCGCCTCCGCAGTCAGCGTTCCGGCACTGAACATCGACATTGCGCCCACGCTCCTGGACCTGGCCGGTCAGGACATACCGGAGTCGATGCAGGGACGCAGTCTACGTCCTTTGATGAATGGCGACGTTCCTTCAGACTGGCGGACATCGTTTTTCGTGGAGCACCTGTTCGATCACCCGGACATCCCAAAACACGAGGGTGTGCGCGGGCCCCGATACAAATATGCTCGCTTCTTTGAGCAGGAGCCCGTCTACGAGATGCTTTACGATCTGGAAGCAGATCCCGAGGAAGCCGTAAATCTGGCAGACGAAGTAGCATATCAAGACTTGCTGCGCACCTTGCAGCAGTCGACAGACTCCCTGGTTACGCTCTATGAAGGGCGGCGAGTACCTCGCTACGCAGACTGAACAGTGAATCGGTAGTGTCCTGAACCCAAGGACAACCGGATCGTGCCTTCCTGCGCCGAGGCGAGTTCGACTCCTGTGGCCGCATCCAACGAAGAATCCCCCTCCCTTACTGCGTCGGGACCGGAGGCCGGCAGCACGAGGTCCGCCGTCGTGTTCACAGGCACCGTCACGCTGACCGACAGTCCTTTCGCTGTCCGCTCCCAGGTACTGACGATGTCCCCTCTGACGGAGGCGTATGTCACATCCGCCCATTCCAGATCATCGTCGAAATGCGGACTGATGACGAACCGGTCGAATCCTTCGGCATCCTCAGCCGGATTGATCCCGCCGATACACCGGTAGAACCACTCCACGACGGATCCGAACATGGGATGATTCTGGGAATAGACGTTGTCTGATTGCGCCCAGGTCTCCCAGAGTGTTGTAGCACCGTTTTCAAGCATGTGCCCCCAACCAGGATAGGTTCGCTGGTTGACCATGCTGTAGGCGATGTCGGCATGTCCTTCAGAGACAAGCGCATTCAGGAGATACTTCGTCCCGAAGATGCCGGCAGCGACGTGCCCACCATGATCATCAACCACGGCCTCCACCATCCGACGTACTGCGGCAGCGCGTTCTTCTGCGGGCACCAGCCCCATGTACAGTGCGGTTGCCTGACACGCCTGCGTAGCCGTATCGAATCGGCCCGTACCTGTCTCCAGAAAACGCTCTAAAAAAGCCTCCCGGATATCCTGAGCCAGGCGATCGAAATACACGGCTTCGTTGTTCAGCTCCAGAATCGATGCAAAAGACGAAACCATGACGGCCGCTTGATAAAACTGCGCCGTAGCGACCAGGGCGATCGGCTTCGGATCCAGACTCTCGTGATCCCCGATGCAACGATCGATGATGAACCCATCCGCGTTCTCAGCCAGCAGGTCCACCCAGTCGCGCGCTGCCGCATAGTGCTCTTCCATGAGCCTTCTATCGCCGTAGTAGCGGTACAACTGATCAAGAAGCAATGGGTGCGCCAATCCCCAGCCAATGGGTCCTGCCCATTCCTCGTAGTTGGCGGCCTGAATGCCTACAAACGGCGCCGTTTCGGTAAACCAACCGTTGACGGCGCTGTCCCTGAAGTCGTTCACCGCCTTGGCATAAAACGACTCCATGTCGAAGGAAAACATGGCCATCTCCGAGGAAGACACAATGTCTCCTCCATACTGGAATTTCTCCCTAGCCGGGCAATCCGATTGGACACTGAAAAGATTGGACAGGAGTGTCCATCGCACCACCTCATCCAGCCGGTTGAACATGTCGTTCGAGCAGCGGAATGAACCCGTTTGCCGCACATCGGTGTTCAGTCGCAGGCCCTGAATGGCCCATTCAGGCGGGGTACCGGGGTAGCCCGATACTTCCACATACCGGAAACCGTGGAAGGTGAATTGCGGCGTGTAGTCTTCCTGACCATCGCCCTTGAGTGTGTAGGAGATGACCTGCTCAGCAACCTCCGGCGCACCCGGACCGCCTACCGAGATTCCTTCTGCCGTCTTGCGCTTGATCTGGCCGGCTACGGCTGTCATAGGATTGAGAGACCCGTCTTCGTACAACAATTCTCCCATGCGAAGTCGAACCGTGGTGCCACGCTCTCCTTCAATCCTGAGCCGTACCCACCCTGCGAAATTCTGACCGAGGTCGACGATCCACTTTCCGGGTTCGATCTCACTCCAGGAGACGGGATCGATTCGTTCTGTAATCCTGATGGGCGGCATGGGCATGGCTTGAAGCGCGCCAACCTCGCCTCGGACGTGCGGCTCGACCCGGGCTTCTTGCCAATCCGCGTCATCGAAACCCGGACGGTCCCAGCCTGGCTGTTCCAGTCGGGCGTCATAGGTCTCTCCCAGGTACACGCTGTTGCGCAGCAGCGGTCCATCCGCAACACGCCAACGGCTGTCCGTTCCAACCCGCTCCGTCGTTCCATCCTCGTACTCGATGACCAGCATCGACAGCAGCTGCGGCCTTCCAACAGGCAGGTGCTCCCGGATGTTGATGCGTCCCCACATGCGGAGCGGCAGTGGATTGCGCCAACCATTGCCCAGCGTCGCCGCAAGTATATTCTCACCCACGTGTAGTTTGTCGGTAACGTCGTGACAGGCGTAGTAGAGTGTCTTTTCCGAATGTGTCCACGCAGGAGACAACACCTCATCGGAAGGCGCCTGCCCATTGCACGAAAGCGAAGCATATCCCAGCGCCGTTGCATACCACCGTGCCCTCCTGACGCGTCCCGAGACCCGGAACGTTCGACGCATCAAAGGCGCGGGGTCGTCCTCGTAAAACCCGGCATCGTCCGCAGGCAAGGGCTTGCCGCTCGAGATCCATTCGGCATCCCACTCCGACGGTGCCAGCAGACCGGTTTCCCACCAACCAATTTCTCCGCTCGTGGAAGCCTGCCCCTCCTGATTCCAGACCTGCACGCGCCAGTAGCATCGCTCATCGGCTTTCAGTGCCCTACCGTCGTACTCCACATGGAGTTGCCTGTCAGACATCACTTTCCCGGAATCCCACAGGTCCGGCGTGTCCAGTCTCAGGAATTCCGGGTCTGACGCCACTTGCACCCGATAGGCAGACTGAACCTGATTCCTGGCACCATCTGCGGCTTCATGCTTCCAGCTCAAACGCGGCTTTGAGATGTCGGTCACCGGAGTAGCCAGGGACTCGACACGAAGATCGAACGCACGAATCCAGGGCGCATCGTGGTCGCCGTCTGACATCAACGCAGCTGCTGCAGGAAAGGTGGTCACTCCCCATATTCCGACACCTGCACCGATCGTGCCTTTCACAAAATCCCGTCTGCGCATGGTTGAGGAGTGTCTGTTGTATCAACGATCGAGCGCAAGGTACGCTGCGGCAAAGCGACGGCCCATCTCCATGACCCCTTCTGTGTCATAGTGGAGATTGTCGTTGTGCATGGACAGATCGTCTGTATTGACCAGTTGCACACCAGGGATGGATTCGGCAGCACGAACCTGAGCCTCTCGAACCGCCTCCAAAGCAGGGTACCTATCGGCTGGAGCATTGACGCGTCCCATGATGAATGGCAGCTCAGGCCGGTCCAGATCCCGACGCAACGCTTCTATCAGTGTTCTCAGGTTGTCATTGTACTCGACACCTGCTTCCGCAATCCGTGCATCCCGCTCCCCCTGCATCCAGAACACACCTGCAAACTCGACGGGCTCTCGTGCGGCAATGGAGTCAGCCATCGCCATGGCATGCTCATACATCGGACCGGTCCACTGATTTCCGGTGATGGCGGCCCGGGTTGAATCCCAGTCCGGTGCCCAGTCCAGCAACGATGTTCCACCAATGGCATGCTTTGCAAGGATGATCTGCCGGTCAGGAAATGCTGGACCCAGCTGCTGCGCCAACGTCAATTCAGGACCCAAACGGGGCGTATCCCATGGCCGCAGCGTCGCCTGGTCTTCCTGATACACCACATTGGATGGCATCAGGGTATCCGACGCGGCCAACTCGACACTGCGCCCCATGCCGACCATGTTCGATTGTCCCAGAAGCAGGAACACCATGGGCTGCTGCTGATCGGGGGCCTTTCGACACCCTGTATGCAATACTGTCAGCGTGACCAGCAATGCGGCCCAACCAGGCAGAAATTCCTTCCTTGGATGCTTGTGATCCGGTTGTCTCAGAGTCATGATTCAATCGGATGCAGACGGGAATATCCAGACCATGCGACCAAGGGCCAGGACGAGGACGGAAAGGCTGAGCCAATCGGTGATTTCCGGTTCGTGCAGGTTCAGCGTAAGTGTCATCGCCAGTACGACGAGCGCCATGGACAACGCTTCTCCACGTTTGCCTTTGAATGAGCCCATGATCGTTACATCGTGCTATTGAATCAGATTGCTTCCCGCCCAGTGTTTCCAACGGGATCTTCATGTACTGCATTATATACTGACCAGGTGGACGCCCTTTCAACTGCAGACGCTCTCGGTTTGCCATGATTCGCAGCATACTCCTTCTGCTGGCCGCTGCCCTGTTTTTCAGCGCCTGTTCCAGTTCCCCCACGGATCCTGAACTGGAAACCTCTGAACCCTTGTTGACCGCTTCCGAGATGATGGTGGCCATGGACGCGGGTTTCAACCTCGGCAACACGTTTGACCTCGCCAGCAACTCGACGGATTTCGATGATATCCAGCCGCTGATTGCAACCTACCAACTGGCCGGCATGCAGCATGTGCGCATTCCGGTAACCTGGATGGAAGGGTTCGGAGGAAATACGTTGGCTGATGCCAACGGGCATGTCGATTTCTCGCATCCACGATTCCAGGATTTGAAACGGGTCATCGACTATGCATTGGGTCGGGGTATGTTCGTCATCCTGAATGCCCACCACGAGCGTTCGTTCAAGCAGAATTACGACGGAAGTGCGGCCTTCGATGAGCGATTCACCAATCTCTGGACGGATATCGCCACTCATTTCAAGGACTACCCTCAACGGCTCATATTCGAACCGCTGAACGAACCCCAGGATGCTTTTGGAAGTTGGGGCGGTGCCGTCAGCCCCCAGGATCCAACAGGATTGGCGCTCACGAGACAGATCATGCGGGTTGGCGTCGAAGCCATCCGCGCTACCGGCGGATCCAACGCGCAGCGTCTGATCATGATTGCCACCAACGCCCATGGCAATCATTCACAAATCGACGATGTCTACCCGACCAGGGAGGCACTGCCTGGTGGCGGTGAGGACCCATTCATCGCCATCCAGGTCCACACCTACGACCCTTGGGAGTTCTGTGGGGAGGACGGCCGAAACAGCGCGTTTACCGGTACCGCTGAACTGGAACGCAGCATGCGGGCCGTCGCATTACATGCCAGACAATTGGGTGTACCCGTCAACTACGGCGAATTCGGCGTTGGCCGACGTTCCAACCAGGCGGATCGAAACACGGATGTTGTCCGGAGCTTTTACCGCACCATCGTGCAAGTGACTCGTGACGAAGGGATGTCCTCCACCGCCTGGGACGATCGCGGCTGGTTCGGCCTGATCAGTGGCAACCCTCAGATCGGGTACAACTTCCTGCACGACATCGTGCCAACCATGCTGGCCGATTGAATCTGAGAGGCCAAGTTACCAGACGGATACCAAGGCCAGCACGAGCAACAGGGTCGTGATGGGCGCCCACAGACGGCGTTCCGATTTGGATGGTGTTGCCCAGTTGGCCAACGTGCTCAGTGCTTGAACGCCGACAGCCGCCCAGCCTGTCCACAGCGGCCACCCTGGAGCCAAACCGGCTGCAGAGAGCACGCCGCCCGCCATGCCAACCAGCAGGAGAATGGAGATGCCTGCCGCTATCCTGCCCGCTCGTGGCAGCGCCCCGGTGTTCTTGCCGCCCTGCGTAAGGTGACCCCACGGCGCCCCTGCTATAAGGCAGCACTGGAATACAATGACGCCTGCGGTCAGGATGGAATAGGCGATGGCAGCAGAATGGACCATAATTGAAAGAGGTGTCATGCTCTCAGGAGATACAATCAATTCCGTCTAGAGCCATGTGAATGAGGAGACCGAGACCCACCAGGTGAGCCGTCCACCATCGCGAAGGTAGTTCCTCCTTGCCTTTCCCGATCCTCATCATAAAGGGTACGGAAAACAGGAGGGCATACAGCATGATGGCCGGGGTGGTATGCAACGGGTGGAAGCCAATTGAGCGCCGCTCTGGATCGTACATGGGATCGGCCAGAAGATGATCGAGATCCACGAGCATGGTGGCAATAAGCACCAGGAACGCATACCTCCATTTCGACCTGTAGAACGCCAGGGCTACCAGAAACGGGACGATGAAGTGGAGGGCGGTGTGGAACATGAATTTGGTCGCGATCCCGGGTGGCCCCCAAACAGAGCTCGACCCAGGGGATCTCAGCGAGACCTGGATGGCCTGTGAAACAATGAAATGTAGCGAAACAATACCACGTCTATACCCTACTGCATTCGGGACAATCGCCTCAATCCATTGTCCTGCACACCCTTGAACCACATATACCCTGCATGATTGCGATGAATCCCAGGCTTTCCTTTTTGACTGCAATTGCGGTCTTCTCACTTTGGCTGATTGCGCCTGCAGCCCAAGCACAGATTTCGTTCACGCGCGCAGACATCGAATCCGAAATCGGAAAGACATACTCGCCGCTCAGCTATCAGGCTTCTGATGGCCAAACCGCGGCAATCCAGGCCCTGTTGGCAATCAACGGAGCGGGCCAGACCTGGGACTTCACCACGCTTTCCTACGGGGATGCCACCGGTGCCACATCCACCCAGGAGTACGTTGCGCTGCCGGACGCTTCATTGCCCGGATCGACAGACCCAAGGGTCTCTGCGGCAACGTTTGCTGTAAGGACGATTGACTCGACCGATCCGGCAGGCGACATGTCCGTCGTGTACCTCGGTGTTTCCGACACGGAGTACAACACGTACGGGACGTGGGCGATCGACAATGGCGCTCCGAACGACCTGCTGTACGACAATGCGCTGTTGTCGTACTCCCTTCCGCTCGCCTTCGGGTCCACCTTCAACGGGCAGACGTCGTATCAGCAAACCGTAGGCGGGTTCACGACAAACGTAACCATCGCACGGGACGGAGAAGGGTCAGGATGGGGCACATTGGTGCTTCCGACTGGATCCTATCAGGTACTCCGCTATGATGTGCGGGTAACAACCACCTCTACGATATTCGGCATTTCCACGCCTGTGGTATCCACGATCACCACGTTTGCCACGAAGGATGGTGTCAGCGCAGCCATCACTGTTACTGAATCCGTCCAGGGCGACGTTGTCACGGCTTCCTATGCCGTCAATGATCCAAACCAGGGCTCGGTTGATCCACCGGCATCCGCTCCCTCCCCGACGACACCTGCAGATGGTGCAACGGTCACAACGTCCCCCGCGCTTGATTGGGACGATGTCGCCGCCGCGACGGCATACGATCTCCAGGTGGCTACGGGCACCTTTGGAAAGAATACCCCTGATGTGGTGGTGGTCAATGAGACGGGGTTGACAACTTCTTCCTATCAGGTGAGCGGCCTGAACCATGCTACAACGTATTTCTGGCGCGTTCGGGCCACCAATGAAGGCGGCGCAGGCGATTGGTCTTCTTCCATCTCGTTCACGACGGAGGCGGCTCCTCCGGTGCTTCCGGGAGCCGTCACACTGACGGCACCTTCGGATGGCGCCACGGACGTATCGACCAGCCCGACCCTGGACTGGAATGCCGCCTCCGATGCTGCATCGTACGACGTCCAGGTTGCCACCGACGCCGCATTTGCCTCCACTGTGCTTGATCAAACGGGCGTTACGGATACGCAGTTTGCGGCAACCGGACTGGCCAACAGCACGACCTACTTCTGGCGTGTACGCGGTGTGAATGGTGATGGCGCCGGTGAATGGAGCAGTGCTTCGTTCACGACCGAAGCCGCCGCCCTCGTCCTGCCCGGAGCCGTTACGCTGACGGCACCTTCGGATGGCGCCACGGACGTTTCGACCAGCCCGACCCTGGACTGGAATGTCGCCTCCGATGCTGCATCGTACGACGTCCAGGTTGCCACCGACGCCGCATTTGCCTCCACTGTGCTTGATCAAACGGGCGTCTCGGACACGCAGTTTGCGGCAACCGGACTGGCCAACAGCACGACCTACTTCTGGCGTGTGCGCGGTGTGAATGGTGATGGCAGCGGTGAATGGAGCAGTGCTTCGTTCACGACCGAAGCCGCCGCCCTCGTCCTGCCCGGAGCCGTTACGCTGACGGCTCCTGCCGATGGCGCCACGGATGTCTCGACCAGCCCGACCCTGGACTGGGATGCTGCCTCCAACGCCGCAACGTATGACGTACAGGTTGCCACCGACGCTGCCTTTGCCACCACGGTTCTGGATCAGACTGGCATCACGGATACGCAGTTTGCGGCAACCGGACTGGCCAACAGCACGACCT
>Ga0209578_10000520_pt1 | contig 46710 bp, 57 predicted proteins | sample tdAd472_FD_187127 | JGI IMG/M metagenome (GOLD analysis project Ga0209578, IMG submission 187127) | Marine sediment microbial communities from the Atlantic coast under amendment with organic carbon and nitrate - tdAd47.2 (SPAdes)... | ecosystem: Environmental > Aquatic > Marine > Coastal >...
ACCAGGTCGAGTCTCATTTGAAATATACACATTACCAAAATTTTGATACATACCAATATAGTCGGTAAATTGCTGTTCACCTATAAACACTTTTTCATTAGGACGAATTTCAAAGTCATAATTATAAGCGAAATAATTATTAATTGCATAAAATTCACCAATGGGTACGTCCGAACTAAGAAAATCTATTAAAATTGAACGTAATTCAGGAAACCCGATAATAAGTTTCTTAGTGGCATCAAAGAATTTTGGTACAACGCCCACGAGTTCATCCATCGTAGACGGAATCTTTTTGAGTGAGATTTCCTCATATTTATAACCATTCATCATGACAGTAGAATCTTCGATAAAACGAGTAATAGATCGTTCATCCGCCGGGCGCGCCATCCCAATCATAAATTCTGCTATAAGAAAAATATTTTTCATTAAAGAATCTTGACGAGGTATACCTACGTCACTTTTTAAGAGTTGTTTTACCCGTTCTAGCGCCACACCCGAGTCAAGAACTAACTTACCATCACTTACATAGGATGGAAAATCATGGTTTAATAACCCAATAACTGTATCAGGATTAATCCCGAGAGGCGGCAGAAGACGGCGGATTGGAATATCGTAACGGTGCCCATCATCCACAGTTATAAATTCACTGATAAACTCACCGATTTTTTCATCGGATAAGGGAAGCTTTTTATTGTTTAAACGAAGCAGAAAAAATAAAATACTTGTTAATATATTGGCCTTTCTCCGTGTTGAACGAAGTTGCTCTAGGCGATGACCTTTGATTATAGTATCCCATAATGTAAGGGAATCTCTCACGGGTAAATTTATAGTTTCTTGGGGTTGAATAGCTATAAAAAACACTCCGGTAGGGGTACCAGGGGTATCCATTAAACGAGCCCTAAACCAAATACCATGAGTAGACACACTTTTCGCTATAGCTTCACCATCAAGACTTTGAATTATTTCGCTGACTTCTTCCAGAGTAGCCCGACCATAACTCGGAATGGATGAAAGTTTTATTGATGCCATGTTATAAGGCATTGAAGGTGGGATTTGGAGTGTATATTCACGATCATTATATTTAAATACAACCAGTTGACATTTCCCATAACCATCAATATATTGTTTGATGGGTGCAAGCTCCTTTCGGAGAAAAATACGCGGTGTTTCAACCATTTCAAATCGTAAAGGTTGGGTTAGGGATGTCTCATAGAATTGAATGGCTTCAATATACACGTCATATAATTTAGCAGCTTGTTCCCTCTCGTAAAAAGTGCTTCCAGATTTTGTAATAATCAACTCATTATGAGCATCTATCAGAGCATCACTGGTTTCACTCCCGTAATGATTGAAAAGGAGCACAATTTTGTCACGGTCCAAATTAATGGGGGTGCGTGCGTAAAAATCCATAAACCGCGGAGTTAATATTTTATCCGGTGAAATAACTATAATCTTTATTTTATGCTTGAGTTCAAGTAAACGCATAAAACGGAGTACATCATGATAGCGTGTGGGGTCCAACCATAGTTCCCGTAGCTGGTCTACACTAAGCTCGTAATTGGATTGTTTACACGCTTCGACATAAATATTACTGCGTAGTAACGCACCCAGATAATTATTTACGTATTGCTCACGTTCTTGTGATGTCTCTAAATTTTGATACTGTGTATCGACTGCCGAAAGCACGGCATGGATAAAATTAAGTGGTCCTTGCTCAACACCGCGCCGCTGACATTCCTCCCCTAATAAAGCCTCCAACCAATCTCCTACAAACTTGGGAAGATTTCCTATACGATTAGCCGTATCAATTACTTTTAATACAGTAATGATATGGGATGTATCTCTGGGTTTTGCCGATGTTTTACTCTGAATATATTGCTGTATGTAATTAGGAATACTCGTGTCAAGTTGTTTGGTCTCAAAGCAGCATGGAATATAAGGATAAATATCTTTGTTGGGGAGGGTGTTTTGTTGTAAGCCCGGGTAGGGATACTGTTTGGATTCACAAATATAATATTTATTATTTCGGTTGGGTTGCTGAGGGAATTCAACCACTTGGTATCCTTGATCTTCATAGGACTCTGGATTATCGACAATCGTAGGTTGTTGTTCACCCTGACATTTGCGCGCGTATTGTTTTAAAAACAGGTCTGGCGCGGCCTCTTTGAGCAAATCAATCTTTTTGAGTTGACGGGCCACCTTTTTACCCTTTTTAATCAACTTTTTTTCTTTTTCTGTTATATCAATATTATAGTCTGCATATAACTGTATAATTATGGGTTCAAGATTTTTATATTCCGACAACAATTTACTGAGTATAACAGCAAAGTCTTCCACGGAGCGTTTAGTGGGTGCTTTACTAATTCTTACTCGTATATTATCACCTTCATTATTCAACATGAATAGAATTTTTTGTATAGGCGACACTTGGTAATGAATATTAATGCGCGTTTTCTTTGAAACTACCGATGAGCTTTCATCCATGTAAAGATATTGAGTATACAGTGGGTTATTAAATATAATATCCGCTAGGGCTAAATAATTAACATTTATATTTTCAACCATAAAATCACCACGCACGTTTTGTTCTCGCTGACCCGATTTTTTAATAGCCGGAAAATGATTCCATAATGTATCCAGTACGGTTTCTTGGCTTTTCTGGGCCAGTGAGTTAAAAATTATTTTAAAGCTATTAGATCCCACACTAAATTCAAAATAAATATAATGCCAGTTTGAGTTTTCCCTAATTACAGCCACCATAGGATAGTCATCAAAATCCATTTTAAATTCAGGTAGGGGGTCGTGCATTTTATAGTATTTTTCATCCTTATAATTAAGCTGGATAAACGGGAGTTTTTCGGATGTAGCACAGGCATTAAATAAATCGAGCGCATATAAATCACTTGGAAAAGATTGATAGTCGTTATATACAGCTTGTATAAACCACGTGGTTGTTTCAACCTGGAATTGGGTGTATTTTAAGGCTGGTAGGCGTTGTAGCTCGGACACTTTTTCCTCTACAACCACTGCTTGTTTAGCGAGCCTATCCAAGGCGCGTTGACGATTGGATTCGTAGGATGATAATCGAGTCAACACATTATCCAAGTTATAATTTACCTGACTGAGCTGAGGTTCCTCGGCTAATCTAAAAAACCCCTCTCCATCTGGTCCGTAAGTAGGGCGTTTATATAGCACATATTCATAAACAATATTGTCTTGCTTTAGGGCCGGATTTAATTCAACGAGTCGGTCCATTAAAGGTTCTAAACTACTATATTTTCGCTGGCGGGCAAGTTGTTTGATTTGATCCCGCAATGAAACGGCTTCTATTTCGCCTGGTCTACGGGAGATTATTATAATATTTTCGGGAAGGTCTTTCAGCGCGAGAGCTAATTTATTCAGTATAGTCTCGTCAGAGTCTGTAGGATTAAATTCCCGGAATAAAACCATATTACTTTTATAATAATATGATTTTGTGTCTAGATAATTCTTATAGGTTAGCGGCGGCGGGGAGGCGACGGCGACCTTACATAGCGTGGGGTTTTTCCCGATCGATGCAGACCACAATATTTAGGATTGTCACGTGGATATATTGCTTGATGTGGGCATTTATGTGCAACATTATGCTGCGATATAGTACAAATACAACGGGGCATTTATTATATCAAAAAAATCGATGGGTGTAAAAAATTGATTTTGGGAGAAACACAAAAATAAAAAACAAAAACACAAAATCAACATGACTACTACTTTGGAAACTCGTCTCGCTGACTGCTTGAAGGCCGCTACTAATGACTTGGCGGTGATGTTGATGGAAGGCGTTGTTCAGAATATGAAACCCTTTTTCGACAAGGTAAGTAAAGAATCGGGTATGAGCGTGGCACGTTTAGAAGAACTTTTTAACGAAACGCAACAAGGACTTGAATTGCCTGAAAAACCTGCTCCGCGTAAGGCGGCAACACGCAAGCCTTCCGGTAAAAAGGCACCAGCAGGTCCTGTTGTAGAATGCGATTTCATTATGACAGCCCGGTCGGCCAAGGCAGGACAACCTTGTGGAGCCAAGGTAACCCAAGATGGTGTTACACGGTGCCGTCGTCATCTCAAGAGTAAGACGGATGATGAAAAGAAACCAGCGGCAAAGGGTAAGGCCGCTGCTAAAAATACGGGCGGTGGAGGTTCAACAGCCAGTAAGTCCAAGGCAAAGAAAACAGTTGATCCGCCGGTAATCAAAGATGCGGTAGAAACGGCTGAACCGGTAGTTGAAGAAGAAGAAACACTTCAAGTGAATGAATGGGGCCATTATATGGATCCTGAAAACAAGTTTGTATTTGCCGACCCAAGCACAGTATGTGGTCGACAAAACATGGAATCGGGTAAAATTGAACCTCTAACGGATGCTGAAAAGGAGGTTTGTGGATTAAACGAATGGGAATATAACGTTGATGCTGAACCAGCCAAGCCAGGCGATGATGCCGAAGATTCCGAATAAGCGTAAATTTACGCTTATTCGTTTTATTATACTGAAATTTCATTCCATATAGGACACCCATCCTCGTCAGTGTCTATACTATAAAAAATACGACGAAGACCGTCTTCGCGCATCATTTTATGTATTGATGCCATACACCTTTTACAGGGTTTGGAATTCATAAACGGTTGATTATGATGGTGCATTCCAAATCGAATTACATATAAAGTTGCACCCTTCAAATTCCGGCGATCCACGCGTCGAAGCGCATCTTCTTCAGCATGCCTAGACAAGGGTCGTGAAGTTTTATTATTACTTATATATCGTTTTATACTATGATAGGTTTGGTTGTGCCCTGTACTTATAATGCGACCTTTGTTTATTATAATGGCTGCATGTTTACTACGCATATCACTCTTTTTGGCTTGTTTGATGAGAGTATCTATAGTATCCGCCTGCAACATTTTAATCCGTAAAAGCGCTGTTATAAAAAATCACTTTTTCCATCGAATTATATCGCCATAAGCGCGCCCGGTTCACGCGAGAAAAACTGATATTACATAATCACCTATAACATAAATAACTTACAGATGAACATCGATAATATATTTTTGTGGCTTATCCAAGTCGAGAAAAAATTCGATTCTTCCAAACCGGTATCGGAATCGTATTTTGATCGGGTTATTTATACTGGATATAAAAAGTATAATTTATATACAAAAACTTCGCTATTGTATTCGATATTACTATTATATCGACTCACCCGTGCGCCGGATGAGTATCGCACTCAACAAAAAATATATGACCCTGCCTCGTGTTATTCCCCCATTCCTACAAATCAAAAATATCCTACGCTTCAGTTAACCCGTGAAAATTTCAAAAAAATCTGGACAGTTTGTCTGATGATTGCAAGTAAATTTGTCGATGATGGTCATTATGATAATGAAACTTATGCAGGTCTAACACACTCTTCGCTGCGGGAGCTTAATAAATGGGAAATTAATATTTTAAATACACTACGATATAACCTATATTTCAAACCCGATGAATTGGATGAAATATATGATCTTATCGAGGAAGAAATAAAGTAATTAAAAATTGATATTTGTTTGTCTGTTACTGATAATAAAATGAAGCGATTAGTAGTCGGTTTAAAAGGGCCAAAAGACTCGGGTAAATCGACTGTGGCAAAATATATAACCGATAATTATTTTTGGAAGGAAGAATATTTTAGCCGACCCCTCAAGGAGATTATTTGTATTATGACGGGATGGAGCATGGATTTCGTCAACGGTATCACCCCTGAATATAAAGCGCAGCGTGAAACTTTAGTGCACCCTGATTACGGGATGACTTGTCGGCAGCTTTTACAATTTGTAGGAACTAATCTCTTTCGCGAAAAAATCAACCCAAAAATGTGGGTTAATATAATGAAAAGACGTATCGCGGACTCGTCAGACCATATAGTCCTATCAGACTGTAGGTTCCCCGAAGAATGTGAATTAGTCAAGGAACTCGGTGGGATTATTATTTGTTTGGAACGTGATACCGGGCATGCTGATACCCATGTTTCAGAGCAATCCTTTAATACTGAAGGTGAATATGTAATCTATAATAATGAATCATTAGATGACTTGTTTCAACAGGTAGAAAATATTCTTTTTGAATATGGCAAACATGATTTATATATGTATTGATTAATACATATTTAAGCAAACCCACTTTTACCCTTATTTAAATATGGTAATAAAAAATTAAAAGTTACTAGACCACCACGCAGACAAAACTCTACCGGGGTCGATGCCTTGATTTTGTATAGAGTTTGTTGTGTTTGGTAAACAGCACGAACGGCCGAATCTTTATAGTCACCGAGTTCCGCGAAAACTGCAAGCTGTTTAACAGGCGGAATCGCCTCGCTAAATTCGAGTTCAATGCGATACCGCGTAGCAGGTGCTAAATTGCACGGTATGTTAACTGGTTTACCATCTTCAGTCATGAAAAATTGCATTTCATACAAGTCGGGTTCTTCAGTGGTCATTACCCGACCATGATTGAATTCGGATATAATTTCATTGTTGCAAATAAACCGATAAATATGAATATATTTCTTCAAAACGCGACCACCCTGCATTTTAGCACGGCGATCCGTTATATAGTTTGGCGGAGTGTATTTAGGCAGATAAATAAAGAATTTACGATAAACATCAGCCAACTCATTTAGATAAATAACAACCTTGCGTTCTTCATCAAATGTTCGGTAAGGAAGAATTTGAAGTTTATAGGAATCCGCGGTAGCAAGAGGCTGGTTGAGTAATTCAAGTGGAAGCGATGGGTGCAATTCGGGTTCATTTTCATATTGAAGAGAATATTTATAATAGGCGGAATGTTTATTCGATTCCAGGTCTTGATAAAATACTTTGAGAGCGTCGATTCCATCAATAGTATCCCGTGCATAGCCCGTTATAAGCAAAGAAATTTTTGAGTCGGTATGAGAAGTAGTAATGATGATTTCCATTGTATGGGGTTGTTCGAGAGCGGCGACACCAGCATCATTACCTTCATCATCCTCAAAAAATACGAGATGTTGGTCGCTAATTACTTTGCCTTTAATGTAGCGGCCATATTTAAGAGCAACATCGATAACATATTTATGGGGCGCGCGCATCATGATGGAACTGATAAAATCAGGCCGATTTTGTATTTTAAAATAATGATACCACTGTCCTTTATACCAGGACATATTCGTGGGTTCGTATTCCAAAGTTTCCGAATCCCCCATTTTTATTATTCTATTAGTCTATAAATCTTGATGTATAAAAATGTTTGCTTTGATATTAGTTGGACTTGTAATTTTCGTGTGCGTATTTATTTGTTTATGTACTTCCAAAAACGCCTCCAGTTATTACAGGTATTTTATGCGCCCACGAACCTACCGCGGCCGTACCGATTATGATAAATACATTAGCTGTTTGAGCGAAGGTGGATACTGGTTGGATGGGACTTGTAGCACGGTATCACTCCCCGGAAGTCAATCCTTGCAAGCAGTACCTCCCTTTATGTATGGATATTATGATGATTATCCGTACTATTATTTTCCTTCCTACCGGCAACGCCATACATATTGGCCCCGTCGGAGATATCAAAAACGTTACGGAGGTTATTTAAATGGTTGAATGTTGAAATAAAACCATGATTTTGATTTCTCTTACCAATCGAATACGACAACTTTGTAATCCTATTATATGGTCTTTATATCATGAATACTTGACACATTATTTAAGCTGTACGCACTGTATTCGTAATAGATCGTATATTTTAAAAAAATCACCGAGCGCGTATACTGAACTCAACCGATTAAAAAATAAATATAATTATCACCGAGAAGAATGTCGTAAAGTGTTTACTCGGGCGAAATTATATATAACACCTGATATAGCCACAGAATGGAGTAAAGTAGACGACACCCTAGCACTAAATTTAAAGGTAAACTACCTTTAAATTTTATTTGTAGTATATAAATGAGTTGTAAAAATTTAGCTCAACCCAATTTATTTGTAGACATAAATACTCTAGATGATATAGATGAGTGTAGGTGGGTTGATAATCCCCTTAAATTAGTCTTTCGACCGTGTAAATTTAAAGTTGATTCTTATATAAAAACAGATGAATATACAATTAAAATTTTACCGGCTGATAGCCATCTCAAAACATTGGTATATTATGATACTTTTAAAAACAATCAATGGTTTACCAAAAAATTGCCAGAAGATGATGTTAATGGCGGGATATGGTTTGGTACCCTTAATCTTCATAATTTTTTACCATGTAAAAATTTGTTGCTCGGCTATAAAACCATTAAGCCGATGTATCTGGTTTTTATATATAATTTAGCCAGAAAATATAATACAAAAGGATTCGGGTTTGTACAGGGTATATATCAACAATTAAAAGAAAAAATATATAGAAATGAAGGGATTGAAATCGCAGGATATATAGGGTGCAATGAATGCGAAATATTTATTGAAAACGAATTCATCAAAACACAATTTAAACCACCATCAGCGACCCATCCGGGATTTAAATTTTTAGATACTAGGTATATTGATTAAAAACGTCCTTGAATACACTAAAAGCACACTTGGGTTCATTTTCATCATAAATTCCAAAAACAAGTTTAAATGGCTGACTCTGGTATAAATCCTTCATAAGTTGTGCGATATTTTCGGGAGGATTCATATATCCCCCACAGCCGAACGCCGTAGATACTAAATAAGTATCGGCGTCTGAATACTGTGCGGCCAATTGATAGATTTCTGATATCTTTGTACAAGAAAGTTCCATATCATTCGGCTGGAGTAATCCATTTACCAAGATAGGGCGTTTAATGGCATGGGCTACTATAGCATCGCATTGAAAGGTGGGAAACTTTAGCCCTGGAAGCCATAACGGCTTGGTTGTGTGCAAAGGATATTTAATAGGCTCCAGCAAGGTCATATAGTTATTGGATTTTTTGGCAATTTGTTCTTCTTGCCCCCCGGGAAACCCAGCACGATAAAATCCTCCTTTTGAATCTTGGGATCCACATATCAATAAAATAACTTTATGACCTTTTTTAACCAACTGTTCGGCTAATTTTAAGCAATCTATATTATAAATCATTTTGAACCTAAAAAGGTTGAATATAAAAGTCAGTTTTCGCGCTGGTTCTGCCCCGCGACCCGGGCACGCCTTCGGCGATGGGGGAATAGTTTTTAGGCTGTTTTTATTTATGAATATTTTCATAAATAAAATGATTGGTGGTCAGAATCATACTCTGAGTCACTATAATAGTCATAATTCCCATGGTCTGATCTAATATCTGAAGCCTCAGAGGCATCGGGGTCTTTATAGGGATAATCAATCTCTCTAGATTCAGAATCAATAGATTCTTCGTCAGAGTCATCGTACCAAAATTCATAGATAGGATATTGGTCAGATTCAGTATCCGATTCTGAATCAATCAGGGGTAAACACGGAGGCATCCGAAATGGGGGAAATCTAGATTTTTGCTGAGGAGGTGCGTGCCATTTTATTTGAAATTCTTTTAATGAAGTTGGTAGCCACCAATCCTCGCTTGATTTAGCTATCTGGTGAAGATCTTTCAGATTGAAAGGTTCCCTATTTCCCGGTAATTCAATCGTTGTTTTTTTGGTATCTATCGGTGTAGGCTGATTTACACCAGAAGACAAAAGTGTAAACGAGTTTACCTCAGAATCCAAGTCCATAGTCATAATGTCTTCTGGTGATAAATACCTAAAGTAAGACGAACTATCCAAGGGTTCCTCTTCATAATAAAAAGGATCATAATCTGAAAATTGCTTGTTGAAATAAGTATACAGAGCTTGAAGGTTATAATATTGTTCTTGGATTTTAACAATTTCCCCTAATTCAAAAGCATCCAAGTCCCATAAATTTTCGTTTGAAAATATTTCCATGTCGTCTTTTGATACCGAGCTTTTTACTTGCGAAATTAACTTTTCAGAGTGAGGTTTAATGACCGCTTCGGCTTTTTCTCGCGGGCCTCCATAGTATAACAATCCTACATCAGGGTCCCATACAAAGTCGTCTTCTAATGCGGCAATATACTGGCTAAACCGGGGGTATTCATGAGATGCAATAATGGGAATTACCGTTTCATCCGAGTCGTTATTTCGCGTCAAATCCATTTTGTGTAGGTGTATTATATTTAAAACAATTCAATTTTTTGGGGTACCGCACTAATTTGTAGTGTATAGATTTTTTACGACAATAGAAATTGAAAATTGTTATACCGAATTTTAATATATCAAATGCCCGCCTATCTATCGAAATTACTTGGCAAGCGCGTTCAAAAACTTTTGCATAAAAATACAGACAAGGCCGCGCAAGGCACCTACGAATGGCATCATTTCCGCCACGACCACTTGAATGCTAGCGAAGCTTATGCCGTGTTGAGTAACGAGAAACTGGGTAAAACCGGAAGTGCGCTCGCTCACGAAAAATGTAAACCTTTTGAAGCCCCTCTTCCCACCGAGGATCCCTATTTTATTCGCGGCCACGAGCAAGAGCCCAAAATTCGCGATATTTATAGCCAGATGACTGGTTCGAAAGTGCATTCTGAATTTGGGAGTTTTCAGCATTATAAATATTCTTTTTTGGCCGCAAGCGTGGATGGAATTACTGACAAGGGAGTTGTAGTTGAAATTAAATCGCGTTCCAAAGTATTCCACTCGATACCATTCAAAGACTGGGTGCAGGTTCAACTTCAATTAGAAGTCATGAATTTACAGGAAGCAGATTATGTTCAAGCACAAATCGCGGACGGCGACCGATTGATTGAATATAAATGTATGCCAGTAAAGCGTGATCACGGGTGGTTTAAACGCCACGCGCTCCCATTATTTCAAAAATTTTGGGGATTTGTGACAAAACATCGAAAAGCTGGTACAGTACCGGACCCTGAACAAGAATGGGTAGTAGCATCAGATATTCGTAATTATAGCCTCGGAGATCCCCTCATTGATTACTTGGAACGTTATTATCGAAAACGCAAACGTATCGACCGTAAACCCGAGTATGATTTTGGTAATTTTTTCTGTAGACGAGGAATTGAATTTGAGGCACGCGTTGTGGAGCAACTCATGGAGCAATTTGGTGATGAAATGGTAACAATCTGGCGCCATGGACAACCCACAAATGATTCGATATTTACGGCCACGCGCGATGCACTCGCTCAAAAAGTACCTATTTTGTACCATGCACCCATCCGAAATGAAGCGGCCAAGACATGGGGGATTCCCGATCTTTTAGTGCGTGGGGATTACCTAAATAAAATAGTCCAACACCCGCTTGAATTTATTAATCCAGACATTTATTATGTGGTCGACATCAAGCTGGGTGTATTAGACTTGACGGCTAATGGTGTGAATTTATGTAATAATACTAAAACACGTGCCTATAAAGGTCAGCTTGCTTTTTACAATGAAATTCTAAAAACTTTTCCGGGTCAAGACAAAGTGACAAGGGCTTTTATTATCGGTAAAAAATGGCATTATACAAAACAAAAAGTAACTTTTACAGGCAATCACTGGTATGAACGCTATGGTGTGATTGATTTTAGCACTTTTGATGAGCCCGTGATTTCGACCGTTAGTAAAGGAATCGAATGGGTGCGATGTATGCGAAAGGAGGGTAAAGAGTGGACACTTGATCCTCCCTCCCGGTGTGAGCTAATGCCAAATATGAAGAACGATGAAGATCAATCCTGGAGAGAGCTCAAGGAACAACTTGCTGTTAAAAACGGAGAAATTACATTATTGTGGCAATGCGGTATAAAGAACCGGGAAATAGCCCGCGGGGCTGGTTTAGAATCCATTTATGATCCGGGTCTAAGCGCCGAACGGATTGGTATCAATGGACCTTATAAATCACGCGTGCTCAATAATATTATCGAGGCCAACCAGCAATCGGATCCATTATTTATTCGCGACGTTGAAATATTACAACCACCAGATGCGCCCTGGCTTAATAATAATTGCGACCGTATTTTTATTGATTATGAAACAATTTCAGACTTGGTTGAGCCGGGCATTGATGGTGATCTTGTATTTATGATTGGTGCTTGGTACCGGGGTAAATATAAATCATGGGTGGTAGATTCTATTAAAAGAAGTCAAGAGCTTGAGATTGCCCGTAAATTCTTTATATGGCTAGGAGGCATTCAACGCAGGCGTCCGGTCGCTTTATATTATTGGTCGAAATTTGAGGCAACCCAGACTGAAAAACTTTTAGAACGGCATCAATTATTCGATGAGCAGATTATATGGCGTGGGTGTGATCGATACGATTTATGCCAAGAAATTCAAGAAGCCGGTATCGCCGCCCGAGGAGCTTTTAATTATAAACTCAAAAAATTCACAAATGCACTATACAAAAATAAAGCCATAAAAACACACTGGGGAACCAATGAATGTAGCGATGGTTTAAAGGCGATGGTAATGACTTATTATCTAAACCAACGCGGTGGTTCCCTTAAAAGAAAAAAGGAAATGAAGGATATTATAGCCTACAATAAGATTGATTGTAAAAGCATGTTTGCCATTCTGGGGTATATTAAAAAGGTAGTTAATAATAGCTAATTAGCTATTATTATTTTTGGTTTTTTAAAACAAAGGGATACCACGAGATACCATCTTTCTAATATCCATACGCGAGCATCTTTTAATTTCATTCGAATCAAAATCAGCAAGATTCAACCACTTATGATTGTGAACAATGTAGCGATCCGCCAAGTCAGTGTTACCCACCAAAGGAACATCACCAGGTAAATAGCGGGCAATAGTTACAAGATGGCCATATTTACCCATATCATAGGAGAAGGAATCCATGATTTGGATGTTATGGTTTCGGTAAAAATTTTCAACCGATATAGGGTCATCACCATTGTTGGTTTCTTGAGCGATTTTGATGTAAGCTGAATCTACGGCTTTTTCAAGCGAATGGTTGCCGTCATAATCACGGGTAATCCATCCCCCGATAAGGGACTGGCTATTACCGCTTTGAACGGTGAGAATACGATCTTTTTCGTCCATCAAAATGACAGAGACAGTGTTGAGGGGTTTGGTATGAGCGTACTTGGAAGCCATGATTGCTAGTATATTTTTAGCGTATTTTTGACTAGGGTTAATTTTTAAAATCAGTTTTATGCGTTGCGCCGCATACCACGCTTATTCTATAGTAATATACTATAATTATAGTATATTTAATTAGTTACTCTTACCACATAATTATCACCGTATGAATTAGATAAAATCCATCCAAAAATGCTATTTATGGCATCACTGCTACTATTATTTGACTCCAATGCTTCTTTTACCTTTGCTCTGACTTCACCCACGGTTCCCTCAAAAATAGCCGAGTCATAATCTTTTCTTCGACAAATATTGTGAGGACATACATCGACCTGAATCATGTCGGGATAATTGTTATAAATATCAGGATCGTCACACTTGTACTTTACCCAAATTTCAATATCGATACCCATATTTGCTTGTAGAATTTCGTGTATTTTTCCACACGGTGAATTTTTAAAATCAATTTTTCGGCCTTAGGTACAATCAAATTTTACTTTTGAATAACAAAAACCAATTACTCCCATTTATTAAATTTATGACCTTTAAGTCTTGCACCCATTAACGTCTTTACAAAGTTGTTGTATATTACCCATTATTTCCCAGTAGATAGTTCCGCCAGGAAAATAATAATTTTCACCGAAAACCCCATCCGGTGTGATGGATAACTGGCAGAGGGTATGGCACTTTCGACACCAGTTCGAAATATGTTTCCGAAATAGCCGCTTCTTTACTAGTTTCACTATGGTTTCATAATGTTTAAAGAGTAAATAATAAAAGTATTTTCTAGTGGGTTCGGGGTCGTCGGAAACAAAATCGTATAAATACCTAACCAATTCAATTTGATCTTTATTACACCGAGACAAAATATAGCTTAACTTATCATCAGAAGCCGGTATTTCTTCCCGGTACAAAGGCGTTATGTTTCGAATTAAAAAATCAACGGGCCAGCCAAAATGATTTAAGCATGCCTTGAATTCGGTGATAGTATTTGTCCCACGGACAACTTTTTTTACACATTTAGTGATGTCTATTATTGGGTTGTTTAATACCTTAATCAAATAAGAAAAAGATTCAGAGTCGTGAGCATGATAATCTAATATACAAAAATTGGCCGGTAATTCATAAGTATCTGTATAGTACATGTATTGTGTAACGAGAAATCTGAGTGTTGGTAAAATGCTACCTTTACATCCTGGCGCGCGTCCTTTTATTCGAAAAATAATTTCTGCTATATCGTCTGCCTGTATGGTTAGTAAAGAAAATAAAAGTGAAATTCTACCATAATTATCGGGATGTCGAGCCAAGGCGGCGATATCATTATATACTTTTTGTCTCTCATAACGTGCTAGCAAATTTACATCAATCGGGTAATCAACCAGCGCGCCAAACTCATTTTTATAGGCGATATAATGGGATACATTAATAAGGGATGGTTCGCACAACAAGGAAAATATAAAAGCCTTGTATTCTGTCTCGCGAAATAGGGAACGACCGGATTTTAATATCAGCCGGACAGCCTCTGCCATCTCTTTCGTATTTTGATATAATTCGGATGGGGTTCGGAGCATAATTAGACACAATGCTAATACCGATGTTTTATGATGTAAAGCGTGGTTTTCAAGCAACCACTGTAAAGGTTCTGGCCGAAGAGGACATATTGCCCATGTATATAACCGATATAATTCATTTTCATTAAAAATCGGACTCCATACGATGTTGGCTAGCTTTAAATAAAAAGCGGTGTCTTGGCGTACAAATAAAATCCAATCTTCCAGTGTTGGATTATCGAATACAAGTCGAAGCAGTTCTATAAAATCGTCATCCATTTTTATAAAATAAATAAATGAAGGTTAATAACGAAATGATGCAACTTGGAGCTTATCTGCTGATTATTGCTTTACTGTTGGTATTAGTTTTTAAGGGACCTACCGTCGAATGTAGTTGTAGTACCGCAAAAAGCGCACGTGCCCCATTTCGCGCCATCCCCAATCCGTCAAACATGACGAATCAAGAAACCACCCCACTTCAGCAAACTTTGATGAATATTAAAGGGTGTGAACAAGTTGGGGGATTTTGGGAAGCCCGTCCTGATGGATCAGGCGTTTGTTTGAACTGCGGCCAGCGCCCTGGTGGTATTTGTATGTCGTAATAATAAAACCAAATCTGGCTTTATTAATAATCCCAAGGATCCGGGGACGCACTAGGAGGTGTGGGTAGGCGGGGAGGAGCACGTTTTGATGGTCTAGGCGGGGAATCCACAGGTTTTACACCGATAATCTGACTGATTGTTGGTATCTGGGGTTGAGGCGATTCGATAGTATATTCACCGGGTTGGGGTTGATAGAGAGGCGATTCAATAGTATATTCACCGGGCTCGTATGGAGGGCTTACCATGGTGGGTGGTGGTGAAGGGGGAGGTGGTTGAAGTTTTTCAAGTTCTTCCGCGGTGCGCCCTTCCAAGAATTTAGGTACTAATACAGGTTCCGGTGCCGCGCCAGGCTTGGGGTTATCCACTTTCTCAAAGACAAACATTTTATGGGCCGCAATTAGTGCATTATCTTGACTATCATATTTGTTTTTATATTCGCGTGATTGATGGAATGAAGTTTTATACCCATAATGGGTAGCTATCGCTTCCAGCTCAGATGGGAATAATACAGTACGATTCATGGGGATAATGTCTTCATTACCGATAGTTCGACTTTGAATATAAGTACCGACAGTAGGTGCATCGTCGACAATACGTGGTATAAATTGAATCTTTTTAAACTCGGCTAATTGTGCTTCAGTATAGTCGCTCAAATCCAGAAACATACCAAAAATTTTACCACCTTTTGCCAGTACAGTATTACCAAGTTCGAAAATAGTAGCTGGTGAAGTATATTTATTTAAATTGAAAAAACAACTAATAGCATCAAATTTAGCCGGTGGATCAGCTTCCGGATAATTTAATATTTGTGTAGGAGATATATAGCGTTCCCAATCCACACACTCGGCCGGGTTGAGTAGGTATAAATCGATATCCATGTATTTAGACTCCATCACAATATCGCGCGATTCCGTGTCCAAGTCCAATACCTTTTTACCAGTATATTTTTGCATTAGTTTATAACGGGTAAGATTCATATGACGAATATAAAAATCCAAAGTATAACCAAATATAGAAGGACCAATCGGGTCCATTATATTTGCCCATACCGCCATAGCAACCTCTTCTTTGTTTGGAATCGTTCGATCTGGGCGTTGTCTGACTGTAACAAAATCTCCCAACTGAAAATCAAAAAGGCATTCCCAAACCACATTCGAATTTACTAATTTACCCCGAAAAGTAATTCCGCGTGAATTATAAGGGTACTTATTAGTACCACTAAACTCTACCATTACCGGTTTTCCATCGGCCCCGCGCCCTTTATAAACCTGCGGAATGCCATTTTTAATAATAAAATCAATGGTTAATAGATGGACGGGTTTATATTTATAAATACCGGTTGTTGAATATTTTTCATTTACCGGAGTAAAAATAAAACCATCTTTTTTCCATGGTGTTTTTATACCCTGATCCACGAGCGTATTTACGGCATCAAACAATTCATCCGCTTTTGTAAAGAAATAAAATGGTTTGACCGAAATGGTGATTTCAGGTGAAAATTCATAACTAGACAATTGGTTAAAATTACCGGGATCGGTTGAAGGCGCCGGGTCGGTAAGTTCGGTTGCTCGAATAATACGGGGGTAAAAAGCCATAAACCGGAGATCGTTCATCTTGTAAAATAAAGTATCAAAAATTAAAATTTGTTTACGGTTATTGTCGTGTTCAATTAACTCGCAATCGAATAAACTACCAATAAATAATCGAGTTTTATCTGTATGTTCACCTAAATGATTTATATTAAACGGGGGTTGAAGTAAAAAAACCCCTTCTTGCACTATAAATAAAAAAGATCTCACACCGTCTGATTTTTCGGTTACATTATATTTGATTTCCCCGTACATATCATCCCAATTATCCCATGTTAAATCGACTGGCTTGGGGTATACATTATATAGTTTATTACTCTGCACATTAAACAAATCATTATATTTTTCAATAATGGTATCACGCATCGTTTTAGGGATGGGTACGTCTGACTGTTGAATGATTCCAATAATTTTTTCTACCAGATTGATAAATTGATCCATCTTACCCTTATCAGCTTCCTTCATTTCAACTTCAACTTCATATTGGGTCTTGGTTGGACGATTGGGGATAATGGTATTAGCTATCGTAAAATCAATCCACGCGATATTATCTGGATCTGTAAAGGACGTACGTGTTTTTTCACGGGTAGCAGTTAATATCAGGTTTTCAATACCCGCATTTTCGACGACTGATTCGGTTTGCATGGAGAAACGAAGGCCGAATTCGGTAATATCATAATTATCTGTTTTTTGTTGTTTTATGACCCATTTTTCTTGGGGCTCGTCTTTGTAAATCCAAGTTGTTTTTCGATATTTAGGTGCAGTCATACGTTCACGGGGTGCCAAGCCGCGCTGGGTAAAAATTTCATCGGTAGACGTATGTCTACTACGCACTAAAGGCCAGTTAAGATTTTTAAGCTGATTGATGGCTCCAAAGAATTGACGGGTACGAACTCCAGGAATAAAATGTCCTCTATCAGTGTAAAAGCCAAGCCGTGCTTCAATTTCTGCCTTTCCCGTACTTGTTTCCACGGCTCGAAACAAGTCGTCCGTTATTTTTCTGCGGGTATTGGTATCCAGCAACATCTTTTGTGTATGCAATATAAAATGAGTTAAAAAAGTCAATTTTTCGCGCAGCCCCGCGAACCGGGTTCGCCTACGGCGATTTTCGTCACTGGTGAAACTAGTGTTTTCGAAAAAGTTTCCCATGCGTTCCGTCGCATACCACGGCCAACCAAGATATAATTATATACTGATATAATTATATGCTAAATTATTTTTTATTGGCGTTTTTACCTCCTTTTTTACCCTTTTTATTCCCTTCAGGCTTAGGCTTCGGGGCCGGCTTTTGGGGTGCTTTCTGGGCGACTTTCGTGGTCGGTTTCGGGGCCGGCTTCTTGGCGTCTCCACGAGCAGTTAAAAATTTATTATAGGCATTATAATTAACTGGTCCAAGGCGCATTTTTTCACGCAATTCGCGAACGCGTTGTTCTTTTTGTTGACGAGCAGCTACGCAACGAATACAACCCATTTTTATTTACTCAACATTTTTCGGATTGCAAGTTTTTTATATACGGCTGCGTTTTGGTCGCACTCGCATCCATCGCACCCAACTCCGCATTGCCATACCATCGTAGGGTGACATTTTTTACATATTTTGTATGAAACACTGTTCTTTTGATCGGTTAGCGATGTATCGTAGAATCCTTGTAACGAATTTAAATCACTCATTTTATATTATACAACAAATGAGCGACTCGAATTTATACGATATTAAATGGCTCCCGCATAAAAAGATTAATGCTCCGTTAGTCGAACTTTTTTTAAGCGAATCCGAAGCCTTGGGACAATATACAAACGGTGGTCCTATTGTTCAACGGCTGGAAAGGCTTACGCGAGACCTATTGGAAATATCTCCTGAAAAGGCCGTTATCGCAGTAACAAATGGAAGTGTTGCTTTACACGCGCTCGCGGCCGCGATTGAACTTGAAGCTGACCGTAAATTAAAATGGGCGACGCAGGCTTTTACATTTCCTTCTTCAGTGCAGGGGTCACTCGCTGGTACTGTTATTGTGGATATTGATGAAGGGGGTGGTCTTGACCTAACGCAAGTTCCCGAGGACGTGGATGGTATCATTGTGACGAACGTTTTCGGAAATGTGGTGGATATAAACAAGTATGAAGAATACGCCAAAACGCATCAAAAATACCTGATTTTCGATAACGCGGCGACGCCTTATACATTTTATCATGGAAAAAACTCGATAAATTATGGTGTGGGATCAATTGTAAGTTTCCATCATACCAAACCGATTGGTTTTGGCGAAGGGGGTGCGATTATTGTTGACACAAAATATGAACCTTATATCCGGCGCATCATTAATTTTGGCCTCGGAGGCACCCCGTCAAAATGGCACCCCGCGGCATCTAATTATAAAATGTCTGATATTGCGGCTGTATATATTCTCCAATTTTTAAATAATTTCGAAGTCATCATCAAGGATACCCAGGAAGCCTATTTATATTATAAAAATTTATTAAAAGATACACCAATTCGGCTGTATCCAGACCATTCTGACCCAGATCGCGTTCCTTTGGTAAGCTGTATGTGTTTACTACACCCGCGATTCACTCCTGAAAAAGTAGATTCAATCATAGAGAATCGTATTTTCTGCCGAAAATATTATTATCCCTTAGATTCGCGGCCGAAATGTGACGAATTTTACGACCAAATTGTGTGCCTGCCGTGCCACTATCAACTTTCATTTGATGAAATCGTCAAGATAGTAAAGTTGTTGGTATAATATTTACTGGAAGCGTAAATATTACTTGGGAGGTACATATATAAACTCGATTTTAACCGGGAAATTATATTCAAGTATCTCGATAAATTCGTCAACGAGATTACGCTTATCAGGGGTATAAGCACACCCTCGTCCTAGGGACCGGCATAATTCTCGCATGAGAGGGGTCACAACATCACTAACTTCACGAAGCTGATCTTTGGTGGGTCGCGGGTAATCAATATCATGTACTCGGTATAAAATAAATAACCCATATTGGGTAAAAATATACGACACTTCAACCGGTCCATCTTTAATCACTTTCCAGAGATCTTCATAGCTTGGGGGAAAAGGACCGTCCCTGGGATGGGTATGAAAAGTAGTGGAGGTGTCTATCCGATTAGCACATTTTTTCCGTCTAGTTTCTTCTTCGGTTTCACCCTTTCGAATATCGTATGAAGTCATTTTAGCTTCATGATCCAACACTAAATTACCACAAATTTCATAGGGTTGTTTTAGGGCATGACTCACGGTGTCTAAAAAGTCTCGGGTAAAATAATCTCGAATCCAATTTATATCTTTTACCATTTAAATTAAAATTTATAATAAATGAGTAAACTTCAAAGACCCCTCGTAGCAAGTCCTGAAATTACTAATAATTTGCAAATTATACCCTCGCCTACGTTAAAACTCGAAGACCTTGATCCACTTTTGACAAATCCGGCTAACTTTTTAAACCGCGGTAAACTTGGACAAAGGGCTGGAATTATTCCCTATTATTTAGACCCCGTTACCAAACAACCCATTTATTTAGTAGGTTTTGCGCAGGGTAAATATTCTGATTTTGGAGGAGGGTGTACTCAACGTGAAACTATTATGGATTGTGCGCTCAGAGAATATACCGAAGAAACCCGAGGCGTATTAGACCTCGGTGATGGTATTGTGACCCATATTTACGTGACTGGTAAAAAACGTACTCATCAAGTTATATTAATGGTTTACGTTTCCCCAATCCCGTCAAATATAAATAAAATATTCCGCAGTATTAAGCCGCAAAGTCGGGCTGAAAGAGAAATGGAACGGGTCGAACTTTTAAGCTTGCAGGATTTATATAGCTTATTTTTAAGTTATAAATTATCCGACAGCTTGACTTCGGTGTTTAAACTTATTTCTCCCAAGAGGTTAGCACTTTAAAGCCATGGTTTTCAATAAATGAGCAATCCAAGTATGTCTAGCTCGGTAAAATATTTACCAATATATGCCATCAAAAAAACATTCAAGTATACGCAAAACATAAATGATGGCCGGAAGTTATTCAAAAGCTGGATGCACCTTATTTCCATTTGGTTGGGAATTGGGTTTGGCGCAATTTTCCCATTTTTTGTATGGACTGATTCGGTTGAATTTGCGAGTAAATTCTTTTATGTAGACCCCAATTGGTTTATATCACTGATGGTCGTTTTAACATCGATATCCTTATTTAGTAATGTCAGTTATGGCCTAAGTAAAGGGTTGTTTTATTTTTATAACTATTGTCAATACGGTCATTTTCATTCTATATTTGCTCCTATAACAGAGACCCAAGTTCAGAAAATTACTGGGTGCCGAATCCAACTAAGCGATCTTACCCTTGTGCTCGATCGCCCACAGGTGCTTACCATTCATCGCGAACTCTTAACTACCTTGAAAAACAAACGAGAAAAACATAAAATTAAACACGCTTACGAAAAATTTATGGCCGGAGATGTGACTGGCGCAATGATTGAAAGTCCCTATGTAAGCCATGTTATTGCGACTACATATGATAACAACAATACGGCGGTTTCGCGAGCAATTCGATCCAAGTATACTACTTTATACATGGTAACCGACAGGGTAAATAATCCACAAGAATGTACTTTGGAAGGACGCCTTGTTCGGTTTAATAATAAACTCAGAGAACTTCAAGAAGAAGTCGTTGAGTTACTGGATCTAGCCAAGGAAAATGAAGTTATGAGCATCACTACAGAAAGCACTCGAAGCAGTATCGAACTTCAAGTTTATTAATAATTTTATTAATAAATGGCGTGTATTTTAATATTGTTTTGTATTTTGCTGATTTTTATATTATGGAATATGTGGTACAATACACGCGATGAAAGTGAAACTATCGTTAGGTTAACTGATGAATGGTGTGATACAGCTATTAATAAAACATCATCAGATATGACTAATTTATTTTGTCATAATTCAATATTACTTGGTACTGTCTCACAAACCATTCGCGATTCACCCGAGTCCATTCGAGAATATTTTGATTATTTTATGAATATCAAAGGACTTGATATTGCGAATCAAGAATATAACATACAGAAAATTAACCCTACAACATATGTTAATAATGCCTATATTACATGGGTGTATACAGGTCAAGAACCATTTGTTGCTCGAATGACATTTGTATATGAATATACACGTGGGCGCTGGTGTCTTTTTTTATTACATTCATCGGTATTACCTGATCGCGTGGAAGCTTTAAAAGTTAACCTAAGCATATAATATTCTATAAATGAGCAACCCGGAATATACCATAAAAATAGACGCTCGGGAACATAAACTTATTGATCTTTTCGGCGCGCTGGACCCACCGATTCCCTATAAAACCGACAACTTGGATATAGGGGATATTGTTTTTTACCGCGGTGATGAACGGGTAGTAGTAATTGAGCGGAAAGCACTTTCGGATCTTGCGTCAAGTATTAACGGAGAGCGCTATCGTAACCAGAAAATTCGCCTAAAAACTTTGGATTGCCCCGTTATTTACCTAATCGAAGGTACCGAGGCGACACTCGACGACCCGCGCGTTCAAATGGATAAATTATATAGCTCATGGGCTGGTATCATGCTGCGGGATAAAATGTATGTATTGCGCGCTTTCGATCTTGCGGAAACCTGCGCACTGGTTGTAAAATTATACAGCCGTGCGCAGGAATTTAAACTGGGGGCGCCCGGGGTAAACGCGGCCCCTCTTGACCCGCAAACGGAATATTTAAAAACCATCAAATTAAATAAAAAGAGCAACATTACCCCCGAAAATTCATTTACGCTTTTGTTGGCGCAAATTCCCGGAATCTCGGTAACGATGGCTGAAAAAATCCGCGCGGAATACCCGAGCATGCACCGCCTGATTATGCATTACGAAAGTTTGGAACCGACCCAGCGCTCAACCGCGCTAAAGGATATTTCCCTTGGTGCGCGGAAGCTGGGAAAAGTCGCCTCGGAAAAAATATATCGCCACTTGTATAATATAACTTCATAAGCTGAAACAACCTTTAAAAGTCATGACTTTTAAAGGGATAACCCGCTAGGGGGTTAGGGGGAACGCGTAGGTCCCCCTAGTATTTGCAACCAGTATTGCAGCAGCCAGGGATGTATTGGGTGCAATTGCGGCCAGGGTAGGGGATGCTGATGGGGATAATTTTAGGGCTCTTACCTGTAAGAGACACCTTACCACCAATGCATGAGAGCGATTTATGTTTGCTGACTTGGGCTTTGTCAACAATGTTATTTCCATAGCAAACTGGGATTGATCCGGACATTTAATAATAGAAATAATTTATATTTATAAATTATTTTTCTCCTAGCAGTCACAAATATTGCATCGTAGTTGTTTCTTTTTCAAGCACTTGCAAGGCTGACAACTCTTACATTTGCCTTGTTTGCGCCGAATATACTGCGCACTATCAATAGTGGGAAACAACGTATCGGGGAATTGCGTAGTTTGATTGAGGGGGGTCAAACGATAGTTTCCGGTGAGGACACCGACTTTGATGGGAAAAACGTCAATACCTTGTCTATAATTTAAACCAGTCATTTATAATTGTTGAAAAAAAAATATTTATAATATACAACTGAATTACCCCAGAGAAAAAATTGAATTATATAATTCATCGTAGGGAATGGATAAAGCTCACTTATACTTTTAATGATGGCTACTAATGATACTACCATTATATTACCCGCTCAGGTGTTGGATATCGAAACTGGTGATGGAGGGCTAAATATGTTAGCCGATGATGATGAATTTATCATTGTTCGACTCACCCGTAACAAGTTTGGAAATTTTCAAGATTTAGAAACTCTTTTAGTATTTAAAAGGAGTCATGATGATCAACCTATTGTTTACGGAAAGCAAAACCCAGAAACTGGTAAATTTCTCGAAGTAACGGATGATGATAAAGAATACATTAGAAAACAAGAATGGGAGTTTCATATGGAAGACCAGGTTGAAGATAACGAATAAATATACGAGCCAATTGGCTCGTATATTTAAAAATTGATTTCCCCTTTCCATACAAAGTTCAATAAAAATGAAAGGGTCAATACTACTACAAACACAACAATTTGTAAAACTTGGGAGATACATTATTAATGCACGCAAAATTTCATATATTTACCAAGACCCCTATGAAGAAGGTACTGTTTGGACTAAAATACAAATGACACAATCCGCAGGTGGTTCACTTACTTTGGATTTAAATAAAGATGAGGATAATCAACTGCAAAAAATATTGTTGAGTAAATCAGCCACAGATTTGCCCCTAAGGACAAACTAATTAAATATACTATAATTATAGTATATTACTTCAGAATAAGCGCGGTATGCGGCGCCGCGCGTAAAACTGATTTATAACCATCAATTTTAATCTATAAAATGTCTATAACACCAGGTTTCCCCAAAGCAGAGGTGCTCCTTCAGGAAAATGCTAAACAAAAAGAAGAAAAGATACAGTTATGGGTCGATGATTGTTTTAATTCTGTTAAATCTGAATTACAAAAAAATATTAATAACCGAAATTATAGTGAAAATAAATTTTTATTCGTATATCAAACTATAATTAATACTATACCAGATGATATTTTGAAACCTGGACGTAAGGAGTTAAATGATAAAATCAAAAATCTTTTAAAGGAAAATAATTATCATAATATAAAGACAAAAAATAGGGTGGTTAAGGTCTCTCATTTTTATTATACCACCATCATAGATAAAGGATTACAAATTACTATTAAATTTCAAGCTAAACCGAGTAAAAAAATGAAATTTTTTTCATGGTTTCAATCCAACAAATGTCAGCGTGTATACCCCTAAACGAACTTTCATCAGACCAGAAATCCCGCATCAAAAAAGAGCTTTTCGTCAAGGAAGTATTATCAAAAACAGCACCCGTGTTTGCCCAGCCAAAAGTTATCCGCGATTTTTATGTAGACGGTGACACACGGCGCGCGTATGTCCCTTTCGCATGGGCTCAAAATAATTTAAACTGGCAACCGTGTGGCACCCCAAAGGATGGGGTATCATTTAAAGGTGAATTCGAGCTACGCGATTACCAGAAAGAGCCCATTGGCCGCACAATTGATACTCTGTTGGAGCACGGGTCTACTATTTTATCGGCTTATTGCGGATTTGGTAAAACGATTACATCGCTGTATATTGCCTCGAAAATTGGCGGACCGGTGGCGATTTTAGTGAAAGGCCTCAGTATTATTGCAGGTTGGAAGAAAGATATGGAGAAAATAGGTGTACAAGGCGATATTGAGGTTATTAGCGCCCATTCCTTAAAGAACTATACACGACGGGAGCTCGCGCGGTTTCATTTTGTTATAGTTGATGAAGCTCACTTGATGTGCGCCGAAACATTCACTGATGCCATGGGTCGATTTGCCCCCAAATACCTACTGGGGCTTACTGCTACTCCAACGCGTCCTGACGGTATGGATATCATTTTAGACCACCATTTCAACCGGTCCCGAATGACGATAATTAAAGAAAAGCGCGAGGTGATTGTAAAGGCAATTTGGACTGGAATTATTCCCGAATATAAACAAAATAGAAGCGGGGGTGTTGATTGGGGATCCGTCGTTAATTTTCTAGCTGAAGACTCGGGGTATAATCAAAAAATCATTAATGAATTACTCGCTTATCCTGACCGACGATTTATGGTATTATGTGCTCGAAAGGCGCAAATTAAGCTACTAGAATCACTTTGTACGGAAAATAACATCACCGTCACCACTTATTACGAGTCTATGAAAGCCCCTAAAAATCCCGACGCGCGCGTTTTGATTGGTACCACGAGTAAGCTTGGCGTCGGGTTTGATGATACTTCGCGAAGCGCTATTCTGTTGGCCTGTGACGTGGCCAATCAAGAAAATATCGAACAATTTACGGGGCGCGTGGTTCACCGTACCAAAGACACCCCTCTTATTATTGATTTTGTACACAATTTTAATAGCCTTCGCCGGCATTGGTCGACGCGGAAATCCTTTTATGAAAATCAAGGAATGGATATTGACTATATTGACTTTCCTGCTAAAAATCAGCCCCGCGCGCGCGTTTCACTAATGAAAAAACCAATTAAAAAGGATATTGCCAAAGAAAATGATGCGCCATGCAAATGACGAATGTTTTGATTCTTTGTTTGGGGTCTGTATAGTATGTTATGAAAAAAGATTAATTACGGAACTTGTCAAGCGGCGATCTGGGTATAAATGTCCGGGGTGCCTCGGTGTAAAACATGCCAATTCAAAGATAAATATGGATATATTTGAACCTACAGAGTGTCGAAAATGCAAAAAACAAGGACAGCGAAACGATTTTTTCCATACCTCTAAAGGGTATATCTGTTTACAGTGTAAAAAATCTAAAAAATAAATTTATCCCATATTGATAGGATAAATTCGAGTCTAATACCCGCTTGCGATAGGGTTGAAGGGAGGGAGCAATGAATTCAAGGGATCAGTATAATCCGAATAAAGCGGTGCCGGATTAACAAAGGGGTTTCCGAGTACATAAAACCCGGTATTCCGCGTAGAGTTTATAGGTCCAACATAGCCCACGCTAGGATCATTGATATATTTGCGGATGGTGGTTGAATCAAGGGTCTCTCGTTTTGACTGACCCGAGCATTCGTTGCGATTAAAAATAGTCATAAATATAATCACTACAACAAACAGAGCAAATAGCCCCAAAGCAACTTGGCAATCATCCATTTTATACGACTTTTTCATTTATTCTAGCATAAAAAAAATATAAAAATTATGTTGTGTTTTTTAAATGCGTATCAACAACCAATATATAGAATGGGGTTTACAGCTCGTTATACTTGTGCTGTTGTTGTTTTTAGTGGTTCAAGGTGATACAGCGAAATGTTACTGCGGTGTAAAACCGGCCAAGGCGCCCGCTGGGTATACCGACCGTCAATCGCTTTATGAAATGGACGCACCCGTCTATCCCGAGGTCGGCGTTGTACCATCACAGGCTGATGCTTATCAACGCCTTGATAATTGTTACCAAAATGGCGGAGTGTATGATTTTGGAAAAAATACCTGTCGTTATGACTACCAGAATATGGGACTCATCAGAAATAAAGGATATACTAATCCTCAGGGTAAAATCGTCCAGGAATACGCTCACCAAGCCAATCGGTTGCCGGTCAACCATACACTTCCCTTTTAATTAGGCCATAAAAGAGAATCCTCTTTTATAACTTAAATCTTTTTAAAGAGCGTTTCAGCGACTGTATCTACATCCTTCATTTCGACTTCGATATCGGGTTGAGGAGGACTAGAATAAGTCATTAAATCGATGCGAGCTGGAAAGGTGCCGAAAAAATTATAGGTATTTGCAAGATGTATACCTGGTTTAATTTGGGGGTCAAGGACATATATTTCATCGTTTTTATTCTTCCAAAGCACAATCATATGGTCTAATTTCTTGCCCGGAAATGTTGAATATGCAAAAATAGCCCCTTCACGAGGTAATCCTATGTATAATAGTGCTTGTAGTAATTTGGTCTCTTGGGGATATGAAAAATTAATCCAGGCCCATTTATACTGTGGATAATTTTCGCGAAAATACTTTAATATATTTTCATAGCGCATACCTACCCCGCAATATAGCTTCCGCATTGCATTGGCCGCCACCGCGTCAATTTCTTTTACTATTTGAAAGGCTGATATACCACAATCTGTAGATGTAGGTTCAATAAATCGAATGGCTTGAATATCGCTTTCTGACAGTCTGAAATATTTGATATGTTTTCCCGGCATGAGTAGCTTTTGGAATGTCTTGTATACCAAATCAAAATCCGTAGCTGCTTGAATATTATTCAAGACTGCTAATGCGGTCTGTAATTCATGATTGAGAGTATTGTGCCGGTCGGGTTCACAGAGTCTATTCCTATAACCATATAGCCGGAGTTGGTCATATTTTATATACCAATCACAAAAAATCATCCTTGTATAAAATTTAATTACTGGGAGGTTGTTCCAGTCAACTCTCAATTCAAAGTAATCATATTGTGGGGGTAGTATTCTCATCAAGTATTCGAATAGTTGAGTGCCTACTTTTTGACCCCTATAAGCAGAGTCAACACATACATTGTAAATAAAAATTTGGTTATCGCCTATATATTCAAAATTGAGGGTTCCTATAGGTTCATTCTGGGTATTAATTGCTATTATAAGAGGATTCGTGTCCTGTGTAAAATCATACCCTGGAGTCGGGCCAAAACAGTTCCTCAATAGATTGTTTAACTTATTCCATATTATGGGTCGCTCAGCATCGGAAACTCCGCTAAACAGTTGCTGATACCCCTTTTCATACCAATATATTGAACTCATTTATAATTTAAATAATTTCGAAATCGAAATTATTTCTTAATATATACTTTTTTACCGGTGTCGCTCAAGTAATAGAGACCACCTTTCGGTCCTTGATATATTTTGCGACCTCCGCGGCGATATTTCGGGAGCGATTTATAATCGGTTCCGATGGCCCATTCATCACAGTCCCAGATAACCGGTTTTCCTTCGCGAATAGCGCGCCGTCGTTGCGCATAGCATGCTTTGAGTTGTTGTTTACTTACAAACGGCATTTATAAGAAGCCTTAAAAAACACTCTTTATATAAATGGATCATTTAGAAAAAGCTTTGGATGTAGACTGTGCATATATAGACCGAAACAGCCTGAAAAAATACACTAAAGAAAATTTTATATCGGCTATTATAAAGGAGTCTTCCAAGTATAAAAAATCAGCTTTAATGAAAAAGAAAAAGGAGGAACTATTGGAGCTTTATTGTAAGTTGAAAAATATTAAATTAATCGACCCGGCGAAAACTACTCACTTTCCGGGTAAAGCTTAAGGTATACTATAAAATAGTTGCCTAATATTGTCAGGAACAATGATTTCATTAATTTGACAATAAGTTATGATTTCACTTATCGGTGTAAATACCCAGGTTTTATTATCTGTTGAAACGCGATAATAAACACCATTACGTAGGTGGTAATCATGGACTTTTATATAATATTTTCCCAATTTTATAGTATATAAATCCAACGAGGGTGTGGGCTGAGTCTTACACTGTGGATCATGGCCAAATTTATATGATTTCCAATATGACGGCTGGTGAAATTCGCCATGAAGTGGACACTCGTATGAATTGCAGTAATCACATTTAACACAGCGACAACAACTCATTTTAAATTAGAAATTTATTTAAGCTGGTTTATAATCATTATTTATTTAAACGATGCCCCGGTCAGATTATGATAGTAAATTTATTATTTAAATAACCCATAATTATGGGTTATTTGGGCCGAGTATAAAGGCGTGGCAGTCATAAAATTTATTATGGGTGTTTCGCTTATAATCCATAACGGCGATCTGTTCAAAATTATTTAATGTCCTTTCGATGGTTTTTTGAGGAGTATTTGGGTTGTCGTATATTTTATAATTTACTGGATCGACAATTTCGAATTCCACGTTAGGTATAAAAGGGGTGCCACTAATATGCTTTTTAAATTTGACAAACTGATTCGACATAAAAGCCATATAATAGACACAATAGTCGTTGAAAATAAACGACGTATAGCCTTTTTTACCACCGAATTCTCGGGCGAACCCAACCAAGTTTTTATAGGCATTCTCGCGGGGACGTACATCCGGGTGGGATATTTTACACCGCACTAATACCCATTCGGGTTCTATAAGTAAATTATATAATAAATCCATTTTGTACTTGTATTTACCCATAAATATAGATTTTAACTTCAATTTTTCGCGCCCTTTATATCGCGCATTATTGTTATTGATGATATAAAAAAATATCGCCATTAGTTTTATGGTATACATTAATGAACTCAAAATTGAACGTTGGTCGCTCGGTGGTATATTCATTCATATCAACCACAAATCTGGTATAATTATCGGTATCATAAGACTTTATGTTATAAAATTCATCGTTATCGCACGTTACCTTTACCAATTTTGGTGGTATAGCATTAAGGTTTTTATTATCTTTTTTGAATACTATGATGATAGCAATAAATTTATTTTTAATCAGGTGGCCTAATTTTATACTAGTATTGGTTGGAATACTTATATCATCACCTCCACAAAATAATACATTATTATTATTATTACTAATCACACATTCTTGTAGGTAATTGTATGCTATGCGTATATCATATTTAGATATTTCATAAGGTGAACTTCCAGATATAATAATGAGATCATCATGCTTTTTCAAAGTATATTTAACTCGCGGTAATAAAAAAATATTTGCTATATAATTACGGGTTGCGTATGGTGCAACTCGTGTCTTTAAATAAAAAGTATTATCAGGCTCAGCGTCAAGGCTCATTTTGTATAAGTCTTCAAAGTTAATATAATCAATTTTCCAAGTGTTTCACCGCGCTGAAAACAGTTTTATATTCATGTTAATTATAATAGCTTCCCGGGTGTAACAAATACTACATAAATTTTTGCAGTTTCCGCAGCGAAATATTATAACCACCAAATGGTAGTTATAATATAAAGTAAACACCTATCGACTAGGAGGATTACACATATCCTCCCATCATAAATCCGCCACCATAAGGTTGACGGGAAACTGTTTGCCAAAATCGTATAATTTCTTGATTATCTCGAAGGTCGCACCATCCATCAGATGATTGAAAATTACCAAAATAGGTTTTAGCGTAATCAGTCTTGCAACAATCATCCCTATATTTACGAACTACACCATTAAGTGTTTCCATGGCGTTTTTATCGGCTGCAACTTCCTTTCTAAATCTTACAATTTCCAAAATTAAGCGGAAATATTGATCTACATCTCTGAGGGTCTGCAACGCTTTCATATATTCTTGTTGTTGTAGCTGTAAAACCGCCTCGTCATCCCCAGGGCCCGGCGGGTATGGAGGGCCTCGTCGTGGGTCTTCATCGTAAGATGCCCCATTACGTGGGTAATAAGGGAGGTTATGAGAGAGAGTTTCAACTCCTCGTGGGTTTCGGAATGCGTTCGGATGTGTGGCTGATTGCGGGTTCATTTTATAATTTAAAATGAATAATACATAAAATCAATTTTCAGTGCTACAGCGGCGCTGAAAAAAACAATGTTATTTCGTGCGTGTCATAAAACATTATAAATTTTTTAATAATTATATAAATGGACATTATAGACACATATGAACGTGACTTTACGACAAAATTTAATGAAAACAAAGATCGTTATGAAGCCATTGAAGCAGCCGCTATATATTATGATGAGTTTACTGAGGCGCGTTTAAAATATCTAGCCGCGCCCGATGAAGACCTTTACGTGGAATTTCTGGCTATTTACAACGCGGCTATCGAAGGGTTGGATTATATATATGAGAAAACACAAGAACCTTATGTACTTGATACCCGTAACAGAATCGCTGTGGAATATGAGGAAACTCCCGCGCCTGACGAGCCCGTTGAACCCCCACCAGTACCCGGGCCCGACGAACCCGGTGTAGACCCTATCCCGGGACCGGATGAACCCGGTGTTGAACCCATTCCTGGGCCCGACGAGCCAGGCGTCGAACCAATTCCCGGGGATGATAAAGAGTGGTGGGAGCAACTATGGGATGAATTTATGGCTCTCGATGATGCGGTAAAGGTAGTAATTGTAGGCGCGATTATAATTGCTTTTTTATGGATGTTGAAACAAATTTTTATGTAAAAAAGGACAATTAATTATAGTATATAAATAAATGTCTTGTAATAACATCGATATTTATCCGTTACTAAAAGAGTGTTGTGAGGCCGATAAACAACTCAAAGGTCCGACAGGCCCTAAGGGAACTTCCGGACGAAACGGTCAAAACGGGGCTAACGGCGCGCGCGGTCCGACTGGTGCGCTCGGACTCAATCCTACCAATATTGACGCGTTCGGGCGTATTCGAGTAAGCAACCCTTATACTATTTTTGATACTAAAACTCGGTATTATAATCACGATCAATTTGACAGCTCGCTCACGGCGGGAGGGCTAGTGACATATGATATTGATGCGAGTTCGTTCGAACTAGCCGTTACCACTACGAGCGATGCTGTTCTTCGCGAAACCAAAAAGGTATTCGCCTATCAGCCTGGTAAAAGTTTATTGATATTAAATACTTTTAGTATGTCAGGAAATAGCTCGCTCACTCAGCGCGTGGGTTTTTATGGTGCGGAGAATGGGATTTATTTTGAGCGCGATGGAACAACTTTGAATATGGTGCTCCGGTCGAGTAGTTATGGTTCTTTGACTGAAAATCGTGTAGCGCAGTCGGCCTGGAATGGTGATCCTCTTGACGGTACAGGCGCGAGTGGGCACGTTTTGGATCCTTCGCTAGTCCAAATTTATTGGATTGATATTGAATGGTTGGGTGTTGGTACCGTCAAAACTGGATTCATAATTAATGGTGAATTTATTATATGTCACTCATTCAACCATGCCAATGTATCAGGAAATACAACCACCTATATGACAACAGCTATTCTACCTATACGATATGAAATTGAATCGACCGGTGGGAGCGGTACCATGACGCAAATTTGTAGTACTGTGATTTCAGAAGGTGGCTTTAACCAGACCAATGTGACGGAATCTGCCGGAGGGGGTACTACAACTTTTCCATTATCCTCAGGCGGAACATATTATCCTCTTGTTAGTATCCGTCTAGCCAGCACTCGACTTGATGCAATCGTTGCCCCACGCCAGGTTAATTTACTAAGCCCAACAGTGAATTATTATCGGTGGGTGCTGCTGCTTAATCCAACTTTTTCCGGTACCGTACCAGCTTGGACAGCTTCGTCCACCGGTACTGTAGAATATATATTATATGATACAAACTTTGATATCGCCACTCAGGGGACTGAATTACAGTCGGGCTATATTAGCTCGCGCGAATTAAGTGTACTCGAATCTGATTTTTTCGATGTTCAGCTTGGCCGTACTCTGTCTGGAACAAGTGATATAATAACACTAGCGGTTTCGTGTATTAATAATAATGCCAATATCTTGGCGCAACTCGGATGGCAGGAACTCTCCTGAGTCCCCTAATAATTTATAATTATAAATTATTACTGCTATAAATGGGGCTTCGCGACCTTAAATTTGACCGAATTGAATATTTGGGGATAGTCGCCGGGTCATTCGCTGTAGTGGCTGGTTTGGCCCAAATACATCGCTTATACTCGACAGGTTCGGCGGAGGATATTTCTTATTGGGCGTTAATTGGTGCTATGATTAGTACCAGTATTTGGATTTATTATCATTATACTAAAAAAGGTGGTGGCCCCTTTATCACAACCACGCTAACACTCACATTTTTAATTATTACTCTTTCGCTTAAAATATACTATGATAATATAAAAAGCGATGAGCCCGAAAAAGAGACGCCCAAAAGCAAAACTAACAACGCAAACCCATGGATACGATGGTAAACTTCCGAAAATCAATATACCTACACCCGAAAAATCCCTCGTCGAAACCGTCAAAGAAATTAAATTACGCTACCGTGACGCTCGCGTTCATCAGTGTTGCGATTTGTTTTTACAGCGTGATAATTATGATCCTCTTAATAAGCTAAATGCGGGTGTGTTATTGCGCGCTGTATGGGCCCATTTACCGGCCGGGATGATGGACTGTTTCGAATCGGTGATGATTGAAATAATCGAAAAAGGGCCCTGTGTTCAGGGTAGAACTATTCGCTTATACCAGCTATGGCGTGTTATCTTAGACGACATTTCTTCTCACGAGGACACCTGAGAAATACAAGGTTTTCTTCGAATATTTTTTCAAGTAGTTCGGGGTTTTGCTCTTGAAGGTATTTTTTAGCATCTCCGTGAAATCCCGCCACGTATATTAAGTCATTTATTTTTTTATTATAACGAGGAGTAAGGTCAAGCCCAACTTTGCGCGCGTCACGGTCGAAAAGAGCAACCAAGACATCTAGTATAAAATTAGCAATATCGGTCCCATAGACGGGGTATATAACAATCGCTGGAATGCGGCGCCGGTCATTATAAACAGCGTCGTAAGAAAATACCGTTTTAATCGTGCCGATTTGACGGCTGAATGATTTATTCTGCGCGGCCACGCTAAAAATGCGCGCCATGACTGCATATTGATACTGGGGTTTCGGTTGAAGATGTATCTTAAAAAGCTGCCCAACCGTATCGAGAATTTGACTGCGGATGCTTAGGCGGACTTCCGGGTCGCGCGTATCCAGTTTGCGCGAGGTTAATGTGAATTTTACAGGGTCTGGCTCTGTATAATTTAGCTGGGTTTGCTCCCATATATCAGATTCTGGGTCGAGGTATTTCAGGTTTTTCCAATCACCCGACCAATTAGCAAGTTCCCCGGGGGCTGGTACTAACATAGGGTGGATTTGAGGGTATTTATTTTTAAATGCCATTGAAACGCCGCCGGTTCTTCGTGGTACAGCAAGTTGTTTTTTATGGCGGCTTCTATACTTTTTGGATTACCCCATTCAATTCCATCATATTTTTCATGGTAGCGCGAAGTCCACCCGACGCTCTCGCCTAGGGCGCGGAATTGCTCAATCATTCCCGCGCGCTCTTTTTCAGTTGGGGCTTCCGGGTTGCGGCGCATTTTTTTCGCGCGCAGGGGCTTTAAAGTGGCTATAATATCATCTAGTAGGGTATCATGCTGCCAGCAATAAATACCCTCGGGCTCGCTTGTGCGTTGGCATTTATTATCATCGTTGCATATAAAGGCACATTCCATTTATTTTTGGAATAAAATATCTAGTATAAAAAATGATTTACCCAATATTGATTGTGATTGGTAACTTGTGGATTGTATATCTTTTTTGGTAACTAATTTTAATTTATACGCGTCCCAGATTATAAGCTTTAATTAAAGCTTATAAGTTGATAAGTTGATACCTACACTATAATATGATTCATAATCATCGTTATTACAATACCCTTTCTTCGCCAGTTTATGAATTTCTTTACCTACATTATCATTACCTACCAACTCGGCCTCAAGAACGTTACGACCTTCTTTCAATAGTTTGTCTTTATTTGCGCCTGCACATACCCGATAAGTGTCATGATAACTTTCACCACCACCCGATTCACTTACTACCATAACATAAACTTTATCAGTATTATCAGGGACCTCTATTTTTGTAATTGCTTTTTCCCTATCCGCATAACCTAAATAACAGCCTTCTTCTGGGGCTTCAACGGTGGCATCATTATCAGGAGTTTCAGTCGTAACTGTTTGAGTATATTTATCCCAGTGAATATAGACATACATTTTAAGGTAAAAAATTCGAATGTTAAAAATCAATTTTTGTCCTTTGGGGTAATTTTTTTTATTCCCATAAAACTGATTTTTGATAACAGCCTTCTTATACCCACAAAATGATTGTCTACAAATCTGCTGGGAAAAATAACGAATATCTGATTACATTGGAACTCAATCCCGATAAACAAAATAATTTAAAGAGACCTAGCGTAGTCGATCCCAATTATGCAAAGTTTCGATGTGATTCCGCCAGAGTTGTCAGTATAACCAATAAAGAAACCGGCAAACTTGTGGATAGAGCACCTAGTAACTGGAATCCCGAATTTATATATGAAACTGGAGCATTCGTTTATAGCGAGTATGATACCAATATAAATGCGGTTTGTGGAAAAGGTATACATTTTTATCTTACTGAAAAAGCAGCATTTGCAAACGGATATCAACCTTCAACCGGTCCCGTGGAAATTTGGCATGATAATGGGATAATAAGGTTACAGGCTCAAAAGATAGATGGCAAGCTTGAAGGACCATATAATAGATGGGGTTGCAATGGTTTAAAATGGGTTGAAGCTAATTATAAAAATAATCAACCTGAGGGTATTTGGAAGTACTATAATTCAAACGGGGATCTTGTACAGGAATGTAGTTATAAGGATGGTTTACTACACGGTATATGCAAATTTTGGGATTCTGATGGTAATTTAACATGCCAGCAGCAATACGAAGAAGGACAGCTGATTCAATAATTTTATCATATTTTACCCTTGAAATAAATGGAAATTATATGGCTCGTGCTGTTTTTACTCTTAATTGTGGTTGGGGTGTGTATATGCTTCGACACTTCAAACTTGGCTGGAACCGATTTAGACCCTGATCGCGACCCCTTTCAAGACATCCCGGGTCAACAGCTGGTCCCCGGTGAACAACTATTTGCATAAATTATAACCCTTGATTAATGGTTATACTGAATTTATCACTAATACCCTAGACGGTCGATTATTATTTTTTTGATGCGATTTAGTTCAATGTCCCCGCTTGCTTGCGGCTTGTGAACTTTGTATTCTTTCACACGAATTGCCCGGTGATGCGGGGTCGAGCGATCTTTTTCATTCGTCATGACATTATATAAATTATCATCTATAAGAATACGCTTACGGTGGGTTGTAGGAAGACGCTCAATCTGTTTGACGGTGAGATCGTGCTTTCGGTCGAATGGAGGTGGGAAATCTCGTGTATAAAAAAAGACAAATTCCTTGGGGTCAAAACCGAGGCCATCGCGGATAATCGCCATCGCATAATCACCCGTGGCAAAGGTCCAAATTCCCACATCATATTTTTTCAATAAATATCGAATAAAACTTTTAGCGTAAGGGCGCCCGTAAATACTGTGGTCTTCAAATTGAAGAATGCGTTTTTTATACTTGGGCCGTGGGGTGCTTCCAGACACTGTATCAATAAGCGTCCCGTCAATATCGAGAACGACAAGCCCACGTTCATGAGTTGGTCTTTTAGGAGGCTCCATTTTTTTTGGTGATTTTTTACGCACTACTTGACGTTTGGGGGAATGCACCTTGCTATATTTCAACATTTTATAATATAATATTTAAATAAGCTTTTTTTCTGTAAGTCGGATGTCTTGACTTTTCTTGAGTGCTTTGAGTATTTTTTTCAACCCGACTAAGGATGAATCAGGCTTTTGGTCAAGTTCCTCTGGGTTGTATGGGGGGATAACAATCATATTGCCAGCATTACACAGCTCAGAATGCAACGCGTCATCGATAAATACAGTATTTTTTGGATTGAATCCCGGGTTGAGATCATATACAAATTCAAGGGGTTTATGATAGATATTCAATCCATATTCATTAGTGTAGGAATCGCAATCATCCCAACACCATACAAAGGTTGGCTTGCGCCCGCGGAATAGCATTCCCACGATTAAATTAACATATTCTTTTTTACCTGCCGACCAGATTGCGATATTTTCGTAATTCCCCGAACACCATGCCAGAAAGCTCTGAACATTCGGTCGAAGCACACCATAAATATTCCCGTAATCATATTTGATTTCACCGTATTTAGGGGTGAAAGCATCAAATTTACGCCTGTCAACAAAGGTGTGGAGGAGTGTTTCGTCAAGATCAATAATAATATTTTGACCCATTTAAGTAGGAGCGCGTCTTTATAGATTTATATCAAATTATGTTCCTGCCATATTATACGTGGTAGAATTGTAATTCCAATATAGTTAAAGGATATAACTCTTATAAATTAAAATGGGGGCCGAAAATTCTAAAACCGTAATTGCATATGTCATATACCCAGAAAATATACAATAGATGAAAAGCATCATTTTATAGATATGGGAATATGGGGTGTAACGATTGAAGATTTATCCTAAAGAAATATCTTACCCAGTTTATGATTTAAAGGGTTCAATTTATACCATCCATACTGAAAAAACAGCTGCTAGAATTCAACCCTTTAAATCATAAACTGGGCAGCGGTAGGAATATCAGGGGAAGGAACTCGTGCGCGGCGTCGGCGTCTTCGACGGGGTGGTTCTGGGTTGACCGGAGGACAATAGCTTAGCGGGTTTTGGTGTTCTGGTTCGAAAAAACAGCTAACGCGCATATCATTATCGCTATATGGCTGTTGATAATAGTTAAAATTCGTCATTTGGGCTTTCTTTGTGGTGCTGGTGTTTAGTAAACACACACCGGTTATAATCAAAACGATTACAACCATAAAAATCATCTGAAAACAACCTCGCATTTATATAAGACAAAAAAATTACTAAATAAAATGAGTTTAGAATCCCAATTAATTGACCCTAGCTATCATCGCCAGGTGGCCTTTGATGCTCTCGAATCAAATTATGAAAATGTTATTGCATCGATGGATTCCGCCTTTGAAGAAGCCTATCAAAATTTTCGCGAAACAGTTGTGCTAGCGCAGGAACTTTTACCCGAATCCGACCATGCTACGGTGATGGAAATTGGTCAACAACTCGACCAGGAATTATTGGAGCATGGCATAACCCCACCTGCGACCGGTGGTAATACCGTGGTGAATAATTCGAATGAATGGGGTGCATCATATTATGTGCTGGGTGCGATGATTATTTTAGCTATTATTGTTGCGGTTTATAAATGGAAATCATCGCGGGTATAATTGCTGGTGTGAGCGCGCTTGCAGCTTATTTAGGGCGCGTCTTTTTTAAGAAACGGAAGCGCCGCGCCGAACCTAACGATATGTTTGATGAACTTTTGAACGAAGACGATGCCGATGAAATTGATTATACCATGAATTATGCGATTATAAACTAGTGGTACTAATTACGGAAAATTTCCCGTAATTACCTATAAAATAGTATGCTGTAAGGGCGCGGGTGAAAGTTTGGTTCCAAAAAAAGTAGTCATAAAATACTGAAATTCTTCATAATTATTAATAGGCCATGCTTTAGGGTCTACGATAGTGGCTTCTTCAGTACAATCACAGGGGTCTTCTCCATGGCTATCGCAGGGAGGATCATGATTTCCCATATATACCAGCCCATTCCATTTCCTGACTTCAAAAGTTGAGCTCGGGGGATCACCGGTTGCATCATATATCCGCCGCTGTGGTTCTGCGTAAAACTTTCCATTTTCCTGGGTTACGGTAACCCGAACTTTTTTATCAAACCATGAACTACCCAGAATGATGATGGCTTTGTTTTCGTTGGCTTGTTTATAATTTACTATATACCAAGTATAGGATTTTAGTGGGCGATTTTGATAGAGGGAGATCCAATGGTGTTCCATGCTTTAATTATAAGACTTGTTCTTAACTAATTTTTGGTATATGTTTATTACCGGGCAACAGGCGCGTAAATAAATTACTAGTATCCAGGTCTATAGCGTTCAGCATTTGCCTTTACTGCTTTTTGAATATGAGGTTCTAAAAATTTAAATATGACTGTATTCTCAAAATTAAGGTTTAAGGTACGACTCATATAAGACAATAATTCATCAACATTTTCGTCGGGTATATCATTTAAAAAATTTATTAACCTACCGAGCCCCTTAACATTAAGACTATTGATATAGTTCAATGGTTTATTTGTAATATAGATTTTGTTAGGAAGTGATATATTATAATCAAAATTAATTCCTACTACCGTATTATATATAATGTCTTCGCCATGATATAGGGGAATAATTAGGTTTAATACTGGTGCAAGGTCATTAAAAGATGCTTGCCCTTCTGTGTTTATTGTGAGATACATATATATATTATTATCATAATAATACCATTTATTATTGCATTGAAAACAAGATACCGCGTGACTATATTCTTCTGTTTCAAGTCTTATAATGAAGGCTGAATATTTAGTTAATCTTATATTTTTATCCCAAATATAGTCCATATTACGCAAAGAGTCTGCATGGTCCTCTAAATTTTTTGTGCTGGAGTCACTTATTCCATATCTAAAACACTCATTATAATAGTTGTGCATAGCAGTTAAAAAATACATTGTATTTCCGCCACTATCTATATCGTCACAATACTCCCAACCTGTCGTCATGGAAATTGAACAAGCAATTAAATTAGCCATTGCCGAGCATTGAGAAAGTTTCCAAGGTTCTTGTATTTTCACCAATTCATGTACTGTTTCATCGGGATCAAATGGTCCATGATATTTCATTGATTTGAGAGATATTTGTATATTAACCATAATAAGATACAGTAATAAAGTTATATTATTTAATTTAGAAAAAGGTGCAAAATCTTTCCGCAATTGTCGTGGAATCATACCCTCTAATCCGGCCTTATTTTTGAATTCAAATGTTATAGGCCATAAATACTCTCTTCCCGCATCACAAAAAAATAAAGCAACTATTACTGCATTAAACCAACAAATGCCATCAAAATTAGCGAAAACATTGACTCCGCATTTGGGTAATACGAATTGGGGGTTATTTATAGGTTGGTAAGAGCGAGACTTTACTCGGTGTAATTTATAATTTTTATTTTTAGCAGTTGGATTTAAGGGGCAAGTTAGTTTGGTTACTCCATTGCTCTTACATAAACTACACTTCATTTATATAATATAAATAATATAAATACTTTATCAGTCATTTACACTCCGTAAATGTATATTCACAAGCCACGTAAACCATGTACTAACGAGATTAATTTTGTATTTGATATAGAACCTGGCGCCAAGCGCGTAAATATATAATAATCTATATAGTATAAAAATAGCAGGAAAAATTGAAAATTGGTAAAAAACAATATTTTAATAATAAATGCGCAAAACCCCCAATTATAGTATCTTTTTACAGTGTAGCGAGTTTACGGAAGACCCATTTTGGCAACAGCAATTTAATGAATGTGCTCATGGAAAATTCCCCCGAGGTGTCAAGTTCAAATATAATCAGGACACCTCGTCAGGTATCCTGAGTATTCGGCGGCAGACAGGCCAGCCAACAACTTATACTATAAACGACCACGATGAACCCGAAAAAGTATATAATCTAATCCAAAATATATTCAAAACAATGGGTATTTTTTCAACCACAGATGATGAAATCAAAAAAGCGGAAATAGAAGAAATTCGCGCGGGGTGTATCACCGAGCAGGAATGGAAGAAAATTCGCCGGAAAAAAGACCGCCAACGTATGATTATGGATTATGCAATAGAAATAAAGAATAAATATGATTTAACCAGTAAACAGACCAATCATTTATATCATACCATCCAAAAAGGCATTGCCAGCCATGCCATAGAGTCCCGCGATGTGGTAGTTAAAAAAGGGAATATTACTCAAATAAGAACAATTGATTGTGACGCATCCGGCCGGTTTTATTGCGTTAATGCTGATAGAGATGAGCCCGCAAGCACGGCAAAGAGCAAGAGCGATGTGGTTCAAGTAAAAGACCTTTGGGAAAAATGCCGAAAGCAGCTTTTACCCGCGCCAACTAATTCACGTAAAAAATAATTATTTTATTAATGCTTGCAAGTATTAATAAAATTTATTTTTTGGGAATATAAATGGGTAATATTACATCGTTCTTTCAAGACGTTGGTGATTTTATGGCTGACTGGGAAATATGGTTGGTGGCAATCATTATGGGATGGTTGTGTAAGAAAACAGTCATAAAGTCATTGATTGGGAGAAATATTGTTACAGGTATTATTATGGGATTGATAGGAATACTTTTAATTACATATATATCTATCGCTATATTACATGTTTGGACATGCTGGGATAAACATGGTAATGATATTGATTTCGTCAAGTTATTTCAAGACCAAGATTACTGGTTGGAAACTTTATATCAGGCTCTTATATTTACAGCTTTTGTGATAGCCGGTGGTGTAGCTCTAGTAAAAACGGGATGGATGAGATTAAACATTACGGGATTTGCTTTTTGGGCTATAACGAGTGTTGGATTTTATATGGTATATAAAGGATACCAAGAATGGTTTTCTTGTAAAGATTATTTGAAGGAGGACGAGGGGGATTCAGAATAATTAAATTTTTATTTTATATTTGATAAAAAATGAGTTTGATTAAGAGGATAGGAACAGGTATTGGTCTTCTTATATTAATAGTTATAATTTTAGTTATAGTGGAATCGGCCGGGGGATATGATTTTGGGTTTGGTGTTTACCCTAAAGATGATCAACCTGACGATGATGATACAGAATTCCCGATTCCGGATGACGATGATGACACCGAGATTCCCATCCCTATACCCGACGATGACGACGATGATACCGAATTCCCTATCCCTATTCCTGATGACGATGATGATATTCCCATCCCTATTCCTGACGACGATGATGATGAACCCGAATTTCCTTATTGTCTACCTGAAGGACAGCAAGACGATGGTGGATATTATTGTATAGATGAAGATAATGAATTAGTATGGGAAAATAAACGCGATACAGGTTGTGAATCTACATCCGAATATGATGGTAGTTCAAATAATAGAATCCGAGCCGAATGGCTGCATGGATGGACAAATAAAGAACATGTATTTAACGTAGGAGCATTTCGAAATACTGAAACCAATAGCTCATACAATTGGGATGTAGCACCACAAATCAAATTTGTATTTGTAAATCAGCCCACTTTATACTTATTTTCTGGGCGTGATTTTACTGGTACGTGTGCAAAATTTGATTATAAAACATATAAAAATGTTACAATACCCAATACACAGTTTCCATATAAACCGAAATCCCTTATAGTAGATAATAAAAATGCAGTTGTACGCACCAATGAAAATAAGGGGTGTCCACGATTGTTTTCAACATTGAATTGCCCTAATTATTAATAAATAATTATTACTAAATAATTATTTACCACATTTACACTTGCATAGTTTCTTTGGGCATGGATTTACTTTGGGGGCTTTCACACAGTTGCTAATTTGACGGAGGGTAAGGGGTTTGAGCTGGTAGGCGCCCGTCGGCATCGGCGGGGATTCGAGGATGACGTCACCCATACCGATGCGTGAAATAAACAGGTCGATGGAGGGCTTGCACCCGCGCTTTTTGGGTAGTTGTTGCGGAGGTGGTACCGGTACATAACAGGCAGGATATTTACCTTCTGGCGCGCATCGTTTCTTACATACTTTAGATGGCCGGTTATCACAGCTGCAAACCTGGACGAATTGGCATTTACACTGCGTACGGCATTCCGGCGTTACACTGGACGGGCAGCCGGGTTGAAGGAGGCATTTTGAGCACCTTCCGGGAAGGCACTCTGCGCATTGTTTTTTACACAACTCAACGGGCTGGCACGGGCAACCACGTTTATAGGCCGCGCAATTACACTTGGGAGTTTTCGGGGTGGTGGCAACGGTGCAGGCTCCTTTACACAGCCCGTTCTTATCACGGCGCGAGCATTTGTTAAATTCGCGATAGTTTGGGGTTGTATTCTTAAACATATTTATATTTAAATGAAAATAGTTATTGAGAAATAACAAAATCCACCGTTCGCGTGATGGCAGGGACGCCTCGTCCAGTAAATGTTATTTGAAGAGTATAATCACCATCCGCAAGATCGGAAATAGGCACGTCAAACGTGAGATCATGCACGCCGCGGCGAGTGTTGAGGGGTTCGGAACCACAAAGTTCGGTGCTTGAAAAAGGGCTAAGATTTAAAAGTAATTTGAATGAAAGTACGGTATAACAACTTCCTTCATCGGAAGTAATATCATATTTCAAACCATATTTGATGGATTCGGCATCCTGGGATAAAAGTCGAAGCTGAAAAACAGTCAAATTAAGCGCGCACCCTTGAGCGGTTTGACGGGCACTTCTTTGAAAAATATTAGTTTGTCCAAAAGCTGCGCTCGCCCAATCGCGCGCCGGGCAGAATTGTCTATTCGCGATGGTAGTCATTTTCTATCTATAATAAAATAAACAAGTAAAATTTATCCTTAAAGTAAATGTCCTATCATGAATGTAAAGATGGGCCTAATATCGATATTTTTCCGTTAATTCAAAAGTGTACATGTACTTGTCCGACGGGTCCTACTGGTCCACCGGGAACAGGGATTACGGGTCCAACGGGGCCTGGTAGAGGGGCTACAGGGCCGACGGGGCCGTTTGGACCAACGGGGCCCACTGGGTATACTGGTCCTACTGGACCGATAGGGCCAACCGGTGATCAAGGCCCAACAGGTCCTACAGGCCCAACTGGACCAACGGGAGAACCAGGGCCAACAGGAGAAGAAGGGTTAACAGGGCCAACAGGCGCAACCGGGCCTACTGGGCCAACCGGAGAACAGGGACCGACCGGTGAAGAAGGACCCAGTGGGTCTGTCGGACCAACGGGGCCAACCGGGCCAACAGGAGAACAAGGGCCAACTGGTGAAGATGGGTTGACAGGGCCGAGAGGTTCGACTGGACCCACGGGAGCAACCGGCGAACAAGGAGCAACGGGGGAGCAAGGAGAAACTGGACCAACGGGTCCAACTGGACCTACCGGAGAAACGGGAGAGCAAGGTCCTACTGGAGACCAAGGACCAACAGGACCCACAGGAACTCCAGGTCCGACTGGCCCTACAGGAGAGCAAGGACCTACCGGCGAAGATGGTGAAACTGGTCCGACTGGACCCTATGGACCCACGGGTCCAACTGGAGAACGTGGTCCAACTGGTGATGAAGGACCTACTGGAGCTATTGGACCGACAGGACCAACCGGTCCGACAGGTGAGGATGGTCCTCCAGGTAGTGAAGGACCCACAGGACCCACCGGGGATAATGGTCCAACCGGGCCAACCGGAGAAGGTTTTACAGGACCGATAGGGCCAACAGGTCCAAGCGGAGTTGGCCCACCTGGACCTACAGGAGAAGAAGGCCCAACTGGTCCTACCGGCCCTACTGGTGAGAAAGGTGATACTGGACCTACAGGAGACCAAGGACCAACAGGCCCTACTGGACCCACGGGAGAGAAAGGTGATACTGGACCTACCGGCGAACAAGGAGCGACCGGTGAAAAAGGTGATACAGGCCCTACTGGACCGACTGGTGAAAAAGGTGATACAGGTCCTACTGGTGAACGAGGACCTACCGGTGAAGATGGTCCGCCAGGGAGTGAAGGTCCAACCGGTCCGACAGGGCCAACAGGAGACCAAGGACCCACCGGTCCAACAGGCCCATCCGGTCAAGAAGGACCGCCTGGACCTGAAGGTCCAACTGGTTTAACCGGTGATAAAGGTCCAACTGGCGATCAAGGCCCGACCGGGGATCAAGGTCCTACTGGCCCTACAGGGCCTTCCGGACCCACAGGTGAAGATGGTCCACCCGGTAGTGAAGGACCTACAGGACCAACAGGAGAAAAAGGAGGCACTGGACCTGCTGGAGAACAAGGCCCTACAGGAGAGAAAGGTGATACTGGACCAACTGGACCCACTGGTGAGAAAGGTGATACCGGACCTACAGGAGATCAAGGACCAACAGGCCCTACTGGACCCACGGGAGAAAAAGGTGATACTGGACCGACAGGTGAGAAAGGTGATACTGGACCTACAGGAGATCAAGGACCAACAGGCCCTACTGGACCCACTGGTGAGAAAGGTGATACCGGACCGACTGGTGAACAAGGACCAACAGGAGAAAAAGGTGATACCGGACCGACAGGAGAACAAGGCCCTACAGGAGAAAAAGGTGATACTGGACCGACAGGTGAGAAAGGTGATACTGGACCGACTGGTGAGAAAGGTGATACCGGACCTACAGGAGATCAAGGACCAACAGGCCCTACTGGACCCACGGGAGAAAAAGGTGATACTGGACCGATAGGTGAGAAAGGTGATACTGGACCTACAGGAGAACAAGGTGATACTGGACCTACAGGAGAACAAGGTCCTACAGGAGAAAAAGGTGATACTGGACCGACAGGTGAGAAAGGTGATACTGGACCTACAGGAGAACAAGGCCCTACAGGCCCCACTGGTGAGAAAGGTGATACTGGACCTACAGGAGAACAAGGACCAACAGGCCCCACTGGTGAGAAAGGTGATACTGGACCTACAGGAGACCAAGGACCGACAGGCCCTACTGGACCCACGGGAGAAAAAGGCGATACTGGACCGACTGGTGATAAAGGTGATACCGGACCGACAGGAGATCAAGGACCAACAGGCCCTACTGGACCGACTGGTGAGAAAGGTGATACTGGACCGACTGGTGATAAAGGTGATACCGGACCGACAGGGGAGCAAGGACCAACAGGCCCTACTGGACCGACTGGTGAGAAAGGTGATACTGGACCGACTGGTGAGAAAGGTGATACTGGACCAACAGGTGAGAAAGGTGATACTGGACCGACTGGTGAGAAAGGTGATACTGGACCTACAGGCGAGAAAGGTGATACCGGACCGACTGGTGAGAAAGGTGATACTGGACCTACAGGAGACCAAGGCCCTACAGGAGAAAAAGGTGATACTGGACCCACAGGAGACCAAGGACCTACAGGAGAAAAAGGTGATACTGGACCAACTGGTGAGAAAGGTGATACCGGACCTACAGGAGATCAAGGACCAACAGGAGAAAAAGGTGATACTGGACCGACAGGTGAGAAAGGTGATACTGGACCTACAGGAGAACAAGGCCCTACAGGAGAAAAAGGTGATACTGGACCGACTGGTGAGAAAGGTGATACCGGACCCACTGGTGAGAAAGGTGATACTGGACCGACTGGTGAGAAAGGTGATACTGGACCAACAGGAGAAAAAGGTGATACTGGACCCACAGGAGACCAAGGACCTACAGGAGAAAAAGGTGATACTGGACCGACAGGTGAGAAAGGTGATACTGGACCGACAGGTGAGAAAGGTGATACCGGACCGACAGGAGATCAAGGACCAACAGGCCCTACTGGACCGACTGGTGAGAAAGGTGATACTGGACCCACTGGTGAGAAAGGTGATACTGGACCAACAGGAGAAAAAGGTGATACCGGACCGACAGGAGAACAAGGCCCTACAGGAGAAAAAGGTGATACT
>Ga0209578_10000521_pt1 | contig 46557 bp, 53 predicted proteins | sample tdAd472_FD_187127 | JGI IMG/M metagenome (GOLD analysis project Ga0209578, IMG submission 187127) | Marine sediment microbial communities from the Atlantic coast under amendment with organic carbon and nitrate - tdAd47.2 (SPAdes)... | ecosystem: Environmental > Aquatic > Marine > Coastal >...
TTAAGCCGCGCAAGTCGACGGTTCAGCCGATGCAGGAGGTCGGCCCCGAGATCATCGAGCCGGTCGAACCGCCGACGTTACCCGAACATCTACGGCAGTAACTTCAAGCTGACGCTCACCAGTATTTCATCGCATCCTTGAAAATGGATTCCAGATCGTTGCGGCTGACCGGGCGGGGGGCGTTGGTCAGTAGCCGTTGCTGCGCGTCCGCGCCTTCTGCGAGGGCTGAAACGTCGCCCATATCGTAGCCGACGTCGCCGACCCCGTTGGGGAAGCCGGTGGCTTTCATCATCTCGATTAAACGTTCGGCCAGGATATTTCCGCCGTCCTTCACCGCCACATCGGAAACGTCCGCGCCCAGCGCTTGTGCGGCTTCCCAATGCCGTTCGGGATTGGCCGGTCCGGTAAACCGGAAGGCCGCCGGGGCGTTGACCGTCACCGAAATACCGTGGGGGACCTGCGGCTTGGCGTCGGGGTAGTCCTTGGCGAAATAGCTGTGTTTCAGCCCGGCCACCGCGTAGGACATGGCGTGTGGAATGTGAACGCCCGAGTTGCCGAAAGCGACCCCGGCCATGGTGGCGGCGAACATCAAAGCATGGCGCGCCTCGTGATCGTCGGCGTTTTGAACGGCGCGGACTAGATATTTTCCGCCCAACTCAATCGCCAGCAAGCTGCCATGATCGCTGTAAGGGTTGGCACCCTGGCTCATCGGGCGTTTTGCCGGAGAGCCCGGAGCGTCGCGTAGCGTAAAGGGGCGGGCGGTATAGGACTCAATTGCGTGGGTCAGCACGTCGAAACCGGTCGAGGCGACCACGTTGGCCGGCATGGTGTGGGTCACCGTCGGGTCGATCAAGGCAAGCGACGGGCGGAGATAGCTGTGCGCGATGCCGCTTTTGATTTTGAGCGATTGGATATCGCAAATGGTGATGCCGGTGCATTCCGACCCGGTGCCGGAGGTGGTCGGGCAGGCGATATGGGGCATCAAGGGGCCCGGCACCGGCTGGGCCGCGCCGACCGGCGCGTTGACGTAGGTCAGGAAATCGGCCGGATGGGAGGCGAACAGATTGGCCGCCTTGGCGGTATCGATCACCGATCCGCCGCCGACCGAAACGACACCGTTAAACCCGCCTTCTTTAAGAAACTGTGCGGCGGTCAGGAAAGAGGTGTCCGTGGGCTCGACCTCGGTTTGCTCATAAACTTCGGCATCTAGCCCGGCATCTTTAAGGGAGGCCATGGCCGCCGCAACAGCCGGAAGTCCGGCGAGTATGGTGTCGGTGAACAGGGCGACGCGGGTCATGCCGAGGCTTTTGGCGTCCTGGCCCAGTTCTTTGAGCGCCCCTTCGCCGTATTTGATTTTCGGCACCTCGATCGTAAAAATCGATTCTTTGCCCGGTGTAACGGGATAAAGTCCGCTCGCGCCCATATCGCTCTCCCTATTCCTTTTGATCGGTCATTGAAAGATGATCGTTTGACGGCGCAAGGGCAATGATCAAAAAATGACAATCGTCATTCAAAAGCCCGTTAGGGATTCATCAACGGCTTTCGGGCAAACTAATGACAAAGGTTTGTTGTTATGGAAAAATCTGTCTGGAAGCGCCAAGTCTTAGGTATGTGGAATCCAGTCCCGGAATTTAGGGGAAGTCCAATGAAGAAAGCTCTATTGCTCTCAGCATGTTTGGCACTGACGGCCTGTGGCGGTCAAATGTCCCAACGGGACCAGATGTATGGCGGCGGCGGCGCGCTGATCGGCGGGTTGATCGGCTACCAGTTCGGCGGCGGTTGGGGCAGTTATCTCATGGCCGGGCTAGGCGCTGCGGCTGGTGGACTCACCGGCTTGACCATTTCACGCAATCTGGATACCGGCGATCACTCGTTCTTTAATCGCAGCGGTTCGCAAACCCTGTCGTTTGCCCCGACAGGGCAGACCAATAGTTGGGCCAATCCGCAAAACGGCCATAACGGTACGTTTACCAACGACCGGGCCTTTACCTCGAACACCGGTCAAAGCTGCAAGGAATTTACCGCGACGGTGAATGGGCGCGAGGGCTTCGTTATGGAGAAGCTGACCGCTTGCCGCATGCCTGACGGAACCTGGCAGGTCGTTGGGGCCTAAGAAGGGACGGTCTATTTTTAGGGACGCTCCCGTGTTCGGATATGTTCTCGTCGTTCTGGCGATCTATGTGGGGATCGCCGGACTTCTCTATGTCTTTCAACGCAATCTCCAGTATTTCCCCGATACCGAGCGGCCGTCCCGGCAGTCCGTCGGCGCGGCTGCGATGGAAGAGGTTGATTTCACAACCGAAGACGGACTGCGGCTGTTCGCTTGGTATGGCGCTGCGGAAGAAGGGCGGCCGACCTTGGTGTTCTTTCACGGTAACGCCGGACATCTTGGCGGGCGGGCCTATAAGGCAAGGCGGTTTCTCGAACGCGGAATAGGGGTTTTGCTGGTTGAATACCGGGGATACGGCGGCAATCCGGGGACGCCTGATGAGCAGGGGCTTTACGCGGACGGTAGGGCGGCGCTCGGATGGCTGGCGAAGAAAGGCATCGGCCCTGAAGGTATCGTGCTTTACGGCGAGTCGTTGGGATCCGGCGTTGCGGTTCAAATGGCCTATGAAAAACGCGGCGGAGCGCTTGTTCTCGAAACGCCGTTTACCTCGTTGCCGGACGTCGGACAGCATCATTATTTCTGGTTGCCGGTTCGATGGCTGGTCCGCGATCGGTTCGCTTCCAAGAAGAAAATCGGGCAGATCGCCATTCCCACCCTCATTCTTCACGGCACTGCGGACAAAACTGTGCCGATCAAATTCGGCAAGGCGCTCTATGAATTGGCTAACCATCCGAAAACATTGAAGGTTTTTGACGGCGGCGAGCACAACGATCTTTATCAACACGGCGCCGCCGAAACGGTGCTGGAATTTATCTTCAAAAGCTATCCGGCTACAGCTGCCGAAAAGTAAACAAACCCTTAATTTCATTGATTTTATTCCCCTTTCAGACTATCTTTGAAAGTGGAGGTTTGTAAGTAAATGGCTGTACCCGTTGTTCCAAAACCGGTGCCGAACACCAATAACCACGCGCTTAATGCGACGCGTTTGCCCATGGGCACGCGGAATGTGGCGACCGTGTCGAGCGTGCCGCTTTCGGAACCGTTGCCGACCCATGCAACGGAACGGGAGAGCTATGGCCTGCCTTACAACACCTATGGCCAACCCCTGCCGCGCCGCCACGATCAGCAGGGACAGGCTCGGCCCAAGTTGGATTTCGGTTCGGCGGCTGAGTTCGCCCTGACGTTTGAAGGAGCCGATAGCGTGGGGCCGCATGGGTTGCCGCGGGAGGGCACCGGCGAGTTTTCCCTGCGCGCCTTGATCGCCTCCGGCGTTTATGCACGTAATTCCAACGCTGGCGTTCCGGTTGAAGGCGTTAAGCCTCCCGGCAGCGCTTTTAATCTCGAACTTTAGCGAGACTATTGGCGCTTAAGGTGATGGCTGTGACCTCCATCACGGTTTTTTACCGCTCGCTGAGATTAATTTGACAGTCGGTGTAAAAGGAACGTTTTTTAATGACGGCAATAAATGCTCTTTCAGCGGCGGTCAGTGGATTGGTGGTCAATTCCAGCAAGGTTGCCGCAACGGCTGATAATATCGCCAACGTTCATACCCAAGGGTATGGCCGCGTTGACGTTCAGGCGAAGAGTATCCCTCCCCAACATGGCGGTGGGGTTACGGGCGTCGTTTCCAGGGAAAAGGTCGCCAATCTGATCGAGACGGTCGGCGGGGTCCCAAGGCCGAGCGTCGATGTCGCTGCGGAATTCACCACGTTGATCGAAGCCAAGGCGGCGTACAAAGCCAATCTGACGACCATCGAGACCGCCGACGAAATGCTTAAAGAAAGCGTCGATCTGATCGGTTAATCCTTTAAAGCGTCGAGTAAGGTATCCAGCGGCAGTCTGAGGCAGTCGTGGCGGCTTTTGTGCTGTCTTACCAGGGAAAAGATGGCGAGCCGGTCGTTGGAGCCCACGCCACCGGACAGCAGGCTTTCCAAATCGGTCTTGAGTTTCTCGACATCCTGTTTGGTTGCGCCTTCCGCCGTCTGTGCGGCCAGGGCGGCGGACGCCTTGCATAGGGCGCATCCCTTGACTTCGTGGGCAACGGCTTTGATGGTTTGATTATCGGCCATTGCGATATCTATAGACACCCGGTCGCCGCACAGTGGATTGTCGCGGGTTGCCGTTTTGTCGGGAGCGTCTAGACGTCCCGCATGGGTGTCATCGCGTGACAGGTCCAAGATGGCCTGTTGATAGAAACCTTCGTTCATCGCAAAACCTTTGCCGCTTCTTCAGTCCCTGCCAACATGGCTTGAACGTCGGTACGGTCGTTGTACGGTGCGAAACTGATCCTGGTCGTCCCTTGAATGCCGAAATGCGACATCAGCGGTTGGGCGCAGTGATGGCCGCCCCGTGCCGCGACGTGGTGGTTGTCAAGGATCTGGCAGATATCGTGCGGATGTGCGCCTTCAAGGGTAAAGGAGACGACCGGCAAGCGGTTTCTCAGGTCCAATGGCCCGACGATTGAAACCCCTGAAATGGTTTCGAGGCCGGTCAGGGTTTCGGAGAGCAACGTTTTGTAATGTTCATGGAGGTCGTAGGCGTCGAATTCGGAGACCCATTTTAGCGCTTCCGCCAACCCGACCGCTTGAGCGATCGGCGAGGTGCCGGCTTCAAAACGGGCCGGAGCAGAGGCAAACGTGGTTTCGTCAAGGCTCACCGAACGGATCATGCCGCCGCCGCCCTTGGGCGGAGGTAGAGCGTTTAGGGTTTCCTCACGTCCCCACAAAACCCCAATTCCTGTCGGGCCGAAGCATTTGTGGCCCGAAAAGGCGTAGAAATCGACATTAAGCGCCTGCACGTCGAGCGGACCATGGGGAGCGACCTGCGCTCCGTCGGCCAGCACCATCGCGCCGACGTTACGGGCTCTTTTGACGATTGGCGTCAAATCGGTCATTGCGCCGGTGACGTTGGAGCAATGGGTAACGGCGACCAGCTTGCACCTTGGTGTAATGATTTCCTCTAGGCCAGATAGGTCCAGGCGTCCGTTGGGCTGCAAAGGGATGGCCTTAAGGGATAAGCCCCGCCGGTCCTTGAGCATTTGCCAGGGGACGAAGTTGCTGTGATGTTCGGCCAAGGTGAGGGCGATTTCATCGCCCGGTTCGAGGCGGTCCTCTATCGCCCGGGCGATGAGGTTTATCGCTTCGGTCGTTCCCGAGGTGAAAACCACTTCGTTTTCACTGACGGCGTTGAGGTAGTGCGCAATGGTTCGGCGGGCGGTGTCGAAGGCTTCCGTGGCGGCTTCGGCTAAGCGATAGACCCCTCGATGGACATTGGCCCGGCTGGTGCTGTCGAACCGCGAAACCGCCTCAATGACCCGGCGGGGCATTTGGGCGGTCGCCGCCGTATCCAGATAATGGGTCATCGGTTGGCCGCCGTGGGGGGCGAAAACCGGGAACTGACTGCGGATGGCGACGGTATCCAAAGGCATGGGGTTACTGTAGTTTTTCCAAGGCGTCCGGTGTGTCGATATCGATAAGAATACCATCGTCCGGCATTTCGACGAGGATCAATTCGTCGTTATAACGTTTAAGAAGGTCGCGTGCGCCTTTATCGCCCGTGAGCTCCAGCAGTTCGGCAAAGTATTTACGGCCCCAAAGGACGGGGTTGCCACGGCGTCCTTGATACGTCGGCGCGCAAACCGTTCCGGAAAATGCCTCAATCAGCGTATTGAGGTGTTTGTCGGTCACCAGCGGCATATCGCCAAGGCAAATTAAGGCTCCATCCACCTCGTCGGGCAGGGCCGATATACCGGCCTTTAAGGAACTGCTTATGCCTTCGGCGTAGTCCGGATTGGCAACGTGGGTGAGCCCCGGTTGGTCGAGAAGGGGAGCCAGCCGGTCGGCGGCGTGGCCCGTTACGACCGAAACCGGATCGGCTCTTGATCTGCGAGCAGCCTCGATGACTGTGGACAATAAAGGTTTGCCGCGAAAAGACTGTAGCATCTTATCGCCCCCCGGCATCCGTTCGCCTTTCCCGGCGGCCAGTATGATTGCGGCGATTTTAGACATCGTTGCGCAGGTTTTTACCGTGCCGTACGGCGATGGCTTCCGACAGGATCGAGACGGCGATTTCCGCGTGGCTACGCCCACCAAGGTCGAGACCGACGGGGCCGGAAATTCTTTTGAGATCGTGTTCGGTAAATCCTTGTTCCAACATACGAGCCCGGCGTTTCTCCTGGGTGCGGCGGCTGCCCAGCGCCCCGATGTAGTAGGCGTTGGATTTTAAGGCGACGGACAGTCCCGGATCGTCGATTTTGGAGTCGTGGCAGAGCAGTACGACCGCCGTCCGCTCATCCGGATTTAACGCTTTCATGGCGTCGTCCGGCCAGTCGGCCGACAAGGCAACGCCGGGAAACCGCTCGGCTGTCGCATAGGCCTTGCGGGGGTCGATGACGGTGACCTGAAAACCGGCCATTTGGGCCATCGGGGCCAGCGTTTGGGTGATGTGAACCGCACCGACAACGATCATGCGAAGCGGGCGGTTGAACGCCTGGATAAAATAAGGGGTATCAACCAGCCTGCGGCTTTTATCGTCCTTCAAGGCGTCCTGAGCGGCTTCGATCACGGTTGCCGAAAGGTCCGGTGTTGGGCTTAGAGACCATTCTTCGCCCGTTTCGAGATTGAATATCAGCGCAGTAGGAATGCTTGCCGTTAAATCGTCGATATACTGGGCCGAAGGAATTTTGCGGATCCAGACGGTAATCTCACCGCCGCAGGTGAGGCCGACTTCCCAAGCCTGTTCGTCTGAAACGCCGAAGGTGAGGGACTTCGGTGTTCCCTCTTTTATGACGTCTTGCGCCTCTTTAATCACCGCGCCTTCAATGCAGCCGCCGGAAACCGATCCTTCGAAACGGCCATCCTCGTTAACCGCCAACATGGCGCCGGCGGGGCGGGGAGCGGTTCCCCAGGTTTCGACGACCGTCGCCAAAGCAACGCCGTAGCCGTCTGCAAGCCATGAACGCGCGAGAGGCAGAACCGCTTCCGGTGTCCCTTGAACGGTTGATGTTTCTATTGATTCCAAAGACATAGCCAAGCCAATAGTTTGATATCAAACTATTTTAGTGATTCTGTGCCAATTGGCAAACGGTTTACAACAACAATAAGGACACATTAGGTTTTTCGTAAGGCTCTTGGGGCTAAACTATCGTCAAAGAGGCCTAAAAAAGGTAGGCTTAAAGAATAAACCAGCGACAGACGGGAAAAATGACAGCACCGCACGTTCGTTCAGCATTCGACGTCGCTTTTTGGTTTTTAGACCAAGCGCTCAATCACAATGAATATCTGCAACCGCAAAAGGTGCAGCGCCTCTTGTATTTGGCGCAGGGGTATTACGCCGTCGCCTATTCGGGCCAGGCTTTGATGCCTGCGGTCTTTGTCGCCGAGGAGATGGGCCCCGTAGAACCCAACGTATTTATGGCGTTTTCGCGCGGTCGCCCGGATATCGACCTCGACATGGTGCTGCCGCAGCAGGTTGAAATGTTCCTCGAAAGCATCTGGCGGAAATTTGGCCACCACTCGGTCGACTATCTAAATCGTTTGTGCAAGGAAACCCAATGCTATCAAAAGGCGCGCTTGAAAGGCCGTGGGCGGATTAAGCTGGCCGATATGCGGGAAGCCTTCACCAAGGGCGACAAAACGCCGGGCGTCGGCCAGGTGGTGCGCTCAAAGATCATGCGCTCCCACACCGGCCGCGCCGTGGCGGTCAAAAGTTGGCTGCCGGGGCTCAAGCAGGCTCCCGGCAAAGCCAAAAGCAACGTCGGCTAGCCTCGCCTTTCTCTTACTTCTGTGCGAGCTTTTTCGGGAGATTGCGGGCGTCGGTAAAATCGGCGCCGTCGGTAATGGCGTTGGTCAAATCTGCGCCTTTAAGGTCCGTACCGATGAATTTCGCCCGTTCCAGATGACTGCCTTTCAATTTTGTCCCATGCAGTTTGGCACCGGAAAAATCGACTTCTTCTGAAGTCGTTCCCGTCATATCGGCGCCCGACAAATCGGCGTTGTTGAAATCCGATCCAAGCAGGAAGCCGCGCAGCATATAGGTGTTCCTCAGGCTTCCGCCCTTGATGCTGGTCTCCTCCATATTGACGTCTTTCATGTTCGCCCCGGTCAAATCGGCCCCTGACGCTTCGACGAAGTTGATGTTGGTGCCGAACATGAAGGAATCGACCAATCTTGCGCCCGACATGTCGGAGTAGTCGAAACGGGTGTGGAAGAGCTTGGTTTTGGTCAGGTCGGCGTTCTTCAAATTACATTCCATAAACTTGGACCATTGAAGGTCCGACCCGACAAAAAGCGCACCTTCAAGGTTTGCACCCTGAAAATCCGTGTTTCTGAGATCGAGCCCGGAGAGGTTGGCTCCACGGAGGTCGGCTTTTTGAAACTTGCCGCCCGCGAGATTGCAATGGCGCAAGTCGGTCATCGGGCCGGGAGCGTTGCAGTTTCCTTTCGGCAGGCTATTGGCCGAAACGGCGAAAGTCGTCGCCATAACCATGGCGGCGGCGAGAGAAAGGGCGCGCATCATCGTTCTTCCCACCAATTGGATGTGCGGCAATCCTTAGCGGATCAACGCATAGTAGGAGAATTTAATATGCCCTGGAGCGGCGCAATACAAGAGGAAGAGAGGCGGAAGGCTCTATTTCTTCTTAGCCTTACCTTCTGAATCGTGGACGTAACCATCGAAACCTTCGGCAAACTCGACGTAGCCGTGGCCGGGATGGTACCCAAGAATTTGCCGCATGCCCGGACTGTCGTCGCCGCTCGGCAGTTCGGCCAACGTCCAGCAGGCCAGCGGAACCAGCGTACGCTTAGAGCCTTCTTTGATCGCAAACGACCATCCCTCGGCAGGCATGATCTGAAGCGGAACGAATGCATCGTCCATTTTTATATCCTCCCCGTTTCGTCCTTCTTATTATTCTCAGATGTAATAGACCAACAAGTAAAGCACTAACAGGATCGCGACCCAAAGAACCGTGCTGCCGATGGTCCAGGTCCGGGCCAATGCGCCGTGCGGCCCATGATGTTTGAAAACCTGGTCCATGGTGCGCTCGAATTTGTTCAAGAACCCCCTACGGATGAATTGGTCGATCGGGCCGAATGCGTAGACAATGGCGTTGCCGAATTTTGGTAAAACGATTCTGTAAAACCAATCGGTATCGAGTGTGATGGTTAAGGTACGCTTCATCAACGGTAGCAACACAAAGAAGGCAAACCCGGAGAATAAAAGGAGCTGCAACATATTCACGACATGCGGTACCGTATAGGGCGCATAATCGACCGGGTAGGGCAGAAGTTCATAAAGGGGCCCAGGTACAAGCCCGATAATGATGCAGAGCGCGGCAAAAAGCCCCATGGCCAACTTCATGCTCAAAGGCGCTTCCTTGGGACGCAATCCCGAATCTTTTTGGAAAAAGACGAACCAGGGGAACTTGATGCCTGCGTGCAGGAATACGCCCGCGGACGCCGCCGTAAGAAGGAACCAGACCCAGGTTAAATGCATGTCGGCCGCGCTTTGGCTGATCATTGACTTGGAAACGAAGCCGGATGTCCAGGGGAAGGACGAAATCGCCAGGGCCCCGACGATCCCCATGATGGTGGTGTAAGGCATGGTGCGGAAAAGGCCGCCCAAATCGCTGCATTTTCGCGTGTTTGTGCGATAGAGCACCGCGCCGGCGCTCATCAGCAGGAGAGCTTTGTAGATGATATGGGCAAACGCGTGGGCGGCAGCGCCGTTGAGGGCCATTTCGGTGCCGATTCCGATGCCGGTCACCATAAAGCCGACCTGGTTGATGATCGAGTAGGCCAGGATACGGCGCATGTCGTTTTCAAGCAGCGCGTAGATGATCCCGTAGAAGATCATATAGACCCCGATGAAGATCAAAATCTCGTTGCCGGGGAAGCCCCGTAACAAAACATAGACAGCCGTTTTGGTCGTGAAGGCCGATAAGAAGACCGCTCCGCTCCATGATGCTTCGGGATAGGCATCGGGCAACCAGGCCGAGAACGGCGGTGCGCCCGCGTTGATTAGGAAGCCAATGAGAATCAGCCATGTGGCGAGGCTGTCCGCTTGCATCGCGGTAAAGGCAACGGTGCCCGTATCGGAGATATAGGCAATGATGCCGATCATCAGCACCACGCCGCCAAATAGATGGACTAAAAGGTAACGTTGAGCGGCGCGTCCCGCGCTTTCGGTGCCGCCGCACCAAACGACGACCGTCGACCCGATGGCCATCAGCTCCCAAAAAACGAAAACCGAAATGAGATCGCCCGCCATGGCGACGCCGACCGCTCCGCCCGCATAGGCAAAGGCGGCGGCAATTTCGGCGATGCGGTTCTGATTGAGCGCGAAGAGACCGCCCGCGAAGGTCATGATCGAGAAAATGGTGGCGAACAACCGCGACAGGGGATCGGCCGTGACGGGATGCAGGCTGTAGCCGAGAAAGTCCAGGCTGCTGTTTACGCCATCGGGCACCTGCCAAACCAGCCAGAGAGTGATGGCGGGCAATATCATGATTGCGCCGGTTCTGGCCCAGCCCCTTAAAACGGGCACCAGAAAACAGCCGAGGATCAGCAGGAGTCCTGGGGGGAAAGTCCACTCAGCGGTCATAATAATCGTCCCCCCGCTTCAAAAAGATGCCAAGGAGCTTGGCTCCAACCACCATGGCGGCGCAAGTGGCGAAACCGTACCAGGAAAAGAACCCAAAGGTGCCGTCAATTTCAAAATGAGGGTGGCCGTGAAAGGTGAGGTCGGCAAGGGTTAGCAATACCAGGAAGATAATTCCGAAAATCCACATTTTACGGATGGTGGCAGGCCTCACCAGCCAATGATCGTCTTTCATCGGACGCCTCCCATCATTGCCTCGGCCAGACCAAGGGCTGTTTCGGGGAAAAAGAACAAGAGGACGGTGCCCAGCGAAGTTATCGTTAAGGCGATGACGATAGGCAGCGGCGCTTCGCCATGATCGTCGCCATGATGATCATGTTTGCTATCCGCAGCTTCGTCTGAAACGTCACTGTTCCCGGACTGGATCGGAGCGACAACGAAGGCGCGATAAACGATAGGAACGAGATAGGCCGTGTTGAGAAGGGTGCTCAGAACGATCACGCCAAGAGCCGCCCATTGCCCGCCTTGAATGGCCCCTTCGACAATTACCCACTTGCTGACGAAGCCCGCTGTTGGCGGCAGACCGATCATCGAAAGCGCGCCGATCGCGAAAGCGACCATGGTCCAAGGCATTTTACGGCCAATTCCATCCAACTGGCTGACCTCTGTTTTGTGTGCGGCGGTATAGATTGAGCCCGCGGCGAAAAATAACGTGATCTTGCCAAACGCATGAGCGGCGATATGCATGGCTGCCCCAACCATCGAAATCGGGGTCAGTATTGCGGCGGCGATAACCACGTAGGAAAGTTGGCTTATGGTCGAGTAGGCCAATCGTCGTTTCAGGTTGTTTTGCCTGAGAGCAACCAAAGAAGCTGTGAGAACCGTAAAGCCGGCCACATAGACCAAAAGTTCGCCCGGTTCGGTGCCTGCAAGAATATCGACGCCAAAGATATAGACGATGATCTTGACCACCGCAAAAACGCCGCTCTTGACCACGGCCACGGCATGCAGCAATGCGCTCACCGGGGTCGGCGCGACCATGGCGGCGGGCAGCCATCGATGAACGGGCATGACGGCAGCCTTGCCGATACCGAAGATATACAAAAACAGCAACAAGCCGAGTTCCGGACCTTCGATTTTCCCGGTTAAAATTCCGCCCGGGGTGAAATCCATCTCACCGGTTGCCATCCATGTCCACACAATGGCGACGAACAGGAAAGCCAGTGACGTTCCCATCAGAATTCCCAGGTAGGTTCGGCCGCTTTTGAGCGCCTCCGGCTTTCCTGAATGAGTGACGAGCGGGTAGGTGCTGATTGTCAGTATTTCGTAAAATACGAAGAGAGTCAGTAGGTTGCCTGAGAAGGCGACGCCAATTGTCGAGGAAATGGCGATGGCGAAACAAATGTAAAAACGAGTCTGGTTCTTTTCATTGTTGCCGCGCATATAACCAATCGCATAGATCGAGGTTACGATCCAAAGACTGGATGCGATTAAGGCAAACAACATGCCCAGAGGTTCGACCGCCAACTTGATGGGGAGGCCGGGGAACATCTCAAGCAGAATGACCTCGGGTCTTCCGCCGGCAGCCACACCTTCATAAATCGATAAAACGATTAAAAAGAGGACTGCCGCCGTTATCAGGGTGATGCTTTCCCGGATGTTGGGCCAGTTTCCGGCAAGAAAAATGCCGATGGCGCCGAGTAGGGGAATCAGCAGACTAAACTGGATGGCGAGTTCGGGGCTCATAGGCCTTCTCCCATCAAGCTCTTGGCGGCGTCGATGGCGACTCCCAAGGTCAAATCGGTATCAATGCCAAAGTAAACGGCCGCCAAAGCCATGAGCCACGTTGGGACCAGCATGGAGAGCGGCGCTTCTTTCAGCTCACGGGCTCCTTCCGGGATGGGCTTGAGGTACGCCACTTCGACGACGCGCCAGATGTAGACGACGGCGATCAGTGAACTCAAGGGAATAAGCAGGGCGACGAACCAAAGGTCGGCTTCAAACGCTGCGGTCATCAACTGCCATTTACTAATGAAGCCGACGGTCAAGGGGACGCCGATCAGGCTCAAGCCGCCAACCACGAAAGCCCCCATGGTTAAAGGCATCCGTTTGCCGATGCCGGCCATGTCCTTTAGTTCGACGCTGCCTAACCGTAGGAAAACGCAACCGAGCGCCAGGAACAAGGCGCACTTCATCAGGGCGTGGTTGAACAGGTGGACAAGCCCCGCCGAAAGTCCGCTGACGCTGACCAAGCCGACACCCAGCATGATGTAGCCGATTTGTCCGACGGAAGAGTAGGCCAGCATTTTTTTGAGGTTGGACTGGAAGACGGCAACGATGGAAGCGACGAACATCCCGGCGATGGCCAATCCCATCATCGCTTCCGCCACGCCTTGCTCGGCGAAAACATGGGTGCCGCCGAAGACGAAATAGAAGATGCGGATGATAACGTAAACCGCCACCTTGGTCGCCGTCGCCGCCATAAAAGCCGTGACGACGGAGGGAGCATAGGCGTAGGCGTTGGGCAGCCATAGATGGAGCGGGAAGAGGGCGACCTTCAGGCTTAGGCCCACGGTCAGAAAGGCCAATGAAACCAGGATCGTGCGCGTTCCGACGACGTCGGGCAGACGTTGGGCCAGGTCCGCCATATTTAGCGTCCCGGTCATCATATACATCAGGCCCAGGCCGATGACGTAAAACGTTGCGCCGATGGTGCCTAAAATGAGATAGCGGTACGAAGCGGTCAGCGCCCGCTTATCCGAGCCCATGGCAATCAGCGTGTAGCCGGACAGCGATGAAATCTCTAAGAAAACAAAGAGGTTAAACGCATCGCCGGTTGCGGCCATTCCCAAAAGGCCGGTCAGGCAGAGCAAAAAGTTGGTGTAGAAAAGATAGATCCGGTCAGCCGGAATTTCTTTCAACACACTGGCGCGCGCGTAGCTCGCAACGGCGGCGCCAATCAGCGAAACGATAAGCAAAACGTAGGCGCTGGCCTTGTCGATCCTAAACTCAATGCCCCAAGGCGGCGGCCAGTTGCCGATGTGGTAGTTGATGGTGCCGTTGGCGAGAACGTCGGCGACGACGGAGGCCGTCATGGCGAAAACGCCCCAACAGACCAAAACGGTTATTCCCCAAACCCATTCGGCGCGCCGCAAAATGACGCACAACGGCGCGGCCATCAGGGGAAGAACCACCTGGAGGATGGGAAGATGGGCACCCATTATTCCTGCTCCTCCATTTTTCGTTCCAATTCGCTAATTTCCATATCTTCGATGGTGCCGAAACTTTCGTTGATCCGGACGACAAGAGCCAACCCCAGCGCCGTTGTCGCCACGCCGACGACGATAGCCGTCAGGATGAGGACGTGAGGCAGCGGGTTGGAAAAGGTGGTGATTCCTTCGGCCAGGATAGGAGCCGTGCCGCCGTCGACCTTGCCCATGGAAATGTAGAGCAAGAAAACCGAGAGCTGGAAAACGTTCAGGCCGACGATCTTCTTGACCAAATTGCCCCGGGAAATGACCACGTAAAAGCCGGCCATCATCAGGAAAATCGCAACCCAGTAATTGAAGAGACCGGGAATAACGAAGTTCTCAAACAAACTCATTGCCGGTCCTGTCCTGCAAAAACGAAGAAAATAGAAACCATGGCGGCGAAAACGGTCATGCCGACCCCAAACTCAATGACATTGATACCCAAGTGCTGGCCGTTCAGCGGATTGCTCAATAGGACTGAATAATTGAGGAAGTTGCCACCCATCAACATCCCGACAACCCCGGTTCCGGCATAGATGAGAACGCCGGTGCCCAAAAGAACCCGGCGAACGTTAGGGGGGAGAACCCGCCGGGCGTTATCCATGCCGTATATCAATGCATAAAGGATAAAGACCGAAGCGAAGATGACGCCAGCCTGGAAGCCGCCGCCGGGGCCGTAATCTCCATGGAACTGAACGTAGAGCGCAAACAGCATGATAAACGGCGCGAGAATCTTCGAAACGGTGCGAAGAATATGCTTGCGATGCATCATATGTCTTCCTCCTCGAGCCGTTCGATGTCGCTTTCGTCAAGCCCCAGTTCCGTCGCTTCCCGCTCTATTTCATCTTCCTCCCGGTGCCGTTTGCGGCGTGATAGATGTCCATGCCCCAGCAGCGTGAGGACGCCGACCCCGGCCGTAAAAACAACGACAACTTCACCCAAAGTGTCGAATCCGCGATAGCTGGCCAAAACGGAGGTTACGATATTCGGGGGGCCCACTTCTTCACCCGACTTCTCAATGTAGCGGTCGGCGACGTGCTTATGGATTGGGGCATCAGGGTCGCCGTAGTTCGGCATGTCGAAGGTGCCGTAAATCAAGGCCGCGCCGGTCAAGACGACAACTGCCAGGGGGATTGGGCTCCACCGTTGCGGTTTTTGCTCCATGCTGCCGGTCAACGCCAAGGTGCCGAGCATGAGAACCGTTGAAATACCGGCGCCGACGGCGGCCTCGGTAAAGGCGACATCGACCGCGTCCAGGTTTACGTAAAGTACCGCTGAGATAAGACTGAAGATGCCGAGCAACATGACCACGGCAAAGAGGTTGTCGAGCCTGATAACGGCTAAAGCGGTGATCGCAAGGAAAACAAGCAAAGTTATGTCGACGAGATCGAAGATCATGCGTCTTCCTCCTCGTCTTTCATCGCTTTAATGTCCTTGTCGAGCAGGGGGCGTACGCCGCCGCTTTCAGCGGCCCTTGCAACGGCATGAGTGGCGACGGGACTGGTTAAAAGCAAAAAAACGAGAATGAGGAACAGCTTGACCGAAACGAGCCCAAGTCCTGCCTGGATCATCATGCCGATCAATAAGAAGCCGGCTCCTCCCGTATCGGTAATGCCGGCGGCGTGCATGCGCGCATAAACGTCCGGGAAGCGAAGAACTCCCAGAGTCCCGATGACGACGAAGGCTGATCCGGACAGCACAAAAAACCAACTGAGGATTTCCAAAATCTGTTCCATGCCTAAATCTCCGACCCGCCTTTGGGATGGTTGTCGCTCTCGACATGAGGGTGTCCCAAGTGGCTGAACTTAAAGAATTTAAGCACGGCGATTGTGCCGATGAAGTTGATCAGCGCGTAAACAAGCGCGATGTCGGTAAACTCAGGACGATCATTCAGAAAACCAAGAACGGCAATGAGGAGAACCGTCTTTGTGCCGACCGTATTGACGGCGAGGACCCGGTCATAAAGCGTCGGCCCCAAAAGGGCGCGCGTCAGGGCCATGCCTACGGCAACCAGAAGAGCGACCGTGGCGGCAGCAAACAGCATCATACGGCGCTCTCCTTTTCAAGTTCCACCTGCTCGGGGGAATCCATCATCGATCCGACTTTTTGGTTCATCGTCCCTTCAAGTACGTCCTCTCCCATCCCGTAGGTGATGGCATGAACCTCAATCGTCCCATCTTCTTCCAGCTCAACGGAAACCGTTCCCGGCGTCAGCGTAATCGAGTTGGCGAAGATGACCCGTCCCAGCTCGCTGCGCGCCAGCGACTTTACCTTGATCATATTGGGGCTGATGGGCATTGAGGGCGATAAGATGAGCTTGGCGACGGCGATGTTAGCCTTGATTGTTTCCCAACTTAGCCAAAGCCAGTAGAAAAACGCTTTCCATCCCAAATGCACTGGGTGACCTTCATGGTCGGTCAAATCCATGCGGTGGGCGAGGTAGACGACTAAAACAGTGGACGCGAGGCCGAGGCTAATCAGAATGGAATCATAGTGGCCCGACATTAAAAGCCAGGTGCCGAACAGGACGATACCGAGGCTGATTAAACGAAACAAACTGGTCCCCACTCAAAAGGAGTTTATAGTTTAAAGGCACGGATGCCCTGTAATTGTCTGACGAATCACATAATGCGTTTCAAGAACATAGACAACTTCAAATGGCGAGACAACGCTAAGAAACATGAGGAATTTCATTCTTTCCCACTTAGAGTGTAAAAGACTGTGGATAGGCTCTATCGAAGCGTGAGGGATATGGGAAAAGTAAGAAGAAATGCGCTAGCACAGGCGGGATTCGTGTTGCTGGCGTTGCTGTTTTTCAGTGGTGTTTCGGCAACAGCTGAGGACGTCCTTTTTGAAAAGGATGAGCTTTCCGTCCAAACCAAATCGGGGACCGTAAGGCTGGAAATCGAGGTGGCCGATACGCGTAGGCAACGGGAGCAAGGCCTGATGTATCGCCGGGAACTGGCCGAAAAAACCGGAATGCTGTTTGACTTCAAGCGCTTGATTGCCATTCGAATGTGGATGAAAAACACATTCATTCCGCTGGATATGTTGTTTATTTCAAAAAACGGTGAAATTAGGCAGATTGCGAGAGATACAGTGCCGCATTCGACGGAAATCATTGCGGCGAAAGAGCCGGTTCTCGCTGTTTTGGAGATCGGTGGGGGGGAAGCAAAGCGTTTGGGGATTGAGGTTGGCGACCGTGTGGTGCACCCGATGTTTCAAAAACGGCAATAAGATTGAATTGAGGCTTGCGCTGCCCCTCGCAAGGCCCTATGAATTCCGCCGTTCGGGGCGTAGCGCAGTCTGGTAGCGCGCCTGCTTTGGGAGCAGGATGTCGGGAGTTCGAATCTCTCCGCCCCGACCATTTCCAGTGTGTTTCACCCAATTATACCCTTTTGCGTCTCACCCAAATGGGTGATGCAACCCTACGTGCGTGTTTTTTAAAGTGTTCCTGCTTTTCTGACTGAGAAGGGTGGGAACGTGTACGGCCTAAATCTCGAAGACGTCAGTTTTCTGGTCGTTGAAGACAATTCCTTCATGCGCTCGTTGATCAAAACGATCCTGAAGGCGCTGAGGACCGGGCCGGTAAAGGACGCCTCAGACGGCGCGGAAGCGCTACAAATTTTGGATGCCGGTTTTTCCCCCGATATTATCCTGCTGGACCGCGATATGCCGGTGTTGGATGGTGTCGAGTTTGTCAAACTTCTCAGGAAATCCAATGAAGAAGCGGGCCGTTTCGCCCCTGTCATTATGATCAGCGCTCATGCCGATATAAGTAAGGTTTTTGAAGCGCGAGACGCGGGGGTAAACGAATACCTGGTTAAGCCGCTTTCTCCCGAATCGCTCTACCGGCGGATATTTGAAGTGGTTACCCACCCGCGAACCTTCGTTAAGGCCCCGCACTATGCCGGCCCCTGCCGCCGTCGTAAGCCTTTGGAAAGTTTGCCATTCGCCGACCGCCGTGAGGATGCGGCTTACGCCTGAAATTTTCATAGAGAGTTTATTCCGCAGTGATCACCCAAACGGGTGAATACGAGGGGAGGCCGATCGTGTATTTTTTAAAATTCTAATGTTTATCGTTGCGTCTAAAGGAGTGGGTGGACGTGATTGCAAAGACGGCCAATCAACATAGCATCGACGTTGAAAAGTGGTTGCTCGCCAACCGGGACTTATGGGAAGGCAGCCCGGTCAAGAAGGAGTTGCTGAGAGAATCGCGGATACGCTACATTTCTCTGCTTCGTCCCTTTGACGGAATGGTTGCCGAGGCCCTTTCACAGCATTCGCCGGAGTAAAGATTCTGGTCGAAGGTTAAACGCCGAACCAATTGGCCGGAAGCGTAATAGCTTACGGTCAAATCAGTTTTCGTTCAGTTATCAGTTTTTGTTCAGTTATCTCTGTATCAAAGTGTTGTAGAGAATTTTCAGGGCGTCATCGGCGACCGATTGGTTGACGCCGACATGAAAGCATATTTGCGAGGGGCTTTGATCGAGCAATTCCAGCGGAATATGTTCTTCGCCCAAGGCGTGGATGGCATCGACGATTGGGTAGGAATTGCCGTGCAACCCGTGCCCGACGGGGGTCAGGATCGACAGGTTGTAGACGATGTTCATGAAGTCGGGCTTTAACCGCTTGTCGATGGCCCGGCGAAGCTCGTTGATGTTCCCGCGAAGATCGTCTTTCTCGACCAAAACGGCAATATCGTCTTTGTCGGTCGGGTAGTGGTAGGTGTTGACCCCGAATTCGCCGAAAATCCGCAAGAGTTCCGCCGTAAACCCGATTTCTTCGCCCAACATATCCTTTTCGATGTAGATATAGGCCATGTTGTCCAGGCGGGCGATGCCGACAACGCCTTCTTCCGGGACGCGTTCATTCAAAATGAGTGTGCCTGGATCGTCCGGCCGGTTGGTATTGCGGATATTGATCGGGATTTTCCGGGCCTTGCATTTCAGCATGGCGTCCAGGTGGAAAACGTTGAACCCTTTGGATGAAAGCAGACGGATTTCCTTGAAAGTCAGGCGCGGAATGACGCGCGCTTCCTGGATGACCCGCGGGTCGACTTCGAAAACGCCTGAAACGTCCGTCCAGTTTTCATAGAGTTCCGCATCGATGGCATAGGCGAGTTCGCCGCCTGTCAAGTCGGAACCGCCGCGCGAAAATACGGCGATTTCCTTCTTTTTCGTTATCCCGTAATAGCCGGGGAAAACATGGATGAGACCCCGGCCGTTGGTTTTTCCGTTCTTTTTTTCCGATGTTTTCAGGGCCGCGTTGATCTTGGCGTAGGCCGGTTCTTCAACCTTGGCGTCCAGGTAGGTATTGCTGACGAGAAGGCCGATATCCTCGGGGAGTTGCACTTCCGCCGCCATCCCGATTGAATTCAGGTAGAGGGCGATGATTTGGGCATTGGTCCGCTCTCCTCGGGAAGCAAGGAATGCGACCCGCCTGTCGCCCTCCAAATCGCATTCCAGGTCGGCTTTTAGTGAGTCGAGAATTCCGTCCGCATTGACCTTGAGGTCTTTAGCAATGGAGCTGAATTTCGAAAGAACCGCGGTTTTGCTGTCCTCGGGAGAAATGTCCTTGCGCTGATCGAGAAAGTGCGTTCCCTGTGTTGCGATGTTGAGAAGGTGATCGGTGACTTTTTCCTCTCCGACCGTTGAGCGTCCCGGTGCGGAGACCACGACGATCCGCCGTTTATCGTTTCGCGCGATGATATCGCAAACTTTTTTTATCTGGGCCGCATTCGCAACGGATGAACCGCCGAACTTGCTGACTCTCATTTCCTGCATTTTTTTGTCCAATTGAATTAAGTAAAATTGTCCGGACCATACAGCAAGCAGCGGTTGGAGGTTGTAACCTATGATAATGACGACTTTATTTGCCTTGTGATCGATTTAGGGGTTCGGCTTTTTTCCGGCCGCAAAGGCAGTTTAAGTTTTTCAAAACAATGTATGTGCCTAAGGCTTTGATTTTGAACGTTTTCTCTTGCTTGACTTCAAGAGCTTAATCGGCCAGTCTCCTGTTCCTTCAAAACCAAGTTTTCAAGGGTGTTTGCGTCATGGACGTTAAAATCTATCAGCCGGCGAAAAACGCCATGCAGTCGGGTATTGGGAACACGAAAAAGTGGGTCTTGGAATTCGAGCCGGTTGCGGCGGTGAAGCCTGAGGAACTGATGGGCTGGGTCGGCGGCGGCAACACCCGCAACCAGTTGCGGATGAAATTCGCGACGAAGGAAGACGCCATTCGCTTCGCCGAGCGCAAGGGACTGGGTTACCAAGTCATCGAACCGCACAAGCGCCGCGTCCGTCCTAAGAATTACGCCGACAATTTCGCGTTCAACAGAGTGGGCTAAAGTCTAAGCGGGGCCGTAAGACGCGGCCCTGCCGCATTGGGGTCCCGTAGCTCAACTGGATAGAGCAGCTGACTTCTAATCAGCAGGTTGCAGGTTCGAGTCCTGCCGGGATCGCCAAACTTTCTGAGTCCAAACTCAGCGCTTTCGTTAAAACAAACCCTCAATCGATTGGATAAACTGACTGCCTAGGCGCGGGACCGGGAAGCCGAAATCGTGTCCGGTAAGCCGGTTGAAGCGCTCTTGTAGCGATTCTTCGGAAGCGTTGTGGATCGTTTTCCCTTCCAAGCGATCCAGCATTTCAGCCGTTACGGCGCGGATTTCTTCCGCCGTGTTATCGATGACATCGACCTCAAGGCCTCTTAGGAAGGGGGCGTTCTTGGTCCCTCTGATCGGTGGGGTGCAAGCATCGGCGAGCGGGATGATTTTGCCGTTCTGCATGTCCTGATAGCGCTTGAAGATGAATAGATCTCTGGATGAATAAGGTCTTTGCGAAATGGGTGTCTGGTTGGTGATGACAACCGGCACGCCGAAAAACGTCGGCACGAGAAAAAGCCCCGAGGCCGTCCCGAGAAAGAACCGGGCGGTTGCCGTGAGATAAACGTCCATTTCGTCGGACTTGGCTTTGCTGAACGGGTAGTCGATGACGCCTTTCATCGGCGGCAGCGGCGTCATCGCCCGGTCTCCCATGCGAACCACCCAGCCGCCGCGCGATACGATCTCCTCGATGGCGGGGTAGTAGGTTTCGATATCGGCGTTCCGATCCGATGAAACCAAGTCCGTATGGTCGTCGTGGAAGCCTTTTTCGCGCACGTGGAGGCAGACATGCCATGCGCCTTCCGGCAGTCCTAGGGCCAAGGCACGAGGCGCGCAGGCTTCGATGTGGCGGTCCTTCAGGGCCATGAGCGGTGGGTTGCCTTGATGTTCCCATCGGCATAAAGCGTAGGTCAGGACGTCGTCGTGATGACGTACCGTCCCGTTCGGGAGACGCCAGGAACAAAAACGCCAAGGTTTTCTCGTCTCCGGTGATGAGTAGGACGCTGTTTGGCTGACGATCTCCAGATGACCCCGCCAGTAGTCGAGAAAACACCGGTTAGCGACCGGTGCGTCGTCTGGTACCAAAATTTGCGGGACAGGAAAAGTTGAAGCCCCCAGCCGATCAAGCAGGGTCAGACAGCCGAATGAAATGGCCGTTTCGCCGATAATTCCGCTCATCCGGGTTGCGTCGAACACGCCTTTAGTTGCGCTGTCGCGGCATTCGGCGGAAAAAGTTTCGTCGATCTGGCAATTGATTTCGTCAACCCGTTGTTCGTTCCCCGCCCTGTTGAACAGTTCGGTAATAAATTTCAAGGTTTCCAGGTTGCCGTTGGCAACGGTGAGAAGGGTTTCGGCAAGCGTGTCCAAGGCGTTGAGGCGGCGCTGCTTCAAAAGGTGGGTGCGAAAAAGATAAATGGCATCCTTGACCGAAGGGGCGAGCGGTGCGCCCTCTTGGTCCTGAAGGGGGGTAAGGTCGGGGAGAGGCTCCGATGTTAGGCGATTGGTCCAGGTTCGGGCGAAAAGCAACAAAAGGAATGCCCGGCGATCGTCAGGAGTATCGGCGAGCAACCGGTTTCCAAGGGCCTCGACTTGTGCGGCTTGGCCATTGGAGAGAGCCTTGAAGATTGGGCGTAACTCGTCTTCGAGTCCCATGGATGAGGCCCTAGATATCGTCGAATTGGGCGGCCAATTGTTCGGCAATCAGGGCCTCAATATCGTCTTCGGCCACTTCGTCCAGTTGGAACGCCCGGCGGATGGCCGAAATGAGCTTGGGGAGGAAGTTGATGTCCGTATCGGAAGGCTCCATCGGCGAGGCGTAGAGATTTTGACAAATATGCTGAAGGGTGAGGCAGAGCTGTCCCGCATGGGCGTAGGGCGTGCCCTGGATGCGGCGGCTCATGTCTTTGGCGACCATGAGCAGGTGACGGATCGATTGAACGACCGACTCGTCGGGAGAGCCTCCTTCATAGGCCGGGAGGATTTTGTTGGCGATCTGGTCGATCTGCTGAGCCAATTGAGTGACTTTCAACTCATTGAGCTGGCGATTGGCCACCTCGACCGAGCGCTGGAACATTTTTGCGTCGGCTTTGCTGGAGCCGCGGCCGCGAACGGCATTGGGAACATCCATTTGAGGCGGTGGCGTTCCGGCCGGCGTCATTTCGCTGCGTTTACGTTTGTCGGGCCCGATGTAGTCGTGGGTCACGACGTAGCGTTTGCGGGCATTGGCGAGCTGATAGATCCGGTCGAGCAGAAGAGCGGGCTCCACCGGCTTGAGAAGAATGGCGTCGGTGCCTGAGTTGATGGCCCGGTTGACGATTTCGTTGTCGGAAGTGGTCAATAGGGTGATGACTACGACGAACGGGTTGTTGCCGATCATCGAGTGGCGGGCCCGGTAGGTGACGGGGCAAATTTCGCCGTCGGACAGTTTGTAGTCGCTGATGACGAGGTCGACCTCATTCTCGACGATTTTTGCATGGACGTCGGCAGCCTTGTCGGTTTCGGTAATGTCAGTGAAATCGGCTTGTTTAAATGCAGAGACATAGCTGGCCCGTTCGTTGGCGAAGTTACTCGCGATAATCGATCGAACGTTGCTGAAATTGAACCGCGCCATTGCTCGTTACTGCTGCCGCCATCGGCGTTTCCACCGATGTTCTGACTGTCCCTTGGGTCGTTTAATCAGTTAATTTCGTTGGAGTTTAACAGATTAAAGGCGCTTGTATTCCCAAAAATTACAATTTCCTGCGATCAGATTTTTCGGTGCTCCTCGGTGGTTTTATCGCTGGGGGCAGGGGCTTGCGGCTCTTTCGACCCTGAGGGTTTGCGCCTGATGATGATGTCGCCGTTTTCCAGGAGTTCGGGCGCTTCGTATTGAGGGATCGCCATGATCAGGTATTCAAGCATTGTCAGGAACTGCTTCGCCGATTCCTCCAGTTGTTGAAGCGGTAGGTCTGGGAGAGATGGTTTCGGCTCTTCCGCTTTTGCCGGAAAAATAAGGAAGAAAAGCAGGGTGAGGGTCAGATAGAATTTGCCAACGGACATCGGGGCGCCTTTTCGGTTGTTTCTCTTGTCAGTGTCGGCATTGCCAAGCCAGTTCACTTAAACCGGGAAAACAGGCGAATTTTATTGTTCGCGGGTCCGGCCGCCGCGGCGTCCCATGGATGGACGGTCAATGGCGATTGCTTTGACCATAGCATAAATGGTTTTTCCTGGAGCGAGTTCCAAGTCGTGGGCGGCTTTACGAGTAACCCGGGCTATTAAGGGAGCGCCAACATCGAGTCGGACCTCAATTTGCGACTCTCCTGTTTCACTCATTTCTTTAACAACGCCCTTAAGAATATTGAGAATGCTGGTATTTGTGTGTTTCTCAAGACTTAAAGATACGTCTCTTGCGCGGACTCTGAGGCGAAGAGGGGCGCCTATAGGCAGGTCAATTTTCGGGACGGTGAACCGTCCGCCGGAAAACTCGAGGAAGGTCAGGTTAAACTCACTGTCATGACCGGCGACTTTTGTCGCCAGCGCGGCCCCGGCTTCGTAGCGACCGGTCAACGGGTAGAGGTCCAAACGGCTGGTCAGGTCTTCGACCGGACCAATGGCCGCGACGCCGCCGTCCGACAACAGCACCATCGTATCGGCAAGCCGGATAACCTCGTTGAGGTCATGGCTGACGTAAACGATTGGCAGCTTTACTTCGTCGCGTAGACGCTCAATGAACGGCAGAATTTCGTTTTTGCGGGTCGCGTCGAGAGAGGCCAGAGGTTCGTCCATCAATAGCATGCGTGGGCTTGAGAGCAGGGCCCGGCCAATGGCGATCCTTTGCCGCTCGCCGCCCGATAGACTGCCGGGGCGGCGATCCAGCAAATGGTCAACGCCCAGCAGAGAGACGATATGATCGAACTCGACAAAACGTTCCCGGGGCGCCGTAAAATTCATCCCGTAGGTCAGGTTACCCTTAACCGTCATATGGGGGAACAGCCGCGACTCCTGAAACACGTAGCCGATCCTTCGTTTTTCAGGAGGAAGATTGATTCCTTTGGCCGTGTTGAAAAGAACCTCTCCATTGACCGTAACGTGGCCTGAATCCGGTGGTAAAAGACCGGCAATCAGGTTGACCAAAGTGGATTTTCCCGAGCCGGACCGCCCAAACAATGCCGTAATGCCCTTGGAGTCGGCGTCGAAGGCGACATCAAGCGCGAAGTCGTTGAGGGTTTTGGTGATATGGACCGACAACATGGATCAATGCCCTATTTTCTGATTAAGGCGTCGGGCGAAAACCTCTGATCCGATGAGGGCGGCCATAGCCAAGGCGACGGAGATCAGTACCATGCGGAATGCAGCTTCCTCGCCTCCCGGGCTTTGCACCATGGAAAAAACGGCCAAAGGCAGGGTGCGGGTTTCACCTGGGATGTTGGAGACGAAGGTAATCGTCGCGCCAAATTCGCCCAGGCTGCGGGCAAATGCCAGAATGACGCCGGTGAGTATGCCCGGTGCGATCAGGGGGAGGGTGATGGTGGCGAAAACCCGGCCCGGCCCGGCCCCGAGAGTGCGGGCGGCGGATTCCAGTTTCCTGTCCACGCCTTCGATGGAAAGACGGATTGCTCTAACCATCAGCGGAAAGGCCATGACCGCCGAGGCGATGGCGGCCCCCTTCCAAGTGAAGGCGATTGTAACGTCGAAAACGTCGTACAGCCAACCGCCGACAGGGCCTTTACGCCCAAGTAGAACCAACAGCACATAGCCGACGACGACCGGCGGTAAAACCAAGGGGAGGTGAATCAAGCCGTTGATAATATTTTTTCCGGGAAAATCACGGCGCGCCAAAACCCAGGCGATTAAAATACCGAACGGCAGGGACCCGCAGACGCTCCACAAGGCGACGCGGAGGCTAAGGGTCAGGGCCTCGATTTCCAATGGGGTCAGGAACACGTGGCTTTCCGTTTTCTATGGCTGCGCAGGAGAACTGAAACCGTACTTGGCAAATAGAGCCCGAGCCTTCTCTCCGGTCAAGAACTGAAGAAACTGCCGCGCTTCGGGGGTTTGCGCCCCTTTGGTGGTTAATGCGATGGGATAGACGATGGGCGCATGGCTATCCGCCGGGAACGTGTCCGAAATCCTCGTGTTTGGCGCAATTGGGGCGTCGGTCCGATAAACAATGCCCGCCGCGGCCTCGCCACGGTCGACGAGGGTGAGGGCGCTGCGAACATTTGGCATGCGTGCGATGCTCTGTGCGACGTCCTTCCAAAGTCCCAGCGTTTCGAGCGCCTGTTTACCGTAAATACCCGCAGGAACATGGTCTGGGTCGCCCATGGCGAGGCGATGTCCCGCTAAATCTGTTGAAAGAGTTTTAAGCGTTATAGGGGGAGCGTCTTTTGGCGTAATCAACACCAACCGATTGGCCAGTAGATTCTGTCGGGAATCAGCGTCAATACCGCCGTTCGCTTCGGCGTGATCCATCCATTTGACGTTGGCGGACAAATAGAGGTCCGCTGGGGCCCCGGCGATTACCTGCTTGGCCAGGGCCCCGCTGCCGGCAAACGATGCAATGACTTTGATGCCGCTTTCTCGTTCGAATAGTTGTGAGGCTTTATTGATGGCATCGGTGGTGCTGGCGGCGGCGAAAACCAGAACCCGCTCGGCGGCGAATGCGCCAACCCCTGTCAGGAACCAAAGGCTCAACCCGCAAATAAATCCGATAAATGTTCTGCGCATCTGTTTTTCGTTATATATGGTGAAATATAGCGCTATCAAAAAACAAATAAAATCAAGTGTCAAGGAGGTGCATTTACAGGAATGCCGCGAGTAAATCCTCAACAGCCTTGCGGCCGAGATCGCGGGTAATGAACACCAGTTTGGTCCGGTGGTCATCGTCCGGCCATTCGGGTAGCGGCACCGGCGGATGAAAGACGTGTTGAACCGCGTGCAGCGCTACCGGGCCTTCCTGGGTTTCAATATTGGCAATCCCCTTCAGCCGCAAGAGTTGTTCGCCGCGCATGGCGATCAAAAGCTCCAAGGCTTCGGAAAGGCGTTCCCAGCGTATAGGAGCATCAAACGTGAGGCAGAAAGCTTCGATGCTGTCGTCGTGGCGGTTAACGTCGTGGTGATGGTGGTGGTGTCCATCGTGGTCTTTGAATGCTTCGTCACGCAGCCAGCCTGCGACGTCTGGGAGTTTCCTGTTAGGCTGGAAGAGGCCACAATTCAGCAGTTGATCGGGTGCGACGGCGCCGTTGACCGTTTCAATGCGACTAGCAGCTGGATTGAGATGGGCCAGGCGTTCTTTAAGCGCATCGAGTTTGGCCTTCTCGGCGATGTCCGCCTTGGTAACCAGAAGACGGTCGGCAATGGCGGCCTGTTTGACCGATTCGGGGTGTTTATCGAGGGTTTGTCCGCCATTGACCCCGTCCACGGTCGTCACGACTCCGTCCAACCGGTAGCGACTGGCGATCAACGGATCGGTGGTTAGGGTGTGGACGACAGGGGCGGGGTCGGCCAAGCCCGTTGTTTCGATGATGACCCGTTGAAACTCGGGAACCTCTCCCCGAACTCGCTTGAGAAATAGGTCTTTCAACGAATCAATCAGATCGCCCCGCACCGTGCAGCACAGGCAACCGGAGTTAAGCATCACCACGTCTTCGCTGATTTCCTGGACCAGCAGATGATCGATGGCGACTTCGCCGAACTCGTTGATCAGGACGGCTGTCTCTCCCATATCGGGGTGGGCGAGAAGCGCATTGAGAAGCGTGGTTTTACCGCTGCCGAGAAAACCGGTCAGGACGGTGATGGGGATCGCCTGAGCGGCTTCGGCACCCAGATCTCTAGCCATAGAGCTTGTCCGGATCGATTTCTACTTCGGCGATTTTCTTCACTTCGCCGTCGCGCACCGCATTGTAGAAGCAATTTCGCCGCCCGGTGTGGCAGGCCACACCCGCCTGATCGACCTGCAGGAGTAGGGTGTCCGCGTCGCAATCCCAACGCAACTCTTTTAAACTTTGAACCTGGCCGGAACTTTCCCCTTTGCGCCAAAGTTTGCCTCTGGAGCGTGACCAGTAGCAGACTTTTCCGGTCTCCAAGGTTTCGCGCACCGAGGTTTCGTTCATCCAGGCCATCATCAAAACCTCACCCGTATCGTGTTGTTGGGCGATGGCGGGGATCAGTCCGTCGTCGTTGTATTTCAGGCTCTCGACCACGGTGTCGATGGTTTGTTTCGGCGTTTCAGGCATGGCTGGCTCCGGAAGAACGTTCTCGTTTCCTTACATCGGCGTTTTGGCGTTTCGAGTCAACGCTCAGGACTTGCCTGAGAGGCAGGAGACGAAGGCGTTTCCAAGGTTTTCGATGAGTTTGGGATAAAAGTCGATGCCCATCGGGATATCCGCTCCCAAAGGGTCGGCGATGGCGGTGCGAACTTTTGTCCCTTCGGTCAATGTTTCAACAAGCTTCGGTTCGTATTGGGGCTCCATAAACAGGCATTGCACCTTGTCGCTCGCCATGGAGGCCCTTAACAGCGTAACCCGTTTTGCACCGATAGGACGCTCGGGGTTGAGGGTCACATAGCCTTTGCTGTGAAGACTGAATGCCTGCTCGAAGTATTGAAAGCCGTCATGATAGGTCATGAAAGGGATGGTCGCGTAAGAACGAAGTTGCACCTCTAGCCGACGCCGGATTTTATCGAGCCGTTGGCTGAACTCACGGGCGTTATCCAAGTACTTTTTCCCGTTCTCTGGATCCATTTCACCCAGACGGCGGGCCACGAGGTTGGCAATTTCTTTTCCGTTGATCGTGTTTAGCCAGATGTGCGGATCAATTTCACCATGCTCGTGCGTGCCATGTTCGTGATCGCGGTGCTTGTGATCGTCGCTGTCTCCGTCTCCGTCTCTGGAATCAAGGAGCAGCAAATCTTTTTCAGTTAAGAGCTCCAAGGTCGCTGCTTTGTTTCCGAGTGTTTTCATCGATTTTTCGAGGAACCCCTCGAGAGCCGGCCCAACCCATACGATCAAATCGGCTTCACTTAGGGTTTTTGCATCCGACGGTTTCAAAGCGTAGCTATGGGGTGATGCCGAGCCGGGAAGCAGTGCTTTTGGTGTGGCAATGCCCTGCATCACGTTCGCCGCAATGGATTGAAGAGGGGGAATCGTCGTGACGACCTTTGGCGGGGTCGCAAGAGACGGCCTTACATCTAAACAGATAAAGGCCAATAGCACGGCAGATAAGCGGAAAAAAGTGCGCCCCATAGGCTGAGAGCTCCAGAAAACATTAATGGGCTAGTTGATGCGTTATGTTATAACATAACAAAACAATGAGGTGACAAGCCTTAAGCGATCATTTTATGAAGAATGATGATGAATGAAGCTCTAAGTCCTCCAAATCACGATCATGCCCGCTGTGTCGAAGATGCCCTGGAAGCAGCGGAAGCAGTCTGTGCGCGCCGTGGTGCGCGGCTGACGCCCACACGGAAACGGGTGCTGGAACTGATTTGGCGCGAACATAAGCCGGTTGGCGCTTACGACCTATTGCATTTGTTGCAGCAGGAGCGGCGCGGGGCGGCCCCGCCGACGGTTTATCGGGCGCTTGAGTTTCTCCAAGAACAAGGGCTTATTCACCGGATCGAGTTTCTCAACGCCTATTTGGGGTGCGACGACCCGGAAAACCCCCACGTGGGTCATTTCCTGGTTTGCCGCGTCTGCGGCAATGCGATTGAGCTCGCCGATGAGCGGATTGAGGGCACCATTTCCGAAAGCGCCCAGTCGCTTGGGTTTGCCGCCGAACAAAGCATGGTGGAAATCAAAGGCGTTTGCGCCGATTGCCAGAAAGCGTGAGGCCGGTGACGGCATGAACAAATCGGCTGGCCAAATTCTGGTCGAAGGTAAAAACCTTAACCAGAGCTATAGAGGACGTTCTGTCTTGGATGCGGTGGATATTGCGGTTCATCGCGGTGAAATCGTGACGGTCATCGGCCCTAATGGAGCGGGGAAGACAACGCTGGTTAAAGTGTTGATGGGGTTGGTGAAACCGGATGGCGGAACGGTCGTGAAAACGCCGGGAATAGTCGTTGGCTACGTTCCGCAGAAAATTGCCGTCGATTCCACCATGCCGCTGACTGTGGAGTATTTTCTCCGTCTCGGTTTGCCGCGCAGTCTTTTGGGGCAGGGGCGTCTCCAAGCGGCTTTGGAAGAAACGGAAATTGTGCCTTTGCGTCATTTGCCGGTTCAGTCGGTCTCAGGAGGGGAAATGCAGCGGGTTTTACTGGCCCGCGCACTGTTGAGAAATCCTGACTTGTTGGTTCTTGATGAACCCGCCCAGGGGGTTGACGTCACGGGGCAGGCGGAGCTTTATAAAACCATTGGCCGCATCCGCGACAGTCGGGGCTGTGGGGTTCTTATGGTGTCGCACGATTTGCACTTGGTTATGTCGGCGACCGACACGGTGCTTTGTCTCAATAACCATGTCTGTTGCGCCGGTCATCCCAAGGCGGTGAGCGCCGATCCGGCCTATGTGTCTTTGTTCGGCGCCAAAGTTGCTGAAACGCTGGCGCTCTATCATCACCACCACGATCATCACCATGACCTTCATGGTGAAATTGTCGATGACGAACATGAGGGATGCGGTCATGGATGATTTTCTCATTCGCGCCTTCGCTGCGGCGCTAGGTGTGGCGTTGGTCGCCAGCCCCTTCGGTTGTTTCGTTGTATGGCGGCGGATGGCCTATTTTGGTGATACCCTGGCCCACTCGGCTTTGCTGGGGGTGGCGCTTGGTTTGGGATTTGATCTCGACCCCACTCTTGGAATTATCACCGCCTCTTTTGTTATTGCCGTACTTTTGGCTGTGATGCAGAAAAACCAGGATATAGCGGCGGATACCCTGCTTGGGATTATGGCTCATGGAGCCCTGGCTTTCGGTATGGTCGCCCTGGCTTTCCTCGACAATGTCCGGCTGGATTTGATGGCCTATTTGTTCGGCGATATCCTTGCGGTGTCGCTGGATGACGTCATTTGGATTTGGTGCGGCGGTGCCGTGGTTTTGGCAGGGCTTGGTTTTTTATGGCGGCCCTTGCTGTCGATGACGGTTCACGAAGACCTTGCTCAGGTCGAGGGCGTAAATGTCGGGCGGGTGCGGATTGTTCTGATGCTTTTGATCGCACTCGTTATCGCCACCGCGATGAAAGTTGTAGGGGTTCTTTTGGTTACGTCGCTGCTGATTATCCCGGCGGCGACGGCGCGCCAGATGGCCCGCACGCCCGAACAGATGGCGCTGATTGCCTGCGGTGTCGGCGCTTTGGGCGCTTTCGGCGGCCTATGGGGGGCGGTAACCTTCGACACGCCCGCCGGGCCGTCTATCGTCGTTGCATCGGTACTATTATTTGTAACCTCGAGGCTAGGGCGGTCGGTCAGCGCCCGTTGAGACGTTTGAAACCTTCTTCCAGGTCGGCAATCAAATCTTCCGGCGCTTCCTGACCGATGTGGAGGCGGAGCGTATGGCCTTTGTGGGGCCACTTGCTTGCGGTCCGTACACCCTGCGGATCGGCGAAGATCATCAGGCTTTCAAAGCCCCCCCAACTGTACCCCATGGGAAAATGCTTCATGCCGTCGAGCATCCGTGTAACGGCCGCTTTGTCGTATTTGTCTTTCAAGATGATCGAGAACAGTCCGCTGGACCCGGTGAAGTCGCGCTTCCAGATGTCGTGCCCGGGACATTCGGGAAAGGCAGGATGTAAAACGACGGTAACCTCGTCGCGGGTTTTGAGCCAATTGGCCACCTCAAGGGCGCTTTCCTGGTGCCGGGCCAATCGTGCGGCAAGCGAGCGGATACCCCTGAGGCCAAGATAGATATCGTCGGGGCCGGCGCAACTGCCCAGCCCGATGGCCGTCCATTTGATGGTTTCGAAAAGCGATTCGTCGCGGGTTGAAATGGTGCCGAGCATGGCGTCCGAATGGCCGACGATGTATTTGGTCGCCGCCTGAAGCGAGATATCGACGCCTTTCTCAAAGGGCTGGAAGTAGAGACCGCCGCTCCAGGTGTTGTCCATCACGACCAGTGCGCCCGCTTTATGGGCCTGTTCGGCAATGGCCGGAATATCTTGCACTTCGAAGCTCAGGGAGCCGGGGGCTTCGGTAAAAACGATTTTCGTCTCCGGGCGGATCAACCCAGCGATTCCCGCGCCGATCATCGGGTCGTAGTAGGTGGTCTCGACGCCGTATTTTTTTAGGAAGCCGTTACAGAATTTGCGGGTTGGCGCATAGACGTTGTCGACCATCAGGATATGGTCGCCGGATTGGAGGAGGGCGGCAAGGGTGACCGAAATCGACGCCATGCCCGACGGCACGGTGATGCAATGGCTCGCTCCTTCAAGCTCGCAAACGGCCTCTTCGAACGAAAAGGCTGTCGGCGTTCCGTAACGGCCATAGTAGACGTGCTTGAACGGTTCTTTGCCGATGCGTTCAAGGTCCGCCACGGTTGGAAAGGTAACGGTTGAGGCGTGGTACACGGGTGGGTTGATGATTCCGTGGTTTGCCCTCGGGTCGCGGCCGGCTTCGGCGAGTTTGGTCTCTTTTTTCATGGCGCGCTCCATCCTGATTTGACGTCGGGGAAACAGGGTTTTACTAGCTGCTTGGGTCCGGGCAAGGCAATAACTAGTCTTTGCAATTTGTGTTTGCGATTGCGAATTTCGATAAAATTAGAGGTATGTATTTTGTATTATGCTTAACTAATGATTGTTGATATTGCGATACAATTCACTGGACAGGCAGTATGGAATATGCTTTGCTGCACCGCAACAATAATAACGTATATGCCTTAGGGTAACAGGAACGTCTGGCACTTGAGTTTGATGTAAAGAACGAATGGAGTCTCGGACAATGTCTTCTGAAACGACCGCCCATCTCGCAACCACGAAATTCACCAGCATCGCCAATGCGCGGTTCGGTGAGGACTGGCGTGAAAACGGTCGCCCCATGATCATCGCGGAATTGGCTGATGAAACCGTACGCGGCTTCGGCGGCGAAGCTTTAAGCCCGATCCATCATGGCACAGCCGGTACTTTCCCAACGATTTGGCGCTTTGAAGACGGTTCGCAAGTGCGCACCGGCGGTTTCGGTATCCAGGAAGAGAAGGCGCAAGACGCTGCCTGACACGATGGAATTCTGTCTCGCTTAGCTTGAATGGCGGAGTGGGCATACAAAAACGGGGCGCCGGTATAGGCGCCCCGTTTTTTGGTGTTGGCGTCTTTGATTTAGCTGCGCCGACCGGTGCCTGCTGAAAAAATGCGGTGCCGTTCTTTGTTTTTGGTGTTCAGCACTTCTTTGGCTGCTTCTTTTCCGGCCTCATCGATCTCGTCCGGCGTCGATTCCGGCGTGTCATGAACGACGTGCCACCATTGATCGACCGCATCGCCGGTCGCCTGGATTGCGTCAACGCGCAAGATACGTTCCAAAGCCGTAATGCGCGCTTTCAGTTTTTCGATTTCAGCCGTGTCGCTCATTGCTCGCCCCTTGTTTATCCGTTGGTTTGCCCCTCGGGTCCAGGAAAGCCCACCAAGACCCTCATCAACCCTCTGAACGCAAAGATTAGCCCCATTTTTGGACCTATCCAACCCTAATTGGTCAAGCTATGGGCGAATCTTCCCGGTCGCCCCATTCAGCCCAGGAGCCGTCGAAGACCGGGACTTCTTCTTTCCCGAGTAAAAAGAGACCGAGCGCGGGGACGCAGGCCGTAACGCCCGAGCCGCAGCTGATCGTCATCGGGGCCTCTATATCGAGACCGGCCTGTTTGAAGGCCGCGGCAATGGTCTCCGCGTCTTTAAAGGTGAAGAACTTTTTGTCATCGACGAGTTCGGTGAACGGCAGATTGACGCTCCCCGGAATGTGGCCTGCTTTCTTGGAAGGACGCGGCTCCGGCTCTTCACCACGGAAGCGGCCCGCGCTGCGTGCGTCGACTAAAGTTTCCTCTTTGCTGTCGATGTTTTTCAGAACGTCATCATAGCGGCGAATCAGTATTTCCTTAAGAGGGGCTTCGTCGTAATGGGTGGGGACCGGTTCGACGATGCCTTTATCGACCGGTCGTTTTTCCGCCATCCACTTGGGCAATCCTCCGTCTAGGACGGCCACATCGTCGTGACCAAACGCACGGAACATCCACCAAACCCGTGCGGCGGCGCAAAACCCGCCCAAAGCGTCATAGCAAATGACCTTGTCTTGTCGGGAGATGCCCAGTTTGCCGACTTCTTTGGCGAACTTTGTTGCGGAGGGCATCATATGTGGAAGGTCGTCTATCTCGGTGGCGATAGCGTCGATGTCGAAGCGTACCGCTCCCGGAATGTGGCGCAGCTCGTACTCGATTTCCGCGTCCCGGCCCATGGTCGGCAGAAACCATGTCGCATCGACGATTTTGATGTCTTCGTCGTTGAGGTGTTCGGCCAGCCACTCGGTTTCAACAAGGGCTTGCGGGTTTTTATAGGTCATGAAAAGAGTCCTCGAATGCGTCCAACCGGGCCAGAATTATATAAGGACTCTCTAAACTATGGCGGCGCGCCTAGTCAAGCCAGTCCGGGACCGGGAGACCTTTCTCCTTAAGGAATGCCGGGTTGAACATTTTGCTTTGATAACGGGTTCCGTAGTCGCAAAGAATGGTGACGATCGTATGGCCCGGTCCAAGTTTTTTAGCCAAGCGGATTGCTCCAGCGATGTTGACGCCGGTCGAACCGCCAAGGATGAATCCTTCGTTCTTAGCCAAGTCGAAAATGATTTCCAGGGCTTCCGCATCGGGTATTTGGAAGGGGTGGTCGACCTCTAGGCCTTCCAGGTTGGCAGTGATCCGCCCCTGGCCAATCCCTTCGGTGATTGACGACCCTTCGGCTTTTAGTTCGCCGTGGGCGTAGTAATTGTAAAGGGCCGCTCCCATCGGGTCGGCCAGCGCGATTTGAATGTTTTTGTTGTGCTCTTTCAGGGCCATGGCGCAACCGGCTAGGGTGCCGCCGGTGCCGACGGCGCTGACGAACCCGTCTACTTTGCCATCCGTCTGCTTCCAGATTTCCTGACCGGTCGTTTCGTAGTGGCCTTGCCGGTTGGCGATATTGTCGAACTGTTGCGCCCAAATTGCCCCATTAGGTTCTTTTTCGGCCAGTTCTTCGGCAATGCGCTGGGAAACGTGAACGTAGTTGTTCGGGTTTTTGTAAGGAACGGCCGGGACGAGGCGAAGGTCGGCACCGCACAGCCGCAGCATGTCTTTCTTCTCCTGGCTTTGCGTTTCCGGCATGACGATGACCGAGCGGTAGCCCAGAGCGCGGCCGACCAAAGCGATACCGATGCCCGTGTTGCCGGCCGTACCTTCAACGATGACGCCGCCGGGCTTTAGCTTTCCTTTGGCTTCCGCGTCTCTAACGATCGCTAAAGCGGCGCGATCCTTAACTGACCCGCCGGGATTCATGAACTCCGCTTTGCCGAGAATTTCACACCCGGTTTCCTCCGATGCTCTTTTCAAGCGGATGAGAGGGGTGTTGCCGATTGCTCCGATAAATCCGTCGCGGACGTCCATTGTCGATACCTAGTCAAATTGGGGAGAATAAAACCGTAGCGATGCAACCGATGCGGCGCAAGGTCGATTGATCCATATCTAGTGGGATCAATTCAGAAATCAACAGAAAAAATGTAAATAAATAAATTCAACACATTAAAATGTGTTGAATTAGCTTATGGCAGCCAGGCAGCATTGATGTTAGCCAATTGATTTCGGAACCACTGCAAGGCAATAAGCGTCATTGAATTTTTAATCTTCCCGCTTTCCAAAATTTGGAATGCTTCATCGACGGGAATCGATCGAACAAGAATGTCTTCGCCTTCGTGGGGCGCTCCGTGAATACCTCCAGCATTGGAGGTGTCGACACGCCCACAAAAAACATCGACTGTTTCTGAGCTGCAGCCGGGGGATGATAGGTAACTTCCAAGATGTAACAGGGTTGAGGCTTCGCATCCGCACTCTTCTTGCGTTTCGCGAAAAGCCATGGCTTCTGCTGTTTCTCCTTCCTCGATAACTCCGGCGATTATTTCCGTCTGCCAAGGTTCCCAGCCAGCAGCCATTGCGCCGGGACGGAATTGTTCAATCAGGATTATTTCGTTGCGCATGGGGTCGTAAGGTACAACGGCGGCGATTTTCCCACGTTCCAGCACTTCACGAACCAATTCAGGGCTGCGGCCACCGTCAAAAAGCTTATGGGTTAGCCGGTATCGGTCCATACGGAAGTAACCTTTGAAAACAGCTTCTTTCTTAATAATTTCAATGTCATTGTGATCAAAGGCCATTTAATTAGCTCCAAAACGGGCGGGACGATCCAAGGAAAGCGGTGATGATGCCGAGGGTCAGATTGGTCATGACGATGCGGCGGATGGTCGCCTGATGTTTGGCGGCCTGTTCCCAATTTTCCTGTGCGATCTGTTCCTTGAAGCGCTGGAACGGACCGAAATAGAGGAAACAGTATAACGCCATCATTAAAAGGCCGGTCCCCTGCATGAGGTGAATATGCAACGGCGTATTGGCCATGTCGCCGAAGTCGATGAAGATGATGCCGTAGCCGGTCGCCAATAAAAAGGCGATGGCGATCCAGACCCAGAAAAAGAACCGCGGAAAGACCTGCGCCCAGAGCTTGAGACGTTCCGGTCCGTCAAGAACGGCCACCGACGGTCGTAACGCCATATGGGCGAAAAACATGCCGCCGACCCAAACAATGGCCGAAAGAGAATGGAGAGGATAGGCGAGAGTTAGGAAGTCGAACATTGCTCCTACTTTTCCGCTTTGTTTAGAAACCGGTTGATTTCGCTGGCCAAAATTCGAATTTCTTCAGCTGCTGGCGAGCGGGCGGCGCTTTCGACGACGCCTCTGCCGTCCATCAAGCTGGCGGCGAATGCGGTGCGGTTGCCGAGACCGGCCTGGGCGACCGGCAGGCTGTTCTCATCGACCGCTTTGCGCATGGCGTCTAAAACCTTGCCGCGTGGTGGGACTCTGTTGAGGACGACGAGAGACGGCACCTTTTCGCTTTTCGCCATATCGAGAGTCGGTTTCGTCGCCCACAAATCCATGGGGCTCGGCTGAATTGGGATGAGCACGACGTTGGCGGCGCGTATTGCGTTCTTGGCTTCGGTTTCCGCATGGGGCGGCGTGTCGATGATGATGAAATCATGCCCTCTCTTAAGGCGGTCCAGTTCGGTTGAAACCCGCCAACCGGATACGTCGCTCAGGGCAATTGGCGCGAGTTCAAATTTGGATTGGGATCTCAGGTTATGCCAGCCGCTTAAGCTGGCCTGCGGGTCGATGTCCATAACCGCCACGCGGTTACCACCGTTTGCCAGGGTGACAGCCAATTGAGCTGCGAGGGTCGTTTTTCCTGCGCCCCCCTTTTGCTGAGCGATGGTTATGATCCGCGCACTCATTCTGTGTCCTCACCGCAGTCAAAAGTTAAAATTTGATGCACCCGCGAACACTACGTCAGTATTTGACCGGAGGAAAGATCAGATCGTTTGAAGAAGAAAAAAGCGTTTAAAAATATTACGGAAATGAGACAAATGTTTCCCTTTTTGGCACTCAGAGTGTATTCCTAAAAGAAAACAAATTGCTGCATTTGCAGAATAAGGGGCCTGGGAATTGTCTGAGCTGACCGCCGGACTGATACGACGCTTGACGGGACGTTATGGGATTGTCCTGACCCTCTTGGCCGTCCTGGCTTTTGTCGGCTACCTCATCTTGGAAACCTTGATTGCCGCAAACCAAAGCAATGGCGCCGTGATCAATTTGAGCGGCCGCCAACGCATGCTTTCACAGCGGATTGCCAGCTTCGCATCGCAATTGGTCCGTGCCGGGACGTTGTTCGATGCTCAAACCATTGCCGATGAATTGACCGCCAACCTGGACCAGATGGAGCGGGCCCATCTTGGTTTGACCAAAGGGAATAAACGGTTGGGCTTGCCGCGCGATCTTCCTGAAAAAGTTAGGGAGTTTTATTTCGGACCAGCCGGTGATCTGGATATCAAAGTTAAAAAATTTATTGAGGAAGGGCGACTGTTGGTCGCTGATGAATTCAAACTTAGGCACGAGTTTAACCGCCATTACCTTTATGTCAGAGACGTCGCGCGTAACGAGCTTTTAAAAGACCTCGACCGGGTGGTGAAGCTCTATCAGGAGAGCGCCGAGGACCGCATCGCGACGCTGCGCCAGATGCAACTGGTTCAGCTGATTTTGACGCTTTTATTCCTTCTCGTTTCGGCCTTATGGGTCTTCGCACCGATGATCGAGCGTGTCCGGCGGGAAATGGAGACCCAACTCTCCGGAAGTCGGCGGATCAGGGCGATCCTCGAATCAGCAAAAGAAGGTATTCTGACCTTCGACAAAGACGGCGTTATTGAAACCATCAATATCGCCGGCTTGGAGATGTTCGGTCACCAAGGCGGGGCTTTGGGGGGCGTTCATATTTCTGCCCTGCTGCCACAGGCATTTCCGGCAGATAGCGATTGGGCCGCGGAAAGCGAGGAGGCGGTCGGACTGGATGTCGCCCAGGAAACGCTCGGCCTGAAAAGCACCGGCGAGTTTTTCCCCGTATCCTATCGTCTCAGCCAGGTTGAGGTTTCAAAAGGTCAGCTTTTCACGCTGGTGATCCATAATGAAACGGAACGCAAAAAGACGGAAAAGGAACTAAAGCTGGCGGCCAGCGTTTTCGCTTACAGCCAACATGCCATCATCATTACCGATGAAGGCGGATCCATTGTCAGCGTCAACCAAGCATTTACCGACCAAACGGGCTATTCCAGAGACGAAGCTATCGGCAACACAACGGCCTTTTTCAGTTCAGAACGCCACCCGAAGGTCTTTCATGTCAAAATTTGGGAAACGGTATACCGGGTCGGGCATTGGGAAGGCGAGGTCTGGTGTCAGAACAAGGCGGGTAAGGAATTTCTTCAATTTATGGAAATCAACGTCGTCCTTGGCGAAGGGCGGAAGGTCAACAATTACGTTATTTCGTCCACCGATATCACCAATCTCAAGCAGGCCGACGAGAAACTTGCCGAATATGCCAAAAACCTATCGGCAACCAACGAGGAATTGCAGACAGCCTTGGTTAAGGCGAACGAAGCCAACAAAGCCAAGTCTGAGTTTCTTGCCGTGATGAGCCACGAGTTGCGGACGCCGCTCAATGCAATTATCGGGTTTGCCGAAATTATGCAGATGGGGGTCTTTGGCGATATTGAGAACAAGAACTACAAGGAATACCTGACCAATATTGGCGATTCGGGAAAACACCTGCTCAGTGTCATCAACGACATTTTGGATGTTTCAAAAGTCGAGGCAGGTAAGCTGGAACTCGTCGAGGAGTATTTGGTTCTTGGCGATGTCGTCGAGTCGGCGGTTCGTTTGATCCGGGAAAAGGCTGAGGAATCCGACTTGGACCTGACGGTCAATATGGAAAAGGACGTGCCCTTGCTGAAGGGCGATGAACGTCGCTTGAAGCAGGTCGTGCTCAACCTTTTATCCAATGCGGTCAAATTTACGCCCGAAGGCGGCGCTATCCGCGTGTTCAGCGGTATGGGAGAGGATGGGGGGCATATCCTAACGATCTCCGATACGGGAATCGGTATTGCGGAAGCCGACTTGGCGGTTGCGTTAAGCCCGTTTGGCCAAGTTGATAGGCGTTTGTCCCGCCGTTACGAAGGGACGGGTCTTGGTCTGCCGCTTTGCAAGGGGTTGATCGAGCAGCATGATGGCGTGCTCGAACTATCCAGTAAGGAAGGGGTTGGGACAACGGTCATCGTCCGGTTTCCGCCGAGCCGCGCAATGCCCAAAGGGGTTAGCAAAGCTGTGGGCTGACGGCGTTGTTATTTGCTATCCGTCCCAGGACATGGATTCAAATGAAAGTCCTACTTCGCCTGCGGTGTTGGCGATGGTCGCCAGACAAGATTTTGTGCGTTCCTGAGGAATGCTGACGTAAAAAGAAATGCGGTACTGGGTTGTGTCCGGGCCGGGGATTTTTCGTGAGTTCATCCGAACGATATTGGCGTCGAATTGGACGAAAGCCTCGCAAATTCGCGCGGTCAAACCCGGCTGATCGCCGCCCTGAACGACAATCCTGTGAGTAATGTTGCCGAGCGGGCCGCTGATCGGATCCAGATCAAAGGGGGTTACCGAGATTTCGCCCTCTTCAAGTTCCGGTAGGCTTTCAAGCTCCCGCAAAGCGTCCGCACCGGTTACTCCGTCCGGGAGCTCGCATACTGAATTGAACTCCGCTCCGGTACCCAATACGGAAAATGTTGTGTCGCCAAGATTGGCGCCAAGGGAGAACAGCTCGCCTGTTACCGCGGCGATCAAGCCTGTGCGATCTTGACAAAAAACGGAAATCAGAACTGTTTCAGCCATAAGAGTTCAAAGTCCCAGAATCACAAAAAGAACAATTTTTTGAATTATTTCTGCGCATCATGGTGGAAAAGTAACAAAATGAAAACCCGTTCTCTGCATCCTGTTCATTGGATGATACATTGTTTTTGGGGAACAGTGGGAATGGGGCAGTTCAAGGGGAACGCAAAATATTGGATTTTTGCGGCCTTGGCGGTGGTTGCCGTCACTGGGTGTGCGCCTGCCTACCAGGATGGGGCTCCCGAAAGCATGGTCGTTGCCGACCGGCAAGCGGTGGAACTGCCTAGAGGAGCTTTCGTTCACCCAAAATACGGTTATCTTCTCGTCCCGATTACCGGATCGAGAACGCTCGTCCCGCAAGGTGGCGGCGGCGCTGAACTGATTATCCAGTCCCCGAGAGGGTATATCGTCACCGTCGAGGGACGGCCGATTGCAAAAAGTAAAAGCGTTCGAGACATTGCCAATGAGCTTGAGCGCGAATTCTTGGGTGTTGGAGAGGAAAAGCGATGGAACCGGAAGCTCGGTTACCGCACCTATTCGATGAACGGCCTTTCCGCTTATGACGTCCTGTATGAAGGCCCGGATACGCAAGACAGACTGGTGGTTTTGCGCGGCCGTAAACGGGACTATTTGTTCATGTTCTTTGCGCCGACCCAGCGGTATGGCCGGCTGGCCCATGAATTCGACTACCTTTTAGACAGCTTCAGGCTTCCGGAGCCGGGATTTGTATCGAAAGAGAGTGGCGGCATGACGGAAAGCGTATTGGAAAGCTCCGATGCGCCAAGTGAGTCTTCCGTACCGGAAGTGGAAATGGTGCCGTTTCCCCAAACCGATCTAGGCTACGATGTTTCCTACCCGAAAGCATGGATGGCGAAGCAAAATGGCCCCTTTAGCGTTGTTTTCAGCGGCCCCGAAAATAGTCCTGCTTTTTATTCGACCGTGATTATTCAAAATGTCCGTCCGGAAAGACGCGGGCCTGCCGCCGACGCCGTTTTGGCGTCGTTGACCCGGCAGCTCCGCGACGGCGCAAAAGAAGTGTCCTTCAGCGACGTGACGGCGTTTCTGCAAGGAAAGGTGGCTGGTCTAGATGGCGGCAAGCAATTTACGGCGGATTTCATGCATAACAATGAAGCTTTCCGCCAATGGACAATAATTTTGCCACGATTGGATAGTCCGGTAGTTCATGTGTTGTCTTATACATCGCCGGCCAATCAGTTTGAGCAGTACAAAAAAATGGCGGCCCTGATCATCAATTCATGGAGGGTTGTGCCGAACTAGAGGTTTTGCTGGGAAAAATTAGATCAATTGAATATCGATATTTGATTGAATTGTGTTTGGCGGCAACGAAATCTCATAGAAAGCGCATGGGATGGATGTTTAGCCTTTGAGCTTAAACAAAAAAGCGTGGAGCGAAGAACCAGAGTTGGATACTGCGTCTCTGAGTTTGAGGCGGTTTTCGCCTTCGCCTATTGCTTGAGGGTGCTGAGAAAATAATTGGCGGGACATGGGTAACAAAAATAACGCCGGAAATAAGATAGACTGGGTCTCCCGCTTGGGCGGGGCCGCCCGGTTGCCCGGAAACATGTTCGACATGATCGGGGCGTCCATCTTTATCAATATTCTCTCGCTCGCTTTGCCGATCACCCTTTTGCAGGTTTACGACAGAATTTTACCCAACAGCGGCAAAAGCACTTTGATGCTGCTGGTTATGGGCGTCGTGACGGCGCTGATGTTGGAGCTCGTGCTGCGTCTGGCCCGGGCGAATGTCAGCAGTTGGATTGGGGCCCGGTTCGAGCATCTTTCCGGGTGCGCCGCCATGCAACGGCTGCTTTACAGCAATATGGCGGCTTTCGAGCGTCAGGGCGCGGGGGCTCAAATGGAGCGCTTGGCTGCGCTTGGGCAGTTGAAGGAGTTTTATGCCGGCCAAGCGGTTTTGACGGTTTTCGACCTGCCGTTCGCCGTCTTGTTTCTATCGATCATCGCTTATTTGGCCGGTGAGTTGGTTATCGTTCCGGTGACCTTGATCGTCTTGTTCGCCATTACCGCTCAGATTTACGGTATGAAATTGCGGAGGGGATTGAAGGACAGGCAAATCGCCGACGAACGGCGTTTCAATTTTATCATTGAGGTGTTGGGGGGAATCCATACCGTCAAATCCATGGCGATGGAAACGCAGATGTTGCGCCGGTATGAACGGTTGCAGGAAGGCTGTGCCGATGCGGCCCATCGAGTGACCAGGGACAGCGGTTCTTCGATGTCGATCGGTTCGTTTTTTAGCCAAATGACCCTGTTTCTCGTCGTTGGGTTCGGCGCCATTTTTGTGATTAACGGGGAGTTGACAATTGGCGGCTTGGCAGCCTGTACGCTGCTCTCCGGAAGGGCGATGCAGCCGTTGCAAAGAGCCGTTGGAATTTGGGCGAGATTTCAATCCGTCGCTCTTGCCCGTGAACGGGTTAGGGAAATCTTTTCCCTACCTGTCGATCAAAAGGATGGCTTGCCGGCCCTGGCCGATTTTAAGGGGGAGATCGAACTGGAAAACGTTTCCTTCTCTTACAGCGGAGAGCGGGCGCCTATCATTCTTAACGATATCAATCTGAAGGTCGAGGCGGGAGAGGCGATCGGTATTACGGGGGGGAACGCCAGCGGAAAAACAACGCTTCTCTATACTATAATGGGGGCGCTACAGCCGACGGAAGGCAGGGTGTTGCTGGATGGGTTGGACGCGCGGGATATCGATCTTAGAAAACTGAGTACCGAAATTGCCTATCTGCCCCAAGAGGGAGTTCTGTTTAACGGTACAATCCTTGAAAACATTACGATGTTTAATGAGGAAAAAACCGATGAGGCGATGGAGATTTCGACGCTGTTGGGATTGGATGCCGTGGTTGCCCATATGCCCATGGGGTTTGATTCCAAGGTTGGCGATGGAGCGACCGACGCATTGCCGCGGGGCATTAAGCAAAGAGTGGCGATCGCCCGTGCGCTTCTTCCCCGGCCCAAAGTGGTTTTGATGGATGAAGCCAATACGGCGATGGACAGCTCGGGGGACGCTATTTTGCGTGACGTCCTGGCGCGCCTCAGGGGGCACCGGACTCTCATCATGGTAACCCATCGTCCCTCCATGCTGAATTTGTGCAACCGCATTTACAATTTGGATCATGGCGTGCTGACCCTCAAAGAGGAGGCGATGGACCGGCAAGAATATATGCCGCCTGCTCCCTTTTTGATGGAAGAGGGGCCGGCATGAACGAAGTTTCAACACAGGTGAATTCCGCCCAAATCGTTCACCCTGACGAAATTGACCGGGCCGGGCTCCCTCTCGATATACCGCTGCTGAGCGGGTTTAAGTCACGAACCGATTTTGCCGCTTGCGTCATGCCTTTGTTGCGGGGGCTGGCCTGGCGTGGGGATTTGCGCCATGTGGCGGAGGCGTTGCCGCATTTTGCCGAGACCCTCGATTTATCCGGTTTCAGAAATGTCATGGCGAACCTTCGGTACCGAAGCCGACCGGTCCGCGAACGCATGCACCGCTTGGACCCGCGTCTACTGCCGTGTCTGTTCGTGCCCGATATACGAAGCGCCGTCGTTGTGCTTGAAAACAAAAATGGCGTTTTGACCATCTTCAATGGGGCGACCGGTAATTACGAGAAGGTGCCTCCGGGAGACGCGTGGCGCGGCGTTGCATTCTTCTTCGATAAGGTCGACGAAGATGAACTGCGGGCAAAGGAAAAGAAAGCGGGATGGTTCAGGACCATCGCCGACCGGTTCCGCCCGCTGGTGTACCAAATTCTCGCCGTAACCATGTTGCTAAACATACTCGCCTTGGCCACGCCTTTGTTTATCATGGCTGTGTACGACAAGGTCGTTGCCACAGGGTCTTTATCCACACTGACCTATTTTGGCATGGGGGTGGCGATCGCATTATTTTGCGATGTTGCCTTACGGGGGATCAGGACGAAGATTATGGCGTTCGTCGGGGCTCGGTTGGACAACATTGTCGGCAATGCGATTTTTGAGCGCATCTTATTTCTTCCTCCGACGCTGACGGAACGGGCGACAATCGGTGCGCAGGTCGCCCGGATCAAAGATTTCGAATCTATCCGGGACTTCTTTACCGGCCCGCTGGCTGTGGCCTTGTTCGAACTGCCGTTTGTTTTTCTGTTTATTTCTGTGATCGGGGCCTTAGGGGGCGCTGTCGCCTTTGTGCCGGTCATCATGTTCGTTCTGTTTGTTGTGGTTGCGGCAATCCTGCTTCCGTTGGTTCGGGAAAGTGTTTCAAGAGCATCACGGGCGTCATCCAAGAAGCAGGAATTTACCGTTGAAGCGATTTCCAACATGCGGGCAATTCGTTACACCGGTGGCGAAAAAATATGGATGGACCGCTATCGGGAACAATCGGCGAAAGCGGCGTTCGCCAACTACCAAACCGCCAAATACAACGCGATTATCCAAAATTTATCCCATGTATTGATGGTCATTGCCGGCCTTTCGACAATCGCTTTCGGGGTATTCAAGGTTTTTGAAGGGGAAATGTCGACGGGTGGTTTGGTCGCCTCGATGATTTTGGTCTGGCGGGTTTTAGCGCCGCTGCAAACCCTGTTTACCACGGCAACCCGTTTGGAGCAGGTGCGTTCCAGTATCCTCCAGTTGGACAATCTGATGGCGATTAAGGCCGAGAGAACGTCCAACTCTATCGTTGCGCCGCTCCCGAAGCTAAGGGGGAAGATTAGCTTCGCCCGGGTTTCACTGCGTTACCGGGCCGATGCAGACCCGGCTTTGATCGGCGTTAGCTTTGAGGTGAGCCCGGGGGAGGTTGTGGCAATTGTCGGCGGCAACGGTGCTGGGAAATCGACCGTTCTCAAGCTCATTAACGCGATGTATTACCCGCAAGGGGGGAACGTCCGGATCGATAATATGGACGTTCGGCAGCTTGATCCGATTGAGCTGCGCCAAACGGTTAGCTATGCCCCCCAGAAACCGGAGTTTTTCTACGGTACGGTCGCGCAAAACCTACGTCTTGCCGAACCGACGGCCTCAGATGACGACTTAAAATGGGCTTGTGAAAAGGCCAATATTTTGCCGGAGGTGGAACAGATGACCTCGGGTGACGGGAAGTGGATGCGTCAAGGTTTTGAGGCCCGGTTGTCAGATACGACCATCGCTCAAATGCCAACAAGCTTGAAGCAAGGTATCAATTTGGCAAGATCGTACTTAAAACATTCACCCGTTATGTTGTTTGATGAACCGGGGAATGGACTGGATTTTGAAGGTGACCAAGCGTTTATGAAGGCCATCGATGAATTTAAAGGAAACTCAACGGTATTGCTTGTAACACACCGTCCAAGCCACCTGCGCATGGCCGATAAAATTGTATGGTTGGAAGGTGGGCGGTTACGTATGTTCGGCGAAGCCGAAGAAGTGAAAAAACATCTTCCGAGGGATTTCTTATGACAGGGCGTCAACTTGTCAAAACCGATGGTCGAACCAATCTTCCCGCTACATCGCGCGGTAGCCGGCAAACCAAGTTTCTGGCTCAGTCGGTTATTTTGGAAGAGGGGGGCAATAATGTCCTGGTCAGGAGCGCCATTTATTTGGTTTGCGGCGTTGTCGCCGCGTTTATTGCCTGGTCGGCAATGGTCGACGTCGACGAAGTTGCGACAGCGTTCGGTCAGGTGATACCCGCTGGAAAGGTGCAGACGATTCAGCATCTGGAAGGCGGTATTATCAACGACATAATGGTTAAGGAAGGGACATTGGTTGAGGCCGGACAGCCGTTAATCCGGCTCGATCCGGCAGCCGCATTGGCGGAACTGGACCAAGCTCAAGCGCGGAAGGTTGCTTTGGAACTGCAGTCCGAACGGTTGCGCGCTTTTGGGATGAACCGTGCGCCTGAATTTGCTTCAGACGCTGCCAATTTTCCTGAAATGCTGGCGGACCAACAGTCTATCTACGATATTCAGAAATCAGCACGGGCCGACCAATACGCGGTTCTCACCGATCAAATCGAGCAGCGCAAAGCCGAGCTTGACCAAATTGACGAGGAAGAGAAAACCCTAAAAGAACAATTGGAGATTTTGACCGAGGAACTCGATATGCGGGGGAAATTGGTCAAAAAGGGTCTGAGCTCCAAAATTCTCTATTTCAACGTCAAACGCGATTATAACGAGGTGAAGGGCGAACTTGCCAAACTGATGGGTGAGCGCCGCCGCGCCTTGCAGGCTCTTCAAGAGGTGAAGAGCCGCCAAATCGAGCAGGAATCGCGGGCCCGTGAAGATGCTTTGTCGATTATGGGATCGGTGATTGGCGAACTTGCTCAGGTCAAGCGGTCAATTGCCAAACTTGAAGATCGGGTCAAGCGTCTCGTCGTTCGGGCGCCGGTTCGTGGCATTGTAAAAGGCCTGAAAGTCCATACCGTCGGCGGCGTTATACCGGCTGGCGGGCAGGTTCTGGATATTGTCCCCGTTGACGAAGAAATGGTTGTTGAAGCCAAGATCAACCCTAGAGACGTCGGACATATTCATTTGGGGCAACCGGTTCAGGTTAAGGTCACGACTTATGATTTCGCCCGCTACGGCGGCATAACAGGTGTTTTGGAATCCGTTTCGGCGACCACTTTCGTCGATGAGGCTGGAGACCCTTACTACAAGGGAATGGTTCGGTTAGACCGGTCGTACGTGGGGCATGACCCGACGTTGAACCAGGTTCTGCCGGGCATGACAGTGCAGGCGGATATCAACACCGGTAAAAAGACGCTGCTGCAGTATTTCCTGAAGCCGATTTACAGCTCCATTGATTCATCATTCCGCGAGCGGTAAACAAAGCTGTCGAAAATCTAAAAGGCCAG
>Ga0209578_10000522_pt1 | contig 46514 bp, 37 predicted proteins | sample tdAd472_FD_187127 | JGI IMG/M metagenome (GOLD analysis project Ga0209578, IMG submission 187127) | Marine sediment microbial communities from the Atlantic coast under amendment with organic carbon and nitrate - tdAd47.2 (SPAdes)... | ecosystem: Environmental > Aquatic > Marine > Coastal >...
AGGAGCACACCCGATGAACCTGCTGGCCATCGAGAGCTCCACCGAACAGTGTAGCGTTGCCCTGCGCTGCGGCGGTCAGACACAACAGCTGGTGAGCGACCAGCCCCGAGGCCACGCAGAACAGATACTGCCGATGATTGAAACCCTGCTCGCTGACAGCGGCATTAGCCGCGGGCAGATCGATCAGATGGTTTTTGGGCAGGGGCCGGGCTCCTTTACCGGCGTCCGCATCGCCTGCAGTGTTGCCCAGGGACTGGGATTTGGTCTGGATATTCCAGTGCTGCCGATTTCCTCCTTGGCAGGGCTTGCGCAGGCCGCGCTGCCAGAAATTATGCACACCGAAAAATCCGACACACCGCCCACTCACCGAATCATCGTGGCGCAGGATGCTCGACTGGGGGAAATCTACGCAGGCACTTATGAGTTTGTCGCCGATGAGCTCACCGCAATCACCACCGAACAGGTGCTCAAACCGGCCAGTTTCGACAACCATTTCCGACTATCTGGCGATGACTGGGTCGCCGCAGGTAACGGTTGGCAGGTGTACTTCGAAGCGCTACATGCAGTGCTAACCGGCCGAGTCAAACAGCAACTACCCGCCTGCCATCCGGATGCCAAAGCACTGCTGAAGCTGGCAACGGGAGCGGTCTACAGGCACCGTGGGGTCAGTGCCGACCAGGCACAGCCAGTCTACGTGCGCGACCAGGTCACCCACCGTTAAGTATTATTCACCCGGCATCGGACAATACTAGCCGCCGCAATGCTGGCACCAGCGGTAACAGGGCAGCGATTCCTAGCAGAACAAACCAGATTAATGCCCAGGCAGGCATGCTTAGCCCCATAAAACTCCACAATAGTTCGGCACACTCGCCGGAACCCTGAAAGACCATCCTCGCCGTGTCCGTCAGCGGAAAATTTTCCATCATAAAATCGAGGCCCGGCCCACACGACGGCACCTGGTCGGCGGGCAGATTCTGTAGCCGCACGTGCCAGGCAGAAATAGCGACACCCACCAGAGCAACGAGCCCGCCCACACCACCGTATACACGGCGACCCCAGCCTTTCGGGCTATGCACAATGGCGACCAGCAGAACACCGGCAAGGCCAAAAAACACCAGCCGTTGCAGGATACAGAGTGGACAGGGCTCCAGCCCCAGGCGGTGCTGCAAAAATAGCGCACAGCCAATTAGCCCGCTAATAATCCACAGTTGAATCAGGTACCAGCCGCGTAGGCTAACCCGGGTTTGCATTGCCTGTTCTCCGTTAAAAATACAAAAAAAACCCCGCTCAGCGGCGGGGTTTTTCTAACGCTTATTCAGCGTTCAATCTCAGCCAAGATTGGCCGCTACGAAATCCCAGTTGACGAGATTCCAGAATGCTTCCAGATACTTCGGGCGAGCGTTGCGATAGTCAATGTAATAGGCGTGTTCCCAAACATCGCAGGTCAGCAGCGGTTTTTGACCGCTGGTCAGTGGGCAACCGGCGCCCGTGGTGCTGGCCAGTTCAATCGAACCGTCGCTGTTCTGCACCAGCCAGCCCCAGCCGGAACCAAAGGTCCCGATGGCATTGGCACTGAACTTTTCCTTGAACTCAGCGAAAGAACCGAACGCCTTGTTAATCGCGTCGGCCACCGCGCCAGTAGGTTCACCACCGCCGTTGGGGCTCAGGCAGTTCCAGTAAAAAGTGTGGTTATAAACCTGAGCGGCGTTATTAAACAGCCCGCCGGACGAGTTTTTGATGACCTCTTCCAGGCTGGCACTGGCCTGATCGCTTCCCTCAAGCAACTTGTTCAGGTTGGTTACGTAGGTCTGGTGATGTTTACCGTAGTGAAATTCGAGGGTTTCCTGCGAAATATAGGGCTGCAAAGCATCCAGTGCATAGGGCAGTGCGGGTAATTCATGGGCCATGATCATCTTCTCCTTGGAATAATAGTTACACAGTCGTTTTTTATTGTTACCTGTCAGCTGATCACTGACGCCAGTCAAGCCTGGGAAGCCCGCCATTCTAACGACCGCCCGTCCTCAGTAGCAAGTCTGGTGACGGCCATCTCAACCACAAACTACCGTCACCGTTGAAAGCATGGACGGATTGAGAAAAATAACCGCAGATTGTATTATTGTCGGTTCGCGTACGAGGGCCACCTCACCTCAATATCGAGTGTGTTAGGGGCGTGCAAACAGACCGAACCCTGGTGTTTGCAGCCCCCTTAGTCAATTCAACCAAGTGCTAAATAGATCGTGTCGCCATCCCACGGAAAGGGCTTAATATGCGCTGAATGTGGCGGCCTGGCGGCCTGTTGGTGATGCCACGTTAACGGCGGCTAGCTGGGACGAGGACTTTCTTGTTAAGAGATTTTATGTACAACAGAACTCCCCATAACGGGCTATACAGACCCGAATTCGAACACGACAGCTGTGGTTTTGGCCTGATTGCACAGATGGACGGCGTTGTCAGCCATAGCCTGGTGCAATCAGCTATCGATTCGTTGGCACGCCTGACACACCGTGGCGCCATTGCAGCCGACGGGAAAACCGGCGATGGCTGTGGCCTGCTAATCCGCAAACCGGACGGTTTTTTACGAGCCGTGGCGGCTGAATCCGATATAAAGCTGGAAGAGCTTTATGCGGCCGGCGTGGTCTTCCTCAACAGTGACGAAACACTGGCCAGTCGAGCCCGCGACGAGCTTAACCAGCAACTTGCCAACGAAGGACTGACCGTTGCCGGCTGGCGGGTGGTGCCCGTTAACCCTTCAGCACTGGGTGAGCAGGCGACTCGATCCCAACCACAGATCGAGCAAATTTTTGTTAACGGCGACGCCGACATGGACGAGGTGGATTTTAACCGCCATCTCTATTTTGCTCGGCGGCGCACCGAAAAAGTACTTGCCGACGACGACAGTTTCTTTGTCACCGCCCTCTCCTGCCACGTCATCTCCTATAAAGGCCTGGTGATGCCGGCACGGCTACCGGAACTATTCCCTGATCTGGGCGACCCCCGGTTTACTTCATCAATCTGTATTTACCACCAACGCTTTTCGACCAACACGTCTCCGTCCTGGAAACTGGCGCAACCGTTTCGTTATCTGGCCCACAATGGTGAAATCAATACGGTTCAGGGCAACCGTTTCTGGGCACAGGCCCGCGGCAGCAAATTTGCCAGTCCACTGTTCGACAACGTTGACGATATTCTGCCCGTGGTCAATAGCGGCGGCTCTGATTCGCAAAGCCTGGACAACATGCTCGACGTGCTGCTCTCCGGCGGCATGGATATCTTCCGTGCCATGCAGCTAATGATTCCACCTGCCTGGCAGAACGACCCTCACATGGGCGAAGACCTGCGAGCCAGCCATCGTTATCACAGCATGATCTCTGAGCCCTGGGACGGCCCGGCAGGTATCGTATTGACCGATGGCCGTTATGCCGCCTGTCGCACCGACCGCAACGGCCTGCGACCCGCGCGCTGGGTCATCACGACCGACCGCACCATTACGCTGGCTTCCGAAACCGGGGTCATTGACTATCCACCCGAACAGGTATTGCGCAAGGGCCGCCTGAAACCCGGCGAAATGCTGGCCGTGGACACCTGGACCGGCGAGCTACTCATGCCGGCCGACATTGACCGCATGCTGGCCCAGCGCCACCCCTATGAAAGCTGGCTTAAACAACACAGCCACTATCTAACCGATATCGACTGCGCCGCCAAAAGTCAGGCGGAATTTGGTGAAGGGATTCATGGCGACAGCCTGAGAACCTATGAAAAATTCTTTAACCTCACCTACGAGGAGCTGACCCAGGTCCTGAGGCCGCTTGCTGACAATGGTCAGGAGGCCACCGGCTCCATGGGCGATGACACACCCATGGCTGTGCTGTCGCGCCAGGTGCGTTCTATTTACGATTATTTCCGCCAGTCTTTTGCCCAGGTGACTAACCCGCCCATCGATCCTCTGCGCGAAAACATTGTGATGTCACTGACCACTAATTTTGGTCGATTTCGCAACGTCTTTGATGAAATCCCGGAACACGCGGCTAAAGTCACCACGGATACACCGGTGCTTTCTCGACGCGCGTTTCAACAGATGCAGGCCCTCGATCAACTCGGTCTTTCCGCTGAGATGATCGACCTCCACTACCGTCCCCTGGACGACGGCAGCATCCTCCAGCAAGTCATCGAAGGCATCTGCAGCCGGGCCGAGGAAGCGATTCGGGCCGGTAAAACCATCATTATCCTCAGTGACCGAACCCTCGATCGAGAGCAGATTCCGGTACCGGCATTAATGGCCACCGGCGCCGTCCATCACCATCTGACACGACTCGGTATTCGCGGGGACGCTCAGGTGGTGGTCGAAACCGGCAGCGCCCGCGATCCTCACCAGATCGCAACACTGATCGGTTTTGGGGCCACTGCAGTGTATCCCTTCCTGGCCTTAGCCGCCGTGGAACAGATCGCTGAAGGCGAACAGAAAGACCCGCAGACAGCCTGCGCCAACTACATCAAGGGCATCAACAAGGCGCTCTTTAAAATCATGTCTAAAATGGGTATTTCGACCATTGCCAGCTATCGTGGCGCCCAGCTGTTCGAGGCGGTCGGCCTCCATGATGAGGTGGTCAATCCCTGTTTTGAAGGCGTCACCAGTCGCATCAGTGGCAGCCGCTTTATCGACTTTGAGAACGACCAGCGCCACCTGGCCCGCAACGCCTGGAAAGCGCGCAAAGTTGTCGAGCAGGGCGGCCTGCTGAAATACGTTCATGGCGGCGAATACCACGCCTATAACCCGGACATTGTCCGCGCCCTCCACGGTGCCGTGCGTACCGGCGAGCAGCGCTATTACGATGAGTTTGCCAGCCTGGTTAACCACCGCCCGCCAGCAACCTTGCGCGACCTGATTGGCATCAGCAACGATCAAACACCGATTCCACTCAGTGACGTTGAGCCATTAGAGGCCATTATCCAGCGGTTTGATAGCGCCGGCATGTCCCTGGGCGCACTGTCACCCGAGGCCCACGAGTCGTTAGCCATCGCCATGAACCGCCTCGGCGGCCGCTCCAATTCGGGCGAGGGCGGCGAGAGCATTGACCGTTACGGCAATGAACGCACGTCAAAGATAAAGCAGGTTGCGTCTGGCCGGTTTGGGGTCACACCCCACTATCTGGTCAACGCCGAAGTTCTGCAGATTAAAATCGCTCAGGGGGCCAAGCCCGGCGAAGGCGGTCAGCTGCCTGGCGACAAGGTCAACGACCTGATTGCCACCCTGCGCTATACCCGGCCCGGTGTCACCCTGATTTCACCGCCACCGCACCACGACATTTATTCCATCGAAGATCTTGCCCAGTTAATCTTTGATCTCAAGCAGGTCAATCCAGAGGCACTGGTATCGGTCAAACTGGTGGCCCAGGCTGGCATCGGCACCATTGCCGCTGGCGTTGCCAAGGCCTACGCCGATCTGATCACTATTTCCGGTTATGACGGTGGCACGGCCGCTAGCCCGCTGACCTCGGTCAAATATGCGGGTATTCCGTTTGAGATGGGCCTGGCTGAAACCCACCAGACCCTGCGCCTGAACGATCTGCGCGACAAGGTTCGTATCCAGGCCGATGGCGGCATGAAAACCGGCCTCGACGTGATTAAGGCAGCCCTGCTTGGCGCCGAAAGTTTCGGATTCGGTACGGCCCCCATGGTGGCACTGGGCTGTAAATACCTGCGCATCTGTCACCTCAACAACTGTGCCACTGGCGTCGCCACCCAGAACGACGAACTGCGCAAGGCGCACTACCACGGCCTGCCCGAAATGGTCGAGACTTACTTCCGTTTCGTGATTGAAGAGACTCGCCAGATCATGGCCAGCCTTGGTATTTCCACCATGGAAGCGCTAATCGGCCGCACTGACCTGTTGCACCTGTTACCCGGTGAAACCGACAAACAGGGCCACCTTGATCTGTCACCCGTGCTGGCAGTAGATGAGTCGGCCCATGGCAAACCGCAGTTCTGTAGCTCACCCCGCAATGAACCTTTCGATAAAGGCGAAAAAGCTGAGCAGATGGTTAATGACACATTAGAAGCCATCGACAACAAACTAGGTGGTATATTTAATTACGAAGTTCAGAACATTGACCGCTCCATCGGCGCTCGCATTTCCGGTGAAATTGCCAAACGTTATGGCAACCTGGGCATGGCTGACTGCCCCATTACCCTGAAACTGCGCGGTACCGCAGGGCAGAGCCTTGGTGTCTGGAACGCCGGCGGATTGAACCTGGAACTCGAAGGCGATGCCAACGATTATGTCGGCAAAGGCATGGCCGGGGGCCAGCTGGTGCTCTACCCACCGCGGGCCAGTTTGTTCAAAAGCCATCAAACCACCATCATGGGCAACACCTGTCTTTATGGTGCCACCGGCGGCACCCTGTACGCAGCCGGGCTAGCCGGCGAGCGCTTTGGCGTGCGTAACTCCGGTGCCCGTGCCGTGGTCGAAGGGATCGGCGATCATGGCTGTGAATACATGACCGGCGGCGTAGTAACAGTCCTTGGACCCACCGGCATTAATTTTGGTGCCGGTATGACTGGTGGTTTCGCCTTCGTCTATGAGCCTGAACCGGAACATGCCGACCATGGCTTTGAAACCAAGGTGAATCACGAACTGGTCGAAATTCACCGCATGGATGGTCGAGTCGGTGACAGCCAAACCGCTCGCTATGCTGCTTTCCTACGCGACGAAATTACCCATTTCACCGCCGCAACCGGCAGCGACTGGGGACAGGAATTTCTCGATAATTTTGCCGAGCGGTTACCCGGATTCTGGCTGATTAAGCCGAAAATTAGCGAGTTCGAAACCATGCTGGAGCAGGTCGTCTGATGTCAGTCGCAAAACCCGATAATAACTTTAAGTTCCTGACCAGCGAACGCAGCCTGGACAAACAGGCGGCGCCTGATCGCGTCACTCATTTCAATGAAATTTACGTGCCTTTTGACGAACAGAGCGCTGCTGACCAGTCCGGTCGCTGCCTCGGTTGTGGCAACCCTTATTGCGAATGGAAATGCCCCGTCCATAATTTCATTCCTGACTGGCTCGCCCTGGTTGAAGAAGGCCGTTTAATGGAAGCTGCCGAGCTTTCCAACCGGACTAATTCGCTGCCAGAAATTTGCGGACGCATCTGTCCACAGGACCGTCTTTGTGAAGGAGCCTGCACCCTCAATGACGGGCTGGGTGCAGTCACCATTGGCTCGGTAGAAAAATACATTACGGATACTGCCCTGAAGCAGGGCTGGCAGCCCGACCTGAGCGATGTGGTCCCGACTGGCAAACGCATGGCCATCATCGGCGCCGGTCCCGCCGGCCTCGGCTGTGCCGATATTCTGGCCCGTAACGGCGTCGAAGCCGTGGTCTATGATCGGTACGATGAAATTGGTGGCCTGTTGATGTTTGGCATACCCGGATTCAAGCTCGACAAGGACGTCATCACTCTCCGCCGCAAGGTGTTTGAGAACATGGGCATTAAATTCCAGCTCAATACCGAAGTTGGCAAAGACATTTCCATGGAACAGCTACTCGACAAGTACGACGGCGTCTTCCTGGGGATGGGTACCTACAAATTTGTCGATGGCGGCTTCCCCGGTGAGGGGCTTCCGGGCGTTTACCCGGCCCTGCCTTATCTGATTGGCAACGTCCGCGAACAGCTCAGCATGGGCGCGGCTGACTCGCCTTTTATTGACATGAAAGACAAAAACGTTCTAGTGCTGGGCGGTGGCGATACTGCCATGGACTGCAACCGCACCGCCATCCGCCAGGGCGCCAGAAGCGTCTCCTGCGTCTATCGCCGTGACGAGGCCAACATGCCCGGCTCTCGCGCCGAACTGGTGAACGCCAAAGAGGAAGGTGTCGAATTTCTCTGGAATCGCCAGCCGCTGGAAATCGTCGGCGATGACAAAGTGGAAGGGCTAAAGGTGGTACGTACGGAACTGGGCCCGGCGGATCTTAATGGCCGCCGTTCGCCGCAGCCGATTCCCGGTAGCGAAGAGATTATTGCTGCGGATGCAGTACTGGTCGCCTTTGGCTTTCGCCCCAACCCACCTCACTGGCTCGAACAGTTTGGTGTCGAGTTCCACAAAGATGGCCGCGTTAAAGTACAGGGAACCGGCAGCGTTGGTCAGACCAGCAACCCCCGAATTTTTGCCGGTGGCGATATGTCCCGTGGATCTGACCTGGTGGTAACGGCGGTTCACGATGGTCGCAATGCCGCCTACGCCTTCCTCGACAGCATGGATTTATAGGCTCCCGTGGCTGAATTGAAAAACGACCGCCTGTTAAGGGCCATCCGTCGCGAGCCGGTGGATCGCACCCCGGTCTGGTTTATGCGCCAGGCGGGACGCTACCTGCCCGAATATCGAGCGACCCGTGCTAAAGCCGGCGACTTTATCACCTTGATGAGCACCCCGGAGCTGGCCACTGAGGTGACTCTGCAGCCACTGGAACGTTATCCGCTTGACGCCGCTATTCTGTTCTCGGACATACTCACTATCCCCGATGCCATGGGGCTCGGACTCTATTTTGTAGAAGGCGAAGGGCCCAAATTCAGCCGACCGCTCACCGACGAACGAGCCTGCCGTGAACTGGCGACCCCGAACATCAGTGATAGCCTCGATTACGTCTTCAAGGCAGTCGCCAGCATCAAGCGCGAACTCAATGGCCGCGTACCCCTGATTGGCTTCTGTGGTAGCCCCTGGACCCTGCTCACCTACATGGTAGAGGGCGGTGCCAGCAAAGACTATCGCGCGACCAAGCAGCTCATTTACGACCGTCCGGAACTGGCTCATGAAGTGCTCAGCAAAGTTTGTAACGCGCTGATTGACTACCTCTGTAATCAGATAGAAGCGGGCGCTGATACCGTGATGCTCTTCGATTCCTGGGGTGGCGTCCTCTCAACACCGGCCTACCAGACCTTCTCACTGGCACCCATGCAACGGGTTATTGCCGGGGTAAAGGAACGGCATCCGGGCACGCCGATAACGCTGTTCACCAAGGGCGGTGGCCAATGGCTCACCGACATAGCCGCCACCGGCTGTGACATGGTCGGCCTCGACTGGCAGACTGATATCCACCTTGCCCGTCAGCAGATCGGTGACCAGGTGGCGCTGCAGGGCAACATGGATCCCACGGTGCTTTATGCCAACCCTGAGGTAATTCGAGCCGAAGTCGGTCGTATTTTGCAGGGTTTTGGTCACGGCAATGGCCACGTTTTCAACCTTGGTCACGGCATCACGCCGCAGGTAAAGCCAGAGCACGTCGGTGCCATGATTGAGGCCGTACAGCAGCTCAGCCCCCAATATCACCAGTAGTCGCCAATGAGTGGCATCTTAAAAGTAGCCCTCGACCTGCCACTAAGAACACTGTTCGATTACCGATGTGACCAGCCGATCGCCGTCGGCTGCCGAGTCGAAGTACCTTTTGGCCGCGGCAAAAAAATTGGCCTGGTTGCTGGCACTGCCCCCCATAGCGATCTACCCGCAGACAAACTTAAATCGCCTTTAAGGGTGATCGACGATCGCCCCCTGCTGAACACCGAAATCACCGACTTGCTGAATTGGGCCAGCCGTTATTATCACCACCCGATTGGTGAAGTCTGGTTCAGCGCCCTGCCCACTCGCCTGCGTCAGGGACAGCCGGCTACGCCACACCCCGAAGAGCGTTGGCGACTCACTGAACTGGGCGAGCATAACCCACCCAACCAACGGGCAAAAAAACAGCTCTCCATCCACAACCAGTTAAAGGGCGCCGCGAAAACCGCCAGCCAGCTCGATGACCAACTACCTAACTGGCGACCGGCCATGCGCACCCTGATCGAAAAGCAGCTGGTGGATGTTGAACAACATTTCGACAGCTGGTCCGGCAAAGGCGATGAACTACCGCTCACACTTAACGACGACCAGCAAAAAGCTGTGGACAGCGTTACCGAGGGCCTGGATAGATTTCAGCCGTTTCTACTCGATGGAGTTACCGGTAGTGGCAAAACCGAGGTCTATTTACACCTGGTGGATAAAGTCCTTAACCGAGGGAAGCAGGCTCTGGTGCTAGTGCCAGAAATTGGACTGACCACCCAGACCATCGACCGGTTTCGCCAGCGGTTTGCAGTACCCATTGTGCTGCTGCACTCAGGCCTCACCGACCTGCAGCGCCACAATGCCTGGCTGCTTGCCGCCACTGGCGACGCAAAGATCATTATTGGTACTCGCTCAGCCCTGTTCACGCCGTTGGCTAACGGCGGCATTATCATCATTGATGAAGAACACGACGGCTCCTTTAAACAGCAGGAGGGATTCCGGTACAGCGCCCGCGATCTGGCAGCAGTGAGGGCGCGTAACCTGAACATTCCCCTGGTACTTGGCAGCGCAACGCCCATGCTGGAAACCCTGCACGCCGCCAATACGGGTCGTTACCAGCACCTCAAACTACCCGAGCGGGCCGGCAATCGGAATATGCCCAAACTGGAAGTGGTCGACGCCCGCCATCAGCGTATGCGCGGCATGATCTCGGCATCTCTGCGGGCAGAAGTTCGCGACCATCTGCAACGAGGTCAGCAGGTGCTGCTGTTTTTAAACCGTCGGGGCTATGCCCCCGTGCAGCTTTGCGATGATTGCGGTGCGGTTCCTGAGTGCAGCCGTTGCGACACGGCCTTTACCTATCACCAGAATCGCAACCTGCTGGTCTGTCACCACTGTGGCAGTGAACGTCGACCCCCGAGCCACTGCGAAAGCTGTAACGGCGAGACGCTGGTGCCCATTGGCGCCGGCACAGAAAGGGTTGAGGAAGAGCTGCGCCAACAGTTTCCTGACCAGACTGTGCTTCGAATCGATCGCGACTCCACCCGACTAAAGGGCGCTCTCGATCGCCACCTCGAGCAGGTTCATTCCGGCGAGGCCCAGATACTGCTCGGCACACAGATGCTTGCCAAGGGCCACCATTTCCCTAACGTCACCCTGGTCGGCATTCTTGATTGCGATCAGGCCCTGTTCGCGACTGACTTTCGCGCCGCCGAAAAGCTGGCCCAGCTGATTTATCAGGTGGCCGGCCGCTGTGGCCGGGGCGAGGAACCGGGGCGGGTATTGATTCAAACCCACCAGCCCCACCACCCGCTTTGGCAACAACTGCTGAGCAAAAATTACACCCAGCTAGCGGCCGAATTGCTCACTGAGCGTGAAGTCACCGGATTCCCGCCCTTTCAGCATCTGGCGCTGGTAAGGGCGGAAGCCACCGGCCCAGTGAAAGCCTTGGATTGCCTGACCTCACTCACCCGGCAACTGCCCGGCAGTAACCAGATTGACACCTGGGGCCCGGTACAGGCACCACGGCCCAAGCGCGCCGGGCACTATCGGGCACAGTTGCTATTTCAGGCAACCGACCGCGCACCCCTTCACCAGCAACTGCACCGGGCTATTGCGCTGCTGGATACTAAAACTAACCGGCAAATTCGCTGGTCAATCGATGTCGACCCCGTCGACCTCTATTAAAAACACCAACAATTCAACGCGACGGTGAATACAATAAGCAACCGGCACCCAATGCCTGTGGGCGACTGAATCAACGGGTGTGACCCCTGTGTTAGCCACGGGAAACAAACCCACTGTCTTAACGCAATCCACCCGCAAGCCCACGCTTTATTATGGTTATTAAAATATCTAGCTGAGGTTTCGCTCACTGTTTCAGCCCACCGGGAAAAGGCCGGCCATCGACTACCGGCCGTTAGCCGCAGCCATTGAAAATTCATCCCATCAACCGGACCAGACCTTCATGACCCCTGCTCGACTTCTACTCGTTATCATCACCGCAACATTGACGAGCTGGGGACCTCACGTCGCCGCTGAAAAACCGGTGACCGGCATTGTCATTGCGGGCTGGCTCGAGAAAATCGCCTTTCCCGGGCATGATTTTCTGGTCAAAGCCAAGCTCGATACGGGGGCAAAAACCTCCTCGATCTATGCCAGGGACATTACTCGATTTGAACGGGGAAACGAGCCATGGGTCGGTTTCACCCTGGTGATGGAAGACACTCGAAACCGAGTTCACCAACTGATTATGGAACAACCGCTTCAACGTGATGTCATTATCAAAAACCATGACGGAGACCACGACGACCGACCGGTCGTGGAGCTGGAAATCTGTTTCAACGGCTATCTGCATAAGGCCGAATTTACGCTGGCTGATCGACATCAATTCAATTACCCGGTGCTACTTGGACGACGTTTCCTCAGCGAAGTAGCGGTGATTGACTCCAGTAAGACCTTCACCACTCAGGGCCGATGCCCCTGATTAGCGACGACGCTCCCCGGGGAAAACAATTGATCGCTGTGAAAGATATATCCGTAAAAATTTGGGGCTTCCTCCTCATCGGTATCGGTCTGACAATCGGCGGGTACAAGGTCGCTTTCCTTGGCCTGCCGATTAGCCCCAATCAACAGACCAAAACCTGGACTGTGCAGGCAAAAGTTAATTTCAAGGGTAATGGCGGTCCGGCAATTGTCGATTTCACCGTTCCGAAAATCACCCCGGGGTTTTCAGTCCTTGATGAAGACTTTATTTCCAGCAAATACGGTCTGGCACTGCAGGAACAGCGGGAATCTCGCGTTGCCCAGTGGGCTGTGCGCCGGGCACGTGGCGAACAGCTGCTTTACTATCGCCTTTTTGTTGCCCCTTCTACCAAACAGGTCGCCTGGCAGGAAAAACCGGATTTTCCCTTTCCACCGGATTTTGAAGAGCCCTACGCCTCAGCGATACGCGCGATTATCGATGACGTACGCAAGGAATCGGCTGACGTAGCCACCTACACACGGGAGTTACTGCAGCAACTTAACGCCGAGCAACCCAATGAAAATGTAGCGCTGGTGCGTAGCGACATCAACGCAGGTAAAGCCTGGACGCTAACCATTATCGATATTCTTAAAGGGGTTCGTATTCCCGGCCGGGTTCTCTGGGGAATACCACTGACCGAAGCCACCAATGACGTGAAACTACGTCAGTTATTACAGGTGCATAACGGCGATAGATGGCTGACATTCGACCCCTATAGCGGCGCAGAAGGCATACCCAACAATTTTCTTGCCTGGAAAACGGGCAATGATCCGTTGATAGAGTTAACCGGGGGAGACCGGGCAGAGGTTCGGTTTTCGGTGACCAGTAGTTACCGCGACCTGATCGAAGTCACCCGACTTGGTGCCGAACCGCTTGATTCTGCGCTACTTTCCATGTCGCCAATAGCGTTACCAGTGCCGAACCAGAATGTATACCGCCTGTTGCTGATGCTACCGATAGGCGCCCTGGTCGTGGTGATTTTCCGGACCTTCATTGGCGTTCAAACCTTCGGCACCTTTATGCCAATCCTGATGGCACTGGCCTTTCGAGAAACTCAACTGTTCTGGGGATTACTATCCTTCTCGGCGATCGTAATGATCGGCCTGTTTATCCGCTTTTATCTGGAACGGCTAATGCTGCTGCTGGTGCCGCGCCTTACCGCTATCCTGATTATTGTCCTGATCCTGATGCTGATGCTCAGCTTGATCAGCAACCAGATGGGCGCCGAAAGAGTACTATCGGTCGCGCTCTTTCCGATGGTCATTCTGGCCATGACCATCGAGCGTATGTCCATTACCTGGGAAGAGCACGGTGCTCGCGAGGCGCTCTACCAGGGATCCGGCAGCCTGCTCGTCGCTAGCATTGGCTACCTGTTAATGAGCAGCGAGCAGCTTACCTACGTGATGTTTGTCTTCCCGGAAATGTTGCTGGTACTGCTTGGGCTGAGTTTATGGATGGGCCGCTACACCGGCTACCGACTCACCGAACTACACCGCTTTCGTTCGTTGGTATCCAGAGAATAATGTTCAATCTGTTCGCCCGACCCTCACTGCTAAAAAAAAATGGCGTTATCGGCATTAACCGGCGTAACGCCGAGTTAATCATGCGCTACAACCCCCGCCATCTCTATCCACTGGTGGATGACAAGCTGATCACCAAACAACTTGCGCTGGACGCGGGTATTGCCGTACCCGAGCTCTATTCGGTCATTAAATTTCAGCGCGAGACTCGCCATCTGTCCACGCTGCTTGCGGCCCACGACGAGTTCGTCATCAAACCGTCTAAAGGCAGCGGCGGTAACGGCATTTTAGTGATAGCTGGACGCTTCGGGGATCACTTTCGTAAACCCAGTGGTGACCTGATTAGTCTCGGCGAAGTCGAGCATTATGTGTCGAACATTCTTAGCGGCATGTACAGTCTCGGCGGTGTTGCCGACAAAGCGATCATTGAATACCGGGTCAAATTCGACCCCTTCTTTCAGGATATTATTTTTCAGGGTGTACCGGACATTCGCGTCATCGTGTTTCGTGGAGTACCGGTGGCAGCCATGGTGCGGTTACCCACCCGTGAATCGGATGGCAAAGCGAATCTTCATCAGGGAGCGCAGGGGGTCGGGATCGATATGTCGACCGGGGAGAGTCGCGGCGGAGTGCTGCATAATCGCTATTGCACCTCCCACCCGGATACCCGAATGACTACGTCCGGGCTGAAAATCCCCCATTGGGATACAATATTGCAAATGGCAATCGCCTGCGCAGATACCGTCGGACTCGGCTATCTGGGCGTGGATATTGTCATGGACCGCGACCTCGGACCGCTGTTACTCGAACTCAATGCCCGGCCAGGACTCAACGTGCAAATTGCCAATCAGACAGGGCTGCAGGGAGCAATTCAAGCCCTGGAGGCTCGCGCTTCGATTCCCGCCTCTGCGGACGAACGTTTACAACTGGTGCGCAGCCTGACGGACATCCACTTAACCGAAACCACTGCTTAATTCATGATCCACATCTACCTGCCGATCGCCGAAGTATCGGTTAATCTGTTTTTGCTGTTAGCCATTGGTGGCGGGGTCGGCTTCCTGTCGGGGCTCTTCGGCGTTGGCGGCGGCTTTCTGCTCACCCCGCTCCTCATTTTTATTGGTATCCCCCCGGCTATTGCGGTGGGTAGCGAGGCTAATCAGCTCGCGGCAGCATCGCTGTCAGGCGTGATTGCCCACTGGCGAGGCGGTCGAGTGGATCTTCGCATGGGCATCATGTTGCTGGTTGGCGGACTCATCGGCTCCACCCTGGGGGTCTCGCTGTTTGCCTGGTTAAGAGCGAGTGGCCAGATTGACCTGGTCATCAAACTCCTTTATGTCGTCCTGCTGGGCCTGATCGGACTAATGATGATGGTGGAAAGCATTCGCGCGAATCTAAAAAGCCGTCGTAGCGAAGCCAGTCCTGAAGCACCGACCGATACGAACACCTGGCGCCAGCAGCTACCCTGGCAAATGCATTTCCCCACGTCCGAGGTCACCATCAGTGCATTTCTGCCAATTGGCCTGGGCATTCTGGTCGGCATACTGGCCGCTGTCATGGGCATTGGCGGTGGGTTCATTATGGTGCCGGCCATGATTTACGTGCTGGGCATGCCCACTGCCATCGTCGTTGGCACCTCACTTTTCCAGATTCTTTTTGTCGCTTCGAATGTCACCTTGCAGCAAGCTATCCGCGTACAGACGGTGGACGTGGTTTTAGCCCTGTTGTTAATGCTCGGTTCCGTACTCGGTGTGCAAATTGGTGCCCGCGCCGGGGCAAAGCTTCGGGGCGAAGAGCTGCGGTTTTTACTGGCCTTTATCGTGCTGATCGTGTGTGGCTGGATGATATATAACCTTACCAGCAGACCCGACTTTCTGTTCACGCTGGTCTCGGCCAGCGGGCATTAGTCGGATGCGGCTATTCTCTCTGAACCATTTGATCATTCCGCTGTTAATCGGGGTGTTGATACCGCTGACGGTTCCTGCCGCGACTATTAATGTCCAACCAGACCAGGTCAAAGCCGGGCTATTTTTTAATGGCGAAACCGTTACCGTCACTGGCCAGCGTGACTCGGGGCAACCGCTGTTACTACTGGTAATTGGACCTCAACAGACCCAGCAGATCGCACCGCTAGGTAAACACAATGGTATTTGGGTAAAAGAGGAAGCTCATACCCTGGCGCAGGCGCCGGGATTTCTAGCGATTGCCGGCAGCCAGCCACTTAACGAACTGGTGACTTTGTATAACGACACGCTTACCGCCGCCGGTTTGACGTCAATCCTTGAATACCTGCCATTGCCACCCGAATCAAACCGCACCCCCAGCTCGAACTGGTACCACGCTCACGCATCTCTGCTCGAACAACAATCGCTCTTATTGCCCGCAGTAACACTCGAGAACGACCCGAATTCCGGGACCTTCAGCACCACTATCCGTTTGCCCTCCAATGCACCACCTGGCCGTTATCAGGTGGTGGCCTTTACCAGCGCCAACGACCAGCCAGTGGTCGTTACCACCCATCTCAATCTGATCAAATCCGGTATTGTCAGTCGGCTGGAAGGGGCCGCACTTCACCAGCCGGTAGTCTATGGGATATCTGCACTGCTATTTGCGTTGCTGGTGGGCTGGGTTATTGGGGTGCTGCTCAATCGTCGGTAGTGGTCATTTTTCACCACCCAACCGCCGATGATCTTTTATACTATTCGATTGTATTTATAGATACTTCTGGCATAAGAACCCCCCGCTTCAACCTGAAGGGGTCACCGCAAGCCAGTTAAGTTGGCCTGTCGAATAGCAAAAGGAAGAGCCTTGTCCACTCAAGCCAATGACCCGGTAATCGATCGTTCGCCCGTTATTAGCGACGAGGTCAAACTGACCACCTGCTATATGTGTGCGTGTCGCTGCGGTATTAAGGTTCACCTCAAGGATGGTGAACTTCGGTATATCGAGGGCAACCCGGAGCACCCGACTAACAAGGGTGTGCTCTGCGGCAAAGGCAGCGCGGGCATCATGAAACAGCACTCGCCAGCCAAGCTAAGCAAACCACTGCTGCGGGTCGGCGAACGTGGCAAGGGCGAATTTAAAGAGATCGAATGGGACGAGGCGATGCAAATCGCCACTGATCGGCTGGCAAATATTCGCGAAACCGACCCCCGCAAGCTGGCCTTCTTTACCGGCCGGGATCAGAGCCAGGCCCTTACCGGCTGGTGGGCCACCCAGTTTGGCACCCCCAATCACGCTGCACACGGCGGCTTCTGCTCAGTCAATATGGCCGCTGCCGGACTCTATTCGGTCGGCGGTTCTTTCTGGGAGTTCGGCGAACCCGACTGGGAACTTAGCCGCTATTTCATGATGTTTGGCGTGGCCGAAGATCACGACAGCAATCCGATCAAAGCCGGCCTCGCCACCCTCAAGGCTAACGGCGCAAAATTTGTTTCCGTCAACCCCATCCGTACCGGCTACTCGGCCATTGCCGACGAGTGGGTCGGCATTCGCCCCGGCACCGATGGCCTGTTTATTTTTGCGCTAATTCAGCAGCTACTCAAAGCTGACAAGGTCGATTTTGGCTACCTCGCCCGTTACACCAATGCCGGCTGGCTGGTGAAACATAATCCCGGCCAGGCTGACGATGGCCTGTTCGCTCGTGATGAGGACGGCAACCCCCTCTGCTGGGACGGCGATAGTCAGGCCTTTACCAATGCCATGGCGGCCGGTGCCCAACCGACACTGGTGGGTGACTATGAACTTGCCGACGGCACCCACGTTGTGCCCGCTTTCGAACTCATGGCACGGCGCTACCTCGACGACGCCTATACTCCCGAAGCAGTCGCCGAAACCGTCGGTATGGACGCAGGCACCATTCGTCGCATCGCCTCCGAGCTGGCAGAAGTGGCTTTTGAGCAGGAGATCACACTCGATATTCCCTGGACCGACTGGGCCGGTCGCGAACAGACACAGATGGTCGGTCGGCCAGTTTCCTTCCATGCCATGCGCGGTATCTCTGCACACTCCAATGGATTTCACACCTGCCGGGCCCTCCATGTACTGCAGATGATCCTTGGCACTATCGATGTACCCGGCGGATTCCGTTACAAACCGCCCTTCCCCAAAGCCATCCCGCCGCACCAGCTGCCAGCCGGTAAACCGGATCAGGTGAAACCCAACAGCACCCTTGGCGGGCCACCGCTGGGCTTCCCCACGGGGCCGGAAGATCTGCTGATGGAGGCAGATGGCACCCCGATGCGGATCGATAAAGCCTACTCCTGGGAAGCGCCTATCTCGGCCCACGGCATCATGCATATGGTCATCCATAATGCCTGGAAAGCCGATCCCTACCCCATCGACACCCTGTTTATGTTCATGGCCAACATGAGCTGGAACTCGTCGATGAACAGCAATGGCACCATGGACATGCTCACCGACCGCGATCCGGAGAGCGGCGAGTACAAAATCCCGTTCATTATCTACTCGGATGCATTTTTCTCAGAGATGGTGCCTTATGCCGACCTGATTTTGCCGGACACCACCTACCTGGAGCGATTCGACGCCATATCGCTGCTCGATCGCCCCATCAGTAGCCCGGAAGGACCCACCGATTCCATCCGCCAGCCGGTACTCGAACTTGATCGGGATGTCCGACCCTTTCAGGATGTCCTTATTGATCTGGGCGCGCGGCTTAAGCTCCCTGGCCTAACCAATGATGATGGCACGCCCAAATACCCGGGGGGTTACCCCGACTACATCGTCAACCACGAGCGCAAACCCGGAATTGGCACACTGGCGGGCTGGCGCGGAGCGGCCGGCGATCAACAGGGTAACGGCGATCCCAATCCCGATCAGCTCAAGGCTTACGCCGACAACAACTGCTTCTGGCACGAAGAAATGCCGGAAACCATGCACTACTATAAGCACTCCAACCGTAATTACCTTGAATACGCCAAACAGCGCGGCTTTATTGGCAGTTCCGACCCGGTAGTACTGCAAATTTATAGCGAACCCCTGCAGAAATTTCGCCTGGCTGCAGCGGGCCATGGCGACCAGGTGCCGCCCGAGGAACATCGCGCGCGGCTCCAGACCTACTTTGACCCGCTACCCATCTGGTACCCCCCCTTCGAAGAAGCCGCAGTAGACGGTGAAGAGTACCCGCTGCACGCCCTCACCCAGCGGCCAATGATCATGTATCACTCGTGGGATTCGCAGAACGCCTGGCAGCGGCAGATTCTGGGCAGCAACCGTCTCTACATCAACCGCCATACCGCGGAAAAATTGGGTATCAACGACGACGACTGGGTCTGGGTTGAGAGCCACCACGGCAAAATCAAGGGCCAGGTTCGACTGCAAACCGGGGTTAACCCCGACACAATCTGGACCTGGAACGCCATCGGCAAACGGGCCGGGGCCTGGAATCTGGAAAATGACGCGGGCGAAGCCAAAAAAGGCTTCCTGCTCAACCACCTGATTTCCGAACTACTGCCTGAAAAAGAGTCTGGTTACCGCTACAGCAATTCCGACCCGGTCACCGGCCAGGCGGCCTGGTACGACCTGCGGGTAAAAATCACCAAAGCGCAGCCGGGTGAAGCCGAAGAAAGCTACCCACAATTTGAAGACCTCACCCCACCCGCCGGCCTGCCAAAGCGGCCGGCTATCCTGCGCTACGGGGAGCTGTTCCGCCGCAAACGCAAGGCAACGAGCGCCAATTCCGGAGAGCAATCATGACTATGCTGCCGGAAAATCCCAGCCAGAAAAAGCTGGGTCTGGTCATCGATCTGGACACCTGCGTCGGCTGTCACGCCTGCGCAGTGAGCTGCAAGGAATGGAATAGTGGCGGTCACGCCGCCCCACTACCCGACACTAATCCCTACGGAAAAGACCCGGACGGCGTCTGGTTTAATCGAATTCACACCTATGAGGTCAGCCAGCCGGAACTCGGCCCAACTGCCGGGCAGACCGTGCACATGCCCCGCTCCTGCCTGCATTGTGAAAGCCCGGAGTGCGTCACGGTGTGTCCAACTGGAGCCTCTTACAAACGTGCCGAAGATGGCATCGTGCTGGTTGATGAAGACAAATGCATCGGCTGCAAACTTTGCTCCTGGGCCTGCGCCTACGGCGCCCGCGAGTACGATCCCGACGGCGGCGTGATGAAAAAATGCACCCTCTGCGTTGACCGTATCTACAACGAAAACCTGAGCGAATCAGAACGCCAGCCGTCGTGTGTCACCACCTGTCCCGCCGGCGCCCGTCACTTTGGTGACCTGGGTGATGCCGAGTCAGAAGTCTCTAAATTGGTGGATGAACGTGGCGGTTTCGATCTGATGGCAGAAATCGGCTTCAAACCGACTAATAAATACCTGCCGCCAAGACCCAAAACCAACTCAGGCAGTAGCTATCGGCCGCTTAACATCGACCAACAGGCCACCCCGGACAGCCGCTTTCTGAAATGGGTCGACCGCCTGTTTTCGCGCTGATTTTCACACTTCTAATAAACCACAGCCGACTATCGCACCATGCATCCAGCTCTCTCTGTCATCATTTTTACCACCGCCTCCGGCACCGGCTACGGCCTGCTGCTGTTACTGATCCTGCTTAATATTAATGGCTATCTACCCGCCAGCAGAGGATTGGGAATCGCCGGGTTTGGCATTAGCCTGACACTGATCACCGTCGGGTTGTTAGCCTCCACCTTTCATCTCGGCCACCCGGAACGCGCCTGGCGGGCCCTGTCACAGTGGCGTAGCTCCTGGCTGTCCCGCGAAGGGGTAGTTGCGGTTGCAACCTACCCAGTCGCATTGATGTTCGCGATCGGCTGGATTTTCCTTGGCAATACTTCCGGCATCTGGGGTTTGAGCGGTTTTGCCGCCGTGCTGCTAGCCGGCCTGACCGTTGCCTGCACCGGCATGATCTACGCCAGCCTGAAAACCATTCCTCAGTGGAACACCTCGTTAACTCCGATCAACTACCTGGCGCTGGCGCTTACCGGTGGTGCGGTCTGGTTGATGGCATTGACTCAACTATTCGGTCTGGGCGGTAATCTGCCCGCCCTGTTGAGTGTGATTTTGTTACCCCTTGCCTGGGCACTCAAACAGAGTTACTGGACACTCATCGACAAGGTTCCTGGCCAGCACACCATTGGCTCGGCCACCGGTCTGGGTGCACTGGGCGAGGTTACCCTGCTGGAACCACCCCACACCGAACCTAACTTTGTGCAAAAAGAGATGGGCTTTAAGGTAGCTCGCCGCCACGCGGTTAAATTGCGCAAAACCGCCGTTGTTCTGGCATTCATACTGCCGCTGGCATTCACCGTCGGCGTCCTACTGACCGGCGGACTGCTGGCAACGCTGTTAGCGCTGCTGGCAGCCATATCAATGGTCGCAGGACTGCTCACCGAACGCTGGCTATTTTTTGCCGAAGCTACCCATGTGTCGATGCTCTATTACGGCAACAAGGGGTAGCGACAGGTCACTTCATCGGCGACGACACTACCAACCCGGTTGCCCTGCAGAAACTGGCCGGGGATTTAACCTGCGGTTCATTCGGGAACCGTCAGCTACTGTTTGAAACGGTCAACACCGGTGGTGCCCAGCTCAAGAAGAGCATATTTATGGAAATGTGTGACCTCATCCGTGCTAACCAGCTAGCAATGGATTTGTCCGGCATTGATCACGAAGGGGGCGCTCTGCTGAAAAGAGTCAGATAAAAACTCCGGTAAAGACTTCCTCCGTGACCGTTGAATCCGTCACCATCAAATAGCCAGGAGTCGGTGTAATGGCCTCCTTGAGTTGCTTCTCGATCAGGAGAATTGGGACGTCACTGCCAATCCGAGGCAAGTGAAGTATCTAACTCCCGTTCGTCCTGAGCTTGTCGAAGGGCGTCCTTCGACAAGCTCAGGACGAACGGAGCACTGAACCATGTCCACCGATAAAGAGCCTGTCAAAACGACTGCGCTGTTAGAGCTACCGTGTCGATGTTGGCCCAGTTGGTTTAGATAAGAACGAAGTAACCCCAAAAGCCCTTTAACCGGCCGCTCAGTCTCAATCGGTCATCATTAATCTCGCAGCGGTAAGCAATAACTCCGGCAGAACACGAATTTTGGGATCGGGGTTCACGTAGGTAAATTCGATGATCCCCTCCTCGTTGACCAGAAATATCGCCGGCACCGGCAGTTGGTAGCGTGGCTCACCGGCGGTATTGGCCATGAAAATATCGTGCTTTTTATAGCGGGCAATCTGATCAGCGCTAAGTTGATAGGCGACGCCAAAGGCCTCAGCGGCGACCATGTTGCTGTCGGATAACAGTTTGTATTGTAATTGATGCTTTTTGGTCACTGCGCGCAGGGCACCGGGGGGATCCGGGGTGATTGCGATCAGCTGTACGCCAAGTTCGGTGAGCTCTCCCTGAATATCCCGCAACTGACCGAGCTGAAAGTTACAGAAGGGACACCAGCCACCCCGATAAAAGACGATTACCGTCGGTTTTCCGCCAAGTGCACCGGCCAACGATGCGGGCTCGCCCTGCTCATCCCGAAGAGCGGCATCCGCCACCGAATGACCGATTAATACTGGCTGAACCTGGCCGGGGGAAGCAGCAATTTCGGCCTGGCTAGCGGGGAACCAGCCGAGGAGCGCCGCCGCCAGCAACTTTGTTATGTAAAATCGTTTAATCCCACTCATCCCTGCACCCTCCAAAAATCAATCACTTCCACACTGGGGGATGAAGACCCTCTCCACCGGGTATATCTTGCACAGTAACTGGTTTTAGTTGTTCGATCCTTCCGCCTCTATTTACGCGACAGCCGCCTACACCTAACCCTCAGCGGGAATCGCAAATATCACTACCCAGAGCAGCACAACACCAACCCCTATAAAACCAGCTTGCTGCCAATAATGCCCTCGCCCACGGGCTGCTAACAGAGCCACAACACACTGCAGCAGGTAATAAGCGGCGAAGGCCCGGGAAGCAATCGAGATAATTTCAAAAATTGAAGCCGACCAGACCAGAGCGATTGCGGCCAGGGATACCAAAATGTAACCCCTGCTCGGCGTTAACCGGTGATGACTGATATCGGCTAACAAACCGCCAGAACCAACCGTGTCAGCCACCGCCGCGCTGAACTGACTCATCGCAGCGGCTACCGTGAGCATCGCCGGCAACACCAGCGCCACCATGGCCGAAATGGCAATAATTACTGTCTCGTCATGGGACTCGTGAAAATCACTCACCAGCGGCGTTATCAGGGCGATAAACAGCAGGTACACCACCCCAGACAACAGCTGGGCATAACGCATGGTACGGATCCGCGTCTGCGCATCGTATTCAGCCCCCAGGTAACGGGAGGTCTCAAACCCCTGGACTATCAACAGCACTCCCGCCAGGTTGCGCAGGGTATCCGGCCAATCGGTCACCGGATGAAAAACGACATCAATGCTGCCCTCCAGCCAACCACTCAGATCAAACCACGCAAGCCCAACCAGCAAGGCCGCAATAATCGACAACTTGACATTGACCGCGGACTCTTCGAGCCGTTCCAGGCCACTCAGTCCCCGCCAGGCACCATTGACAGCGATAAAAACAAGAATGCCGGTGGTAATGACATTCGCTAATAACTCGCTCTCTATCTCCAGCGCCCGCAATACGAACGATGCCAGTAACCGCAAATAGAAAGCGACGGAAATCACATAGGCGATGCTAAGCACCAGGCTGGATAAAAGTTCAGTTACAGTCAGCGCTAACCGATCACTGCTTGACCCGGACTCCAGCAGGGGCTCGGCGTGACGAATGTTGTAGCGAACCACCCCACCAATGGAATAGGCAAGCACCACAATGCCGGCCATCGCCAGCACTGACCAGCCATTTACCGCGTGATAAAGTAGCGGCGCCGCTACCAGAAAACCACTGCCAATAATGGATGCCAGGGGCGTCACCGTGGCGCGCCAGTCCCGCGAATCACGAACCCGGGGGAGAAATAACCTGACGGCAACTAAAGTCGCAACTGCCAATAACAGGGTGTTTTCAATCATTCGAGTCAATTCCTGCAACTTTCAACTTTCGCACCATGCCACCGATTTACCCACAACCCCCTCCATGCAGGGGCATTGGCAATCCCGGTTTATCGCCCGTTGACCTGCTTCAGGCACTATAGGGGCGTTATTTAGTTTAATAGCAACTGATGCGGTTCAAAGCGCCGGGGAGTAACAATGGAGACACCAACGACCAATCCTTCTGCCACTGTCGACAGTGACCGTGATCAGCCGGCTCAGCAAAAACCTGCTGAAAACCACCTGCATCAAGCCCTGATCCACCTGCCGCATATTGCGGATGGCCTGATCGCTATGCTCAGTCATCCCAAGCGGATGATCACCGTGAGCTTTCCGGTGGAGATGGACGACGGCCGTTTGCAGATGTTTGAAGGGTATCGGGTGCTCTACAACCGAATTCTAGGTCCAGGCAAAGGTGGAATCCGCTTTCACCCCGATGTTGACGGGAAAGAGGTTATTGAACTAGCCGCCCTGATGACCTGGAAATGCGCACTAATCGACGTGCCCTTCGGCGGTGCCAAAGGGGGTATTCGGTGTGACCCCAAAAGCCTGAGCGAGAACGAACTCAAACACATTACCCGCCGCTACGTCAGTGAGCTTGGCGACAACATTGGTCCCCATACCGACATCCCTGCGCCAGACCTCTATACCAATGAACTGACCATGGCCTGGATCTACGACACCTACGACATCATGCACCGTGGCCGGAACAATTTGCCGGTGGTTACCGGCAAGCCAATCGATATTAGCGGGTCGCAAGGGCGTGCCGGGGCTACCGGCCAGGGCTGCTTCTACGCCACCGAACAGCTAATCGCTCAAGGCGGAGTGAGTGGCCTCGACTCGATCACTAATTCTCGGGTAGCGATCCAGGGGTTTGGCAAGGTCGGTGCGGTCGTTGCCGGCCTGTTGCGTGACGCTGGCGCTGTCATCGTCGCCGTCAGTGATACCCAGGGCGGTATTTATTGCGAAAACGGTATCGATCTGGAGACTGCTGCCAAGTTCAAAAAAACCCACGGCACCGTCGTTGGTTTACCCGAAACGCTAACCATCACCAACGCCGACCTGCTCGAACTCGAGTGCGATATCCTCATTCCCGCCGCACTCAGCAACCAGATTCACAGCGAGAACGTCGATCGCATCAACGCCAAACTAATCGTTGAAGCTGCCAACGGTCCTATCAGCCCGGCAGCCGATTGTGAACTCAACCAGCGAGGCATTCCTGTGCTACCGGATATTCTAGCCAACGCCGGTGGCGTCACCGTGAGCTATTTCGAATGGGTACAGAACATTGAAAACGAGAGCTGGGATCTGGGCGAAGTCAACACCAAACTCAAACGCAAAATAGTTCGCGGTGTCGACCTGATCATGGAGCGCTGGCAGCAGTTAACTGAAACAGCCACTGCGGCAACCAACCCTACGGATACGGCCACGCCAATAGCACAGGCAACCCCGGTCACTCCACCCGGTTTACGCACCGCAGCCCTCGCCATCGCCCTGGAACGATTGGCTAGAGTGACGCAGGAGCGGGGCATCTGGCCCTAGACTGAATCGCCAATCGTCTCCAGGTAAAGAGAAATTCAAAGGAACCAGGCTATGGAAGATTTACTAAAGAGCGCCCTGATAGAGGCAATCAATGATGAATTCAAGGCACGAGCCACCTATCGTCAGGTGATTTGCACCTTTGGAGAGATACGACCCTTCACCAATATCGTTGAGGCCGAAGGTCGCCATATCGAGGCTTTGTTGACACTGTTTAGTAAATACGACATTGCAGTTCCCGAGGATGACTGGAGAGAACGCGTTAAGGCGCCCCAATCAGTTGTCGAAGCTTGCCGTATCGGGGTTCAGGCTGAAATCGACAACGCTACCATGTACGACAGGCTGCTCGATAAAACCAGAGAATATGAAGATGTTCGGCAGGTACTCAAGCAACTACAGAGGGCGTCTAAAGAGAACCACCTACCTGCTTTTCAGCGTTGCGCAGAAAAAAACAGCACCCAGGAAGGGGGTCATGGGCGAGGACATCGACGGGATGCCGTTTAAGGTAGGCTGAAATGGAAAACAGTTTCTGGACCGCCCTGGCCGCTAGTTCCCTGGCGGCTGCAGTGACTTCAGCTGGCATCTATACCATCCGCAACTATGTCGGCTGGGGCCAGCGAAACAGCACCTACTTTATGTGCTTTGCTGCGGGAGTGCTGATATCCGCTTCCTTTCTACATATTGTTCCCAAATCCCTGGCGATGAACCCCAATGCGCCAACCATTCTGTTGCTAGGATTTTTTGGTTTACATCTGTTCAACCGGTTCATCACCGCCTTCGTCTGCGAAAAAGACCCGGAAAAGCAGCAATATGGTATTGGTTTGATACCCATGATCGGGATTGGTTTTCATTCGTTGATCGATGGCGTTGTCTATTCCGTTACTTTTCAGGTGAGTATTTTTACTGGGTTTTTAGCGACGGCAGGCATGGTGTTACACGAGTTCCCGGAGGGAATCATCACCTACCTGCTGTTGTTAAGGGGTGGCTTTAAAGAAAAAAAAGCGATGATGATGGCTTTTGTTGCCGCCGCCTTAACGACACCGGTCGGCATGCTAATCTCATACCCGGTCATCCGTGGAGTCAGCGAAACCGCACTAGGTGCCCTGTTGTCACTATCAGTAGGGGCACTGATATACGTCGGCGCGACCCACCTACTACCTCAGGCTGAGCAAGAACATAAACGCTATAGCCTGGTTGCACTGGGTGGCGGAGTCCTGGTCGCCGCTATCATCGTGCTATCCAAAAGCTATTAGCGAGGTAGCAACAGCTGCTGGGACTACCACTCCAGGCTCACGTTGGCATAAACGTTAACCCCGGGTCCGTAGATTTTTTCACCCACGGCCAGATCACTACCGATCACTCGATTGGTACCGCCAAGGTGCGACTGGTATTGCTTGTCGAACAGATTTTCAACGCCAAAACCAAAAGTCAGCGTATCCTTCGGCTGATAATTTAACCGCAGGTTAGTGAGCATATAGCCGGCGGATTTTTGCTCCCGATTGGTGGTGGAAACTTTATTCTGCGCCGAGTAGGCGACCTCTTCGAGGGTGATCTCCCAGTTCTGGTGGGTATGGGTAACCGACAGGCTGCTGTTTAACGGCGCAATACGAAACAGCTCATCGCCGATATCCCTGCGTTTACCGCGGGTATAACTAACAACCCCGTCAACACGCCATTGCGAATTGAAAGCTACCCCCCACCCCAGGTCAAAACCAAACATCTCCGCATCAACATTGGAGAACTGCAGCGCAGTGGAGTTGACCGCAAGAACGGCGGCATCAGTCGCGGGCGTGCCCTGAATATAATCATCAATGCGGTGATAGAAAATTCGTGGATTCAGATAGCTATTTGCAGCATTCCAGTCAAACCCAATCTCCAGTTGATAAGCGCTTTCCGGATCAAGGCCAATGTCACCCACATAGACATTGCCATCTGCTAGCCCACCCGTAGCCTCCAGCGGCAGCCACAGGTAACGCTCCTGATAGCTCGGCGCCCGGTTCTTATGACCGAACCCAACAATCAGATCAGTCGTCTGATTAAGTGCGTGCCTCAACTCAACTGCCAGGTCGCCGTTATAGTCCGTCTGGCTCCGATCAGCGCTGTTAAACCGATTCTGCAGTGTCATCAAATTCGGATTCATCATTGACATGCTATTAGCTACCGGATCGGCGTCCGTTTCAACCCGAGTGATCCGCCCACCCATTTTCAAATTCCAGCCGTCAACAACATCACCCTGCCACTCGCTAAACAGGCTCAGCAGGTTACGTTCCGCATCATTGAAGTTGCGCACCAGAAAACTGGCATTGGCTGGATTGGTAATATTTGCATTGTGGGTAGCGGCATCCCCTTCGAGCCCAAACTGGTGGACACCCCGCCACAGGGGCGTGGCGAATTTCAACTGAAACCCGGTACTGATGACGTCGGTATCTGACCGACGCAGCATTGGACTGCCCATTGTCGGCGGCGTGCGCAGACTGAAATTATCCATGGCGTGATTACTGTCCTGATAATCAACGCGCGCCTCCATGGTTGTCCCATTCCCTAGTGGCGCCCGATACCCGGCAGTGAGCACCGCTCCGTCGGCGTAAACGATGTCCATCGGCAATGCTGGCGTGCCCGAGTTATCGGTGTCATCGCGGTGATAATCAATATCAAATTCCTCTCCGCCCTGACCGTGAAATCCATATCCCAGTCCAAAACTGTCGCGCTTGTATTCTGTAGGCGAGACGGTGCCATGGGGATAGTCATAATCGTTACCCCGCTCCCGGTTAGCGGAGGCATGAAATCGATGATTACGATTGCTTAAAGCACTGAACACGCTGCTTAAATTGCCATCATTTACACCGGTATAGCCAGTGGTCACCTTGCCACTACTGACAAAGCTTTGCTGCGCAGAAAATTCACTGCTTAGGGAAATGGCACGAATCGCACTGCCAATCGTCTCAATGCCACTGCTCACCGGCGCAATACCGCGCTGTAGCTCAATACGCTGCACGGTGGCCGGCGGCAGGTAGCTCAGTGGCGTATCCATGGCATTGGAACAGGCAGGTTCGATGTGCACGCCATTTATCTGTGTGTTAACCCGGTCACCAAAATAACCTCGATACTGGGCGACACCGGTCAACGGACCATTCTGGTTAACGTCGGCCCCCGGCAGGTTTTTAAGCAGTACCGCGCTATCCGTTACCGTTAATACTCTGGGCTCTATCTGGGTAACATCTACGGCGATGGGTGTCGCCGTGATTTCAATCGATGGCAAATTAACCGTATCGGCAATACCGTTACCGCTGCCCGCGCCGACTAGTAAAACTACCAGCGATATTCGTGACATTTTCATATGCAAACAGACCTGTTCTGGAATGAGTTCAGCACGGCATCGCCTGGTGTTAACCACGGTGGATGGTGTCTGATTCGATCGAAAGCTAAAGCGCTAACCACCACGACAAAATGAGAGTTATGCGGCTAAATTTCGCGGGAATTCTAGCCAGAGAAACCAGTGCCGGGAATGTGGCAATTTGTCGCACCTTGGCCCTGGACGGAATAACGCAACTAGCGCCACGGACATCAGGGAGTCGCCATTAACCACGACAGAATTGGTCATACCACTCCTGTCGATGACAGCGATACGTTTCTGATTTAAGAAAGGGATACAGCGGCGGGCTTACATGGCAGCGAATAGTTGCCGCACGGTGAGGAATATCCCCGGTCCATGAGTTATTCTCCAACTTCCTGAATAATTAAAAAGTCATTGGGAGGAGGGGGAAATGACAACCAGGGATATCACCGTCAGGGATATGCTGCACCGGGCTGCGGCCTGTTCACCGGAGCGGGAAAGTGTCGTCGATGAACTGTTTCGCTACACCTACCCACAATTATTAGACCAGGTCCAGCGCTGCGCGGCGCTTTATCACCAGCTGGGTGTGCGCAAAGGTGACCGGGTAGCGTTGATGACGGTCTCCTCCGTGCAGCATACGGTGGCGTTATTTGCGGCAGTAGAACTTGGAGCCATCCCCATATCGCTGCACGTGCGCGAATCGGTGGGCAATCTGAGCGCAGTACTGGATCAGCTCTCGCCGCGGGTGCTGATCTACGACGGTGTTTTCACTCAGGCCATGACCGAACTTAAGCAGCGTAATCCACTCATCACTGGATTTGTTCGCACGTTGTCGGCAATGACCCCGGTTGACGCACGCGAGGCCGGCAATGATCCGATTCTGCCCAGGGACCTGGCCGGATATAGCCTGGACTTTGAGCCGATGGAGCTTTATGAGCACGATATTGCGCTAATCGCATTATCTTCCGGCACCACTGGCATTCCCAAAGGGGTCATGCACAGTAATCGCAGCCTGATGGAAAGCGCTCGGGGCGGCGCCTACCTGTGGCGCATGACCCCCGCTGATGGCATGTGCAACATGCTCTCCACCTCGTTTATTGCCTGGTTCAATGTCACGCTACCAGTAATAAATGCGGGTGCGAAGATGACCTTCATGACCCACTGGGATCCGCAGAAGTTTCTCCAGGCCGTTGAGGAGGAGCGGTTTAGCCACGCCTTTCTCGCACCGACGATGTGGCGAATGCTGCTGCGCCACGGTATTGATGATTACGATCTCTCCTCGGTAACCGCCGCCGGTTTTTCAGGCGAACCGATCGACACGGCCACCCTGCGGGAAATCAGAGAGCGTATCTCTCCGAACGTCTACAACATCTACGGCAGCACAGAATCAGGCTCCTGCTCCGCCGGCACGGTCATGTTCCCCCACGAATTCGAACAGGCCGATCGTATCGAAAGCGTCGGCCGACCCATGCTGAATGCCGATATCCGCATTATCAAGCCAGGCGGCACGGCGGAGGACGTGCTTCCGGATGGCGAGGAGGGCGAGGTGTTATTGCGCGGTCCCTCGTTAGCAGTCGGATTCTGGTACCGACCGGATCTCACCCGAAAAGTGTTTGAGGGACCCTGGTGGCACTCCGGCGACATGGGGCTTATCGACACGGATCGTTACATTTATTTGCGCGGCCGCCTGGACGACATGATTATCTCTGGCGGGATGAATATTCTGCCCAGTGCAGTCGAAGACGCGGTGATGAGCCACGAAGCCGTAAGCGACGCGGCGGTCATCGGCCTTCCGGACGCCAAGTGGGGTCAGCGGGTCGTCGCTTTCGTGATGAAGCGGTCGGCTATCACCGCTGAGGAAATCGACCATCATGTTCGCCAGTCCGACCTTGCCGACTACGCCCGCCCGCGAGAGTACCAATTTATCGACGAACTACCCAAAGGCAATACTGGCAAGGTCAGTCGAAAACTACTGCGGGAATCCCAAACTGCAGACGCCCCGACTGGCGATACGCAGAACCCCTAATAAATATAAGGAGCGACTGATGGACTTTAACCTGTCAGAAGATCAACGGGCGTTGCAGGACCTGTGCCACAAACTGGGCAGCGATTTCGACGACACTTACTGGAACAGCATCGATCAGGAAAAACGTCGACCCCAGGAATTCTGGGACCTGCTCACCGAGCAGGGACTACTAGGCATGACCATTCCCGAGGAATATGGTGGCAGCGGGCTTGGGCTGTTTGAGCTTTGTATCGCCTCTGAGGCGCTGAGCGAAGTCGGTTCCGGCGATGGCACCAGCGCGTTTGTTGCCGGCCCGGTGTTCGGCGGCTACCTGATTGAGCGCGGTGGCACCCCGGCACAGAAACAGGAAATTCTTCCCGCGCTGGTTAACGGCGAGATGTGGGCCGGAGCCTTCACTGAACCAGATTCAGGGTCCAACGTCACCAACATCAAAACCTTCGCCGAACGGGATGGCGATCACTTTGTATTAAAGGGCCAGAAGGTTTTTATCTCCAACCTTTCGGTGGCTAAACGTATCGCGGTGCTCTGCAGAACCGCTCAGCGTGAGGAAAAGAATCGCATGGCAGGCATCACGCTGCTGCTCGGCAACCTGCCGGATGAGAACATTGAGTATCACCCCTTCAAGAAAATGGGCACCAACTACATGGATACCAATGCCCTGTTTTTTGACGGCTACCGTATCCCGGCGGAAAACGTGGTCGGTGAAGAGGGTAATGCCTGGCGTCTGCTCTACAAGGTACTTAATCCAGAACGGCTGGTGATCTCGGCCATGTGTATCGGCATGGGCAATTACGCTATTCGCAAGGCCGTGGAGTACGCCACCGACCGTTCCGTCTGGGGCGTGCCCATCGCCACGCATCAGGGACTCCAGTTCCCCCTGGCAGAGGCGCGTATCCAGCTAGAATGTGCCCGCCTGAAAGTCTACGAAGCCGCCTGGTTATTTGATAAAGGTGAAGACGCGGGAGTCGCCACGGTCATGGCGAAACACGCAGCCTGCCACGCGGCGTTATTTGCTGCGGACCGGGCTATTCAAACTCTGGGCGGTGCCGGTTACATTGCTGAATCTGGCGTGGAGCGCATCTACCGCAACCTGCGGGGCACGCGCATGGTGCCGATCAGCGACGAAATGGTGCTCAACACCATCGCTCAGCACGACCTCGGTATGCCACGCTCCTACTGAGATCACCTGCCCCGCAAACACTCCTTCTGGACAATTAATGGACACTATCAACTTCGACGACCTACACCAGAGAAGAGCGACGGCCCGCGCCCAGGTCACCGAAAAACGGCGCCGTCTGCAACCCCTGATCCCTTTCGGCAGGGCTGCCCTGGGCATCTCCCGGTTGCTGGGTTTCGAACAGTCGCTATTCCAGCGTCGCTTTCAGCCCCTCGCGCAGCGTTTCGCCGACCGCATCGAGCACGCTTTTACCGGCTATACCCCCGCCGCCAGCGACGTCATCGTCTGTTCCTATTTCAAGAGCGGGACCCACTGGATGATGCAAATTGCCCACCAGATTGCCCACCGCGGCGCAGGTGAATACGACAATATTTATGACGTCATCCCCTGGAACGAAGGTCCCAATCCCCTGCTGGGCATGCCTCTCACCGATCCCCGACCATTACAGCTGTCACCCACTGGCATGCGCGTTATTAAGACCCACGCGGCGGCCCAATACGTTCCCTATAACGAGACAGCCAAATACATTTGTGTGATCCGCGATCCCAAAGATGTGTTCGTCTCCAGCTTCCACTTCATCGCCCATGCCATGCTCGGGCAACTGCGGCCCAGTTTGAAAACCTGGCTTAACCTCTACCTGTCAAAGCAGGCATTCTGGGGGCCCTGGGCGGAATTCACTGCCAGCTACTGGCCCTGGCGGGACCGGCCCAACGTGCATTTTGTCACCTACGAACAGATACAGAATGACAAGCTATCCACCATTCGCGAGATCGCCGCTTTCATGGGCGTTGACCTCAGCGACGAAGAGCTAATCCAGGTGGACCAGCTCAGCAGTTACCAGCACATGAAAGATAACGACCATAAATACCATCAGGGGGTGGGGACCCCCTTCAGCCCACCCGCCGGGCGCATGATCCGCAGCGGCAAAAAAGGCACTTCCGGGGAGCTTCTGTCGCCAAAACAACAAGCCCATATCGATGATTATTGCCGCCAGAACCTGCTCGATCTGGGCAGCGATTTTCCTTATGACCAGTTTTACGGTAACGCCGGTAGGTAATGGGAACATCCAGGATCAGAGGCTATCCCATTCGTCTCGATCTGTTTTCCCTGCACCGGTCACCGCCAGACTGGCGCTGTTGAGCAGGATCACCTCAATCTCTTCGGTAATCTCTTCCTGGCGCAGGGCGTTGGAGCGGCGCTGCAGTTCAATGGAGTCGTCATCCAGATGCTGTAAGGCCCCTTCAAGATGGATAACCCGGCGATGATTTTCGGCCATGAGGGATCGGTAGAGCATCTCGTTAAGCGCGGCGAACAGATAGTGCTCAGTCAGTTCCAGCAAAAAATCCGTAGTTGATAAGTTGAGTAACGGGGCGTTCGCATGGGTAGACGGTTGATCACTCAAAGCTGCAAAGGGAGGTAATAATCGGGTGATTTCCAGGTTGTCATCACCCCCCATACAGAGCCCATACAAGGCTAACCCACCATATTGGGCCTGCAGCTGAGCCAACGCCACCGCCACCTGCTCCAGTACCTTCGCGACTTCTTCGGCAACGTTGGCCCCATCGATAAACGCACTGACCCGGTCATCCCCTGCCATCAGCTGATGGAGCTTGTTGCCGACAAGAATCAGCTCCACCGGTGATGTTGCTGGAATTTCCTCTGCCCCCTGCTCTGCCCTCAGCACTGCCTCTAAACCGGTAACTAAGCGCGGATTGATATCACCACAAAAACCCCGCTCGGTGCCAATTAACAGGTAGACCTGGATAGCCGGACCGACCTCTTGCGCCAGCTCACCATGAAAACCGAGAAAGTCTCTGGCTGCCGCTTCTATATTGGTCACCACCGCCCGCTGGGCATCGAGGAAGCGGGACAGTTTGCGAGTTTCCATATAGGCCAGCGTTTTCATTGCGTTCATGATTTCGCAAATTTCGCCCAGACTATGGCGATGCTGTTCCAGATCGTGGCGACGACTCACGAGGCTGGTTGTCCTGCCGAGTCTGTATCGGCGGCCGCTAGCCACTGATCAACGGCCCGACTCCACTCTTCGCGGGGCGTATCGAGGTTCAGGCTGGAGTGGCCGGCTCTGGCCATCAGGATATTTAGCCTTGATGAAACCTGGTCAGGTTCAATGGCCGTAAAACAACCGTCGTTAAAGGCCACTAACCAGGCCATCTGCAAGGTCACCGGCAGAGGTTCAAGCCGCTGCTGTTTAAGAATTTCGCGCAAGATTCGACCGCGGGCGATGGCCGCTGCGATTGACGCCTCCAACCGGGCACCGAAACGGGTGAAGGCCTCCAGCTCCATGAACTGCAGAAAATCGAGCTTCATCCGGCCTGCTTCTTCCTTAATACGCGGATGTTGAGCCTGACCGCCGATACGGGAGACCGAACGGGCAATATCGATGGCCGGGCGAAAACCTCCGGCAAATAGATCCCGGTCCAGGTAGAGCTGGCCATCGGTAATCGAGATCAGATTGGTGGGAATGTAAGCGGCAATCTCACCTTGATTGGTTTCTATAATCGGCAGGGCCGTCATGCTGCCGCCACCGTGAGCAGCGTTGAGACAGGTGGAGCGCTCCAGCAACCGGGCATGAACCGAGAATATGTCGCCCGGATAAGCCTCGCGGCCCGGCGGGCGGCGCAACAACAGGGAGAGCTCACGATAAGTTTTGGCGTGGGTGCTCAGGTCATCGTAAATCACCAGGGTGTCATGGCCCTGTTGCATCCAGTATTCGGCCACCGCACAGCCGGCAAACGGCGCCAGGTATTGCAATCCCGACAGGTTACTGGCCTCGGCCACGACAATAGTGGTGTACTCCAGCGCACCATATTCGCGCAGGATATTGATGGTGTTGACCACCGATGAACGCTTCTGGCCGATGAGTACGTAGACACAGAAAACGTTTTGGCCCCGCTGGTTAATCACCGTATCCAGCGCCAGGGAACTACGACCCAGCCCATCATCACCCAGCAACAACTGACGCTGACCTTTACCAATGGGCACCAGGGTATCAATGATTTTTATGCCGGTGTAGAGCGGTTGATTAACAAATTCGCGGGCGACGATGCCGGGGGATGGCCCTTCATGGCATTGCCAGCCAGCGGGCACCGGCGCGCTTTCGCCATCCAGCGGAATGCCCAGCGGATCGATTACCCGACCCAGTAGCGAATCACCGACCGGCAGGCTCAACGTACGGCCGGTTAGCTGCACGGTTGTGCCGGAGGTCAGCCCGCCGGTTTCATGCAACAGCACCGCCCCGATCAGCTCAACGGTGAGATCAAACACCATGGCAGCGCTACCGTCTGCAAATGCGAGGATGTCGTCCATAGCGGCGGAGGGCAATCCGGATATCCAGACAATGCCATCGCCGACCGAGACCACCGTGCCAAGTTCAACGATGCGTAATCCGGGCTGGTAATCGGCCAGCCAACCCGCCTGCTGCGCCAGCGGGCCGGTGGGGTCGACGCCAGAAGCTGAACCCGGGTTAGCGGACGACACGGGCAAATTCCGCAAAGCCTTTCAGCTCGTCTCGCAGATTGGCCTGCATCACCCAGGCACCGATGGAAATATGCAATCCCGCCAACAGTTCCGGCTGCACCGAATACTCTATCGGCAGGGTTTGACCCACCAGTCTGGTCAGCGCAGTTGTCAATTGCTGTTGAGAATCGCTCGCCAGCGGATAGGCACTACAGACAATAATGCCCTGGGAATGGTCGCGCCATAGCCGCTGCATGGCGCTGATCTGCGCCGAATCCAGCGTAACTATTGAATCAACGACCAACGACAGTAGCCGGGCTTCCAGCTCTGGCCCACTGGCTATTTGCAGCAGGCGAGTAGCAAATTCCGCCCCCTGTACCAGTGCCTGGTGTTCAATCTCCCGCACCTGTTCGGCACGCCGACTTTGGTCCGCGACCACCTCTTTTTGCCGTTGCTGGAGAAGCAGTGCCTGTAGCGCCTCCAGCTGACGGGCCTTTTCGGTTTCGAGCTCCCGATTCAGGGCTTCTCTGGCCTGCTGGCGCTCTTGCCCCCAATCGGTCAACCGCTCTTCATATTGCTGTTTAAGTGTTACCGCTTGCTCCTGTAGTTGCGCCGCGTCGGCACTCTGCCGTTCGATACCCTGACGACGCTGAGCGATGATGTCGAGCACCGGCTGGTAAATAAACCGTTTCAGTATCCAGACCAGCACCAGGAAATTAATGATTTCCAGCACCAGTGTGGTCAGGTTCACGTCCAAGGGGTAGTCCCTTTTTTAATTAACAGGGTCATTTTGCCTAATTAACCAGGTACTCAAGCAGCGGGTTACGAAACAGCACAATCAGCACGATGACCAATACATAAATAGCCAGCGACTCAATCATCGCCAGACCAATGAACAGGGTACGAGTAATGGCGCGTTCGGCCTCTGGCTGACGCGCCAGGGCATCCAGCGCTCTGCTAATGGACCAGCCCATGGCCAGCGCTGGCACCATCACCCCAAGAGCGATACCAAATACCGCCGCGAGGGTGGAGGCCTGGGTGAAGGCGGATAGATCAGCCATGAGAAGCTCCTTGTGATTGACGTTGATGTGATTGACGAGACTGCAGTCCACCGGCGACATAGATCAGTGCCAACATTCCAAAAATGTAGGCCTGCACCAGCGCCTCGATGATATGCAGCATCAAAATCGGGACCGGGGCAAGAAAACCGGCTACCAGCAGTATCAGGGCGGCGGCAATTTCAAGACTCATGATATTGCCAAACAGCCTCACCGCCAGGGCGACGGTACGGGTAACTTCGCTAATCAGATGAAACGGCAACATCACCGGATTGGGCAGCAGATAGTGGCGCAGGTAGTTTTTTAGCCCCTGATCGCGAATACCAAACCAGTGGGTAGAGAAAAACACCACCAGCGCCAGCGCCGTGGTGGCCGATAAATCGCGGGTGGGCGAATGCACCCCCGGGATCACCCCGCTAAGGTTGGCGACCACCAGAAAAACCCACAAGGTGCCGATAAACGGCAGCAATAGTTGGGTCTGTTGTGGCGCAACATTAGCGATGGCGCTTTCAATGGCGGTCACGGTACCTTCCAGGGCCGCCTGTAGCGGCCCCGGCGCTATCCGGATACGCCGCCGGAACAGAACTGCGCCGAAACAGATTATCGCCATGATCACCCAGGTGGTTACCACGGTGCTAGTCAGGCTGGTCGGACCCAGTTGCCACAATGGCCTGGCTACCAGCTCGACATCATTCATGGTCACTTTCTTTAATCAGCAGGTAAACATTAACCGCCCCCACCACCACCCCCAGAAAAATCAGGCTCAGCGTCCAGCGCATGGAGTAGCCGGCAGACTGATTATCGAGCCAGTGCCCCAGGTAGGCCCCCACCACCAGCGGCAATACAAACACCAGCCCGAGCGTGCCCAGATAAACGGTCTGGCCGATAAGGGTTGGCCGATCGTGCTCAGCCCGCTTCATCCGTTGGGCCTGGCGCTCAACCCGCTGCTTTAATTTCTGATCGGTCGGTTCCATATCAGACGGATTCTGCACTGCGGCCCAACTTCCATATACGCCTGAGCGCTTCTTCTTCCATCTGTCGCAGGCTCGTTTTGGTGCTGTGAAGGGCCGTTTCCTCGGTTAGCAACTGCTGCTGCAGGGCGGTGCTGATCTGCTCGTAATCGTCTTCGAGCAGATAGCGGCGGGTATTGATGGATAGCCGGTTGTCGTGCCAATAGAGCAGTGCGCCGGGCACCGCCAGATAACGCCATTTTTCTGCTGGTTTGGCTCCGTCCGCCTCCCTGACTCGGAAACGGGCCATGCCGATCACCAGCGAGGTCATCATCCGCCCATGATCGGCCAAAATTGAGAAGCTGCCGCTGGCATCTTCACCAACAAACGAGATGACGCCTCCTATCTGTTCGGAATGGACCGCATCCTGCAACAGCAGAGTAAAGGTTTTCATGCTCCCGCCCCCATCGCGCCGCGCATGTAGCATTGTTCCTCTGGCAGGTCATCAAAACGACCGCTAATAAACCCTTCACAATCCGCCACCGTCTGCATCAGCGGTACGGTCACCCCGGCAACCCCGGTATGAGACGCGGCGGTAAAAAAGGGCTGACTTAAATAGCGCTGCAACTTACGTGCTCGCATCACGATCTGGCGATCTTTCGGCGATAGCTCCTCAACCCCGAGCATGGTGATAATGTCTTCCAGCTCATGGTAGCGGGCCAAATGTCCACGCACCCCCTCAGCCACACTGTAATGGCGCGGGCCGACGGTCTGTCTGTCGACCAGTTTGCTGCCAGACAGCAGCGGGTCGATGGCCGGGTAGATCCCTTTGCCCGCCAGAGATCGGGACAAAATAATGCGGGTATCCAGGTGCGCCAGGATTGCATTAACCGCCGGGTCGGTCATGTCATCGGCGGGCACGTAAACCGCCTGCACCGAGGTCATCGCCCCCTGGCGGGTGGAGAGAATACGATCCTGCATTTCTGCCACCTCGGTAATCAAAGTCGGCTGATAACCAACCGTGGCCGGCATGCGACCCAGCAGGCTGGAAATCTCGCTGCCGGCCTGGACAAAACGGTAAACATTGTCCATGACAAACAGCACCTCTTTTTGCAAAGAGTCGCGCAGATACTCCGCATAGGTTAGCGCGGCCAGGCCAACCCGAAAACGAACACCGGGGGATTCATCCATTTGCCCAAAAACCATCAAGGTTTGGGGCAACACGCCAGCCTCGGCCAGCGCCTGCCAAAGCTCATGCCCCTCGCGAATCCGCTCACCGACTCCAGCAAACACAGAGGCGCCTTTATGCAAGGTGGCAACCGCGTGCATAAACTCCATCACCAGAACCGTTTTACCCACCCCCGCACCACCAAACAGACCCGTTTTAGCGCCTTTAACAAACGGGCAAAGCAGGTCGATAACCTTGATACCGGTCTCCAGCAACTCGCCAACGCCGACAGCCTCATGAATCGGCGGTGGCCGGCTGTGAACATTGCGGAAATCGTCGGTCGATAAGGGCGGGCCATCATCAAGAGGTTCGCCAAAAGTGTTCAGCAACCTGCCCAACAACGAGTCTGAAACCGGAATATGTAGCGGCGCGCCGGTGTCGTAAACCGGCATACCGCGGTGCAGCCCGGCGGTTCGATGCAGGGTGATGGCACGAACGTGGCGTTTATCGAGATGCTGGTGCACCTCAAACAGGTAATTTTCGTGATCGAAAGCGGTATAGAGCGCCTGATGCAACGGTGGAAGCGTATCGCAGGCAATGACCACTACCGAACCGTGAACCTCAGCGATAACTCCAACGGGCGTTAGTTGTTTTTCTGCTGCTGATGGAACAGTACCAGGCATCGGCGACCTTCAGTTTGTGTTCAGGTTTCGGCTGCTAGTTATCCCAAAAACTATCCAGGCCTCATATCTAAACTTTACACCGCTGCCACAGTGTCGACGATCCCTAGTAATAATTTTCTTGATCTACGACGGGAACCCGATGAACCAAGCTAGTTAATTTTCTAGTTCATCATCTCTGCGACTAGGGTAAATTGCTATTCCTTGACAACCATGGCGGAGGAGAAAAAAGGAGATGGCCGAACGACTCTTTAGCGGCACCCACTGGGGACCGTTTTATCCGGAAATAACCAATGGAAAATTATCCGGCGTAACCCCGTTTGAGCAGGACCCCAACCCCTCACCGATCCTCAATTCCATTCCCGACATGGCGGATCACCCCTGCCGCATCCTGCGGCCGGCGGTGCGTCAGGGCTATCTGCAAGCGAATGGCGAGGAGTACCACCGGCGGCGCGGCAGCGAACCCTTTGTTGAGGTGAGTTGGGAGCATGCACTGGATCTGGTGGCCAATGCACTAAAACGGACCCGCGATGAATCCGGCAACCAGGCGATTTATGGCGGCTCTTATGGCTGGGCCAGCGCCGGCAAACTGCACTCAGCAAATGCATTACTGCATCGGTTTCTAAGCGGTATCGGCGGATTTACTGGTTCAATCGGCACCTACAGCCTGGCTGCCGGTGAGGCAATATTGCCGCACATTCTGGGCAACGGCGGAAAAAATAGCGCCTGGGAAACCCTGGTCGGGACCACTCAACTGCATGTGTCATTCGGCGGAATGCCACTAAAAAACGCCCAGATTACCCACGGCGGAATGACCCGACGCTCCACCCGCGACTGGCTGTTAAAGATGAAGAACAGCGGTTGCCAGTTTGTGAACATATCACCCGTCAAAGATGACCTGATGCACGAACTCGGCGCCCAGTGGGTTCCCATTCGTCCTAACACCGACGTGGCACTCATGCTCGGCATGGCCCATACACTGGTCCGTCAAAACTTACACGCAGCCAACTTTCTCAGCCAGTACTGCCACGGGTTTGATGAGTTTCTACCCTATTTGTTAGGCGAGGTTGATGGCCAGCCCAAAGATATCGACTGGGCCGAATCCATCACTGACGTCCCCGCCGATACGATTCAACAGCTGGCGCGGCAGCTAGTAACCGAGCGCAGTTTTCTGAATGCCGCCTGGTCGATTCAACGGGCCGACCACGGCGAACAACCCTACTGGATGATGATGGTACTTGCCTGTATGGCTGGCCACATTGGAAAGCCCGGTGGTGGCTTTGGATTCGGTTATGGTTCGATGGGTGGCGTGGGTGAAATCGGTGCGGCAGTCAGAGGCCCGATGCTGCCCGCTCCGGCGAACCCGGTTGAACAGGCCATACCCGTTTCGCGCATTGCCGATATGTTGCTAAACCCCGGCAGCAGTTACCAGTTCAACGGCAGCAATGAAACCTACCCGAACATCGACCTGATCTACTGGGCCGGTGGCAATCCGTTTCACCATCATCAGGATATTAACCGACTGATTGACGCCTGGAACCGGCCGAAAACCGTGGTCGTGAATGAGAGCTTCTGGACCTCTACCGCCCGCCACGCCGATATCGTGCTACCGGTGGCCACCACCCTTGAACGCAACGATATCGGCTGGTGCTTTGCTGACCAGGGCGCCTACACCATGCCGAAAATAATCGATGCTCCCGCTGACGTGCGCCTGGAATGGGACGTTTTTGCCGACCTGGCCGAACGCATGGGCGACCGCGACCTGTGGGATCAGGGCCTGACCAGTGATCAGTGGCTGGAGCAGCTTTATGAACAGAGCCGTGAAAAAGCCGCAGCTAAAGGTAACGATCTGCCCGATTTCCACACCTTCTGGCAGCAGGGGTATTTACCGCTGCCGCCACTGGAAGGGGCCAATCCGGCCTACAGCGAATTCATTGAGGACCCGGAGGACAGCCCCCTGCCGACGCCGTCGGGGAAATTTCAGATCTTCTCCGATACCATTCACGGATTTGACTACGAGGACTGCCCCGGCCACCCGATCTGGCTGGAACCAGCGGAATGGCTCGGCAACGCTCAACCACAGCAACTGCATCTGATCTCTAACCAGCCCGCCACCCGGCTACACAGTCAGCTCGACTTTGGTCGCACCAGTATTGAATCCAAGATCGCCGACCGCGAACCGCTGCGAATGCACCCCGACGACGCTGCCGCCCACGGACTGAACGACGGTGACGTCGCCCGGCTGTTTAATGACCGGGGAGAGTGTCTGGCCGGAGTGATGATTAGCGACGACCTGATGCCTGGGGTCGTGCAGTTAGCCACCGGTGCCTGGTATGACCCGCAGCAGCCAGGCCAACCGGGCAGTCTTGATGTTCACGGCAATACCAACATGCTGACGCTGGATAAGGGCACCTCGCGACTGGCGCAGGGACCCATCTCGCAGACCACCTTGATTGAGATAGAAAAATGGTCCGGCCCGGTGCCGCCAATCACCGTGTTCGAGCCTCCGGCCATGGCAGCGTCTGAGGATTAGCCGTTAAACAGAAAACCTGAACACCCGAAATTCCCCAACGATGGAAAGCAGGAAAGGTGGGCTCATTCGGACCAGACCGCAAACTCGTTGCCGTTGGGATCGACAAAATGAAATCGTTGTCCGCCGGGGAAGGCAAAAATCGGTATAATGATTTCGCCCCCTGCTGCTTCGATTTCCGTTTGGGTCATCTCAAGGTTGTTGCTGTAAAGAACCAGTAACGCACTACCAACCGCCGTCGATACACAAAGATCCGACTGAAAAAAACCGCCATCGATCCCGGCGCCACTAAAGGCGGCGTATTCAGGCCCGTAATCAGTAAAAGACCAGCCGAACACTTTGGTAAAAAAGCGTTTAGCCAGTGCAAGGTCGCCCACCGGCAACTCGACATAGTTAATTGTGTTGTGTTTTTTCATATCACCCTCAACATTTTCTCATACGATCAGACGACCAACACTCGTCAAAGCTGTAACGCCAATCGCCCCTCTGGGTGGATCACGTTCAGGTCACCAACACAGACCTGTTACCCCACTCCGTCCGGTGATCTGGATATCAATTTGCCGATATCGGGGTTGTCCAATTCCTGCGCATCTGCATCCCCTAACCACATTTTTACTAGAACGAACGGTCTTTAATCGTCTGCCGCTATTTCGTCATATTTACCCACGCTGCCGTTAACCATTAGCCAATGCTCAATGGCATACTGCTTCGGATAGAAGCCCGCCTTAAAAATCTGAAAAACACTAAACCTGAAAAACACTCGCTCGACCCCCCCTCTGGAATCCTTGAACACCGCCGGGAGGGTAGAAAATTAGTTCCTATCCGCTTAAATCCAGTGAATTAAGAAATAAGATGCTCAAAATTGCTTTTGATATCCATACTTTGGGAAATCAGGAAACAGGCAATGAGACTTATGCGACGGGACTGTTACGGGCAATCGAAACTCAAAACCCTGCTGATATCAGCCGACACTACTACACCTATGGCAATCAGGATCTCAGCGACTATAACATCAGGCCACGCCGTCTCTGGCCCCGTACAGCGATACTAAGAATTCCCTTTTCGACACCCCTGGCTCTTTATCGGGATCGCATTGACGTCGCGCACTTTCAGTACACTCAACCCCCTTTTTCACCCGCCAAAACGGTACTGACAATTCATGACCTGAGCTTCGAAAAACACCCTGAGTTTTTCCCCCGTGCAATGGCGCGCCGCTTGAAAACCATGCTGCCTTACAGCGCCAGAAAAGCAGACCATATCATCGCAGTATCCGATCAAACCAAACGGGACCTGATTGACCTTTATCGACTCCCCGAACAGAAGATTTCAGTTATCTATAATGGGGTTTCAAGTGCCTTCCTGAATGACAAACCCGCCGACAACCTTAATTTCGTAGCTAACAAGTACGGTCTGAATCGACCCTTCGCGATAGCAGTGGGTAACTTAACCAAACGGAAAAATCAGCGTCTACTGATTGAAGCTTTCAACCGACTAATAACCGCAAAAAAAATCGATATGGATCTACTACTGGTCGGCAAGGCTACCTACGGTTCAACACCGATAACCGATTTAATTAACAGCTCCAAGAAAACGAATCGTGTTCGAATAACCGGATTCGTTCCCGAAGACGAGCTAGCCTCGCTTTATAGGCTTGCACTTTTTTCAGTTTACCCGTCCCTCTACGAAGGCTTTGGCTTACCCGTGGTGGAAAGCATGGCCTGTGAAACGGCCGTTATTGCCTCAAACACTTCCTGTATCCCCGAAATCACGGCAGGTGCAGCCCTGCTCATAGACCCACGAAGCATCGATGAATTGGCAAACGCAATAGAGCTAATGGCCAACAACACCGATTTACGCCAGCAATATGAAGCGCGTGGATTACACAGGTCATCAAATTTCTCATGGGATCGGGCGGCCGAGCAGACACTACAAATTTACCGAGGCATGGCGTGACCCTTTATCAATTTCGGCAGCGGTTACTGACTGCTGCGCTTGCAAAAATCGTCATCCCTGCCGCAGAAAGGATAATCGGCGAAGTTTCTGCCACCGGTCACTGTGCGTACCTGCCAACCGCCCAATTCGAGTGGTCGAAAAAAGTAGAACAGTACACCCCCGCTATCTGCGCCGAACTAAAATCCCTGCTAACAGAAATCACCGATATCCCCAGCTTCCAGGACGTATCCGAAGCCCAACGGGAGCTCACAAACGACGACCGCTGGAAAGCCTACGTATTCTTCGTTTTCGGTACCGCTATTGCTAAAAATTGCCGCCAATGCCCAGATACCGTTATCGCGATGAACGCTATTCCAGGACTGCAAAATGCTATGTTCTCAATACTCAGCCCTGGCAAAAAAATCCCCGAGCATCGCGGGCCTTACAAGGGCCTGCTCAGATACCACCTCGCGCTGGTGGTACCGGATAGCAGCGACCAATGCGCGATCTGGGTAAACGACGAACGCCGGACCTGGACGAAGGGGAAAAGCCTGATCCTCGATGATTCCTACCCACATCGTGCCGATAACAACACCAATCAACTCAGAGTGGTGTTATTCGCTGATTTCGAGAGGCCGCTGCCCTGGCCCTGGTCATGGATGAATCGCGCAGTCATCGCACTTTTAAGAAAAACCGACCTGGCTCAACAACCATTGGCCCAATTAAACTCAAGCTCAACCGAGTAACCGGTCAACAAGCGCCCATTAATCAAAAACCACAAACCACAAACCAGGAACAGCAGACCATTAGAATCATGCGCCCGTCAAACCATCAAACACAGCACCGTTGCCTTGCCATACTCGGCACCCGTGGAATTCCAGCCCAACATGGTGGGTTTGAAACCTTTGCAGAACAATTTGCCCTCTACCTGGTCGAGCAAGGGTGGCAGGTGCGGGTTTACTGCCAGCAAAAAGGTCGTGGAGAACCCACGACCCGCACCTGGCACGGCGTCGAACTGATCGATATTCCCATTGAAAATGAGGGACCATGGGGCACCATTGTGTTTGACTGGATATCGATGCGGCATGCCTGTAAAGCGTCCTTTCAGCTGTTAACGTTGGGCTATAACACGGCATTATTCTCGGTGCTTCCCCGCCTTAAGAAACGGCGAAACGTCATGAATATGGACGGGATTGAATGGCAAAGACAAAAATGGTCCTTTCCCATCAAGATCTGGTTTTACCTCAACGAAATCGCAGGCTGCCTGCTAGCAAACCAGTTAGTTGCCGACCACCCGGAAATTAAAAAGCACCTTCAGCGCTGGGCTCCTGCGGAAAAAATAACGACGCTTCCCTACGGCGCCCCCAGAGTCACTAACGCCGATCCCGCTCCGTTAAAGGATCTTGGCGTCACTGAGAACAACTACCTGTTAATTATCGCGCGGCCGGAACCTGAGAATTCAATTCTGGAAATGGTAGAAGCCTTTTGTCAGCGTCCACGCGGGGTCAAGCTGCTAATTTTGGGCAATTACCAACCAGCGAAAAACAGCTATCACCGCAAAGTAAAGGAGGCCGCCAATGACGATGTCATCTTTCCCGGTGCTATCTATGATCCTCGAGCAGTCGAATCATTAAGACTATTTTGCAGATTTTACCTACACGGTCACCAGGTCGGTGGAACTAATCCAAGCCTGGTGGAGGCCATGGGCTGCGGCTGCGCCGTGATTGCACATGACAACCGTTTTAACCGCTGGGTAGTAGCCGATGGGGCACGTTATTTCGCCAATAAGCACGACCTCAGTGGGTTATTAACCGACCTGTTGGACGACACCCAACAGGTCACCGCCCTCAGGAGCGCCAGCATTGCTCGCCATGAAGAGCGGTTTACCTGGCATTCCGTGTTGACCGGCTACGAGAGACTATTTTTACAATGAGCATACAGCCCCCGAGCTCCGTCACCTCAATTGACAAAGCCAATCACGACGAAACCAGTATGATTTGCCCCTGTTGTGGATCGAGCAGTGCGACCAAACAATTTCCACTTGTTCACAGCAGCATGTGGTCGTGCCACGACTGTGGAGTCAGTTACGTATATCCCCGCGCTAGCACTGAAGCGATGCTCAACAAACTTCAGCTCTGGGCTGAGCAGGATGTGGTTGACAAAGACCGGTTACAACAGAGCTTTTCACCCGAGAACCTGAATTATTACCGGCGGTTTCTGGACTGGATGACGCCGTTTGCCAGTGCAGGCGATCAAACTCTGCTCGATATCGGCTGCAGCACCGGTGCTTTTTTATCGGTCTCCGGTGAGGCGGGTTGGCAGAGCAGTGGAATAGAAATCGGCAAAGCGTCTGCATCCTACGCCACCAACACGCTGGGGCTCCAGGTCACCCAGGGGTCCCTGTACGACTGGCAAGGCGAACCTGAAAGTTATGGTGCGGTATCACTCATCGAGGTTATTGAACACCTGGAATTTCCTGGAGAGGCCCTCGAACAGGCTTATCGCTTACTCAAGCCCGGTGGAGTGATTTTAGTTACCACCCCTAACTTTAATAGCCTCTATCGCAGGCTCTTCGGCAACCGCTGGTGGGTAGTCAATTGCGAAGATGAGCATATTGTCCTGTTCACGCTCGATTCTCTCCAGAAATTACTGGTAGCTCATGGATTTGAGGTCAAGTTTCTAAGAATTTGCGGCATCGATCTCCTCGGCATCACGCGGAGCGCGCTCGGCCGATTTCGGGGCGAGAAGAGCACCCTAATTA
>Ga0209578_10000523_pt1 | contig 46419 bp, 52 predicted proteins | sample tdAd472_FD_187127 | JGI IMG/M metagenome (GOLD analysis project Ga0209578, IMG submission 187127) | Marine sediment microbial communities from the Atlantic coast under amendment with organic carbon and nitrate - tdAd47.2 (SPAdes)... | ecosystem: Environmental > Aquatic > Marine > Coastal >...
TTAATAAGCTTATTGCACGTTCTACACCAAACAAATCTACCACAGCTCGACTAAACCTAGCTCGACCAACTTGACGGGCAGAATCAATCATTCGATTGACTTGAACTGAGACTACATCAGTATCAAAAAACTTGAAACTGTTGGGATCCTTGCCATAGATGGTGGCTAATTGTTTGTTTAAGTCATCAACTCCAAGTGATTTAAACTTACGAGCATGTTGAAAAGTTCCCGGTGTACCAGCGTCGAGTTTGTTGAAGTGTCGGACGATTGTATCTCGACCCTTCTTCGATGTTCTAAGAAGCTGTGAACCCTCGGATGTTAGAATACGTGCAAAGTATCCCATATCTGAAAATTCAGATACAGGCACACCAGCCGCTTGCTCAAGGGCCAAAGTCTCTTTATTGAGCCTGCGAACTTGTTGTGCAAAGGCCCACGTATCTTCAAAGTTATCAATCTCACCATAGAGTTCTTCAACCCTAAGGCGTGTATTTAAGAGTTTACCCATGTACGCAGAACTTGCCGGTGTTGGGGTATCTGTGGGGATGTCCAACAGGTCAGCATTTTCTTCGATAATACGAGCAATCTTGAGATCCACGTCAGGATCTTTGGCGAGCAACAACATACGTTGTCTTGTGAGATCTTTACCAGTCACACGAGCTTTTTGAGTTAGGTGGCTGACTTCTCGATTGATCTCTTTACGGAGTTCCTCCTCAATAGGGTTCTTTCGAGTCGTAACAAACTTGTCTCGAATTTCCCTAGAAATCGGGTTACCTGTGATAGTAGCTGCCGCAGTATCAGCAAAGGACCCGACAACCTTACCAACAGTGCTATTGTTGAACAGGGTATCTCGGATATTTGTGAAAGGTATATCAAGCTGAACTAAAGCTCGCTGACCGCTGGCAAACTGTTCTCTGATAGATTTCTCTAAAAGTTCACCAGCATCCCTACCCCGAGAAAGAAGCTCCGCTTGGGTGCCAGCAAGCTTACTCTTTGTCTGAAGTAGACGCTCACCAACATCGGCCCCCTGTCGCACAAGGGATGACTGTACCGTCTCCTGAGCCGATAACTTTCCGGCTCTTTTCGCAAGCTCACCAACTGCAGTCTTAGCCCCAAAAGTAGCAAATGTAAGAGGGTCCGTAAGAATCTCTGCAGCTAAACCAGCAAGTGTAAACTTATCATTAGGACCCCCGAGAAGTTCTGTTCCTGTCACACGCTGGGAGGGATCAAAGACCCCTGTAAAAATACGCTCCCACTCATCACCACCCTCATTAAGGGTATTGATAATACCCCGAACAATTGAGCCCGGTGTGTCAAGAACATTTGCGAGTGTTCCAAGACCGCCAAAGAGTGTGTTCACCCCTCGGGTGACAAGACCGGGGCGGGCTGCCACTTCTTGACCAATTCCGGCTAGGGGGCTAAAAGTGCTCATTGAAGAACTCGCTGACGGGTATTGCTAAGGAATGTCTTGAGCTCCTTCTCGTTAAGGAGAATTCTGTCCCGCTCCAGACCAAATGGAATTTCACCTCCCGAGGGAATCGCAAGAATATTGGAAACAAGGGTGCGACCAAGATTCACTGGATTCTCAGAAGACAGGGAAAGGTTCTCAAATTCCTGAGCAATTTCAGGGCTGACGACCAACAGCCAATCAGAAAGCTCTTCACTTTCATCCGCAGAGATGCGACCACCTTGACGCTCCAATTGATGAATGAATGCAAGGTCCGCAAGTCTCTGCATCTTCTGACGACCCTCCGGGGTTAGAGTGTCACCAGTAGTGATGAAAGTCTCCGCAGTCATTTTGTCTAGATTTTGCGTAATATTGCCTAATACTGCGACATCTTGCTCAGCGAGCGGTTCGGTCTCACGAAGAGTGTTTAGTCGTTCCAACTCAAGCTCGTGCTGCAACTCGATAAGGTTCTTATTGGCAAAGAATCCAAAGAGATCCGCATCTTTTCTGGATTCAATTTCGAGAAGAACGCTATCCCTTGCTGCCTCATGACCTTGACGTGCAAGAGAAGCTCTTGCAACAAGCTCCTTATCCTGCCTCTCTGAAGCGGCACTGAGTTCAAGCTGTTGACGATCGAGTTGTCCGTCTTGAGAACGGTCCACGACGTCAAGCTGGTTAGCTCTTGTAAGATCACCCTCGCGTGCACGAGAAGCAATATCTGCCTCTGCAAGATCGGCTCGTGCAGCCCTGTCAAGAGCCGACTGTTCATTGCCTGAGGTAAGTGCTTCACGCCTAAAGCCAAGCTCATCAGAGGCAATAGTTTTATTGATATCCTGACCACGCCGAGCAGTATCATCAGATCGACGTGCAGTTAACATGCTGGCACGGGTGCCTTGCATACGCTCTGCAAGGGCTCTCAAAGCTTGTTCGTTTTGCAACTCAAGAGCAATAAGCTCAATGTCTTGCTGGTTTGAAGCAAGTCTCTGATCATTAGTTCGGGATACAATTTCAGATCTGAGGCGTTCAGACTCTAGCTGACGATCGGCTGTAGCATTTCTACCCTCTTGCTGCAATGCCGCAACATTGATAAAACTGCTCGTATCATTTGCCCCAATGACGGGGCGGAAGTTTGCCCGGCTCATGAGTTGTCTCCCAGCTGGCGTTCAAAGTCTGCAATTTGTGACTCAAGATCCCCTAAGGTGCGGTTGAAGTCAAGCTGAGCTTGAGCTAGCTGCGTACGAGCACCAGCATCAGCGAGACCCAACGACTCTTGAACACGAATTTGTTCCCTAAGCAGAGCAAGATTTTCACGCTGGATGAGCATGTCATTTGCCTGCCTGTCTACATCAGACAAGATAGCAGCATAACCAGAATAATCAGGATTCTCACGCACAGTGTTAGCGAGAATTTCAGCCATACCTGTAACAAGCTCCAAGTCGCGTGACTCAGCCTCGCTAACAAATTGGGACAGAGCTTGGAGTCGTTGGTTTCGTGCCTGTTGAGTGGCTGTTTCAAAATTAACCCCCAGCTGCTGGGCGAATGCGAGATTGCTTGCACGGGCTTCTTCAGCAGCAAAACGAATCTCTCCCTCTGCTGCAATAGCGTCAGCCGATCCTTGTAACCTCAGCTGCTGCTCCAAACCTTGAGGGATTCCACCTTGAACCCCACGTTGAGCAGTGTCAATGCGTGTTCCTAAAAGAGAATCTTCCACAGCACGAGCGGCTGCTTCGTTAGATCGAGAAACAAATTGATCAATACTCGTTTGACTGAACACATCGGGGTTGGCTAGAGTGTCTGAAATGCTGCTTCGAAGCATTTGAGCGAAGGGCGTGTCCCCGGGGTCAGCACTGAGTGATTCAAAAACAGAATCAAACTCAGGCGACCGTTCACCTAATTGACCTCCAAGCAAACCCAAAGCAGCGTCTCTGTCTTGCAAGGTTGCTTGCTCGTTAGCGTCAGCCTCAGATTGCTGACGATCCAGCAAACTCAAAATGTTTGCGTTTGCTGGCGAAGAAAAGTCTCTACTGCTGGCCCTTTGGGTTCCAGTTGTTGAGGGACCATTACCGCTGTTTCTTGCCAAATAGTCCCTGTACCGAGAAGCTCCAGAGAGGCCCGGGTTTAGTCCGTTGAATGATGACATTACTCAGCCCTTATGATGAAGGTGAATGATCCGTTAGTGAGGCTTGGAACAGCAAAGCTATCCTCGTTGTTGGGTGTAGGTGTACCACCCCTACGCTCCAAAATTTGGTATAGCTTGGGGTATGTGAGGACGCTGTAAGATTGCCCATCACACCAGAGATAGCCCGCAGGTGGAGATATCCCTGTCCAAATAATACACCCTCCGATGGGTATATTATCCGAGCTTTCAAGGTTTGTGAGACGCCTATCAACATCGCTGAATTCACGATCAATCTGCTGATCTCTTTGAGTGAATAGGCGTGCCATTATCTTTTCCCTATGGGGTTGCCGTCGAATCTGAAACCATACATTCGCATTCTCTCGCGAATGTCTGTACCTTTAAGAACGACTGAGATGTAATCAGATCTCCCAGCCACTCTAATTTTCATGTTATTTACTGTTGGATTGTCAAACAGAGATAGCTGCTCACCTTGCTCATCCAACTCATATCCGACATGAATACGACGATCCCCCACAGTTACAAGATCTGACATAACTGTGAGGTAATGAATGTTCATGGGTGAACCGGGGTTCCACGGGTTAAAGCGACCACTCTTCCACACAAAATCAATTCCTGCATTTAGATCTAGACCTCGCTCAAAGAGCCCCACCTTACCACTTTTATCAGCAAAGAAAGCTCGAGCATCCCGACCCAACCCAACGAATCCATCGCCTAGCGATGATAGGGGGAGTGGCCATCTCGACCACCTATGCACAAGATCCCTGAAAGAATCTCGATAATTATAGCACAGAACAAAATCATTTTCATCTGTTTGCTCCAAGGAGAGGCTGATCAAATATAAACCGAGCTCTGCATCTACCGCTGCAGATGCATAAGGTTTACGAGCATCAGGCATGTTTTCAATGTAGGGCTCGACAAATTCTGAAACCAGAATAGGGTCTGTGTCGCCCGCCCAAGCATAAACACCTTCATCATCCAACCACATAAGACGGTTACCCGCCTCCTTGATTGTTTGATGGGCTACACACCCAATGGAGCGAGAAATGTCTATGACTTGGAAGCCCGAGTCTTGGGGATCCCCTACAGCAACATACACTGAGCGTTCTTTGAAGATGACTAGATTGCCTCTAAATTTCACCAGACCTGTGATAACTTCAGAGTCATCATCACCAACATAGAACCAACTGTTGGCACCAACCTGCTCGAGTTCATTCAAAGCACTGTAATACACCCTTGTGGAGTATCTATCAGTGCCCACCCGGACGTTGCCATAATACATACGACCGAGGTTATATGCAATATGGTTGCTGATTGGAGGAAGATCGACATCCTGTGTGGGTGCAATAAACGTCAAACTCTCAACAACACCAGACTCAGCCCAAGTGGATGTACCTACAGCAATCTCAGGGCTTACACGATAATGCAAAGCTTGACCAGCACTTGCATGACGCCTATAGACTCGCCAATGGGTTGCTTGTGTAGGTGGACTAGCGGGTCTATCTATAGTGTTAGAGGTTGTTGATCTTTGGGAGGACACAGGTGAGGGCCCCGACTCATTGCCTCGAGCATCAATCCATGTGACAACATAATCGTAGTTCGAGCCTGAAGAACCCCCAGAGAAACTCACTGTCCCCGGTTTAGCCATGCCAATATCGAGAACGGAAGTACCATCAACCTTCCGCATACGATACTCCCCTCCACCAATATCTACCTCCAACCCTGCAATAAAGCATTGGTTGGAGGCTAACTCAAAATCTGGTATATTGTTAGGGAATGCAGTTTGATCCAAGATATTGGGTTGGGGTTCTTTTACCGGCGAGAAAACCTCAAGCAGTTCGGTGTTGCCTGTCCACGTCCTTACGGAGTGGTCTGTGTTAGAAGTGTATCCAGCCGGGAGTGTTGTGTCAAAAACAATGCTGTCTATGTATCTGTCGAAGGTAACAAAATCGGCTGTACCTGTTGCAGATTGATTAACACGCCCTACCTCCACAGTTGAATTACTTGCATCAATAGTAAGACCTCCACCATCAGTACTGAGAGTGATGAACTTACCATCAATCCAAAATCGAACATTGGCACTGTCACAAGCCATCTCAAGAGTATGCCAACGCCCAAGGGTCAACTGTGAAATCACACCGCTAAAGTCGAAATCGACGTTATGGGCCCCTGTCGATGCATCATTAGCAAAGAATACGAGCTTGGGAGTTGTAGAGTCTGTTGTGTCAATTATGATATGCCAACGGTTGTTTTGATCTCCTCTACGCCCAACGAGACCAAATCTACCGTCTGACAACAGGAAAAATTTCAACTTCATGTAGAGGGTGAGACTCCCCCCAAAATTGAAATCTGTGTCCGACGCGAGTTGAATAAAGGTACTAGCCAGATTATTCCACCGACCAGAACCATCACCGTCAAACATCTCGGAGGCATCAATAACAACACCATCGAGATTATTTGTGGCTGCTGGTCCAGAGCTTACAGTGTTGTTAAACCGTTCGTCAACATCTTGGTTGAATGTAATGTTTACAAACTCAGCCATTAGCCCACCCTCATAAAAATACCATCAGGTCGTACAATAATCAGGGATCTCAAGGAACCCGTTGGTGGCGTGTAGTTGAACAAGCCTGAGCTAGCTTTGCCAGCTAACTGATCCTCAGAAAGCTCCAACCTTCCGGGGCGGGGTTCAACGCGACCTGCCTCAATAATCACATTATCGGCCTGAATAGCCTGATTTGGAAGAACACTGTACTCACTGTCGTTGACATTGAGCCCGATGAAATCACCAATGAAGGCGGGTTGTCTGCGAAGAGGCATGATTACTCCGGGATGTAGTTCACACTACTTTGACCTGTGTTAACTCTACCATCAAGGTTTTGGATCACCCTGAGACGCATACGTTCAAGCAACCCCATCATTTGGCGACCGTCGCTATCTTCAGACACCAGACCAATGTAGGCCGCTTCATACACAACAAGACGACGAGCTTGTGGGGGAATCTCAGACCAGCTAGAGTCATCGTCCTCCAAGTTTTGAACATGTTGTGTAGTTGTGAGTTCCACCGTGTGATTCACACCAACAGGAGACGGGTAAACAATCTCCATATTACGCACAGCGTAGGAGGGATTGTTGCTGTTGTCTTCACCATAATCCCTCTCATGGGTTGACAGCTGACGAAGATCGAGAGTTTTAAAAACAACAGAGGGCTCGGAGTCTGTTCTCCTCAATTCAATAACTTGTCTCGTATTTTCAGGTAATGCAATAATCACTTGATCAGCCGGAATGCTGATAACATCCACTTGAAGAAAAAGTTTTTCATCAAGGGATTCCAACAAATCTTGAACCTCTTGAGCTCCTTCATAGAGAAATTCATTAATACGGCTGTCTGTAAAGATGTTGTTAGATCCGTTGTCATCAATCAACGACCTGAACAAGCTTCTCATTTCAGTTCTGTTCATGAGACACCATCCGGCACAAGGCCCGTAGAGTTGCTTGGAAGATCCGGAGCCGCACTTGTACGACTTGAAACATCAACTTCAAAGTTAGAAAGTTGAACGTTAGGGGTAAACTCATGCTGGCCCTCTTTGACAAAGTCCTTGGCAAAGAATAGCTCTAACGTTTCACCCTCAAAAACAACACCTGCCACTTGGATATTCACCACGTTAGCACTAATAGAGGCGATCGTTAAATCATGCCTTCCCGTCTTAGAGGCTATGCAGTACCCTGTTCCCAAACCAGCAACAACAGGTACATTAAATGTAGCTGTGATAATTGTGCCGGGGTCGTTGAGGGTCGCTGTGTCTAAAATGGGTGCTAAAGGTACGGGCAGCAAACTGTTGTTGTCGGCCAAGAAACCTGTGACACTCAAGGATTCTTGACCGTTTGAAGCATTGCTTACGAGACTTTCTGGGAGGTCAACAAATACAGTTTCTCCTCTGAAAATAGGAAGACTTCCATTTAGCTCAAAAGTAGCTAGTGTGAGTTGAGCAGGGGGTGGACTTACATCAAAGTCGCCAGTGCGACTTCCTGTGAGTGTGCCATCAGCAGTCACTTGCCCAGAAAGGGCGTTTATGTTGACATCATAATAGACACCAACCAGTAAACCATCTGCCCCAATGAAAATTTGTTGTATAACTGGAGGTGTGTCTGCTGCTTGAGGTTGGGGTACTGTTGAACTGTTGGTGAAAGAGGCTGCAACATTGTCTACATAAGGTCCAGAAGCTGCGTTTACTGTAGCAGTATCCACAGAAATAACAAGACCTTCAAGTACAGTGAGGGTAACAACTTCACCATCTACTGAACGTTTGAGTTTTTCACCCGTGACTTTGTAAACAATCTCATCGTTGTCCCCTGCTCCCGTTTGAAGTTGCTCAAATTGGAGTGTAGTGGTACCTGTTAAAGATCCACTAAGTGTGGGCAAGATGCTGTTGTTTTGGAGCTCGATGGGTGTTGCAGAACCATCATCAAAACGAATACGGAGGAATTGTTCGAGTGGGTTGTCACCCTGATCAAACACCTCAGCCTCAACATAAGTCGGTGTAATTGGAGAGGCTGGTTCAGCTTGGGTAGATAAGTTATCCACCCCAAAAGAGTTAGCAAAATCTGTTTCTGAAACCGGAGTTCCTATAGGGTCAACTAAAGCAGGTTGCCCAGCTGTTTCAGACAAAGTGCTGGAGACAATACCCGCAAAACCATTTGTGTGTATGGCAACATCATCACCGTCATTAGGGTCTCCAGCACCCCCGACACCGTTGCCAAACACGGTGCCCCCACCTGTGATCTCGAACTGAACACTATCGTCCGTTTCAGTGGTAGTTATTACTGTGCCAGTCCCTGCGAGAACCGTGAAGCTTCGCAGAGCGGAGTCTGACACATCTTGGGCTAGAACGCGTACAGAGGATTCTAGTGTGGCTGTTCTAATAGTAACAGCTCTATCAAAAACCAGTTTAACAGTAGCCCCATCAGCAAGAATATCTACATCAAGCAGAGCGGGCTTAGTGTAAAGAATGGTAGAGTTATTGACGATAGGGTCAATACTGATGGCTGCAGTAGGTTCATTAGTCTGGAAATCGAGAGCGTATCCTGCAGAGAATGTGAGAGCTACACTATCACCAATCCTAATAGGATCTGTGTCGAGGTTGAATGTCCAAGTATCTGTGCTATTACCAGCAGTGGGACTCTTGAGGGTTTGTGGTCCAACCGGAGAATTTTCAGGAGTTAGTGTACCGCTACCACCCTCAAAAGTTGCCGCTCTATCCCAAACAACTACAAGCTGGGTGCCTGAGGTTGATATTGTAGCACTGGTGACCGTGGGTGCTGGAGGATCTGTACCGTTTGAACCCACGTTGAACGAAGGTGGGTTGAACGACGCGTTTTCTCCTTGTCCACTAGGGGCACCCAAAGATCGCACAACACCCGCTTGAACAGAGGACGCATTGACAACCTCATTATTATAGAGAGGGGTTCCCTGCACAGTGTAATCAATGTAGTTTGATCCTACTGAGTTGGGTACGCATTGACGACTGGCTATAATAGAGCCTGTAACGAAAATTGGGTTGGATCCCAGAAATCCAGCATCCTCAACATTAGCATCAAAACTGAACCTGAGTGTTGATCCAGAGTCTCGAGCAGTTTGACTGGAAAATGCTGGTTGAGGCCACGGCCGATTGTTAATAACAGGTATGTCTGTGGACTCAACATTCGAGTCGTGGCTGAATGGATCTGAATAGTTCGGGAGACCAGCTCTTTCACCAGTTCGGTTAGATATCTCAAAAGTGTCATCTGGGATTGTGATAGTAACAACATCTGTAGGGGCGACATTGTACGCTATCGTTACAGCAACCTCAGAACCACTCGCAAGAAGTTGCCCGCCATTCACTGTAACAGGGTTGCCATTCACCTTCACAACAATATCTGTGAAGTTTCTACCCGCCCTAACCCTTGAGTATCGTAGACCAGACCAACTCCACTTAATTGTGGTAACTGAAAACAGGTTGGAGTCTGTACTGATGGCAGGTACAGTAGTCTCACTGAGACTATCTGTGTCTGTGAGTCTAATGTCGGTAGTAGGCCCTGTATATTGGTTTGTGCCTGTTACAGCAACGCTACTAAGACTCTCACCGTTAAAGTCACCCCCTTGAAACTGTACAAAGGGAGCCGTAGCCGTTCCCGGGGATCCAGAAGACCGGGGAGGTGTGACCCAAGACCAATTGAAACCTGACTCTCCTGTAAGTGCATTGTTGACAGCCACAGCAAATTCATGGAGCGAAGTAGACGCTCCTGAAATTTGAGTAGTGTGTCTGTCGGCCCCTACAAATTTACCCCTGTTGTGAAAAGAAGACTGAGGGATAAATGTTGCAGAGGCACCGGGACCACCCATCTGAAAGTTGAGTAAGTCATTAAACAGCGAGTTAGGAACTCCTGTGACTGTACCCGACCCCCACACAATCAAGCACTTGCCTGAGGGCAACATGGAGATCGAAGATGGGTTGATAAAAGCCATTAGGTGTAAGCTTGTGGTTGAGGGTTACGGTCAAAAGCGTACTGAATAGCCACATCCCCCGTATCTGAGACACCTGACCCAAAAGCGGTCAAATCCTCACCAAAGCGAGTAGCTAATTGCAACCCGGGGATATCTACATTACCTGCAGATAGAGACTGAATAACCGTTGTGCTACTTCTGAGAGAAAAAGCATTGGAGACAGTCCCACGAATTCTTCGAACGATGATGCGTGTGTTCAGATCAGGAGCAGCTACAAGAGTAACTGCAGGATCTACATCTGCTGGAACATTTACCTCTGTCCAGCCTTGTCGCATAGCTAGCATAAATCACCTCCTGCGAGTTTGTGTTTCATGTATGAACCAAGACCTGTGTGCCCTCCCTGTGCAACCTGAGAGTTGTTTACCACTGAGAGTCCTTCAAAAGATGAAGCATCGTCTCCAACGACATCATCCTCAACACCGTCCCCCGGTTGGGTGTAATCTAAAGAAATTATCTCACCACCTTCAATAAGATCAACAAGTCTCAAACGAAGCTCCGGTTCGAGAATTACAATGAGAACATCTTTAATTATAACATTACCTCTAATACTCATATGCACAGAAAAATCGTCGTGGCTGTGATTTCCGCCCAAGGTAACGGCTCTATCATAGGTAAGTGTGATGTACTCCCCAGAGGCAGCAACAACAGCAGATTGGATATTAGGCGTGGCCAAAATCACCCTCCGCTAAAAAATACTTAGAACCCTCTGAGAGACCACCACCCATACCCACCTGTTTAACATTGTACAGGCTAAAGGTTTCTTCCTCAATGACATAATTTTCAAAATTAGCTGCGGTGTAAGGTCCGGTGTTTTGATCTGCTCTACCCAATTTGTAGACCATACCACCGCTAGGGGTGAAGGTTATTACAGAGACGGCTCTAACTTGCGAACCATCTCCAACCTCTTGACTTCCACCGTCTGCAGGATACACCCAACCACCAACACCCAAGCGAGATTCAATCTTAGCTAAGGTGTTCCAATCTGTATCAAGCCCGCCAGCAGCCACCATAGTACTCGAGCCTACACCAATCACAAACTCACCAATGGACTTAGAGTGATCTGGGTGTGCATCAGGATCATAACCACAGAGATGCATGTCCCCACACCAAGTTTGAAAGCTCTCAACGGTACTGTTGTTTTGCAGTTCATCGAGAATTTCCGTGAGCTCACCACGCCAATCCGAGTCCCCCTGCCAATCTTGACCCGCCTTATAAAATGCACTACCTGTCGGGTATGTGGGAGCCCAAATTACATGCTGTGCATCAGTGCTCGAAAAAACATTTTTGATCCATGCAAGTTGAGTTGGGCCTAAAAATTGGGAGCTAGACTGATACCTGATAGGATCGGTGATAACAAACAGAATAGGCCCAAATCTCACAGCCCTATACACCGGTGGCATAAGGTTGCCACCCTCGTCATTATCTCCTATAAGAGGTGCATTGGGCATAGATTCTCTGAAAAGACTAGAAAGTGCCACCCCTCTTTGGTGCAACTCTAGTCGACTCACAGCACTATACAGGTTAGACTGTGAGATTAAAGGACCCGTATTCGTAGCCCAACTCGCATCATAATTGTTATCTCCAGCCAGATGGTCATAAGCTATAGATAAAATACTCGGCACCCTTTGCATAAGCTTGTCTAAAGCTACATCCTCAAGTTGAGAATAGCAAATCATACCGTGCCAACGAGCATCCGTGGTATTATCACCAACAGCCTCGGTCCATTCGGGAGGGAGATACTCTTGCTTGTTTTCCACAGCAGAGTTAGTACCCCCACCATCAATGTCTGCACTACCATCTTGCTCAAGATCATCAACATAAACAAAATCGTCGAGGTTGAGGTGTACAAAATCAGCCCCACCCTCGGCAGAGAGTCCCTCAAACCAATCGGTCCAACCACCTTGAGCCCGTCCAAAGGGTTTAGTGCATTGAGTGGCAAGCATTGTAAGGTTTCGGGGGAGTATATCTTGGTTGATATACTGAGGTATAGCAACCTCATATTCAGCAGACTCCCACTCGCTCGTAGGCGACTCCGGATCGTCTTGAATTTTTACTTTACACTTGACCGTATCTCCCGCAGCAACCGTTAAAAAGAAAGCAGCCATGTAAGCTCTTTCTTTAGTTAACTCGATGAATGCAGTTTCTGCAACACCTGTGACATTGTCTACCGGAAAATCTTGATTGATGACCGATCTGATTTGAGCGTATACGGAGCTCATACCCGTGCGTTGGGGGAGATCCCTTACTCTAATGGCTTGAGAAGCAACGGTGGAGAGATCAAACAGTTCGCCAAGGTTGAACAAGCCCGCGGGTTTGTTATCATCCTCAGTAAAAGTTATAGATCCTGTGTAATAGCCCTCAAGTTGATGGGAGAGTACATCAAAATCCATTGTGTAACTCCCCATACCGTTGTCGATTACACGAGGGCGTAACAGAAGGGTGTAAAATGTTTGTGCTGAAATATCACCAACATCCACGGACCCCGCAACCTCAACACCATCAACCTTTACAGATAATTTATCCCCGGCTGTAGCTCCAGTAGTATTCCAGACCACTTCAAGGGTGTGCAATCCTCCGTCCTCAAGGTCCACACCAGAAACTACAAGGTTCGTGTTTCCCTGAAAACCTCCAGAGTTACGATAGTTGAGTTCAAGTGTCGTATCCCCACCAGAAACACCCGCCAGCCTAAGATCCAATTTGGTTTGAGCACTGTCATCTTGCACAAGAAAGAACTGTATATGATCTCCGTTAGATCCTCCAGTGGTTCCTGTGCCAGCATCAGAAATTTTAAACCTGAGTTTCCAGCGACCCTTTGTGTGAGCCTTAACACCACTTGTCAAGTTGCTCTTCACATCCCCGTGCCTTAAATTGATGTAGCGGTAAGCAACACCGCTCGCATCATTGACAGCACAGGGAGAGGGAATCTCGCATCGCATCATCTTACGACCAGATCCTGCATCTACAAGAGCCGGAAGCAGCCCTCCCCCGGTGTTATATACGTCGGGATAGTACCGAAAAAGATCCCTATGAAACGCAACTTCACCTCGAAGGGGTGCTGACATTATCTGTCCTCCGGCTCTACATAGACCTCACCAAGGTCGCTGTAGATATCTTCTTCAGCAACAACAGGACTTACGCCATCATCGAGTCCATGCATATCAAGCGAAACAAACCCTTGAGCAATAGCCTCTTCCTGAAGACGAAGAATCTCTGCTGGTGATCCCGTGTAGAACCATACAAAAGAGTCATATTCTCCACTATTAGCACAGTAAACGACAAAGGGAGCTTCTGCATCAGCAGTAGCAACTTCGCCTCTAATGATCCAATCATGGTCATCATCTGTGTCAACAATAGAACTGACATTGTACTCAGTACCCTCAAGATCAGACAAGACGCCACTTAAGGTGCGAGATTCTACAACAACCGAGATTTCCACCACGTTGACTAACTCTCGACGAATTCCACCTACAGCCTCTGACTCATATGTGCCAGAGGATTGCAAGATAACAGCCAACGCGTTACCTATAGCAGTTAGGTGGTCAAGGCGTCCCAAGATGTACAACCCTCCTGCCACGAACAATCCTTGAGATTAGTTCGGGAGCCAAGGACTCAGTAATTTCCGAAACCCTAAGACGTGTATTTCTTTCGTGAACCTCCCCGGCGTCTTCGCAACTCTCGAGCAACCCTTTAGCGGCCTTTCTAGGGTCGCCATACTTTTTCCAAGCATCACACTCTTGTAAACACTCAATTAACCACTCGCCCGGCGGGTACTTGAGTACAAATTGATGCGTGAGAAAATCGCCACTTGGAGTTACGCCATATGACTTAACCCGATAGGCATGAACTCTATGGTCCCCGAGATGATGTAACTCAAAACAGGAATCCATAGAGTTCAGCCTATGGGCAAGATTCTTACTAATGGAAGCCCTGCCTGAAAAAGCAATACCTCCATGGGGCATTTGCCCCCGATGAATACGTGTCGAAGCTCTGATTACAGGGGACATCAGGTTACCTCAATTCGTATCCTTGGGGTTGTTCTCAACCAACTCGTATTCCAGATAAATATCAACTTCACCGTCCGCACCTGACTGAGCAGGTTTGCGGCAAGCAAAAGAAGCATTTGCCGGAATCTGAGAGAAGTCAACATCTGCAAGGGTTTGACGCAACACAGTTTCTGCAGCTGTGGTGGTACCCCCTGTAATGCTTGAAAACGTTTTGAGTGCCGTGAAAGAGCCCCCAATGACTTTGTAACCAAACTCAACACCAATCGCGGCCACAAGGGTTTCTGTGACAGCAACAATGAGTGCCGTGGGATTCACCTGAGAGTGATCAAAAGTTACGTTTTGCTGAAGTCCCGGAAAAATCTCCGTGTCGTTGATGGGAGTTGCACTACCATCATAGCTGATCTTATCAACCCAAACACGTCGTTTAACTCCGGGAGTGCAATGTCCTGATTTGACAGACATGGTTACTCCTTAGATGACGGTGTCAACGTTGGCGATCTTTACATGATCCTTGGCGTCATTGATAGCGAGTTCACAGTACTTAAACAGGGTTGCCTCGTAAGCATCCTTACCCTGAACACGACTAAGCACCGAGCCATCTTTGTCCATCCAGTCCCAATCGGCCATGTGGAGGAACTTAATGCGATCCTCAGCAAGACCCCAGATGGTGTTGAACTGGCAATCTCGATCCTTGACAACAGGAACTTCATCGTACTCAAGAGCACGGAAGCCGCCATCAAGCTTGTTGAATCGTGAACCTTCAGTGGGGTACCGACGATCAGACAGAAGACTGTTGCCGTAGGTGTTGAAGGTTCGGTGATCTGTGATAAAGATGGAGAGATCCCCATCACCTTCGACCTCAGACAAATCAATCGCATCTTGGAAAAGGGTGTCCGAGAATGCAGCGTTGCCTTGGTCGATGATGTTCGACTGCCAGAACTCAAAACCAGCCGACCCTCGATCGAGGTTGCCTACGTAACGGCGTTCGGAAGCTGCCCCTGAAAGGATGTTCTGGGGGTTTCCATCGCTGATAATGTCCACAAGACCAAAGATCTCGTTACCGTAGCTCTTTTCGCGTGTAGCGAGGTCGGCTGCAGCAACGGCGGTGGACGCGTTGAGGGCACCATCAAAGGTGACACGGGCGTAGTTGGGTCGACTCGAGAGACGGGTTACCGATGAAACCGTGCGGATGGTACCACCGTTTTTGATGGCCCCTGAGGTGCCGGGAGAGTAGAAGGCAATCCTCATGTTCTTACGGATGAACTGTCGGGTGGAAAGCACAACCTGTGAAGTGCTGAGAGTGACACCATCCTCGTCGGTACCCCCCGGTCCAGTAATGACCAAGCCAAGCTCGCCACTCTTTGGACCAAAGAGCTGTCGGTTGATGTCCCTACTAGCATCCCTAACAAGGCCGTCAATCTCAGACTCCACAAGGCGAGCAAAGGCACCCTCGTTGTTTCGGGCAGCAGCAACAGCCGGCCCTGAGAACTGAATAGCCCCGTACAGATGAGTCATCTTGTAAGTTGCATCTTCGTACTCTTGCTTACCAGCCTGAGGCAGGTCTGATGCAGTTGTGTTATCTGCTTCAGGACGAGCACCCAGACCTTCGTTGCGTCCCGTGTGAAGGGGAAACAGTGCTCGACGACCTTCAGTGAACTCAGCCGTGGCTTCAATGCGGTGAAGGAGAAGCGTTTTGCTGTTAAGCATCTCCACAATAGGGCCTCGATAGTCATCCTTGAGGATGCTATTGATGGTCGAAATATCTTGTCCAGTAAACGAAGACATTTTTTCTCCTTAAGCGAAACTTGTTCCGGGTTCGCTTTTGTTTTTCTTGAGTCTCTCGATCAGGTTCTTACGAATGGTGCCGTTCTTGAAATCTTTTGCGGTGTACTGCTTGTCTTCTCCTTCGATAGGGGCCCCCTCGCCAGAGCCTTTCACACCACGAGTGGCCTCGCGGTCTTGCTTTTTGCTTTTAGCGTACTCAGTTTGAGCACTCGATCGACCACCAGACAAGAGCTTCATAACCCCTTCAACATGCTTTTTAAGGGGTACTGAGGGTTTTTCGGCTACCTCGCGAAGAACGCTCTTTAAGGCGAAATCGTACAACTCCTGATTGTCCGCGAGCAATTCTTGGGCACCCAACAAACCCCCGATTTGCTCAGAGATCTGAACCTTTCGGGCTTCAAGTTGACGCCTCTGCTCTTTGTTTGCCTCCCTTTTCTCAAACTCGTCAAAACGCTTCATCACATCAGCGGCTGTCACCTCCTTGACATCACCTTCTGTGGTGGGGGCCGTCTCAGTTTTCTTATCCTGAGGCTCTGCCATGTCTTGATACATCTTGGCAAGACCTGTACCAGCCAACTGAGCAAACTCATCATCAGAGAAGACAAACATCTTGCCGTCAGGTCCAACAAGACGATGGGTTCGTTCAGGCTCTTCAGGGGACTCCTCTTTAGGAGCCTTCCCCTCTGGAGGATCTACAACAGCAGACCCACCTTCATTGGAGGGATCTCCCTCTTCAGGCTGGTTGAATCGAGCATCCATGGGAAGACCAGCCAAGCGACGAAAACGTGCAGGGGACATTCTCATCGCTTAGCCCTTCTTCTTTCCAGCAAAGGTTTTCTTGCCTTCACTCATACCCTTGAGGGTGCCCTTGTTACCTCCGATGGTGTCACCCTGCGTCTTCACGGAAGCTGCAGAGTGCTGGGGGGTTGTTCCTGAAAGATGTCGACCAAAACCGTCTTTGCCCTTAGCCATTTATTGGCCCTCCTTGTGGTTGTGGTGTGGGGACTTGTGCCCCGCTCACCGGTTGAATTTGTTTTGTTTTTGCTGCGGGTGGGGAGCCTCCCCCGGGACCTGCAAGCATGTTAGATGCCTCACCTTGGGCTGCAGATGCTGCCTGACCCATACCCTCGTTCACCATAGCAGCCATTGTGGCCTTTCTCACCAAGATTTGAGGCTTAACAGCAGCGTAGGCAATCCACTCTTCATGTTGCTTGGCATGAAGCTGCAGAGCTTGCTTAGCTTGAGGGGGTAGAATGTCGTAGCGGGCAGAGTTTCTGAAGTCATTGAGTACCTCTAAGTGAACTGCATGATCATGCCACTCTTCAGCCCGAACACCTTCCCCTTGAAGAATTCTTTCAATCTCTTGTAATTGTCGACTGCGATGTACTCGTGCTTGATCAAGATGGTCAATAGTTTGACCAATAGAAAGAAGTTTGAACAAGAGTCTTTGGTGTGACGGATTTTGACTTGGGTTGAGAGCACCCAATTCAACCAATTGACCCAACATCTCAGTGGCAGCAGCCCTCGAATGGGGCATGCCAGCTACAGTCTTCACCCTTACATCAAAATAGTTGACACCGGGTAGTGATGAATTGGGGCCTACTAGGTTATTACCGTCGTATGTGAGAAGCAAGAGTTCATCATTCTCGCCGACAATTCGAGACATACGAGTCTCAGTTACATATTGAGCTGATACTGAGAGATTTTGTCTCCCAATCCTCTCAATAGCTTTCTCAAACATGCGAACAACAGTGTTCAATCTACTCTCATCTTGTTCGACAAGAGCAAGCACACCTCGACCAGATCGAATCTGTCCCGGTGCCTCAGCCCTCGAAACCTCATGTACGCCGGAAATATCTTCCATATCCTGCTTATCATGCACGAGCATGTTCTGTACATATGGAGGAATGTTCGGCGGTTCCACGGGTTCAGGCCTGAGCCCCGGGTTGTGATGTACAATCTCACCGGGTTGACTAGTGAGAGATGTTCCTGTGATACCCGACCCACGAGGATTAAACCACTTGGGGCGACTCATCAGGTTTCTATTCTCAATCAGCTGGCTTTTTGTACGATTGTAGTTAGCTTGAAGGGGCATAAGTTGCTCAAGGGTACTGGTACCCCAGAGTCTACCCGGAATTGGAATCTCAACAAAGTGAGCAAACGGAAGTTCACCATGAATGTAAGGAAAATCTTGACCTTTAGCACCATTGAGGATGGTACCACCGGCCATAACAATAAATTTCCCCCTCTTGAGTCCAGATTTGGACCTTCTCCTTGGGGGAATCCAAAGCTCATGGACTACCGTTGTATTTCGATCGTCCCGTAAAGTAGAACTCGCGAATCTATCACGAGTTCCACGCCCCGTTAGGCCCTTTAAATGGTCCTGAAACGAGAGAAAGTGTCCCGAAGAACTGGTTTTTTCAAGAGGAATCTTCTCCGCACGGGGAAAATCCTCTCTAAGTTCATCAATGTTTGTGATTCTTGACCTGAGAGCCCATGTAGCATCACGCACCTTCACGGCTCGAGGATCAAACATCATCTCAAAGGGTGGCACCACTTCACATGCTGTTTCTCCTACATGGAGGTCATCGAATTCTAACTCAACACCCTCGTCACCCGGCAGAATAATCTCACTGCCAGCGTCTGGGTCCCATGTGTGTTGAGCAAAACCGTTGCCTGTGACAAGCATCCAGAGCAAAATCTCCATGGATTTCTCATCCATGAGCATTTTGTACCAATTAGACTGCAAAACTTGGTTTGAGATCTGCGACGTTTGAAGATCGACTGCATCTGTAGTTGCAGGCAATACATCCCACTCAGGAGCAGATTTATAAATCTTAGCCCCAACAGTTCTCACCATGCTTTGCAGGTGGTTGACTACGAGGCGAACACGCCACGACGGAGAGTCAGGTTCTTTCAGTTTATTGGCAGATTGGTACCATACGAGGTTTTGGAGCCCCATGTACCATGCAATGTTCTGATACCACTGACGCTCGAGAGAGTACTTAGTTGCAGACCGATTTGTCCAAAGGTTCTCAACAAGAGATCCGATAGCCTCGGAATCGGTGAAATCTGTACTAAGAACAGACTCGTCGTGACGTTTCTGCCTCATTGCTGCTCCACCCTGGCTAAGAATTGCATCCGATCCTCAGGGCTCATTCTCTCGAGAAGTTGATCCATTGTTGCTCCATCTTCAATGAGAGCTTCAATTTCGTCGTTTCTCAAACCCATCGTATCAGGTACTCTCGATGCGTGTGCTGTTACTGGTGTGTCCTGCTTAACAAGGAGTTGGGTGCGGAGATGGTTGTTCAACTCACCCAAATTGTTAAGCATTGTCTTTGTACTTACATTATAGAGTCGCCATGAGAGGTAGCCAAGTACGGCCCCGAGCAACAAGCCTAAAACGAAAGCGGTTACAATTGCTACGGGTATGACCAAGCTAACAGGGGGTGCACTCTCCACGATTTAGACTCCCGGAGCGGTTACAAAGACTCGCAAAGCACCAACCATAGTCAGTGCAATTGTGCGTAGAGTTCGCTGGGCATCCTGACTGAGCGAGAGCCCTAGCTGCGAAGCATCGTTGAGACTCTGGGCTGCAAAATGCTTGGACAACTCAAAGAAGTTGGGGCTGCCTGCATGTTCAGCGAGAAACTGTTCAGCCCGCTCAAGCTGCTTTTCGGCAAGTGCCTTAGCACGGTCACCAGAAATCTGAACAGTGTCCTCAATGGTACGCTTGAGGGACTCCAAAACGGCATTCACTTCCGTCGACGTCGCCGACGCAACCGCAGCTTCCGGAGACGTTTTTGACGAAGTCTTAATTTCAGCCGGTGCTTCCGGGTTTGCTTGAGGTGGCGTGTTGCTCGGACCATTTGTTACTCCAAACTGAGACATTAGTTGCTCCCGTAAGTGCTGAGATCAATCGCGGTTTCGCGAGTCTCGGTGAAAGTGTGCCGCATGAGATTTGCTTCAGCTTCTGTAATACTGCTCACACCGCGTACAGAAAGAGCCTCTCCCACTGTAATATTAGGGTCAGCACTGCGAACACGGAGGGCGAACTCATAATTCTCCTCCATGGTATCAAGACCCTGCACAATTGCCGCACCAGCAGCTTGAACAGCGGGATCTCCCTGACATCCAACAAGGGCGATACCCGTGACGAATGCGAGACTGGCGGCGAGAAGTGAGCGACGAATAGTTTCAGGCTTCATGGAGTTTTCCTTCCAAACGTTCGAGGGCGGAAGCAACACCCCCGAGGATCACAGTTTCAGCGGCAGCTGCTTCTACTGCCTTTTCGAGAATCTCTGTGTTCTTACGAACAACAGTTGTCATTTCATTTTGCAGACGAGTTTGCTGGCTGTGACACTCAACCCCAATAGACCTCAAGACGGCATCCCGACGATCTTCCATCATATTCATATAATCGAAGAACTGTTTGTCTCGAGACGCGTCATGATTTGCCCGCTTATAAGCATCGTCTGAGCGACGCTTACCATCCTGATAGAGATACCAGACAAGGATGCCTAAGAAGGGAGCTTGAGCCAACACTTGCTCAAGAGGTACCTGACTCGCAGCTTGTGCTAGAAAAGACACAGTAGTCAAAGCCAAAGTCAGTTTAACCTCTAGCATGTAACAACCCTCACGGCACCCTTAGCCTCTCCCCCAACAACCTCTTCAAAGAGGGGTTCATTGGGGACTACAAGAAACTTGTAACGCGAGGACCAAGCTTGAAGCATGTATCTGAGAGTGTGTTCAGTGGGCTCAACATCGAAAATGTCAAGATGAAGAAGGTCCACATGCCTCTCAGGGTATGCACGGGCAGGAAAATCTCCCGGTGCTTTGAGAAGGTGCACGTTGGTGTTCCTGAGGTTGGCCTGACACTCCTCCAACTGATCCACGGGTGAATCACGTTGGAATAGGTCCACACCCAAATACGAGGCATGGCGGAAGCTTGAGGCGGCCTTGAGAACATGCCCCACACCCACACCAACTTCAACAACTACCTCGGGCTTAATACACCCCAAGACTCCAAGAAAGTCGTTGACATAAATGTCAACTCGGTTACCATTCCGATCCAAGTGGGGAGGAGCTTGCAACTGCACGGTTGTCCCTTTCTCGAAGGAATTCTGCATGTTCGACTAGACGATCAGCCATCTTAAGAGCAGCGGGTACTTGAATGGCATGGTTTCTGTTTCTACGAATGTGTTCATGAACCTCACCGCCCAAGATGTGGCTCACATAGGTACAGGTGTACCGAAAACAATCCATAAGGTGATTATCCTTACGGAGAGGCTCAGCTCTAGTGGAGTGGGCATTTCTACCCGAGGTATCACCTCTGAGGCGATACTTGCGTCGTTCATTGAAGAAGTTACGGAGTGATCCCTCAAACATAGCATGGGGCTTGTTTGTTAGAGGGTTAATTGATAGCAGCTTTCGGGCCGCCTCAATACCTGAATGAAGATCGTTGTTCGCTGGTGCTACTGGAGTGTCAAAGTAAGCAGCCATCTGCATAGCAATGGAGAGGCTACCATCTTCCAATTTACGAAGTCCTGCAGGGTCAACCAAGCGAATCATAGGCGTCTCAGGTTTGTCTACAATAGGACGCCTCACATATATAATGGAGTGGGGGTTATCATCCAAGGGTACAAGCTCATAACCCTCGGCATTTGCCATACTCTTGCAAACTTCTTCAAGAGTGGCCTCTTTCTGATAGAGTTCCCTAAAGAAGTACAGTGTACTTTGAGTCACATCAATAGCACACCAAAGAGCGGCATGTACCCTAAAACCGGGATCTGAGGCAACGATGATAGGCCAATCTTCTGGGATGCCATTAGGAAACTTTGAGTCCATTTTAAAAACATGGTCTTGATCAAAATTACCATACACGAGACCAAACTGCCTACGAGATTTACCCTTAACTCGAACCGCGTATTCTTCTTCTGTAAGTTGAGATAGAATATCCTTCTTAGCAGAGGCACTGATATGCGTAGATGACTCGGTGTCCAAGCGTACAAGGGACACGGCCTGATCACCCTCTTCAGCCCGATCTTCAAGATTCATCAACCACTCTTCGGAGCGGACTAGGGTGGCCGAGATACACATACGACCATCTGAGTCAAGAATACGCATCTGCAATTCTTCAAAGATGACTTGCTCGATCTCTTCGTCAATCACGACGAGGTCAACCATAGCACCCTGCATCTTACGGCGAGCTTGCTCACCGCCGTCGCCTGAAATGAAGGAGATTGAAGAGTATGGTCTTTCTTCAGCCGGTGTTCGAGGATCTACGGGTGTGCCATCCGCATGGTGAGCAGTGTATACCTGCATCCACCCCGGAATTGGTACCATAGCTCCCGGCACCTTAGCAGCCTTAGCTTTGATCCATGCTCGGTCAATGAACTTCATTGCCTTACCCGCACCCTCAGGGCTTAGGTGGTTGTAGATGCCCTCATATAGCGTACGGTATTCAGAGGAAACTACATATATTTTCTTGGGACCCGGAGGAACACTTTGGAACCGGTGTATACCCCTTGCCCAAGCAGCAACTTCATAACTGGTTACAACAGACTTACCCGCTCTATTACCGCCGAATGCGAGTCGGTATCGAGCATCTGATTCATGGAATGAGAGCTGGTTACGTTGAGGTGTTGAGTCAGGTGTGTAGGTGTTGATAGGGAGTTCCCGCCGACGAGCGAGTTCTCTCATAAGCTTGAGTTTTTGCTCAAGGAAGTTCATGCTGACTCTCTGGCTCCCATTCTTTCTCTATGCTCGTATTGGGCGATGGTACCTTTACCAGTACCCATGTACTTGTCAATGACGCTCACAGCTGGGTGAGGAACACAATCCGTCATAGGAGGAACGATCTCCAGCAGAATACTATCCGGAGGGTTTAACAGCGTCTTCATCACGTCGTGGAACAGCTGATCTTGCTCAAGCTTTTCAATCTGCAGTCTGAGTTCTTCATCGGACATTGTACCTACATCAATGTCCATTGTCGGCGTGTAGAACTCTTCGTGCTTGAGGTTCAGTCGGTCAATACGCTCGGCGAGAGCACCAGCAGCCAGTCGATGCTTAATGTCGATTTTTTGATCGGCGAGCGTGGTTTTAATGAGGTTTCCCACCTCACGTTTTACGTTGTCGTCGATGCAACCCCAACGAGACAAGGAGCGTCCTACAAGAGGAATGTCCCTCACAGTAAATCTGTTTACCGTTGTTCCTTGAATTGGTTTCTCATCCATCTGGTGTAACCTCGGCGAGTGGCTTTACGTAGGTATCTCTGCCCACAACGACGCTTGGAGTCCCGAGACCCCCATACGGGGGTGGGGTGTACCCCGTCTCGTTTACTGCGAGACAGTACATTTTCCCATGAGCGGCGAACGCGGCTCGTCGAGACATCATAAGTGATTATATACCAAATGGTTAGAGTAGTCAAGCCCAAACGTACGCTCGGGGACACGTCCAACATTCGTGTAGACAAGCATTTACATCAATCCACACGAAAATGCACGTTCATGCTGTCAAAGCGGTTGCTTTCGAGCCGATGTCGCCTATACTGAAAACGACCGTTCATTGACAACCGAAGACCCTTCACAGATCCGCCCGCGAGGACGTTCTTCGCGGGCGATCATAACCCACTAGGAGACTACCATGTTTGGTACAACCAGCATCACGAAAGCTCGATCGACCGGCGGACGCACCAAAGCGAACAGTAAGCAAGCAGCTTATTGGACTGCCCGAGCGATCGACGAGTGCCTCGGTGGATTCTTGCATAGCAACGCCGGTCCCGCCATGAACGGCGGAACGGTTAGCTTGCTTTACAATGTTGCCGTCGAAGCGTTTTGGCGTTCCAACGGGTACACCGAGTCACAGGGACGAAACGGAGCGTTTCAGTTTAGCGTTCGCGAGCTGTCCCGGTCCATTGGTGGCGAGGAATTGAAGTCACGCCGCGGGCAAGACCCGAGCGTAACTTCGGGTCCGCCCACCAATTTCGCTGCAATGGTTGAACAGGAACACGAACGGCTCACTGCAATGGTGGACAGCGGCAACGTGCCGCCTCACTGGTTCTACCGCGTTCGGTTCTGGAACGAAAAGATCGGGATGCAACACGCCCCCGATGTTCCCAACATCGAGCGAGCCGTTGACATCGGCGAACCCGCCGAGGAAATTCTCAAGCGACGGGGCGACACCGCCGCCGTCGTGGAGTACACCGAAGCGACGGACGGGCAGCGAGACGCCATTCTTGAGGTGATTCGGGCGAACCTCGTCGCCCTTCCGGGATGGAGTTACCGAGTCCCGATCAACCTCACGAGCAACGTCTACGCCGACGAAAGCTGAGTAAGCGGGCGGCCCGAAAGGGTCGCCCGTTCTTTTTTCCCTCAAGTGAAACTTCTGAGTTTCAGAGTGGTGTAACCACGAGCACCATATTAATATTAAAGAACCTTGTACCGATGACCGATATAAGGTATACTACACGATAGCCAAGGCTCGAGCCTTGAGAAAAGGAGCATTTCATGCCCACACACGAGAACAAGGTTCACACGATCATACTCAAGCTTGACGATGAATCACTCGACGTTGTACAGACTGCAATTGCACAGTACATTATCTCATGTAAGCGTATACGTTTGCAAGATCCTTTGAGTGCTGCTGAGTGGCATCGTAAGGGATCTATTGCAAATGGACTCTACAACGCTACGATGGTCAACGTGGAGAGTGACAATGCCTGAGCGTAAATGGGACAACCACGATGAACGAGCCAAGGCTGAGGCTGACGCTATGCGTTTGTTGCCGCGAGCGAAGACCAAGCCACCTCGCCATGCGACAAAGGGTAAACGTCCATTCGTTGTAACCTCAACCAATAGGATGGTCTTCTATGACTACTCATATTTGCCACAGGTGCGAGGAATCTTTGGAGCTATTGAGTATGCTGAGGATTCATGAGTCTACCGGGATTCTACTAACCACCAACGGTAGACCTAAAAACATCTACTCTATTATTATTATTCTCAACAATGTCTTTTTTGCTAGTCCTGTAGATGCACCTACCCTAAAGTCTACATACTCATGAACACTCTGCACACTCAATGCTCAAACTCAGCAGTTTCAAAGGATCCCAGGTGTATCCTCTGCACACTCAGCGTGTACTCTTGTACTCAGTGTATACTCAGTAAACACTCGGTGCATACTCGCATTACTGACGTGTTTGAGATGCGAGCAACAAATAAATCTGTTATGAGAACAATTTTATACAACATGAGAGCATTTGACTTGCTATACTGTACCTACATGACAGTACGGAGATTGAGTCAGTGAGTACAGAGAACAACGAACAACGAACATTGCTCGCAGACCGCCCTGAGTGGTCTGGTTTGTACATTGCATGGCGTGCTCGATACCAGCAATCGAGGAACATCGTTGAGAAAGCGATGAAGACACTCCAGTCACTCGATGTCTCGTATCCGGCCCTGTTTGACGAAACTACCGAAGACGGTCAGAAACGACTCAAGCAGATCCTCGTCTGGGTTGACGACGGTGATTACGGTCAACTCAAGGCATTCATCGACCATTGGAAACCCATCCTTCTCGAGGCAGCTCGAGACAAATTGAGAGAAGCTAAACGAAAGGAAATCCATGCTCTGTGACACAGTTTTGAGTGCAGACATGGAGCGTGCTTTCGTAGACTCAACGGTCTACGATTTTACGCTCATCACCACGCTCGCACGAATCATTGAGATTCCGTTCAACCCTGAACAGCGAACAGACCTCAACATCGACACCTCACACGAGAACCTACCGCCCCGTCAGTTTCTCCTTCTTGAGCGACAGACGGGGCAGGTTATCTCTCCGTTCATCCTACACGTTCCCCAGGGAGTTGACTGGCCCTCGGGAGTTCACTACGGCATCGACTTTGGATGCACAGTCTCAGAAACCGTCTTGGCGGGAACGATTGCTCACCTTGAAGAAGGGTGTGGCTTTAATCTCGGACAGGACGCCGAACGCAACCTTAACGTGCTTGAGTACCTCGAAGCCCAGCGTAGGGCTGAGACTGCTCGGCTTAAGATCTCGGAGTAATTCATGAATACTCAGTTTGATCCCTCCACCGCTCTCGCTAACGGCGACCTTCGTAAGGTTCCCATCACCGAGATCACCCCTGACGCCGCGGGTCTCCGCAAGAACGTCAACAAGAAGGATGAGAAATGGGCGGGGCTCGTTGCCTCCGTCCGTCGAGATGGCATTATGCAAGCCATCACGGTACGACGCAATACGCTCCCCAACGCTGAGCATCCCTTTATCGTCGTTGACGGTCTCCACCGTTGGTCGGCTGCTATGGAGATTTGGGAAGAACTCAACGCCGAACGTCTTTCAGCGGGCGAGGAACCGCTTGATCCGAGCGAATACCTCGTGCCCGTCAACCTCATCGAGGTGACTTGCGAAACGGATGTTTACCGCCTCCAGCTTACGGCGAACCTCCAGACGATCGACACTCGACCCGTCCAGATTCGCGAGCATCTTCTCGCTATCATCGCCGCAGCCAAGGCTGACGATATCGAGCTGACGCAGGCCGACCTTGCCAACGAGATCAACAAGTCTCAGACTTACGTCTCCAACATCCTCAAGCTCACAAACCTTACCGGCGAGTCGTCCACGTTCGTCGATGAGAACCGTGTGTCTGCCTCCAACGCGTTCAATCTCGCCAAGCTTCCTGCTGAAGAGCAGGTGCATTGGCACGATCGAGCTAAGACCCTCGACTCCGAAGAGTTCGCTCTTCAGATCGGGCAGGAGATCAAGAAGATCAAGGATGCCGAGTCTTCGGAACGTCGCAGTCGTGGGGATGAGTTCCCCGGCGTCGTTCCCAAGCTGGTGAGCAAGGCCGAGGCCTTGTCTATGATGGATGGTTGGATCAAGGAGCACTTTGAGGATCACGGTGGCGACGTGTTCATTAACAAGGTGCTCGAAGAGGTGAACACTGAGGGTAATGAAGCTTCCCTCAATGCGTTCCTTGTTGGTACCTACTATGGCTTCCAGCGTTTCCTCCAGATCGACAGCGAGACTGTTGAGCGGAAGAAGGCTGAGCACACGGCGAAGGTTGCGGAGAAGAACCGTAAGAAGGCCCTCGCTGACTCCCAGAAGGAGCAGGAAGACGCGGCTCAGCGAGGCGTGAACATCCTTATGCCTGCGGGCAAGAGCAAGCCCACCGGGTTTGGTGGGATTGAGGTCGGTGTGGATACGCCCGATCAGGTTGAGGAAGAAGCGTCCGCCTAACTCTGCGGGTAGGGTGGGCTCAACGGCTCACCCTACTTTTTTCAACAAGCGAGTATACTCGCAGAAAGGTGCCATCCATGATCGAGGAAAACCTGCAAGCTGAAACTCCTGAGAACAACCGTAAAGGTGTGGTCGGTCAACTCTTTAAAGAGTTGCATATTTGTTCGAGTTTTATAGCTTACACTATGTACTCAAAAAGACATGAGCCCGACCTCAACATGATGTTTGATGAGTGTAAGCGGCAAGTGAAATTTTACGAGGACGTGCGAGATGCAATTGCACCAATCATAGCAGACTATCTTGCCGAACTTGGAGTCTCCGCACCTACCCCAGGTGATGAGATCAGCCCCACCATTTGCTGCGGACCCGGTGACGATGAGATTACTTGCTCCTCCGACTTGGATAAGTACTCCCTAGAGGAACTCCTTGCGTGGGGTAAAGAACTCAGCAAAAAAGCAACCTCAATTTCTTCACTCTTGAGGGGTCTTGGGTGAAAACAACAGCGTTCATCTCACGGTTGATGGTGGCTGGTGTTGCTACAAGCCAGCTCGTTGGGGGACTTGCTCGTCCAGAGGACATGGAGCAAGGTTATCTTGCTGCACCTGTTGAGCAACCCATTCCCGTGGGCTATTACTCATCTACGGCTCCGCCAGCCCCCGCATGGCTCACAGACCTGCGTGAGTTACAGGGGACAATTTCAATCCACAACGGTGTAGACCTCAACGGACTCCCTAGCTATACTACCTACGGCCTACACCCGGCCGTAATACGAGAAGCGAGAATTGAGGGTATTTCTACACCCGAGGGTCAGAAATGGCGACTTGTTTTCTCAGCAGACTCAGATCACTTCCATCGAGGTTTGGATATCATCGAGCAAGGTGATGCAAACTTTGATCGAGAGATCAACAATGATGACTTAACTAGCGTCCTAGAGAAACTACCCACCGTGGGTAGTTCCGAGCTAGGACTTTTACTTTCACTGTGGAGACCTAACGATGAACGACGAACAGAGTAGTGCCCTGAGTGTGCCCGGCAATGAGGGCGTTCTTGCCAACACCTCGGATGAGGTGTTTGATGCACTTACCACGCCTCAGGCGATGCGTAACTTCATCAACCTTGGACAGGGGCAAACCCGTGAGTGTCAGGAGACCGGCATCAAGCCGGGCCGATTCTTCCTCTCGGACAAGGACAAAACTCGTTCCATTCCTCTGGGACAGTTTCAGAGGTATGGGTCCAAGCTCCAGTGCTCACTTGATCTTGTCTATCTGGCATGGCGACCTAAGGCTGTACTCATGGTGGACAGCAAGCCGCTACTCGAATCCTACAACCCCAACCACCCCAACTTTGCCAAAATCCTCAACACTCAGGAGGTGAAGCAGGGGCAGGGGCCTAAGCCTGTCGCTGTCAACACCGGGATCGAGTGTCTCTTCTTCATCCCTGAGCATATGTGCATGGTCGATGAGATGGTCGACGATTCTACTCGTGGACTCGATGAAGGGGCTATTGCTCAGGTTCGTGCTCGTATTGCCGGCGGGTTTATCGGGCAGTACTTTTATGCCCGACGTAACTCTAGCAACACCGTCGGTGGCCCCGAGTCCCGAGGTGGAGCTAAGCCCGGCACGGCGTTCAATATTCGCTCGGACATGCAAGAGGGCAAGAGCTTCACTTGGTGGGAAGTCCCTGTCCGCCAAATGCACGAGAATCAGGAGGAGGGCTGGATGGTTGATGGTCGAGCGGCTGCGACCCCCGCAATCATTCAGGACTTCCTCAACCCGCCGGAAGCCAGTGGCGAGAGTGTCGATGGTCAGCAGGATGGCACCACCGATGGAGTAGCCGAACCCATCGGTCGCTGACTCTCAGACTGCCACACGCGAGGTTGGGGGGCTTAACGGCTCCCTAGCCTTTTTACAAACGTGAGCTTGCTCACAGGAAGGTGCCATCATGTCCACAATCTCAGACACTATGTGGAAAAGACTTACATCTCAACCCACAGGACGCCCCGCGTCTAAGGCTCAGATAGACTTCATCAGTCAAATATCTGAGACTACGGGTATATCTCCACCCAAGACCAAAAGACTTACACTCACTGGTGCGTCTCGATGGATCAATCAACACATAGGCACATTTAGAGAGTTTATCCAAGACGAGGAAGATGAGCTTGGTGTATGGTGGCTCGATGATGATTGGGGAGACCGATGAAACAAGTACCTTGCCCATACTGTGGAGGTGATGGACTTCATCCTAACTCTAATGACGAGTGGGAGTCCTGTCCCGACTGTCTTGGTAACGGGTACGTTCTCGTGGAGGATAGTGATGAAGTTCAAAATCAACCTCACTAAAACTCATTGGTGGTATGTCACGTCGAGCTATAAAGTAGCTGTTGACACACCCACCGCCATCCGCCTACACAAAGCGGGTGAGAGAATCTCACCCAACCCTATGAGGAGAACAAAAAATGATTCAACATCAAGCAAATCCTAAGCTCAGCGTTGACTCAGTGATTGTAGTAGAGCAGCCAAAGGAATCTGAGTCCCCTGTAATTTTACAGATAAAATTGAGCTCAAAGGAGCCACAAACCTTTGTTAGTTCACTTTGGGGTAAACATCTACGAATATCCTCAGTGAGTCTTAATGAAGATGGTGCCACCCTCGATATTGTGGAGGTTGGTAATGCCGACAACTAAAGCGTACCACTGGCCTGAGAAAATGAAGTATCCTCTCTACTACGAAGATCGTGGAGATAGGATGCTCTTTAATTGGGGCGGGATGCCCCGAGCGGCGTGGCTTTACATTAAGGATGAGATCAATGGGCTTGAGGGAGCTAAGTGGCACCCCGACTCCAAGGCTTGGACAGCCACACACCCCAAGCACAGCCTCCGTAATCGAAACGCTCTCGGTTATCTCACTAACGGTGAGATGCCCGGCACCTCAAAAGACTGGCTCGACAGGTACACTGATCCTGTCTCAGAAGAGTACAAAGATCTCGTTGCTCAAATGCCCGTCGAATACTATGACTTTCAAAAAGAAGACTTGCCTTTAGTTTTACAACGTCGCAAGATTCTTCTCGGTTATGATATGGGCCTTGGTAAAACTCTCATGGGTTTGAGTGTGATGTACATGGCAAAGACGATGCTGCAACACACAGAGGGTTCGACGGTTAGCACCCAAGATGAGGATCTTTTCTGGGTTATTAGCCCGAAGAATCCTATGGATGCTTGGCGTACCGAGATCCCCAAGTGGCCCTTCGGCGTCAAACCACGACTCATTATGAACAGCCCCCAAGCTATTCGCAAAGCCATGTTGGAGGCTGACCACCCTCCCTTTGTTCTCTGCATCGACGAGTCCGCCAACTTCAAAAACCCCGCGGCACAACGCACTCAATTAGTTTATGAGCTATGTCGCCTCATGAACGATTTTTGGGCGGGTAATGAATTCGTTCTCCCTATGACTGGTACACCAGACCCTAAGGATCCTACGGACTGGTGGGCCCAAATTGAGATGCTTTGCCCCGGATTTATTCGAGAGAAAAATCCAGTTAATCTCCGCAAACGTCTCGCCAGTACAACTCAAGCTCAGGGCAATCACGGTACCTACATGAAAACCCTTGGTTGGATTCCTGACGAGGTGAAGGCCTTTGGCAAACGACTCGAGCCAATCAGAATCATTCGACTCAAAAAAGATGTCCAGCAGAATCTCCCGGACAAAATCTATATTGAGCGAGCAGCAAAACTTGACCCCACCTTACTCTCTGCTGCTCGTGTGTTGGCGGAGACCATGCCTGCGGCACAAGCCCTCAGTGCGGTTCGTCAGCTCTCTGATGGTTTCCAATATACACACGAGTTCGTGGAAGACTCTGAGGGTTTTGCCCGTAAGAAGCGGACAGGTTCAGATAAGATACAAACTCCAAAAGACGATATGCTTATCGGTGATCTTCAAGAACTCCGCGATAACGAGCGTAACCGAGTCATTATTTGGGGTGGCTTTCAAGGGACTATTGATAAAATTGTTGAGATCTGCTTGGCTAATGATTGGAATGTTCTTAAAGTTGATGGACGTTCTCGAAGTTTCTATCCTTTAACAGAGTCTTCTGGGAAGGGTGATACCTCGTACCATAAAGATGCTGTTAGGGGTCTCGAGGGGACTGTGGACAATGCTCAGCAATTGTTCCAAGATACAGAAAAGTACCCTCAACCTATTGCCTTTGTAGGCAACCCTGACGCCGCTGGTGAGGGTATCACACTCACTGCAGCAGACACCATGATTTTCTACTCGAACACTTTTAATGGGGGTAAGCGTCAACAGGCTGAGGAACGATTCCACCGTATTGGCATGGACGAGAATGCCTCACCTCGCGTGATTGATTACATTAACCTTCCGACAGACAGGTTGGTTCTCGCAAACCTTCGTAAGAAGAAGTCACTGAGCAAACTCGCAAAGAACGAAGTGCTTAATGCACTTGAACTCATGGAGACCATGACGCAATGATCCACCACTACTTTAACTGCAACCAGATTCGTAAGCAAAACCCCAAAGCAACTGAAAGAGAACTCCTTGAAGTTTTTGGCAGTCAGTTGCATGAGTACCAAAACAACATTGATCGTGTGACAATTGGACACCCTGCAGATTTGATCGCACCCACAAATTCTCATAGCCAATTTGATATCGTGGTTGAGAAAATGCCGGATATTCTTTTCATGTTGAGGGATCTACTTATTATGGAGTTTGGTGTAGAGGATATTTCTGTAAAAACCGAGGGTGGGAAGTATGTAAACTGGCACACTCGAACTGATGACGACATCATGAGAGCCCTCTATCCTTGGATAATTCTCTTTGGCCCCGATGTTTGGTTGATTCCTGATGGTGCTCCCGGGCTTGACAACTACAGCAAGCTACGTCAGGTTCTCAATCACGATCGAATTGCAACTGGTGTGTTGCCAGAGTTTATGGGCTACGATGAGGAACATCCTGCTCCTCGACAAACTTGTATCGCTCGTTGGCTCTGGAACCATCTCGCCCCCCAAGGTCAATCCTACACAGAGGGTTTTGCAAAACAGGTTGTGGGTCGAGGCAACGAGGCTGAACTGGTACTTCAAATCTCCGGCCATTTGAACCGGGATGAGGGTATCAACGAGACCCAATGGGCAATAGGTGTTGCTCCGAGACTAGGCATGACTCTCTCTGTGATGAATCCAGTGAGGGGTGAAAACACTATTGAGGAGGTTGCAAAGTATTATGGCCGCCACTAAACGCAAATGCGTAGTGTTCATACGCGGTGGTCAACCTGCTCAACGTATGCGTACATGCAGATCAAGAGAAGAAGCCGAGCGTGTATGTAAAGACCATGCTAAAGCAGGCTACACCTGCGATCTGTTCGAGATTTACACAACATGGACGCCCGACCGCTACAAGCGTATGGTTGAGGCACAGGAGATGTTAGACACATGAAACTCATCGTCATAAGAGGGTTGCCGGGTTCGGGTAAGTCTACCCTTGCAGAGAAGCTTGTTGCTGCTAACCAGCACACCGCCCACTATGACAACGACATGTTCTTTGGAGATCAGTACTACCGATGGACCAAGGCCCTTAATCAACAGGCAATCGTTTGGTGTCAAGGTCAGGTTGCAAGGGCTTTGTACAACGGCTACAATGCAATCGTAGCCAATACCTTTACGAGGATCAGATATATTGATCCGTACAAGGAGATGGCTCGTGTCTTTGGGGCCGAATTTGAGATCCTCGAGCCTGACACTCCTTGGGCTAAGGACCTGAGTCTTTGTCATGCAAAGACCATTCACGGTGTCCCGTTTGAGCATATGCGTAGTATGCTCGAAGCTTGGCAAGAACTCCCAGAAGGATACACAAAATGAGATACGCCGTCATTGATGTCGAGACCACAGGCCTCAACCCGCACAGTGCTATAGTTCTTGAGCTAGGCATTGTTATTGACGATGTAAAGTGGTGGGGTGAAGATGTCTCAGAACTCCCTACATTTCACACTTACATCAAACCCCCTGAAATTTTCCCTAGCCAACTCGAGGCAGCAGTTATTAACGCTGAGTTGTTTAAGAAAATTCAAGATGCCGGTGACTTGGCTCAACCTGAGCAAAACATCACTAATCTTGTGTGGCAGTTTCTTGACTCACAAGGTCTACGAGATGTTGGTCAAGGCGAGAAGATCACTTTCAATGTTGCAGGCAAAAATCCTCGGTTTGACATGTCGTTCCTTGAGTGTATGCCAAACTGGACTAGTAGGTTGAGGGCTCGCCATCGAGTTCTTGACCCGGGAATCTTGTTTGCCGAGGAAAATGACGAAAAGATCCCCAACCTCCAAGAGTGTTGGAACAGGGCCTTTCCTGAGCGACCTCTTACTGTCCCCCATACAGCGGTTGAGGATGCACAGATCACGGCTCGTGTGTTGCGGGTTGGTCTCATGCGTCAGTGGAACATGATCTAAAGGAGTTACCCATGTGTCTCATACACCCCGAAACTGATACGCAAAAAGAAAATCGTGAACGGAACTTCACTCATCACCCTCCTGTAGGGGATCAAGCTGAGCGATATATGAAAATCAGGGAACAAGCTAACAATTTAGCACTGTTTCTCAACGAACATTGTCCCCCATCTCGTGAGTTAAGTTTGGCTATGACCAACCTTGAGCAATCGATGTTTTGGGCTAATGCGTCAATTGCTCGCAACGAGAAGAAAGACATCTGAATGAGGTGCCCGCGTAGCCCAATCGGCAGAGGCAATGGATTTAAAATCCGTCAAGTGTGGGTTCGAGTCCCATCGCGGGTATTAAGGAGACAGTCATGATCTATCTCGACTCTGAAACTGTAGGTTTCACAGGACCAATGGTGCTCTTGCAGTATGCAGAGGACGACGGTGAGATTATTCTCCATGAAATCTTCCACGAACCGATCGAAAAGACTATCGAGCTGATCGAGTATATCTGCACACAAGATGTGTGTGGATTTAACCTCGTGTTTGACTGGTTTCACCTCACAAAAATCTATAATATTTTAAAGGTTTTACATGCGGGTGGGTATCGAGGTTTACCCTCTGAGCAAGTGGTGGCTGACATCGAGGCAATGAACCCTAGCGAGTTTTGTTTGCGGCCCAAGTCGGCATTAGATCTCATGCTGGCCGCCCGTCGCGGTAAGTATCAGTATGTTATGAATCGCAAGTCTATCAGTATTCGACGCGTACCTGAGATCGCTGCAGAGAAATTAGCTGAGGTACTTAGACAAGAGATTAATCTGCCCGAAATTTGTTTCAGTAAATCTTCTGAGGGGTACCGTTGGAAAACTCGACCTTCAAAAGATTATGAGACTGAAAAAGAGTTGCCGGGGCTTAAGGATGTTTACTTAGATTTTAGTGGGAGTACAAGTCTTCGTGCTCTTGGCTCAGATATTTTGGGTGAGGATAAAGCCGATTGGCCCATTCCCAAATATATGAAACCAACTGAGCGAGCATGGTTGCCTTACGGTCAACATGGAGAAACTCCTTGGCGGTTTGTGATCTCAGATCATATCGGTCAATGGCACGCCAATGAGCAAGCTCGTTACTATGCGTGGAAAGATGTTGATCTCACCCGTAAACTCCATAAGGTAGGTTTTCCAGAGGAGAAAGGTGGCGACACAGATAGTGAGCTAGCCTGTGCTTTGGGTGCAACCCGATGGCGTGGGTTTGAGATCGACCATGATCGGGTTAGAGAGTTGTTACCTAAATACTTACAGATGGCTAAAGCTGCACCTAGAGCACCGGAGGCTGTGCAGCGGTGGCTTGAGCCTCATTTGAGTAAAGCTGAAAAGCTAGTCTTCAAGAACACAGAAAAAGTCACACTCGAGGCTTTAATTAAACACACACCTAACGAGGAACTTCGGCGTAGGTGTGAGTTAGTTCTTGAAGCTCGGAAGGGTAGGTATAGATTCACACTACTCAGTCGATTGCTCGAAGCTCCTCGTTTTCACCCCGAATTCAAAGTTATTGGTACAAAATCTAATCGACAGTCTGGAGGGGGTGAAGAAGATAGTGGTAAGTCAGGGTCAATCAACCCTCAAGGTATTCCCCGAGACAAAGAGATTCGATCATGTTTTGTGTTTGCTCGTGAATATGAGGAACTATGGGGTGGGGATGCTGATTCTTATGAGGTTAGTATCATGGCTGCAGTGTTTCCTGATGAGGCACTTAATGCAGACTTACTCACAGGCAAAAGCTTTCACGCTTTAATGGGAGAAATTTGGTACAATATTGACTATGAGGGGATGATGCTCGAGAAGAGCAAAAAAGATGATCCTGATAATAAATACAATAAGGTTAAAGGAGGCGACTTCGCTCTCCTGTTTGGTGCTGAAACTAAGAAGTTGGGTGATGTACTCGGTCTTGAAGAAGATGAGACCGCAGAAGCTCAACAACGTGGGTATGCTAAATACCCGGATCTGTTCCGTCAACGAGAAGAACTGGCCATGAGTTTCTGCTCTATGAGGCAGCCCGGTGGCTTAGGTACGGAGGTGCAGTGGCATGAACCAGCTGAGTATATCGAGTCTGTCCTCGGTTTCAGAAGGTACTTTAACCTTGAGAATGAAATTTGTAGGGTGTTGTTTAGGCTTGCCAACAACCCACCAGAAGAGATTCGAGCAGATACTAAAATCAAGAATGCAAGAGTTGTTAGACGAGTTGAGCGAGGAACTCAATCAGCCCTTGGGGCAATTCAGTCCGCCCTCTATGCAGCTGCTTTCGGACTCCAAGCCACAAACATGCGAGCTGCTTGCAACCATGTCATTCAATCCCCGGGAGGTGAAATCACAAAAGAGTTTCAACTAGCTCTCTGGAAAGAACAACCTGTTGGTGTGCATTCTTGGAGGGTTCGGGTGTATAACATGCATGATGAGCTTCTCACAGTGACTGATGGCACGGTGGATACTCGCAACATCAAGGAGCGTGTAGTGGAACGTTTCAAGAAAGTAATCCCCCTTCTCGTTTGGGAGTGGGACAAGATGAAGACGTGGGGTGACAAGTGAAGGTAACAATCGCAGTAGACTTCGATGGCACTATTGTAACTCATGCCTTTCCTGAGATTGGCGACGAAGTGCCAGATGCTTTACGATATCTCAAACAACTTCAAGCTGACGGACACACCATTATCCTCTATACAATGCGGGGCAATAAGTTGCAACGCAAATATCTTGATGAGGCTACAGCGTGGCTCAAGGAACGAGGATTTACTCCTGACTTTGTGAACGAAAATCCTTCACAGCATGAGTGGACCGACAGTCCTAAGGTTCATGCAGACTTTGTGATTGATGATCGCTCAATCGGTGTTCCTCTTATGTGGCACAAGGGTCATGCTGTTGTAAGGTGGACAGGAGTGATGTGCGATCTTCGCAATCGTCTTCATAGTATCAAGCCCATCACGGACACAGAACAATGATTATGTGGCCAAAAAGACGAAGAAAACCGTATACCCTCAGGGGTATCATTTCTCGCCCATGTGTAAGATGCGGTAAACCTGCAAGTCAACAGTGGCAAGTTTGCTCGGATGGAGGAAACTTCAGAGCTGTTTGCAAGGAGTGTGATATCCAACTCAATGAACTCGTGCTCAAGTTTATGCGACATCCAAGAGGGCGAAGCTTGATGAAAGCTTACCGAGAAAGGATGAGTCGGGAAGATGACTAACTACCCACGCAGAGAGGTGATGAAGTTTCCGTCAGGTAAAGCTGGCTCGCCCGGGCTGGAGACTCTTAACTACCCTCGTTTTGGGTCGTTTAAGATAGACGGCTCATACTGTTTCACATTCAACGGTGAACTCTATTCTCGTAATCTCATATTACACCCGAATAGATTTCTACGCAAGCGTCTAGCACCTCTTCTTGATCTCAAGGACATGGTGTTTATGGGAGAGCTGTTTGATCCCTCGGGAGAGTTTACTGACAGTCAATCAATCACTCGATCCCACGCAGCCGACATTGGTTGCATGACTATGTTTGTGTTTGATTGTCTACCTCTAAAAGTGTTTACAACAGGTGGCAACGGTTTGAGGTACTTCTACCGCTATAACACTTATAAGAGGATGATGGAATCCCTGTCCCATGAGTTCATTCAACCTGTCTATCAGGAGATGTTAGTAGATGTCGGACAAGCTCAAATCCTTTTCGACCGATCAATTTCTGCCGGACATGAGGGCATCGTCACTCGTGATCCAAATGCTTACTACAAGTATGGACGCCTCACTGCTAGGGAGAACGATTGTTTCCGGCATACAAGATTCGAGCGGTGTGATGCTATTCTCCTTGAAGTTGTTGAGGCGAAAAAACGAAGGGATGGTGTTGAGCCTCCAAAACTATTGGATGGCAGGGCCCACCGTTCCTTCAAGAAAGATGATTATTCTCTTGCTGGAACTGCTGGATCACTACGGGTTAGGGATGAACAGGGTAGAGAGTATGGAGTTGGTTTTGGGGTCGGATGGACGGATGCTCGTAAGAGGGAAGTGTGGGAACAGAGACATAAACTTCAAGGTTGTTGTGTGGAAGTAGAGTACAAACCCGATGGCATGAAAGATTTGCCTAGGCAACCCAAACTCGTCAGGTTTCGGGAGGACAAGGATGTCAAACCATGAAGTTGATTTTGAGGGATACTATCTCTGGTTTCTTGCTAACTCAACATCAGACCAAGCAAAGGCCTTCGCATTTGCACTCGGTAGGATTGCAAGAAAACATCCCTCAGCAAATCCTAGGGAGGCTATACTAGAGTTCTTCGCAGAGTCCATTTACGCTTACGAACAGCATATCAAGGAGCTAAAACGTGGCAAAGGTCAACAGCAGGAAAGCCTACGACGTATCGAGCGGGTTCTCACCGAACGGGCGGATCGGTTACGAGCAAGTAATTCCAAGGAAGAAGCAGGAGAGACTCCACAACAAGCCTCGAAAAGAAAAGCTAGTTATGGAGTTACATCAGAAAGTGACAGACGGATCAAGGTATCTAGTAAATTGTGGGATTGACCCAAAATATATTGAGTCTTGGCTTTTTGAGCCATGGTACCCCAAGTCGATCAAGGAGGCTCTTACTTGGTGGGATGAAGAGATGCTCCCCGTCATACGTCAGTTGATGATGATTCTCAATCAACGAACGGGAAAATCTTGGAAGGCTCTCCAAGCCACTTCACCATACCACTCTGATTTTAAAGTAATTAGAGTTCGTCAACGTGATGTTAGAGAGATGTGGTACAAGCGTCCAAGGTTTAAATCAGAACGCGGTCGTGTTATGGAAGAGGGTTACTGATGCATTTTAGGGAGCCCAGAGGTCGTTCAAAAAACCCTGAGACCGCTCTCTATGAGAAGATCAAGGAGCACCTTGAGTACAAAGGGTGGTTCGTTCAAAACATTCACGGCAACAAGTTTCAATCTGGGCTTCCTGACATGTTTATCTCCCGACTCTCACACCCCCAGAGATGGGTGGAGTTGAAGACACCTGCCCGTGCTAGAGAAAAGAATGGCGGACTCAGCCCCCGTCAAATGGAAAAGTTTATGAATATGGATAGAGCAGGCTGCTTGATCTACGTCTTAACGGCTGTAGATCAATTTACTCTCCTGTACGGAGCACCCAACTGGAAAGCTTATGCCACCGGTGGGAGTAAGATCATCAAACCGAAGGGATTCTGAGATGATTACATACCAAGGAAGCAAGCAGAGATATGCTGCTGACATTCAGAGAGCTCTTCAAAGCTTCGGCACAGATTATTGGAATCTACCTTTTGTGGAGGGTTGCTGCGGTTCTGCTGCAGTCTCTGCTTATATTGGTAAACCTGTAACTCTCATTGACATGGGACCTTGGGGTAGGTTCTGGGAAGCTGTTAAAGAGTTTTCATTGGACATTGCGGGGGGTCCAGTTAATCGACTCTTGGATTATGAGGGTTGGGTGAGGTATGCTGTTGAAGTTCCCGTGCCTGTTAGTCCAATTGAGTTTGCCTATACCTTCCTCGCCCTTCAACGAGAGGCGTTTAGAGGCAAGCCTGTTGGCATAATGGGAAATCAATGGGTGCATCCGGGGTTTAGAGATTCCTTCTCTGAAAAGAAGTGGCGTGCAGGTCTGCTTGAAACACGGAGAGTTAAAATTGTTGAGGCCTCAAGGGATAATCTTAACCATAAAACTCTTAACATATCTAATATTTATATTGATCCTGACTATGAAAATACAACAGGGTACAATGATCGGACACTCGACATCAAAAGTTTTGTGAGAAGACACACTCACTGTAACTTAATTGTCTCACACCACACAGAAATACCCGATGTAGAGTGGGATGAAGTTCGAATCATCACTCAAAAGGGTCGACAAAACTCCGCAAAAGACAACAGTGAACGCTTACACATCAAGAGGAGAAAAGCATGAAACTTCCTGTACTAGCTCAGCCCAACTATCTCAGCCCCAGCAGCCTCGAGGAAATGATGTCATGTAACATGAGGTTTTATCTCAAGCGTATGACTGGTCTCCCTTGGCCTAACTCAGTTCAAGGAACAGCAGCAGCTATTGGTTCGGCCTTTGACTCTTTTGTGAAAGCCGAGATTGCCGAGCATTTGGGTTTAGGTGGGGATCCCCAACATCAAATTGAGGCACTGTTAAAGTCTTCTGTCGATGAGGTTAATCATGATGCAGCTGTTCCTATGGGCCGTATTCTTTTTATGGAATACAAAAGGTCCGGAATGCTCAAGCGTCTTCTCGATGAGGGTCTCACCTCTGTTGAGATGTCACAGAAACTCGATCTCGTATGCGGTGATGATATGGTCCCCGTTTTGGGTAAACCAGATGCTGCATTATCCGACGGTACTATTGTTGACTGGAAGGTTCAAGGTTCAGCCTCTAAGTCAGGTGCATCTCCTACACAAGGCTATGTATATGGTAAGAGAGGTTTTCAAACTTTACCCCCACACAAGAAAGCTGGTGCCCCTCTTGAGGAGTTAAATGATAAGTGGGCTCGTCAGCTTGCCATTTACAGTTGGCTTTACTCAGGTATGACCCCCTTCCGTGATGTTCCAGTAGCTATTGAGAACGTCACTGTTCGTAGCGGCAAATATGCATTCACCTCCATCCGAACAATTGTCACAGCTGAATTCCAAGAAAAACTTTGGAGTGATCTTGTCTACAATTGGTACAAGGTGCAAGAGGGTGAAATGGATAATGCAGTTCCCACTCAACGTAAGTGCTATGCCTACAATCAAAGGTGTGAAGTTTCTGACCGTTGTGACGCCTTTAAGCAATGGGAAGCTGGTCAGTCTGAGGGCACCGACGTCATCGACAGATTGATGGGAAGGTAAGATGGATCTCTTTCTCACATGGTTCAAAAAGTTGTTCACACATTCTCGGTGTGATGTCTGCAATAAACGCAAACCCTCTCAGGCTATGATAATTTGTCACAACCACCCCAAAGGCGATGTACTCTGCAAAACTTGTTATGATCTTTGGTCCCCTCGAGATTGGGGTCTTTAAAGATGTATCAAACACAGGCCATTAGTGAGTTTCTGGAAACTCAATCTTGCAAAGTAGATGTTTATCATCCTTCTATGGAGGTGCAGGTAAACGTCTTACCCGGGCCCGATAGGGTGAAGTCCAAGGAGCGTCGCACACCACAGTACACAGATGGTGATGAGGTTTGGTCTGCATTCCGTATCCCTTTTGGAGGGTCAGGTATTGATGCAGAGCCCCACTACAGAGATAAAATGATGGACTGGTCCTTTGACAAATATGTTGAAGCCATCGGTCTTACAGGGTGGGATTGGCAAAATCGACTCAGTCGCTGGGTAGGTTTTGATTTTGACTCAGTCACCAATCACGCCAAGGGGTTGACCGACGTTGAGTTGGATGATCTTAGGCATCGAGTGAAAATGATTCCTTGGATCACACTAAGACGATCTAAGAGCGGCAAAGGGTTTCATCTCTACGTTAAACTTCAAACCCCAGAAGAAACTAGAAACCATGCTGAGCATGCTGCACTAGCTAAAGCTATTTTATCTCATCTGTCAGGTTTACTGAACTTTGATTTTGATGAGAAGGTAGATACCTCTGGGGGTGTGCTTTGGATCTGGCATAGAGAAGCATCTCCATCAAAAAAATCCTTTGAGGTTATCAAGGAAGCAACAGAAGATTTATCTCAAGTGCCTCCCGACTGGCAAGACTATTTGCAGGTCCAGCGAGCTAGACGTAGAGTACCCAAGCGTTTGACGGACAATGAAGCGTCTTTCAATGATCTACTCAGCAAAACAAGGAGAACGGACCTTGATACAGAGCATCAGCAGTTACTTGTCTGGTTTAGCAACAACGATCAAACGGCGTGGTGGGACTCAGAGAGGGGTATGTTGGTTTGTCATACCTCTACACTCGCAAAAATCCACGAGGAACTTTCACTTCGTGGTGTGTTCAAAACGGCGGCTACCGGAAGAGATGCACCATACGATCATAACTGCTTTTGCTTTCCAGTACGGGGAGGTGCTTGGACAGTGTACCGATATGGGCTTGGAGTCGAAGAGCACGAATATTGGTCAAAGGCTCCAACAGGTTGGACTTACTGCTCATTTAACAAACTGCCAAATCTTGCTTCCGCGTCCCGTATGGTGGGTGGAGTTAAAACAAAATCTGGTGAGTTCCGGTTTGAAACCGTTGCCCGAGCTAAAAAAGTCCTAGGGCTTCTAGGAGCTTATTTCACTTGCCCTGAGTCTTTTAACACCCGATCGTGTATCTTAGCTCCGGGCAAGGCTGAGTCAGAGATTGTTGTTACTGTCCCTTACCAAGAAGGGGATAAACCACTTACTGATTGGTACACTGAGGGCAAACAAAAGAACAACAAGAGGTGGGAGCGTATTGTTAACTCTGCAGTAGAAACAAAGATCATTGAAGCACCTGATGAGGTCGTACGTCATGTTAGTCAATCAGGAGGTAAACCCTCATGGTTTGTTCTTTCACGCGGACGCTGGGTTGAGAAAGGTAAAGATGACATTAAGTCAGCCTTAACTGCACTCGATTACAGTTCATCCGAGCGTGAAGGCATGTTAGGTATGGCCGTTCTTGAGGATTGGCAGGAGGTTGTTATTCCTTTTGCACCTGAGTACCCGGGGGATCGTAAATGGAATAGAGGTGCTCCTCAACTTGCTTACGAACCTCAACATGGCCCCCACCCCACCTGGGATCTCATCCTTGAGCATCTAGGAGATTCTCTCAATGTTGAAAATAGTGAGTGGTGTAGAGTACACCATATCGAATCTGGTTCGGACTACCTTAGATTATGGGTGGCTTCTCTCTTCCGACACCCCTTCGAGCCTTTGCCCTATCTATTCTTTTGGTCCGAAGAACAAAACACCGGTAAGAGCACGTTTCATGAAGCAATCCAACTTCTTCTCAAAGATGAAGTGGGTTACGCCAAAGCCGACCAAGCACTCACAAACACCAGCGGATTCAACGGTGAACTCTATGGCTCTGTTTTGGCTGTCATTGAGGAGGTCGATGTCTCGACGAAACTTGCTTATGATCGAGTCAAGGATTGGGTCACATCGCCGAGAATTTTTATACAGGCTAAACACAAAGACGGGTTTCTCACTCCGAACACCACCCATTGGGTTCAGTGCTCAAACGATAAAAATTATTGCCCGGTGTTCCCCGGAGACACTCGTATTACTGTCGGGTACGTGCCTGAGTTCAAAGGTGTGGAGATTCCTAAACCCGAACTTATGGGACGGCTTAAATCTGAGGCACCTTATTTCTTGTACACCCTCTTGCGATTGGACATACCGCCTAGCAACTCTCGGCTTCGTATTCCCGTGTTGGATTCAGATATCAAACAAGAGTTAGAAGATTTACACCGATCCTCAGTCAAGGAATTTATTGAGGATCATTGTAAATATACCCCCGGAACTGTAACACACTTTGACCTATTTGTGTCAAGGTTTATTCAGTCTCTTCCCCCAGACGAGCAACCACGTTGGACTCGCGATAAGATCATGAAAGACATGCCTATCGGAAAATATCCGAGAGGCACACACGCAGGAGAACTCCATGTCGGCAACCTCACCATTGAAGGATCAAACCCCAAGCAACTCAGGGTCGACACCGCAGTCCGCAAAGAGGGCCGTAAACTTATCTGAGGTTCGGGCCGGTTATTGGTACACGTTTGCACCTGAAGCCAATCGCAAAGGGGTCGCTTACGTTGATATGATTGAGCAAAATCTCTGTCGTATTAAATTGATTGATGACTCAACACATACTTGCCCTCCAGACGCCTTTGTTCACCCCCGAACCCCTACGAAAGGGTTTGATGTCACACCTAGCCTGAGTGTAGATGTCAACCCCGCAGATGTTACAGGGCAGAGAATCTTAGGCTCAATCTTCGACCCAGAAGATGTCCCACGCATCACAAACATGACCACAGAAGCTATTGAGAGAAGGTTTATTGCAGAGGCAGAAAACTTACCTCTCTGGCTTGTTCGAGACATCAGCACTTTGATCGAAAGGGTACAATCATGAGAGTCTAACGTTTCTTCGGGTTCTTTCGTCTGGACCGTCCGGTTCTCCAGTAGGGTCGGCGGTCTTTTTTATCTCCCTGAATCAACTTCTTGATTGTACTCTTTGTTATTCTCTTCTTCATTGGTTGCGAAGCCTTGACAATTCCCTTAGAATACGAGACTGCATTGAGTTCAACTGTTGGACCTCCAAGTTGGGGTTATTCTTATCTCGTTGACCAACGATCTCGATGGTCTTCGCATCACCCTGTCTGACAAGTTCTTTGAGTCTGTCCCTCACCGAATCAAGCTCGTTCATTTTCCGTTGAATGTTTTCATCAATCGGTCGACGAGCAACGCCAAACAAGGCTCGTCCCACTTCAGGACCGAGACTAAGGTTGGGGTCTGTGCCCTCTGCAGCCTTTGCTATCCGCTCAACCGTTCCAGTTGCTCGGGCGGTGGGTAAATTACCCGCCAGAACCTCTAACGCACCACCCTCACGTGGGCGTCCTGTGAAGAGATCCTTACCCGAAACAAACTGGAACGGTTCGCGGATAACAGGAACAAGGTTCGATATCATGATCTCGAAGACGCGTGAGAGGCCCTTGCCCTCGGGATCAAATCTCGCCATGTCCTCTGGTGGAAGCCCGAAGTTCAATCGGATAGTACGCCCCTGTTCGTCTTCTCCGAAGAAGAAACCATCGGGCATCCAATCAGGCTGCACAATATGAGGATTGTTTTGCCCCGTAGCTCTAGCATATAGAGACATAAATCGGGGGTTCTTGAATGTTTGCTCCAACATCAAAGGAAGATTCTTGCGGAAGAAGGTGTAAAACAACATTGTTCGCCGGGGAACTGCTCTCTCAAAGTCTGTCAGATCGTTATAATCAAACAGGTATTTGACTACAGAGTCTGCTGCTTCTGTGTCAGTGAGACCAGCGTCCCGCTTGGCAAGATAGTGGGCAAGTCGTCCGATATTTTCAACACCGTGACCTGTAGCTCTTGCACCTTCATTGATGGCACCGCCTGCTCGTTTGAGTGTATCCCCACCCGGGAGTTTACCCATCAGTTGGGACACCGAGCGACTCACACCGCCACGTGAGTTCTGCATGAACTCAAAGACTTCTCGTATTTTCCCCGAATCAACCACGTTAAGGCTTGCGAGGTATAAGGCCTCTTCTGCATCCATAGTCCTAAGTTGGTTCATAGCACGAACGTAATGCTTGAGACCAACACCACCAGCCATGGAGTTCATAAACACATTGGACAGGAAGTTTCGAGAGTGGAACGCGGGGAAGTATTGAGTGAACGCTGTTCGGAACATGCCATGAAGCTCGTCCATGACACGAATAGTCTTAGCCCACCACTTATCAGAGTCGAGATGATATCTGCTATGGGAGAGAAACTTTTCTGCGAAGTCCATAACTTCTGGCTCTAAGGCCGTGCGTTCAACACCTGCACTTAGCAAGGCTTCTCGAACTTCTTTCTCAGAAGCTCTAGGACTAAACTCAACATAGTCCATTCTAGTGTGAACAGGCTCTAGAAGATCTGCGAGAAAAGCTTTACGAGGTTGGTTGGGTAGGTTATTGAGAACCGTTGCATGGTCCTCTGTTGTACCAACGAACAGTGAAGTTAGATCATCTGCAACCGCTTGATTATCACCAAGATCCTCCAGAACTTCTTCTTGGTGGCGTCTAGGGAGATTGTCTATTTGGGCCCGAGCTTTTGATAGAGCTTCAGGGTTGTAGATAGTATCCCTCAGACGCTTAAATTCAGTGTGAGTCTTTTTGAAGATTTTTTCAAGGGTTGCACTGGTTGTTCTATGTCCGAGCACCCAAGCTGCATATGCATTAGCATACATCTCGGCTGCATTAAAGTTTCTACTGGCTGAGGCACCTGTCACAAATTTATCCCGTGTGACATCATCGAGATAATCAGTAAAAATATCATCCACTAAGTTAACATCGGCTGCATCCATGTAAGCGAGGTGGTGGGAATGCCCAAGCTCATGAAGGAAAGTGAATATCTTTCCGGGATCGCTAGAGGTGGGAACACCTCCAACAGTGCCCTTTCCGAGACCCGGTGGAATTACACCAATTGTAGGTTGTGCATCACCTAAGCCCGCACCTTGAACAAAGGGGCGTTCTCTTACATCTTGAGGTGTACTACCAAAGAGTCCTGCAGCAGAGGAAAATACATCGTCCTCATAAATTTGAGCCAAAGCTTCACGCTCTGAGTCAGTAAGCGTTGTTGTCTTGAGATTATCAAGATGCTCCGGCTTAACTTGAGCCATCCAAGTGCGGAGGAATCTGTGTTGCTCCGGGCGTAAAGTTCCCTCGTTCACGAGAATTTGAAGTTGATCGTCCACCGCCTCATGCTGTTTGCTGATGTTCCTGAAAGGTTTCCTTAGCCTGAAATTAACGGCTTGCTCAGCTACCTCTTCTGTTACATCATCAAACTCGTAACCCGCAACACGCACACCGGTCTTACCAAGTTTGTCAATAGGTAGACCCCTACGTACAAAGTGATCAGCCATTTGTTTGGCTGACTGCTGCACGTTCAACCGCATAGAGGTGACAAAAGGTCCTCGAGGACTAATCAATTTCTCTACACCAATTTGGGCACCAACTTTAATAAGCTTATTTGCACGTTCTACACCAAACAAATCTACCACAGCTCGACTAAACCTAGCTCGACCAACTTGACGGGCAGAATCAATCATTCGATTGACTTGAACTGAGACTACATCAGTATCAAAAAACTTGAAAC
>Ga0209578_10000524_pt1 | contig 46411 bp, 44 predicted proteins | sample tdAd472_FD_187127 | JGI IMG/M metagenome (GOLD analysis project Ga0209578, IMG submission 187127) | Marine sediment microbial communities from the Atlantic coast under amendment with organic carbon and nitrate - tdAd47.2 (SPAdes)... | ecosystem: Environmental > Aquatic > Marine > Coastal >...
CGGTCGACCATCGCCTCGTCGCTGTCCACGCCGTCGACCAGGAACGGGAAGAAGGAACCGTAGATGTTCTTGTAGAACTCGGCGTCATAGGCCGCGAGCTGCTCGCGGAAATGCGCCTTGTCGCGAGAGAAATGCGGCCAGCGCACGATCGTCTGGTTGGCACCGAACTGCAGATCCCGTCCGGTCTTCCGGCCCTCGTCCACATAGACATTGGCAAGCTCGACAAGATGGTCGAGCGGCGTGAAGTACACCGGTGAGAAACCATTGCGTGAGCAGAAGCGGATCGAGTCCGGACTGGAGCTTACCGCAACGAAGACGGGCGGATGGGGGTCCTGATAGGGTTGCGGGACGACAGAGACACGCCGGACGGTCGTGCCATCCGCGTCAATTTCGCCCTCCGCGCCCATCCGTTGCGCGACGGCGGCGGCGGGGAAGTTTTCGACCCCGGATTCATATGGGTACGGGGCCTGATAGTATTTGCCGTCGAACGCGACCGTCTCATTCTTCCAGCAATCGACGACCTGGAGCACACGCTCTTCAAACAGCTCACGGTTGCGTTCATCCACTTCGCTCCCGTCGGACGACGTTGCCTGGGCGTCGACATACTGGCCCAGAATGTGCGCCCATCGGGCCTGATAGCCCCGGGCGAACCCCGCGAAATACTTGCCCTGTGTCACGTGATCCATGACCGCCATTTCCTCGGCCATGCGGATCGGGTCCCGCGTCGCCGCGACATACCCGATGGTCCCGACGCGGGCATTCTTCACATGCTGGGACCACATGGCATTGACGATACCCGGGCTGGGTGCCAGCTCGTAGCCTTCGGAATGGAGGTGATGCTCGATGGTGCTGACGCCCCAGACGCCGAGGTCATCAGCCGCTTTAACGATGTCGACCATCTCGTGCAGCACGGTGTTGTAAAGTTCGGAATTTCGCCCGATCGGCCGCTGGGCGGCCCGGTCCGCCTCACCTGCTGCCGGTAACACCGGGTACATGTTCACAATAACTTTTGGCTTCGCCATCTTCTGCTCCCCCCCAAAACTGATTTCGCGCACCCGAGCGCGCGCCACGCCTGCAAATCCCGTAAATCCCTCCCAAAACTATAGGCGCAGATTGCGTTGCGGGGAAAGTGTGCAGGGCTTGGTCCCGCGGCCGGTTGCGGCTATGTTTCCGGCCCTTTCAGACATTGCTCAGGAGCGGTCATGGCCCGCGGCCCCTCGACACCGGTTGGTGTCTTCCCGCAGACACGCATGCGTCGAAACCGACGCTGGGACTGGACGCGCCGCATGGTGCGCGAGAACCATCTGTCTCCGGACGATTTCATCTGGCCGATCTTCGTGTGTGACGGCAAGGACCGGACCGAAGAGATTCCGACCATGCCGGGTGTCATCCGCTATTCACCCGATCGCCTGCCGGCCGCGGTGGGCGAAGCCAAGGCGCTGGGCATTCCGTCGGTCGCGCTGTTTCCGGCCACACCGGCGGAGTTGAAGACTCCCGACGGCGCGGAGGCCTGGAACCCGGACAATCTCGTGTGTCAGGCGATCCGGGCAATCAAGGACGCGCACCCGGACATCGGCGTGATGTGCGATGTCGCGCTGGATCCGTTCAACTCCGATGGCCATGACGGGATCGTGCGCGACGGCCATGTGGTCAACGACGAAACCATCGAGGCGCTGTGCCGTCAGGCCCTGGTCCAGGTCGAGGCCGGCTGCGACATCATCGCGCCGTCCGACATGATGGATGGCCGGATCGGCGCCCTGCGTAACGCACTCGATGAGAACGGCTATGACCGCGTGCTGCTCATGTCCTACGCGGCGAAGTTCTCATCGGGATTCTACGGCCCGTTCCGCGACGCCATCGACAGTGCGGGCTTCCTGAAGGGCGAGACCAAGGACACCTACCAGATGGATCCTGCCAACAGCGATGAGGCGCTGCGCGAGGTGGCCCTCGATATCGAGGAAGGCGCGGACATGATCATGGTGAAACCGGGCCTGCCTTATCTCGACATCATCCAGCGGGTGAAATCGCAGTTCGGCATTCCGACCTTCGCCTACAACGTCAGCGGCGAGTACGCGATGCTGCGCTTCGCGGCCGACAATGGCGCGCTGGACTATGAACGGGTGATGATGGAAACCCTGATGGCGTTCAAGCGTGCTGGCTGCAGCGGTGTGCTGAGCTATTTCGCGATCGATGCCGCGCGGTTGCTCAATGGCGAGTGATGAAGACGCGCCGGCGACTGTGGGCGACGTGCCGCTGACGGCACCCGAACCCCTGATTGTGCGCTACAGCCAGCGTATTCAACTCTGGCGCTTGTTCGCCATCCTGACTCTTGCGGCCATGTGTTTGATCATCCCGTTCGCCGCCGAGGGACCCGTCGAGGATTCCTGGCGCTTTGCGGGCGTGCTCATCGCCGCAGCGCTGATCTGGGCCGTCATCACCTTCATGCGGTTGCACAACCGCGACCCGCAGGTCCTGGTCGACGAGAATGGTGTGTATTTCCGGGAATGGCTGGTCGGCACAGTAGACTGGGACAATATCGAGTTCATTGCCCATTCGAGCCAGGTGCGCCGGGGTATCATCGCCTCGATCACGCGCACCCGCAAAAAACCCTATCTGCTGTTCAAATTCACCGAGCTGCCCAAGGTCCGCCCGACCGCGCCTGTCCCGTTGTCCTGGCTGCAGTTCGTGCGCGCGGAGTTTGCGATCCAGGAACCGATCATGCAGCAATACGGTCTCGACACGCCGGTCAATGACATCCTCGCGTCGATCCAGGAACACATCGCGTATTGGCAGGCCGGCCAGGAAGACGCAATCCAGGAACAACCGGACCAGGAAAAGGCCGGTCAGAAGCCGCCCGAGGCCGCAGATTGATCGTCTTATCTATTTCACGAATTTTCTTCGTAAATTAAACAATTCACATATCCGTCTTGTCATTCATGCCCCTGCGCTCTACCTAACCGTCAGGTTGTCATCTTGACGGCGCAACAATGCGCCGCGGCGGCCAACACCCGACCGCCGGTGGGGATCAATAAAGAGGAGAGACAGACATGACGGTACAGATCGGAAATACGGCGCCCGACTTCGAGGCGCAGACGACGCAAGGTACGATCAATTTTCACGAGTGGCTGGGTGACAGCTGGGGCGTGTTGTTTTCCCACCCCAAGGATTTCACCCCGGTCTGCACGACCGAACTCGGCTATATGGCGAAACTCAAGCCTGAATTCGACAAGCGCGACGTCAAGATAATCGGTCTGAGCGTCGACCCGGTCGGCAACCATGAGGAATGGGTCGCCGACATCGAAGAGACCCAGGGCGCAAAGGTCACCTACCCGCTGATCGGCGACAGCGAACTCACCGTGGCCAAGCTCTACGGCATGCTACCTGCGACCGAAGAAGGCACATCCGAAGGCCGGACCGCGGCCACCAACGCGACGGTCCGCAACGTCTACATCATCGGCCCTGACAAACAGGTCAAGCTGGTGATCTCCTACCCCATGAGCACGGGGCGTAACTTTGATGAGATTCTGCGGGTCATTGATTCGCTGCAGCTCACCGCCAACCACAAGGTGGCAACACCGGTGAACTGGAAGGACGGCGAAGACGTCATCATTTTGCCGGCCGTCTCCGACGAAGACGCCAAGGCCGCCTACCCGGACGGCTGGGACGCGCCGCGCCCATATCTGCGGATCGTCCCGCAACCGAAATAGCCCGTAACGGGTCTGCATTCAGGGGCGCTCCCGGTCGGGGCGCCCTTTTTCTTTGTCCCGAATGAACCGCCCGTCAGGGATTGCGGTTACATCTGGAAGTAGGCCTTGAACCCGCCGAGCGTGTTCGCCGTGGCGACCGAGGCAAGGATCAAGCCCATGACGCGGCTGACCACGCTCGCGCCACTGTTCCCGATGATACGGTCAATCCATCCCGAGCCCAGCATCAGGGCATAGGAGATAACCAGCACGGACAGCATCACCCCGACCGTCTGCAACTGCTCCAGGATATTGAACCGTGAGTTTTCCGTGAGCAAAACTGCGGCGAGCATGGCGCCTGGGCCTGCGATGGAAGGTACGGCAAGCGGAAAGACGGCCGTTTCCTCGTGATCTTGCGCCAATCGGACTTCTTCGTCCGGCTTGCTTTCGCCGAAAATCATCGAAAGTGCGAACAGAAACAGCACAATCCCACCCGCGATCTGGAAGGCGGCCAGCGGTATCGACATCGCGGTCAGGATGAGTTCACCCGCAACGACAAAAAACACCAGGATGCCCGCCGCCGCCAGCGTCGCAATCAGCGCGATGCGGCGTTTTCCTTTCGCGTCAAAGCTCTTCGTCACCGCAATGAACACGGGAACCGTCCCAATCGGATCGATCACCGCGAAAAAGACGATAAAGGTGGCAATCAAATCAATCATCGGACCACTTGAAACAGAATGGTGACATGTGCCGTCAGGCGACAGCCTTGCCCAACAAAAACAAACAGTACCGCAACATACTCGCGTGCAGCCACACTTGTACCCCGCTGCCGTTCGAAGTCGGGATGTCTAGCTGTCCTGAAAAAAATTCAACGCCGCGGCGTCATGCCAGCGGCCATTCCTGCCGTGAAACCCGACATGCCCGCCACCCGATGCCAGGGCAATCGAAACATTTGCCGGCGCGGTCGGGGCAAGGCGCAGGTATATCTCGGCCGGGATCCAGGGATCGTCGGCCGCATGGACCAACAAGGTGGGAATGGCGATCGCGCCGAGGCGCGGCCCGGCCGCACATCGCGTGTAATAGTCTTCGGCATCCGCGAACCCATTGCTCGGCGCCACCACGCCGTTATCGAACTCCCGGATCGACACTGACCGGTCCAACGCCGCATGTTGGGCCGGATTGAGATCAAGCGGCCCCCCACGCCAATCGAGCTTCATCCGGTCCAGTAGCCAGCGGTGATAGAGCCTGTTGCGTGGCGCCTCCAGCCGACGCGACACGGTCGACAGGTCCAACGGCGCAGAAACCGTGACGGCACGCGACACAAGCGCATCGGAGCCGGTTTCCGCCAGATATTTGAGCAGCATGTTGCCGCCCAGCGAATAACCGACCGCAAACAATCTGTCGGCGTCAAACCCCTGTTCGGCCAGGTGCGCAAACACCAGCGCCAGATCCTCGCTCCGGCCGGCGTGATACATCTGCCGGCAGTCGCGTCGCGATGGCTGAGCGCCACGCAGATTCAGGCGCAACACCCCATATCCGGCCTTCAGAAGATGGTGCGCGCTGGCTCGGACATAGGCGCTGTCTTCGCATCCGGTCAGACCATGAATGAGAACCACCAGCGCGTGCTGATCTTCGCGCGCGCTGTGCAACACCCCGTTCAGGCGATCTCCGTTGTCCGCCTTGAAATAAAGCCGCTCCCCCGGCCACGGGTCGAGGCCCGCATGGTCGCGCATGAATGTGTTTCGCAAGGTCTGCAGGTCGCCGCCAAACCAGGGCGCGCGGGCGCGAAACGGCGCGAGACCGGCCGGAGCTTCAATCATTTGCGCAGGAACGCCACGACCGGCTCGATCTCGGTAGAGCGCGAGAACGTCGGCGCGTGTCCGACGCCGGCGATCTCGACCAGGGATGCTTTCGGGCCGCGCTCGGTCATTTCCCGAGCCGTGTCGGCCCTCAGCAGATCGGATTCCCCGCCGCGCACCACGAGCACATCGCACGCGATGGCATCCCAGAACATCCAGAGATTCACGTCCATTGCCGGGCGGCTTTTCATTGGGACGGCGATGGCCGGGTCATAGGCCAGGGCGAACGCGCCGGTCTCGGTATTCCGCGACGACGTTGCCGCCAGATGCGCCCACTCGCTATCCGCCAGGTCCCCGAACGGCGACCAGATTTGCCGAAGATAGGCCTCCAATGCCATCAAATCGGGAAACTCCGGATCCGTACCCACATAGTCGCGAATTCGTTCCACAGCGGCCTTGGGCAGGACCGGCCCGACATCGTTGACGACAAGCTTGTCGATCGGCGTATCCGGCAGCGCGGCCAGCAGCATGCCCATAATCCCACCCATCGACGTTCCGACGAAATCGATGCGATCCACGCCAAGCCGGGCGACCAGCGCATTCACGTCGGCAAGATATTGCGGGAAGTCATAACCCGACGGGTCGGCAAGCCAGCCGCTTCGCCCGCGGCCCACCACGTCCAGGCAGATTACGCGCCGGTCCGGAGCCAGGGCCTCGGCCAGACGGTCGAAGGATCGCGCCGTCTGCGTGAGACCATGCACGCAAAGCACAACCGGCGCATCCGGCTCCCCCCATTCGGTGTAGTGCAGGCGGTGGAAGCCCTTTTGGCTTAATCCGCGGAAAGACCGTGACCGCATCACATCATGCCTCTAACGTCGTGTCGAAACGGGTGCCAAAATGGTGCGCGAACCTAGCGCACGCCCACCCGCGTCACCAAACATCAATCGGCCGGCGAGACATCTCATGGCGACCATCCACATCGAGCCCCCCACACCCGAAGACAAGGCTGCCTGGGCGGCGTTGTTTCAGGGCTACAGGCGTTTCTACGAAATGCCCGACGATCCGGATGTCATCGAGCGTGTCTGGGGCTGGATTCACGACCCCGCCCACCAGACCGAATGCCTCCTGGCACGTGACGCGGACGGAGCGGCAATCGGCCTTGCGCACTTCCGCAGCCTCGCCCGGCCGCTGTCCGGCACCGAAGCCGGCTTCCTCGACGATTTGTTCGTCTCGGAAGGCGCACGCGGCGGCGGTGCAGCTGATGCGCTGGTCAATGCCATCACCGAGATCGGCCGCACCCGCAACTGGTCCTGGCTTCGCTGGTTCACGGCCGAAGACAATTATCGCGGCCGGGGATTCTATGACCGGGTCGCGCATGTCACGCCCTGGAAGACGTACCAGGTCGATATCTAGGCCGCGGCGATGCGGATCACCCACGCGATCGCAGGCGCCATCGCCACACTGTTTGCCCTGCCCACCGGGTTGCTGGTTTTGGCGGCGGTCCTCGTCGTGCTGATCTTCGCGACGGCGCAAACGGACACGGGCGGTGAAGCGAAACTGGCCGGCCTCGACGGGCCGGTAACCCTCCTGCGCGACCCCCATGGGGTGCCGCATATTTTCGCCGCCAGCAAGCGCGACGCCTATCGCGCGCTGGGCTACGCCCATGCGCAAGACCGATTCTTCCAGATGGAGTTCACCCGCCGCACCGCCGCCGGGCGACTGTCGGAGGTCATCGGACCGCCGGGGCTTCGCGGCGACAGATTCATGCGCACCCTGGGCCTATACCGGCTGGCAGAAGCCTCGGTCGCAGCGCTGTCACCCGACGCCCGCGCCGTCGTCGAGGCCTATACGCAAGGGGTGAATGCCTGGCTCACGAACCCCGACACCCGCCGCCCCGCCGAGTTGATCGTGCTGGGCATCGAACCCGAACCCTGGCGTCCGGCAGACAGCGCCGCGTGGGTTCGGCTGATGGCGCTCCTCCTGTCCGGCGACTGGCGCACCGAGATCCTGAAGGCACAATTGTCGGGGACACTCAGCCCCGACCAGATACGCGACCTCTGGCCCGACGAACCCGAAAGCGCCCCGACCACGTTGGCGATGTCGTCGGCGGCACAAGCGCAACTCGCCGATCTGGCAGCCGCGATACCCGATTTATTTCCCGCCGCCAGCGCTTCCAACGAATGGGTGGTCGGCGGGTCGCGCAGCCGGTCCGGCAAGCCCCTGCTGGCCAACGACCCGCATCTGGGCCTGAACGCGCCCGGCATGTGGCATCTCGCCCGAATCGTGACACCGGACTTTTCGGCTTCCGGTGCGGCCCTGCCCGGCCAGCCGTTTTTCATGATCGGGCAGAACGGTCATCTGGCCTGGGGCCTGACGACGACCCATGCGGACACGCAAGACCTGTTTATCGAGCGGCTGAACCCGGACGACCCGAACCAGTATCAGACGCCGGACGGCAGCCTGCCGTTCGAGACCCGCACAGAGGCCATCCGGGTTCGTGGCCGGGCCACGCCCGAGACCCTGACGGTTCGCACCACGCGTCACGGGCCCGTCATCTCGGACATCTCGCCAAGATCGAGGTCGATAGCGAAGGCGGACACGGTGGTCTCTCTTGGCTTTGCGGCCCTGCGCGAGGATGACACCACCGCCGAGGCGGTCCATGGCATGAACGCCGCGCGGACGGTGCCGGAATTCCTAGCCGCGCTGCGCGGGTTTCATGCGCCGATGCAGAATGTCGCCTACGCCCATCGCAACGGAACCTTTGGTTTCGTGAGCGCGGGACGCCTTCCCATTCGGCCCGGCGGGCCGGGCAGCCGCCCGCGCGCCGGATGGACCGGTGAACATGACTGGACAGGATTCGTGCCGTTCGACGACCTGCCGCAAAGTCAGAATCCGGCATCGGGATTTGTCGTCAACGCGAACAACCGCGTGGCCGCACGCAACTACCCGCACACGATCGCCAACGATTGGCCGGATGGTTTCCGCGCGCAGCGGATACTCAATCTGTTGGCAAAAACACCCCTTCACGCGACCGACAGTTTCGCCGCAATCCAGAACGATGTGGTGTCACTGGGGGCACAGTCCCTCGCACAGGCCATGTTCGACAGCCTGCGCCCGGACGACGCGTCCGCACCCGTCGTCGCGGCGCTGAACCAATGGAACGGCGACATGTCGGCCGACCGGCGTGCGCCCCTCGTCTACGCGGCGTGGGCCAACGCCTTGCGCGCGCGCATGATCGACGACGAGCTTGGCGATATGGCGGCAGCGTATCGCGGTGTTCCGGTTCGCCCCCTCACCAACATGCTGAGGGGGAGGCAAGATTGGTGCGATGACATCGCAACCCCCCTGTCCGAATCTTGCGAGACGGTGGCGCTCAGCGCGCTGGCCGATGCGTTGAGCGATATCGACGACACCCATGGGGCCAACCGGGAGACATGGCGCTGGGGAGACGCCCATGAGGCCGCGTTCGAACATATCCTGCTCCGGTTTGCAGGCCCCTTCTCCGGCCTGTTCGCGCCGCGTGTCTCGTCGAGTGGCGGGAATCACACAATCAACCGTGGAACCTATGCCGCGACGCGACGCGGGCTGTTTCCCCATGTACACGGCCCGGGCCTGCGCGCGATCTTCGATATGGCCAGCCCCGGCGAGGCGCGCTTCATGATCGCGCCGGGCCAATCCGGGCACATCGCATCACCCCATTACGGTGACCTGGCACCGGCATGGCAGGATGGCGACTACATCGTGTTAAATGGCACCCGCGACGACGTCCGCCGCACCGCTACATCCGAGCTCACACTGACGCCATGACCGTAACCATCACCGACATTGAAACCGCCGCGGGCGTGATCGCCGGCGATGTCGTGCGCACGCCGACCGTCGCGGCACCGGGTCTGTCGCGTGAGGCGGGGTGTGAGATTTATCTGAAACTCGAAAGCCTGCAACTCACCGGCTCGTTCAAGGCGCGTGGCGCGCGCAACCGGCTGGGCGAGATCGACCCCGCCACAAGCCGCGGCGTGATCGCCTGCTCGGCCGGCAACCATGCCCAGGGGGTCGCCTATTTCGCCGAACGGATGGGCATCGCCGCGACCATTGTGATGCCGCGAGAAACCCCCTTCGCCAAGGTCACCCGCACGCAGCGATACGGCGCCCGGGTGATCCTCGAGGGCGACAGTTTCGCGGCCGCACAGAGCCATACCACCGAACTCGCCGCGGCGGAAAACCTGACCTTCGTACACCCGTATGACGACGACCTGATCATCGCCGGCCAAGGCACCGCCGGGCTTGAACTGGCAGAAGATGCGCCAGCGCTCGACGTGGTTCTGATCCCGGTCGGCGGCGGCGGATTAATCGCGGGCTGCGCCATCGCGCTCAAGGCACGGATGCCGTCGGTCGAGATTATCGGGGTCGAGGCCGAACTCTACGCCTCGATGAAAGCCGCACTCGAAGGCAAGGATATCGAAGGCACGGGCGCCACACTTGCCGAAGGTATTGCGGTGAAGACCCCCGGCACCCGCACGTTGCCGATCGTCAAAGACCTCGTGGACGAGATAGTGACGGTCGACGAACCCGCCATTGAGGAAGCCGTCGAACTGATGGCCGACACCGGCGGGGTCATCGTTGAAGGCGCGGGTGCGGTTCCGCTCGCGGCCGTGATGCGGGACCAACCGCGGTTTGCCGGACGCCGCGTCGGGCTCCTGGTCAGTGGCGGCAACATCGACATGCGCCTGTATGCCTCCGTCCTGCTACGCGGGCTCGTGCGTGGCGGTCAGATGGTCAGGCTTCGGGTGCAGATCACCGATGCCCCGGGCAACCTCGCGCAGGTGAGCCAGCTGGTCGGTGACGCCGGCGGCAACATCGTCGAAATCGTGCATCAAAGGATGTTCTTCGATGTGCCCGTGAAAGAGATCGATCTCGATGTCGTGGTCGAGACGCGAAATGCAGCGCATGCCCTGGAAATCGTGGGAAAACTCGAAGACGCTGGCCTGCACACGCGCCTGTTGAGCGACGTCGCGGGAACCCGCGGCACCTAAACCGCTTCTTAACCTCTATCCATCACTCTTGGCCGTGCGGAATTCCCCGCGTTCATTGGGTTAGTGATGCGATGCTTGTATTAGGTGGATGGGTGATGGTGCTCGGTTGCGTGCTCGGCGGCTATGTCGCCATGGGCGGCAAGCTGGCAGTTCTGTATCAGCCCTTTGAACTCGTGATTATCGGCGGTGCCGGTGTCGGCGCCTACATCACCTCCAATCCGAAGAGCGTTCTGAAAGCGACCGGCAAAGGCTTCAAGACCGCCCTGAAGGGACCAACGAACACCAAGCAGGATTATCTCGAACTCCTGTCGATGATGTACGCCACGTTCAAACTGGCCAAGGCGAAGGGCAACCTCGCGCTTGAACAGCATGTCGAAAACCCCCACGACAGTGAACTGTTCGCCAACTTCCCGGGCTTCGTCGGCAACCACCATGCCGTCGAATTTTTCTGTGACTATCTCCGCCTCGTGACCCTCGGCTCCGAGAACCCCCACGAACTCGAAGCCCTGATGGATGAAGAGCTCGACGTCCACCATCTGGAAGACGAGCAGACCGCAACCGCGATGCAATTGCTCGGCGACGGCTTCCCGGCACTGGGGATCGTTGCCGCCGTGCTCGGCATCATCAAAACCATGGGTTCGATCACCGAGCCGCCGGAGATCCTCGGCAAGCTGATCGGCGGCGCGCTGGTCGGCACATTCCTGGGCATTCTCCTCGCCTATGGCTTCGTCGGCCCGCTGGCGAGTGCCATCAAGATGGCGCAGGAAGCCAACAGCAAATACCTGATCTGCCTGAAGGCCGGCATCCTCGCCCATGTCGCGGGCAATGCGCCCGCCGTTTCCGTCGAGTTCGCGCGCAAAACGCTGCTCAGCAGCGTCCGTCCGACATTCGCCGAACTCGAGGAAGCGAACGAGAACGTGCCCGCCTAGTCCGGCACCGGCACTGCGAGCGCGGATATGGCTGAAGCAGGCAACCCCAACCAGCAGCCCATCATCATCAAGAAGGTGAAGGGGCACGGGCACGGCCATCATGGCGGTGCCTGGAAGGTCGCCTACGCCGACTTCGTGACCGCAATGATGGCGTTCTTCCTGTTGCTCTGGTTGCTCAACGCGACCACCGAGGAGCAACGCTCGGGCATCGCCGATTACTTCTCCCCGGAATCCATCGCCTCGCCGGGCAGCGGCTCGGGCAGTATCCTGGGCGGTGCGACCATCGCGATCGACGGCAACAAGGTCTCGATGGGCGGCCCGACCGAAGGCGCGAGTGTGCCCCTGCCGCCGCTTCCGTCGGGCGACGGCGAAGGCGGCGTCGAGGGCGACGAGGTGACCGCCGGCGACGGCGGCGAGACCGATTTCCCTCAGGACGGCACGACCGAGTTCGCCGAAAATGGCGAGACCGACAAACCATCCGACGGCACCGTCGACGAGGGTGCGATCAAGCAGGCGATGGCCGCGCGCGAGCAGGCCCAGTTCGAGGCCGCCGCCGACGCGCTCCGTCAGGCCATCGAATCCGTGCCCGAACTCGCCCAGCTGCAGGACAGCCTGATGATCGAACAGACCCCCGAGGGTTTGCGCATCCAGCTGGTGGATCAGGCGGGCTATTCGATGTTCGCGCTGGGCAGCTCCCAGCCAAACGCCCAGACGCGCAAACTGGTCCAGCTCGTCTCCCGGGTTGTCACGCAGTTGACCAACAAGATCTCGATCAGCGGACATACGGATTCGCGCGCCTATCGCACGCCGGATGGCTACACCAACTGGGAGCTCAGTTCCGACCGGGCCAACGCCGCGCGGCGGCTCCTGATCGAATCCGGCCTCGGTTCGGAACGTATCGCACTGGTCCAGGGCCGCGCCGACACCGATCCGCTACTGCCGAGCGAGCCGGAAAGCGAACAGAATCGCCGCATCAGCATCGTCCTTCTGCGCGAGAACGAATTGCCGATCGAGCTCGATAAGAAAAATCTGGGCGATGGCAAACTGCCGGCCGCACCGGGGGGCGCCGTGCCCGGCCCCAACGATTTCGGCGTCAACGACAAGAACGAACCCGCCACGATCGAACCGGCCCGGAAGACCGAAATCGACGATCAACGCAATTCGGGCTGACCGGGCCAAGCAGCGCGTGCGTGCTTTGCGCGACACGCTTCATACCGCTAGAATTCGCACCGTTTCGCGATTATTGGTCCGGATCCGTGCATGACCACCCAGGCGCCTAAACCTCCGCTTGTTTTCTACCGGACGGGTCCGATGCCCTGTCCCTATCTCGATGCGCGGGTCGAGCGGAACCTGTTCACCGAGTTGCGTGGCGCGCAGGCGCAAGACCTTCATGATCAGCTCGCGCTGGCCGGGTTTCGCCGGTCCCACCACATTGTTTACCGACCCGCCTGTCCGGGCTGTAACGGCTGCGTCCCCATCCGGGTTCCCGTTGCGACCTTTGGTCCCACCCGCTCGCAACAGCGCGTCTGGAACAAGAACACGGACCTGATCGTCACGACCGAGGCGGCGCTCGCCACCGACGAGCATTACGATCTCTTCTTTCGGTATCAGCGCGCACGCCACAGCGGCGGCGAGATGGCCGCCATGTCATTTTCGGACTTCCGCGCCATGATCGAGGATTCGGTCGTCGATACCGAGCTGATGTCGATCCGCGACACGTCGGGCGTGCTTCTGGGCGCCTGCCTTACCGACATCCTCTCCAGCGGTCTGTCTGCGGTGTACAGCTATTTCGAGCCATCCGCGGATCGCCGCAGTCTCGGGACATTCAGCATCCTGCAGCTTGTCCGCGAAGCGATGGCGCGCGAACGGCCCTATGTGTATCTGGGTTACTGGATCGAGGGTTGCGCGAAGATGACCTACAAGAGTCGCTTTCAGCCCGTCGAACATCTGGGGCCGAATGGCTGGACCGACGACCCGTTGCCGACCAGCGAACCGCCGCGCTGAGACCCACGATCACGTGATCGTCATACTTTTGTATGGCATGCGTGCCGTTGCGCGCCCACAGCCGCTGGCATAAGGTTTCCGCAACCGTTTGCGGCCGAATTACGACCGTCAAATTTCGCATATCTCTGACTTCACACGCGTTCATAAAACCGGTCAGGGAAACAAACACGAAAACGCACCTCAGGGAGCCATTCATGGAACGACGTAAATTTATCAAAGCCGCCGGTATCGCCGGCGTCACCGGCGCCGCCGCTTCGGCCTTTCCGAAACCGGCGGTCGCGCAGGAACGCATTGAGTTCGCGATGGTCTCGACCTGGCCGCGCGATTTCCCGGGTCTCGGCACCGGCGCGCAGCGCCTTGCTGAGCGTATCGCGACCATGAGTGAAGGCCGCATCCAGATGCAGTACTTCTCCGCCGGCGAGCGCGTGGGCGCGTTCGACAGCTTCGACGAAGTCGCGTCGGGCAATGCGCAGGGCTATCACGCTGCCGACTATTACTGGAAAGGCAAGCATCCGGGCTGGGCGTTCTTCACCGCCGTCCCGTTCGGCCTGACCTATACCGAGATGAATGGCTGGATTCGCTTTGGCGGCGGCCAGGAACTCTGGGACGAACTTGCTGGTGAATTCGGCCTCAAAGGTTTGATGGCCGGCAACACGGGCGTCCAGATGGGTGGTTGGTTCCGCAAGGAAATCAATTCGGCCGACGATCTCAAGGGCCTGAAAATGCGTATCCCGGGCCTCGGCGGTGACGTCATGGCCAAGCTCGGCGCCTCGCCGGTCTCCCTCCCGGGCGGTCAGATCTATGAGAACCTGGTCTCCGGCGCGATCGACGCCACCGAGTGGGTCGGCCCGTGGAATGACGGCTTCATGAAGTTCTACGAAGCCGCCAAGTTCTACTACTATCCGGGCATGCACGAGCCGGGCTCGATGCTCGCTCTCGGCCTGAACGCCTCATTCTGGGGTAAGCTGTCCAAGTCGGATCAGGCCATCATCGAGGCGGCAGCGGCCTCCGAAAATGACTGGATGATGTCCGAGTACAACGCCAAGTCCGGTACGGCGCTGAAGGACCTGATCGCGAATCAGGGCGTCCAGCTCCGTCAGTTCTCGGATGAGATCTATGACAGCTTCGGCGAAGCCTCGGACGAGGTCTTCGAAGAGGTGCAGGCGCACAGCGATCTGTCCAAGCGCATCTATGACAGCTTTGTACAAGCCCGCTCCGACATCGGCGCATGGACCAATATTTCGGACCAGGCTTATGTCCAACAGCGAAACCGCGTCCTCGGCCTGTAGGCGCGACGACGACAAAAACAATGTGGAGCGGAGCCCTCGGGCTCCGCTTTCCATATTGCGTTAGCCTTTTGGTGCGGGCCTCGTTCGGGCCCGAGCCTCTTTCCCGACAACGAGCCCCGCGGATTCGATGACGGATACAACGGCAGCCTCACCTTCAACCGATAACAGCTTCGCACCGCTCGCGTTGCGCTCTTTCGCGCTCTCAGTCGTCGGCCTTGGGTTTCTGTTTGTTCTGAACAACTACCTGATTTTCTGGCTGGATTGGCCCGGCGTCTCGAACCTCTTTGCCCATCAGGGCTGGTTCGGCTTCGAGGCCCTGCGCGAGCCGCTTACGGGGATATCCATTACCCTCGGTTGGGTTCAGCTCGCGAGCTACCTCGCACTCATCCTTGGCGTCATCGGGTTCGTCATCTCGACACCCGAGCGCCTGATGCATACGGAGGCCGCCCGGCTGGGCGCGATTGCCGCCTACATCGTCCGCGCCGCGTTCTGGGCGGTGTTCATCGTCGGCCTGGGTGACGCCATCATCTCCTTCCTGCGCGTCGAGGGTTTGCTCGGATATTTCGTCGGCGCGGATCTGGAACAAAAGCTTGGCCTCTCGCACTTCCGCGGCACCTTTTTTCATATGCCGTTGATCGGACTGGCCTGCGTCATCGCCTATTTCAAGAAATCGCTGGGCTTCAGCTGGCTCGCCCTGTTGGTGGTGATCGCCGAGCTGCAAATCGTGATCGCCCGCTTCGTCTTTTCCTATGAACAAGCCTTCATGGGCGACCTGGTGCGCTTCTGGTACGCGGGCCTGTTCCTGTTTGCCAGCGCTTACGCGCTGGTCGAGGAAGGCCATGTCCGCGTCGATGTCGTCTATGCGGGCCTCGGGCCGCGCGGCAAAGCGCGGGTCAACGTGCTGGGATGCATCCTTCTCGGCGCGCCCTTGTGCTGGGTAATCATCACCCTCGGCATGTGGTCAAAAGCTGCCGTCATCAACAGCCCGATCCTCGCCTTCGAGACGACCCAGGCCGGCTTCGGCATGTACGTCAAGTATCTCATGGCCGGGTTCCTTGCCGTGTTCGCCGTTTCCATGCTGGTTCAGTTCATGAACTACTTCCTCGCCAACGCCGCCGAGTTGCGCGAAGAGCCCGGCCGCCCCGCCCGGCCGGCTGGCCTGAACGACTAGCGCGCGGGATCGGAACCGATGGAACTTCTTTTCGTAGCATTGCTGGTTTTGATCATGGCAGGCGCACTGGGCATGGGTTTCCCCGTCGCCTTCGCACTGCCCGGTTCGGCGATCCTCACCATCGGTATTGCGTCGCTGACAGGCGCCGTGTTCGCCGGTGATGTCGGCGCATACTTCGCACAAGACGGACCCATTCAGTGGCTGACCGCCGGTGTCACCAACTTCCGCGGGGTCTATTGGGAAGTCGAACGCGATACGCTAATCGCGGTACCGCTGTTCGTGTTCATGGGCATCATGCTGCAGCGGTCGAAGATCGCCGAAGATCTTCTCGTGACAATGGCCCAGCTGTTCGGCCCGGTGCCGGGCGGCCTGGGCATCTCCGTGGTCTTCGTCGGCGCGCTGCTGGCCGCGACGACGGGGATTGTCGGTGCCACGGTCGTCGCCATGGGGCTGATTTCACTCCCCGCGATGCTGCGCAACAATTACTCCAAGCCCCTGGCGACGGGCACCATCGCCGCATCAGGGACGCTGGGTCAGATCATCCCGCCCTCGATCGTGCTGATCATTCTGGCCGATCAGTTGTCGAACGCGACCGATCAGGCCAGCACCGCGCGCAAGCTCGAGTACAAGTTCGGCACCGGCGAAATCTCGATGCCGAGCGAGTTCGACATTACCTCGACCAGTGCCGGCGACATGTTCCTGGGTGCCCTGCTGCCGGGGCTCGTGCTGGTCGGCTTGTACGCCGCATACATCCTCATCTTCGCCTTCCTGAAGAAGGGCTCCGCCCCGCCCGTACCCTATGAGGGCCGCTACGATATTCGCTTCGCCGGCCGGGTCCTGCTTGCGCTGGTGCCGCCGCTGACCCTTATTCTCGCGGTCCTCGGCTCGATCATCATGGGCATCGCCACGGTCAACCAGGCCGGCGCCATCGGTGCGGTCGGCGCTATGATCATGGCAGGCTACCGACTCAAGGACGGTCAACGCGGCGCCTTCTATCCTGCCATCCTGGCGATTTTCTCGATCGCCGCGATCCTCTTCCTGGGCAATCAATTCGACCTGAACGTGAAATCCATTGACGACGGCACAGACGCGCTCGGGGTCACCCTTGCCGCAACCGCAGTTGTGGGACTTCTCGTCGCGGTCATCTGGAGCGCATGGCGCACACTCAAGATCGATGACACGCTACGCGGGGTCATGATTGAGACGGCGAAGACCACTTCGATGGTCTTCATCATCCTGCTCGGCGCGGCGATGCTGACGGCCGCGTTCCGGGCGTTCGGCGGCGAGGAGCTGGTAAGAGAGTTCCTGGGCGGATTGCCGGGCGGCTTCTGGACCCAGTTCGTCGTCGTTATGGCTGTGATCTTCGTCCTCGGCTTCTTCCTCGACTTCATCGAGATTGCCGTCGTCGTGGTACCGATCATCGCCCCGATCCTGCTCGCTGATCCCTCAGCCAACATTTCGGCCGTCTGGCTGGGCGTGATGATCGGTGTCAACATGCAGACATCGTTCCTGACGCCGCCGTTCGGTTTCGCCCTGTTCTATCTGCGCGGCGTTGCCCCGCCGGAAGTCAAAACCACCGATATGTACAAGGGGGTAACCGTCTTCATCGGTTTGCAGCTGGTCGGCCTCGCCGTCGTCGGCTTCTTCCCGGGGCTGGTAAACTTCCTGCCCAACAAGTCATTCCTCACAGCGGACACGGCGCCGCCACCACAAAATCCGCGTCTTCAGGCCTGCATCGAAGAGCATCTGTTCAGCTTCTACGATCAGAACGGCAACCAGATTCAGACGGCGATCAACAACGCCCACCAGCTCAATCTTTCGGTCCTGCCCGACGCGCATGCCAACGCGCTGCGGTCGGGCCTGGACAAGGCCGGGAGCGTGTTTGCCCTGGTCGAGAATGTGCGCACGACGGCGGCCGAAGTTGAAAGCTTCACGCCGGGGTACGAACCGCTGCATCGGCTGGTCCGACGTCTGGAGGCCGATGCCCGCGATGTCGATGAGGAAATCGACGAAGTCCGGACATCCATTTTCCAGCTCAAACGCGATAACGATATCGATGGCGTTCGCGAGGCCGAGCTGGAAATCGAAGAACTTCTCGCGCATCAAGCCGAACTCCTGACGCGGATACCGCCGGAGTGGAAGGACCTCCGCAAACAATTTGTTGCGCTGACATCCGCCGAACGCAAGGCCCGCCAGACCTACCGCCGCACCGTGGATGACGCCTACAGCCCGGTCCGCGATATTCGGGCCATTCTTGCCGACACGAGCGCTCTGGAAGCCATCGGGGAAAAATATGCGGCGCTGCAGGACACCGTACGGAACGCCAGCCCGGAAGAGGCCTCGGCGGCAATTCGTGCCTTCATCACCGACAATCTGTCGGGTCTCACCCAGGTTAACGATATCCGCAGCCCGCTTTCGAAGGCACGACGGGCATTGAGCCCCCGCCGCCTCAATCGCGATACGGCAAATGCGGAGATCGAGAACTCGATCGCGGCCTATTCTGCAGAACTGGCATGGCGCAAACGCGCGGAGGGGGCACTGTTCGCGAGCCTGACGACCTATGACCAGGCCATCAAGACTTCCATCGGCCTGCGCCTGCAGGATCGCCTGCCGAAAGAAATCACCGGCGATATCGCCAGCTGTCTCGCGATCCACCGGGACATTTCCCTGAATTTCTAGATCGCGACCGCCGCGCAAAACAAAACGGCCGCCGCCTCGTCATGAGGTCGGCGGCCGTTTGCGTTTCCCTATGCGGGTGAAATCAGATTCCGCGTTTCCGGATCGCAAGCTTCCAGACCAGCGGCAGAACCGCCGCGGCCAGAGCAATTTTCACGAACGCGCCAATGATGAACGGACTGAAGCCGTTCGCCAGCGCAGCCTGAAAATCGTTCAGGAAGACCGACAGCCACGCCACACCAAGTGCAAAAATTACGACTGTCCCGCCGAACATGGCCACGAAGGTGAGCGGAACACTGCGGTCCCATCCCCGTTCGCCCAACCAGCCCACCAGGACGGCCGCCACAAAGAAGCCGGCCAGATAGCCCGTCGTCGGGCCTGCGAAATAGGCGATGCCGCCACCGCTGGCGAATACGGGCAGCCCCACCGCGCCTTCCGCGAGATAAAGTAAAAGGGTCACCCCTGCGAGGCGGTATCCATAGGCCATACCGATCACCAGAACGGCAAAGGTCTGCATCGTCATCGGGACCGGCCACATCGGGACCTGTGTTCTGGCCGACAGCGCCATCAGGATGCTTCCCGCGACGGCCAACAGCGCCATGCGGAGCAATCCGCCCGATCGCCGGGGCCAAATCGCGTCAATCAATGTGGGCGCTGTGCCTGCCGATACCTGCATCAAATGCCTCCAATTCGCCGTGATACGTTGCGATGACTGTTAACAGTTTCCCATGCGGGTGCCAATAATTCCCAACGCCGACAATCCTACGAAAAGCGCGGCGCGCTCGGAAAGCCCTTCGGGACCTTGCGTCCCGCCTGGGCGCGCTTTCCGATCCAGTCCTTGAGTTCGTCTGCCGCAAATGTCCGGTGCCGGTCACCTGTACGCGTGGTCAGACCTTCGGACATCGCAAACGTCGCCACATCGGCCAGACTGTCGCCGGACGCGTAGCTTTGCAGCTTCACCCCCCGACCGCGCGACATCTCCGGCAGTTCCGACAGCGGGAACACCAGCATCTTGCGCTTGCAGCCGAGGATCGCAATGTGGTCGCCGACAGCCGGCGCGCAGCCCACCGCCTCCACATCGCCCTTCACGTTGAGAACCTGTTTGCCGCTCTTGGTCTGGGCGACAACCTCGTCCTCGGGCACGACAAACCCACGCCCGTCGCTCGATGCCACCACGAGCTTGTCGCCCGGTTTATGCACCTTGAGCGTGACGATCTCGGCATCGTTGCCGAGATCGAACATCAGGCGCAGCGGCTCGCCATGCCCACGTCCGCCGGGAAGCCGGTCCACCGCGACGGTGTAGAAACGCCCGTTCGTCCCGAACACGAGAAGCTTGTCGGTCGTCTCGGCCGGAATCACGAACTTGCCGCGATCGCCTTCCTTGAATTTGAGCTCCTTGGGATCGATCCCCTGTCCCTTGATGGTGCGTACCCAGCCCTTCTCGGAACATACGATCGTCACCGGTTCGCGCTCGATCATCGCCTCGACAGGGACGGCGACGGGCTCGGGCGCATCGGCAATTTCGGTGCGCCGGCGCCCCAGTTCCGTCTTGGGGCCGAAGGTTTTCTTGAGATCGGCGATCTCTTCGGCAAGACGCTTCGTGCGTTTGGCCTTGTCGCGCAAAAGGCCCTTGAGAGATTTCTGCTCCCCCTCGAGACCCTCGATTTCCTCGCGAATGGCGATTTCCTCGAGCCGACGCAACGAACGCAGACGCATGTTCAGAATCGCATCGACCTGCGCGTCATTCAGCTTCCAGCGCTTTTTCATCACGGCGCGCGGATCATCCTCTTCGCGGATAACCGCAATCACCTCATCGAGGTTGAGGAAGACGACCATGTAACCCTTGAGAACATCGAGCCGGTCGGCGATTTTCTCCAGCCGGAACTTGGTCCGGCGCACCAACACGTCGTGACGATGGTCCAAATACGCCTGCAGCACCTCGCGCAGGTCCATGACCCGCGGCACGGTCTCCGCGTCCAGCACATTCATGTTCAGCCCGATGCGGGATTCCATGTCCGTGTTGCGGAACAGGCTCTCCATGAGCATCTCCGCGGTGACGTTCCGGCTCTTGGGCTCCAGAACGAGGCGAATGTCGTCGGCGGATTCTTCACGAATATCACCGAGCAGCGGCAGCTTGCGCGCATGCATCAACTCTGCAATCCGCTCCACCAGGCGCGATTTCTGAACCTGATAGGGAATTTCGGTGACGACGACCTGATACTGGCCACGACCGAGGGATTCCTCCTCCCAGCGTGCGCGAATGCGGAAACTGCCCCGGCCACTGGTATAGGCCTCGACCACGGTCTCGCGATCCTCGACAAGCACGCCGCCGGTCGGAAAATCCGGCCCGGGCATCAGCGCCACCAGCTTGGCGATCGTCGCGTTGGGGGTTTTCAGAAGATGGGACAGCGCGTCACAGATCTCGCCCACATTATGGGGCGGGATGCTGGTCGCCATCCCCACAGCGATTCCGGTCGCGCCGTTGGCGAGCAAGTTCGGGAAATTCGATGGCAGGACGACTGGTTCGTTGCCTTCGCCGTCATAGGTATCGCGGAAATCGACCGCATCCTCGTCGATCCCATCAAGCAGCGCCTGCGCAACCGCGGTCATCCGCGCCTCGGTGTAGCGCATCGCCGCGGCATTATCGCCGTCGATATTGCCGAAATTGCCCTGCCCGTCCACCAGCGGATAGCGGACTGCGAATTCCTGGGCCAGGCGCACCATCGCGTCATAGATCGCCTGGTCACCATGGGGGTGATACTTGCCCATGACATCGCCCACGACGCGCGCGCATTTCTTGTATCCCTGGTCCGGGTCCAGGCGGAGTTGACGCATTGCATGCAGCAACCGCCGGTGCACCGGCTTCAAGCCATCGCGCACGTCCGGCAGGGACCGCGCCATGATCGTCGAGAGCGCATAGCTCAGATAGCGCTCGCTCAGCGCGTCCTTGAATGCCTCTTGGCGAACCTCACCGCCGATAACCGTCATTCTCAAGCTCCGTTACTCAACACGCCCTTGTAGGGTGTGTGCGTGAGTCACCTCAAGAAACCGGCGTATCTTTCTCGTCATTGTCCTCGGCGGTGTCCAGCGTGCGGCTCACGAGGGATTCCAGGCGTGTGCGCGCAGGCGGCAACGGCCGATCCAGCGGGTCGAAGGCATGCCGGGCTAGAAAATGGCCGGTTAGCTGAAGGCCGGCGGTGAAATCCTCCGCCGTGGCACCGTGTCCCCGCCCATCGGGCCGGAGAAAGCGCGGCAGCGCCAGCATACGGTCCGCATACGGCGCGCCCGCCTCGCGCGAGACGGCCCGGCCCGTTCTGGGGCTGACATAGACCAATTCGGACGTCACCCCCGTGGCCGCACAGGCCTGCAGGTCGAGCCCAAACCCCAGTTCCGCCAGCAAGCCCATTTCCCATTGGATATACACGGCCGGCCAGATCTCCTGATCACCGTGGGTCAACGCACCAAACAGCGCCGCCGTCGCCTCGAACAGGCCGGGATGCGGCTCGCGTTCCGGTATGACCGTCTCGGTCACGGCGCAGGCCGCCGACAGGGCGGCCAGGCGCGCAGGATCGTCCATGATCTGGGCGGCGGTATGCCGGGACGGCTCGATCGTGAATCGGCCGAGATGCTCGCTCAGACGCGCGCGCCAGACGGCATCGACCAGATTTCCCGGCTCGACCGTGGCGCGTTTGCTGCGCGAGGCCCCGCCATGCACGAGGCCGGCATGACGGCCATGGTCGCGCGTGAGAATCTGAACGACCGCCGCCCCCTCGCCATGGGGCCGGGCGGCCAGCACAAAACCCTCGTCACGCCACTCCATATCGCCGGGATCGTCGTTGATTAGGCATCGTAGCGCAGCCCCCAGTCGCGGAAATGACTGGGATCCTCGGCCCATTTCTCGCGCACCCGGACCCGCACAAACAGATGCACCGGACGGTCGAGTATTTCGGCCAGTTCTTCCTGTGCATCGGCGCGGATGCGCTTGATCATCTGTCCACCCTTGCCCAACACGATGCCCTTCTGGGAATCCCGCGCCACGGTCAGATTTTGCTCGATGCGCACGCTGCCATTGTCGAACTCCTCCCAGCTCTCGGTCTCGACCGTGAGGGCATAGGGAATCTCCTGATGCAGCACGAAATACGCCTTCTCCCGGGTGACCTCGGCCGCGAACAGCCGTTGGGGCAGGTCGGAAATCTCGTCTTCGGGAAACAGCCACGGCCCCGGCGCCATCAGCCCGTAAAAATATGTCTCCAGATCATCCACGCCACTGCCGTTCAGGGCCGAGACCATGAACGTCGAATCAAACCGTGCCATGCCGTTCAAGCTTTCAGCCAGGTTCAGCAGGACTTCGCGCTTGAGCCCGTCCACCTTGTTCAAGACAAGCGCGGTCGGGCTGGAATGCATCTCCAGTCCTTCGATGATCCGCTCAACGTCCCGGTCGATCCCGCGCTTGGCATCGACGAGTACCGCGATGACATCTCCGTCCGACGCGCCGCCCCAGGCCGCGTCCACCATCGCGCGATCCAGACGGCGCTTCGGGGCGAAGATACCCGGCGTGTCCGTGTAGATAATCTGGGTCTGATCCTTGATCGCAATGCCGCGTACGCGCATGCGCGTGGTCTGCACCTTCGGGCTGACAATCGTTACCTTGGCACCTACCAGCCGATTGACCAGCGTCGATTTGCCCGCGTTCGGAGCCCCCAGGACGGAAACAAATCCGCAGCGGGTCACCGCCTGTGTTGGGGCGCTGTCTGACGTGTCAGTCATCTTGATCAATCCCGAGCATCCGCAGCATTATAGCCGCGGCATCGCGTTCGGCCGCGCGTTTACTCGCGCCGACCGCCTGCACCGGTTCAAACCCCTCGATTCGGACCTCGACCGTGAATAACGGTTCATGATCCGGCCCCTCCCGGGCGATATCATGATAGCTGGGCAAGCCGCGTGCGCCGGCCTGCGCCCACTCCTGCAGGGCTGTCTTCGGATCGCGCGGCGGCCGCGACACTGTTTCGATCAGCGGCGCCCAGATGCGGCGCACAAACCCTTCCGCCACCGCAAAGCCGCCATCGCGGTACATGGCGGCGATCAGGGCCTCCACCACGTCGGCAACGATGGCCTCGTTCGTGACCCCTGATCCCGCGCGAATATGGCCAGTGAGCCTCAGCGCCGCCCCAACCTGCGACAGGGAGCCCGCATTCACCAGCGCCGCGAAACGCCGGCCGATCTGGCCTTCGTCTTCATCGGGGAAACGATCGAGAAGCATCTGGGCGACGACCAGACCAAGCACCCGGTCCCCGAGAAACTCGAGACGCTCATAGGAATGGACGGAATCGAGACTGGCATGAGTCAGCGCGCGCTCCAGGAGCGCGCGATTTGCGAAATCATGGCCGAGCGCGCGCTCGAGTGCATCAAGATCGGACGCACGGCCATCAGTCCACCGGAATCGAAAATGCGATTGAAGCGGGTCGCCTGTATCCAGCGCCAAGGTTCCAGCCAGCCGGCGCTGCCGTCCGTCGAAAAGAACAGAATTTCCGCCCGGCCGATCAGGTTGTCCGCCGGGACAAAGCCCCAACCCCGGCTGTCATTGCTGTCATCACGGTTGTCGCCCATGGCGAAATAATTTCCGGGCGGCACCACGAACTCGCGGGTGTTGTCCGAAGGCCCCCGATCACCGAAACCCTCGCGGATCGTATAGGTCCGACCGTTGGGCAGGGTTTCCTCATATTGCGGGACCCGACGCACCTGGCCACCGCGGTCACGAGACAAATGATCGTCAATACGGCGGCGGGGTACCGCCTGACCATTGATGTTCAACCTGCCGCCGACCAACTGAATGCGATCGCCAGGCATGCCGATAATCCGCTTGATGAAGTCTTCCCGGTTGGTCGGCGGGTGACGGAATACCGCCACGTCGCCGCGATCCGGGGCACTTCCGAATATGCGGCCCTCGAAAAAGCCGAGCCCGAAAGGCAGGGAAAAGCGGCTATAGCCATAGGAAAATTTGGACACAAACAAATAATCGCCAATCAACAGGGTCGGGATCATCGACCCCGACGGAATGTTGAAGGGCTGAAACAGGAAGGTGCGCACCACGCCCGCGATCAACAGCGCATAGATAATCGTGCGCACCGTTTCCATGGTGCCGCCGGGTTTCTTATTGCGGTCTTTCGCCATGTCTGCCCGTTTCGATTGCTTGTTCGATGGTCGCCGGGTGGGGCGCGATGACGCGGGTTCTAACCGTCTCACCGGAATTGCGCCAGTCACGAATTGACGCGGTGTGATTGGGCCCCGCGCGATCAATCGCCCAGATCGGGGATCGCCGAGATGATTACAATGGCCTGGGCGATCGGCGGTTCGTCGGTAAGCGACAACTCGATCACCGGTTTCATGCCCGCCGGCGTGATTTCCGCCAGGCGCGTGGCGGCCCCGTTTGTCAGCGCCATGGTCGGCTTGCCGGACGGCAGGTTCACCACCCCCATGTCGCGCCAGAAGACGCCCTTTCGAAAGCCAGTGCCGAGCGCCTTCGAACAGGCCTCCTTTGCCGCATAGCGTTTGGCATAACTGTCTGCCCGATTGGCCCGGCGGTCGGATTTTGCCCGTTCGGTCTCTGTGAAACAGCGCTGCACAAACTTGTCGCCGAACCGCTCCAGAGTACGTTCGATGCGGGTGATATCAATCAGATCGCTGCCCAGCCCGATAATCATCGGGTACATCAGTACAGGCGGCACGGGTGGACGCGACGCGTCGTCTTCGCTCATGCGCTCGCCTCGCCCCGGGTTTCGGAACGGGCCGTATCCATCAAAGAGCGCATGCGTTTGATCGAACTGTCGAGCCCGCCGAAGATCGCCTCGCCAATGATAAAATGGCCGATATTCAACTCGACAATCTCCTGGATCGCGGCGATCGGCGCGACCGTGTCGAAGGTAATGCCGTGTCCGGCGTGGATCTGCAGCCCCAGGCCTGCGCCGTAGGCGGCCGCGTCGACAATCCGCGCCAACTGCAACGCCGCGGTGTCTTCGTCGCCATCGATAAGAGCGTCGCAATAGGCCCCGACATGAATTTCAACGGCCGGCGCTCCGATCGAATGGGAGGCATCCATCTGCCGGCGGTCCGGTTCGATGAACATCGAGACGATCGCCTTGTTGCCCGTCAACCGGTCAACGAAATGCTTCAGATGGTTGTGCCCCGACGCGACGTCGAGGCCGCCTTCAGTCGTCCGCTCCTCGCGGCGCTCCGGCACGATACAGACGGCATGCGGTGCATAGCGAAGTGCGATCTCTAGCATTTCATCCGTCGCCGCCATCTCCAGCGTCAACGGAATATCGATCGTCTCCATGAGGCGGGCCAGATCATCGTCGGAAATGTGCCGCCGGTCCTCGCGCAGATGCGCAACGATGCTGTCCGCGCCCGCCGCCGCGGCCGCGCGGGCCGCGCGCACCGGATCGGGATGCCCGCCCCCACGCGCGTTGCGGATGGTCGCGACATGATCAACATTGACGCCCAGGCGCAAATCAGAAGCCATTGGAGTATCTCGTTATTCTCTCGTTCGCCGCTAGAATTGGCGTTCGTGGATGCAAGGTCAACCCGGGCGTAGCCCCGGCGGAGACGGTCAACTAGCTGCGCGCACGCTCGACGGTGCTGACCGGTCGACGCCCGCGAAGGCTGGTGACGATATTGTTGAGATGTTTGGCGTCATCGACTTCGATGTCGACGACCATGTCGAAGAAGTCGGCCGTTCGGTTCGTAAACTTCAGATTCGAGATGTTTCCCTGTGCCGACGCAATGGTCTCCGCCATTTCGGCCAGGCTGCCGGGCTCGTTCATGAGCGTGATATTCAGACGGCTGACCTGCGCGCCAATCCCCTCCTGTTCGCGGTCCCAGTCAACATCGATCCAGCGCTCGGGGCTGTCTGCGAAGGCTTCGAGGGTCATGCAGTCAATCGTGTGGATCGTGGCGCCCTTGCCCGTGGTCATGATCCCGACGATACGGTCCCCCGGCAGCGGGTAGCAGCATTTGGCCATGTGCACCGCGATCCCGGGAGTCAGGCCGCTGATCGGGACGGCATGTTCATCGTCCGTCGGCTGCGCACGCCGCCGGCGCAGCGAAAAGATCGATCCGCCCGACTTCTTGCCGCTGATTTCGTCAGCGCGGTCGGGAAAGATCGACCGGACCACGTCACTGCCGGTGTAGACGCCCTGCCCGACCATCGCGAACAAATCGTCGCGCGAGTCTGCATGGAACTCCCGAAAAGCCGTGTCGAGGTTGATGTCCGACAATGTCTCACCGAAGCGGCCAAACGCCTTCTCGACGATACTGCGGCCCAAATCGACATACTGGCGCATCTGATCCTCGCGCAAGACACGGCGAATACGTGCCCGCGCCTTGCCGGTGATCACCAGCTTCTCCCATTCCGGCGACGGCGTCTGATTCTTGGACGTCAGAATCTCGACCTGGTCGCCATTCTGCAGGACGGTTCGCAGGGGCAGATTGCGGCCGTTGATCTTGGCGCCGACCGCCCGGTCGCCGATTTCGGTGTGAACGGCATAGGCAAAGTCGATCGGCGTCGCGCCGCGTGGCAATGAGTAGACGTCGCCCCGGGGCGAGAAACAGAAGACCTGATCGGAGAACATCTCCAGACGCGTGTGGGCCAGAAAATCCTCGGGCGCGGACGCATTCTCAAGAATTTCCAACAGTTCCTGGAGCCAGCGATACTGCTGGCTCTCCGCCTTGACCGCACTCGAGCCAGGGCCCGAACCGACATCCTTGTAGATCCAGTGTGCCGCGACGCCGCGCTCGGCGACGTCGTGCATCTCGCGGGTGCGAAACTGAATCTCGATCCTCTGGTCCGCCAAGCCCAGGACGCTCGTGTGCAGCGAACGATACCCATTCGGCTTCGGATTTGAGATGTAATCCTTGAACCGACCCGGCACGACACGATACCGGCTGTGGACGACCCCGAGCGCCTGGTAACATTGCGGCACGTTCGACACGATGACGCGAAATGCGATGATGTCGGACAATTGCTCAAGTGACGTTTGCTGGCGTTGCATCTTCCGCCAGATCGAATAGGGCGATTTCTCGCGCCCGGCGATATCCGCCTCGATACCGGTCGCCGCAAGAACTTCACCCAGCTCCCGCACGACCTTTTCGACCACGTCCTCGCCCTCGGCGCGCAGGAAGCCCAGGCGCCGTGAGATCGAATCACGCGCCTCACCGTTCAGTTCGCGGAATGCCCGATCCTCAAGTTCGTCCTTGATATCGTGCATGCCGATGCGCTCGGCCAGCGGCGCATAGATATCCATGGTCTCGCGTGCGATGCGCATGCGCCTGTCTTCGCTGCCCACATGCTCGAGGGTCCGCATGTTGTGCAAACGGTCGGCGAGCTTCACCAGCAGCACACGAATGTCCCGGCTCATGGCCAGCAACAGCTTGCGGAAATTCTCCGCCTGCTTGGCGCGGTCGGATTGGAGTTCAAGCTGCGTCAGTTTGGTTACACCGTCGACCAGCTGCGCCACTTCCTCACCGAACAGCTCGGCGATCTGCTCGCTCGTCGCGTCGGTGTCCTCGATCGTGTCGTGCAGCAACGCCGTGATGATTGAGGCCGTGTCGAGATGGTAGTTGGTCAGGATGCCGGCGACTTCGAGCGGATGGCTGAAATAGGGATCGCCCGACGCGCGCGTTTGGGATCCGTGCGCTTTCATCGAGAAAACATAGGCGCGATTGAGTGCATCCTCGTCCGCGCTCGGATCGTAGGCCCGCACCTTTTCCACCAGTTCCACTTGCCGCATCATCGCAACATCATAACCCTGTTGCAGGCCCCGGGGCCCGACGAAAAAGCCCGGCTGCACTTGCGTGCGCCCGGGCTAATTCTCGAAGGGCCGCCGCACCATGGCGCGGCGGCGCTGTGCGCCGTTTAAATCGCCGGTTCAGCTGGTGGAATCCTGACTTTCGTCCACCGCATCCTCGAAGCGCATCTGCGGCATATCCGGCTCCGCGTCAGCTTCGGGCATATCCGGCGTGACACCGGCGATGTTGGATTCGGATTCAAGCAGTTCGATGACCTCATCCTCTTCGGGGAGGTCGAACTCGACATGCTTCTGCTGGCTGACGATCAGCGATTCCTGAAGATTTTCCAGCTCGACTGTCTCATCCGCGATTTCGCGCAACGCGATCACCGGGTTCTTGTCATTGTCGCGCTCGACCGTGATCGGCGCACCCGCCGACACTTCGCGCGCACGCTGGGACGCGAGCATGACCAGATCAAACCGGTTCGAAACCTTATCGATGCAATCTTCAACTGTAACGCGGGCCATTCAAATGTCTCCGGACGTTCATGAAATTCGGCCTGTATATAGGCATAAAATCCCGAAATGCCAAGCGCTTGGGTGCACCGCAATAAGGATTGCCGGGCGGATTACGGCACCAAGGGACGCACATCGGCACGATCGGCGGCCCGCGCCAGCAATGTCGCGACCCCTTCCCCGGTCACGGGATCACACCAGTCGGGCGCGATTTCCTGCAGCGGACGCAGGACGAAGGCACGCTGCGCCAGGCGTGGATGGGGCAGGATCGGCCATCCGGCATCGATCAGCCCATTATAATCCAGAAGGTCGATATCGATGATCCGGGCCGCGTCGCGCACCGTGCGAACACGCCCCAGCCGGGTCTCGATTTCATGCAGCAACGCCATCAGCGGCCCGGGCGCCAAATCCGTCGATAATGCGGCAACGGCATTCACATAATCCGGCTGATCGGACGCGGGGACCGGGGCGCTGGCGTACCAGCCGGACCGTGCGGTCACAGCGACGCCGGCCGCCTCCAACGCCGCGAGCGCGGCGGCCAGGGTTTCGCGCGGCGACACCTGGTTCGCACCGGGCAGATTGGCGCCGAGGCCGATCAGGATCATTCACATCCTCCAAAACACCTGCGTGAGGCGGTGTCTGGACAGCCCGGCAATCGCAAGCTATCTAAACGAACATTCAAGAATGCCAATTTCAAATACGCAAAAAGGGCATCGGGCTCTCGATCTCTTCGACGCGTTTTAGCATTTCAGGCAAGGATTTAGAGACATGCTGAGCAAAAGTGAAAAGACCGTCGTCTTCATTGACGGCGCCAACCTCTATGCGACCGCGCGCGGTCTGGATTTCGACATCGACTACAAGAAACTGCTGGCGCTGTTTCGTGAAAAATCCAATCTGGTGCGCGCCTACTACTACACCGTCCTGATCGAGGATCAGGAATATTCCCCCATCCGTCCGCTTGTCGATTGGCTCGACTATAACGGCTACAAACTCGTCACCAAGCCGGCGAAGGATTTCACCGATTCCACCGGCCGCCGCCGTATTCGCAATTCCATCGACGTCGACCTTGCCGTGGATATGATCGAGATCGCGGACCGGGTGGACCATGTGGTCCTGTTCTCCGGCGACAGCGGATATCGCCGCCTGATCGAGGCCGTCCAACGCCGCGGCGCACGCGTCACGGTAATCAGCACGACCGCCAGCAATACCGCCGCCGTCGCCGACGAGTTGCGCCGCCAGGCGGACCGGTTCGTTGACGTCCGGGAGTTGCGTGGCGAGATCGCACGCGCGCGTTCGGGCCCGCCCGCCCGCAACGACACCGATGACGATTACGACGATGATTACGACTATGACGGTCCCGACGACGATTTTGATGATGAGGACGATTACAAAGACGACAAAAAGGCCGCCGTGGCCGGCGATTGATTCCCATGGATGCGCCCGCCCCCGATTGCCCGCTGTGTCCGCGCCTGGTCGAATTCAGGACGGACAATCAGACGAAATTCCCCGATTTCCATAATGGCCCCGTCCCCAGCTTCGGCGCGACGGATGCGCGCCTGCTGATCGTCGGTCTGGCGCCGGGCCTGAAGGGGGCGAACCGCACGGCGCGCCCATTCACGGGCGACTATGCCGGCGACCTGCTTTACCCGACGCTTGTGAAGTTCGGGTTTGCGCAAGGCAGCTACGCCGCGCGGCCCGACGACGGGGTCGAATTGTCGGACTGCCGGATCACCAATGCGGTGCGCTGTGTGCCGCCCCAGAACAAGCCGGTCGGGGCCGAGGTGAAGGCCTGCCGCCCGTTCCTGGTCGCCGAGTTCAATGCCATGACCGAACTCCGGGTCATCCTCGCCCTCGGTGGCCTGGCCCACAACGCCACCCTCGCGACCCTGGGCTACAAGCAATCGGCCTTCAAGTTCGGCCATTGTGCGCAGCACGAGATCGCCCAGAACGGGCGACCTCTCCTGCTCATGAACAGCTATCACTGCTCGCGCTACAACACGAACACCGGCCGCCTGACGACGGAGATGTTCGAGGATGTCTTCACCGCGATCCGAGGTCACCTCGACGCGATCGGCGACTAGTCTTCGCGCAGGACGCCCCGGCGAATCTGATCTTCCTCGATCGCGTCGAACAACGCCTTGAAGTTGCCCTCGCCGAAGCCCTCGTTGCCCTTGCGCTGAATGATTTCGAAGAAGATCGGGCCGATCACCGTCTCGGTGAATATCTGCAACAGCAGGCCTTGGTCTTCGGTCGGCGCACCATCGAGCAGAATTTTGTTCGCCCGCAGCCGGGCGACATCCTCACCATGACCGGGCACCCTCTTGTCGAGCGCATCATAGTAGGAATCGGGCGTGTCCATGAAGCCGACCCCGCGCGCTGCCAGCGCCTCGACTGTCGCGAAGATGTCGGCCGTCCCCAGCGCGATATGCTGGATCCCCTCGCCCTGATAATCCCGGAGATACTCGGCGATCTGACTCTTGTCGTCGGCGGATTCGTTGATCGGGATTCGGATTTTCCCGTCTGCGCTGGTCATCGCGCGTGAATGCAGCCCGGTGAGCTTGCCCTCGATATCGAAATAGCGGACCTCGCGGAAATTAAAGACATCCGCATAGAAGCCGGCCCACTGGTCCATATTGCCCTGATACACATTGTGGGTCAGGTGATCGATGTAGGTCAGCCCGACCGCTGCCGCGGCCGCCCCTTCGACGGGTTCGAAATCCACATCGTAAATGGTCCCCCCGGAGCCATAACGATCGACGAGATATAACCGGCTGTCGCCGATGCCCTGGAGCGTCGGGATGTTCAACTCCATCGGCCCGACATGGTTGGACACTTCGGTCGCGCCGCGTTCCAGCGCCTTGTCGAACGCCACAGCCGCATCGCGCACGCGAAACGCCATGGCGCAGGCGCTCGGCCCGTGCTGGCGCGCAAACGCAGCGGCGAAACTCCCCGGCTCGTTGTTCAGAATGAAATTGACGTCGCCCTGCCGGTACAGCGTGACGTCCTTGGAGCGATGTCGCGCGACGGCGGTGAACCCCATCTGCTCAAACAACCGGCCGAGATCGTCGGGTTCGGGCGAGCAATATTCGACGAACTCGAACCCGTCGGTCCCGATGGGGTTGTCCCACAAATCATTCACCTGGTCGGCCATGCTGTCTCTTTCCTGGTCATTCGGGATGCGCGCAATTGACCCGGCGCGGACAGCTATCTATTTTAGTTTCATATGTAACTATTTCAAGGTTTGTCCATGGCCGATACCGCTCACGGTTCCGCGAAGCCGCATCTCGCACTCGAGGCGTTCCTGCCCTATCGGCTGTCGATCCTCTCGAACACGGTCAGCAACGCCATCGCCCGCGACTATCACGAACGCTTCGGCCTGACAGTTGCGGAGTGGCGCGTGATGGCGGTTCTCGGACGTTTCGGCCCGGACGCCGCGACGGGGCTGGGTGCACGCACGGCCATGGACAAGGTTACGGTCAGCCGTGCGATGACCCGCCTTATCGATCGCGGCCTGATCACGCGCAGCTCCGATTCCGGCGACCGCAGACGGGTGATCGCCCGGCTGACGCGCAAGGGCAAATCGATTCACGACAAGATCGTCCCGGTCGCCCTGGCGCACGAACAAAATCTGCTCACAGCCCTGGACCGGAACGAGGCCGCGATACTCGACCGGCTGCTGGCGAAGCTGCAGGACCGGGCCGCTTCTCTGACGGGCGCTTAGATGTAGTGCTCTTCGAGAGGCGCGAAGCCGTTGAACCCAACCGACGCATAGGTGGAGGTGTAGGCGCCCGTGTCGTAAAGCGTGACAATGTCGCCCGGCTTCAGCGCCAACGGGAGGACGCACATGGCGTCTTCATACATCACGTCATGGCTGTCGCAGGTCGGCCCCGCGACGACAACGGGCCCGGACGGACCATCGCAACCAACAGCATCCATGCGATAGCGAATGGCCTCGCCTTCGGATTCCGCGAGCCCCCCATACCGCCCGACATCGAGATAGACCCAGCGCTCCGTCGTGTCATAGGCGCGTTCGGCAACCAGGATCACCTCGCTGCGGATGACCCCGGCATCGGCCACAATCGCGCGGCCCGGCTCTACGATCACCCGCGGACGGTGGCCAGCAAATGCCGCATCGAGGGCCTGATCGATCATCTCGGATACCCTCTCGAGTTCGGGCACCGCACCATCGCCATAGGGCACGGGAAACCCGCCGCCGAGGTTCAGCACATCTAGGTCCATGCCCGCATCCGCGGCGCGCGCGAACAGATCGGCGCAGAGCGTGATGGCCTCGCACCAGCGTGCAGCATCAATCTGCTGACTGCCGACATGAAACGAGAGACCGGCAGGGCGCAGTCCAGCGTCGCCTGCGCGTCGCAACAGCGCGACGGCTTCATTCGGGTGGCAGCCGAACTTCCGGGTCAGCGGCCAACGGGCACCGTCGTTCGACACGACGATCCGGCAAATCGCCGCCGACCCCGGTGCGCCGGCCGCCAGTTTCTCGATCTCGCCGGCACTGTCGAAGGCGAACAGGTCAACGCCTTGCCCGGCCGCGAACGTAATATCCGACGCCTTCTTGACCGTGTTGCCATAGGAAATGCGATCCGGCGCCACCCCTGCCGCCAGGCAGGCCGCGATTTCCGACGGGCTCGCCGCATCGAAGGCCGAGCCGGCCGCCGCCAGACGCGCAATAATCTCCGGAGCCGGGTTCGCCTTGACCGCGTAAAATATCTCGCCCCAATGCATCAACTCCGCCATGCGGACATGGTTCTCCGCGACCCTGTCGAGATCGACAACCAGGCACGGAGTGCGCGTTTCAGCGCGGTCGAGATACCGCTCGATTCTCTCGTTCATCGCTTTGCTATTCCGCCGGCTTCTGAGGCGCCGCCTTATAATCCAATTTGTCGTCAAACCAACCGAAATTCGCGCGCAATCGCAGGCAATCGATCTCGCGCGTCAATTGCCCTGAATCGCGGCCTGTGTTAACCGGCGGACTTCCCCGCACTGATTGGAAGAGTTGGGTGACAAAGCACGGTTCCATATGGGTCCTGAATGGACCCAATCTCAATTTACTCGGCGAACGCGAGCCCGGCATCTATGGCGGAGATTCGCTGGCCGATATTGAGGCACGCTGCACGGACGCGGCGAAGACGGCTGGCTTTGCTTTGGAATTTCGTCAGACCAACCATGAAGGCGAATTGGTGGCCTGGGTCCAGGAGGCCCGCACCGCGGCGGCCGGCCTGGCCATCAACGCCGGCGCTTACACCCACACCTCGGTCGCGGTCCACGACGCGTTGCGGCTGCTCGATATTCCGATCGTCGAAGTGCATTTGTCGAACATCTTCGCGCGCGAGGAGTTTCGGCATAAATCCTATATCAGCGCGGCGGCGACGGGTGTCGTGTGCGGCTTTGGTACCCACAGCTATGTGCTGGCAATCTCCGCACTTGCAGCGCGAATGGATTTGTAGCGAATGAGCGATTCCTTTGACATTGATCCGGACCTTGTCCGCAAACTCGCCGACCTGCTGAACGAAACGGGCTTGGCCGAAATAGAGTATGAGGACAACGGCAAGCGCGTGCGCGTGGCGATGCCCGGCTTCGCCGCTCCCGTCGCCACAGTGGCCGCGCCCGTGGCAGCGCCCGTCCCGGTGGCGGGTGCCGCTGCAGCTTCCCCGGCGGGCGACCCCGCGGCGCATCCGGGCGCCGTCACATCACCGATGGTCGGCACGGTCTATCTCGCCCAGGCACCCGAGGACCCGCCGTTCGTCAAGGCGGGGGATACTGTTCGCGAAGGGCAGACCCTGCTGCTGATCGAGGCCATGAAGACCTTCAACGAGGTCAAGGCCCCGCGCGCGGGCACGCTGCAATCGGTCGCCGTGGCGAGCGGCCAGCCGGTCGAGTTTGGCGAAGTCCTCGCCATCATCGAATAAGCCAGGCCGGCGGCCCCGATGTTCAAAAAGGTTCTGATCGCCAACCGCGGCGAAATCGCACTGCGCATCCACCGCGCCTGCAAGGAGATGGGTATCTCGACGGTCGCGGTTCACTCGACGGCGGATTCGAATGCCATGCATGTCCGCCTGGCCGACGAAAGCGTGTGTATCGGACCTCCCCCGGCGGCGGACAGCTATCTCAACATTCCCGCGATCCTCTCGGCTGCGACTGTTACCGATGCCGACGCCATTCACCCCGGTTACGGTTTCCTGTCGGAAAACGCAAAGTTCGCCCGGATCGTCGAAGAACATGGCATCGCGTTCATCGGTCCGAGCTCGGACCTGATCGCGACGATGGGTGACAAGGTCGCGGCGAAGGATGCAATGAAGCGCGCCGGGGTGCCGGTCGTCCCCGGATCGGACGGCGCCGTGGCATCGGCAAAGGACGCCGTTGCGATCGCAGCGGACATCGGCTACCCGGTCATCGTCAAGGCCGCGGCCGGTGGCGGCGGACGGGGCATGAAAATGGTCGAACGCCCCGAAGATCTCGAGAACGCATTCAACATGGCGTCGACCGAGGCGCTGTCCGGGTTCGGCGACGCGACCGTCTATATCGAGAAGTTCCTCGGCCAGCCGCGCCATGTGGAGGTCCAGGTCATCGCCGACGGCAAGGGCAATGCCGTCCACCTGTTCGAGCGCGATTGCTCGCTCCAGCGCAAGCACCAGAAGGTCCTCGAAGAAGCCCCCTGCCCCGTCATCGACGAGGCAACCCGTCAGCGCATCGGCAAGGTCTGTGCCGACGCGGCCGCCGACATCGGCTACCGCAGCGCCGGAACGTTTGAGTTCCTCTACGAGAATAACGAGTTCTACTTCATCGAGATGAACACCCGCGTGCAGGTCGAGCATCCGATCACCGAAATGATCTGCGACATCGATATCGTCGCTGAGATGATCCGGATTGCAGCGGGTGAGGAAATGTCCCTGCGGCAGGAAGACATCAAGATCAACGGCCATGCGATCGAATGCCGGATCAACGCCGAAGATCCCGAGACCTTCACCCCCTCGCCGGGCCGGATCAACGAATTTCACGCGCCGGGCGGGCTCGGCGTGCGTGTCGATTCCGCGCTCTATGCCGGCTACAGTATCCCGGCCTATTACGACAGCCTCGTGGCCAAACTGATCGTCCACGGCCGCACCCGCGACGAAGCGTTGATGCGGCTGCGGCGCGCGCTTGGAGAGATGGTCGTGTCGGGGGTCTCCACCACGATCCCCCTGCACCAGCGTCTCGCGAGCAATCCGTCATTCATCTCGGGCGATTATGACATTCACTGGCTCGAAAGTTTCGTCGCAACCGACTAGCCTTGCGCAATGGCCGGACTGACACCGCAACTCCTCTTGGGCGCATACGCCAGCGGAATATTTCCGATGGCGGAAAGCCGCAACGACGCCGATCTGTACTGGATTGATCCGGACGTGCGCGGTGTGCTGCCGCTCGATGCGTTTCACATTCCACGCCGTCTGCGAAAAACCGTCCGCGCCCACCCTTTCGAGATACGGTGCAACAGCGATTTCGTCGGCACCGTGCGCGGTTGTGCCGAGCCACAGGCCAACCGTCCCGACACCTGGATCAACGATGAGATCGAGCGCCTCTACAGCGCGCTGTTCGAGATGGGGTTCGCGCATTCAGTCGAATGCTGGGACGACGGCCTACTCGTCGGCGGGCTGTATGGGGTCAGCCTCGGCGGCGCATTCTTTGGTGAAAGCATGTTTTCGCGTGCCCGCGACGCGAGCAAGGTCGCGCTGTGCCATCTCGCAGCGCGGTTGGACAGGAGCGGGTTCGTGCTGCTCGACAGCCAGTTCGTCACGGACCATCTGCGCCAGTTTGGCGCCGCGGAAATCGACCGCGCCGACTACAAGAAACTCCTGGCGGCGGCCCTCAAGGTCGATGCCGATTTTCAACCGGAGTTGTCGGACGCCGAATTCGAGGCCTTCATACAGTCGACGACCCAGACATCGTAGACCGGGTGCTCGAGCGCCGAGACCGCGGGACTGGATGCAAACATCCAGCCGGTAAACAAATCGCGCGGGCGTGCAGTTTCGAACGTCTCGTCGATTTCTAGAAATACCGTGCTTTCCGGCGGCTCGGTCGGCGGCGCCTGGTGACAGGCACGTGCCTGGATCACCAGAGACCCAAACCGAACCGGCACATCGAAGGGTGCCTCAAAGGTCGAGATTCGGGCGGTGACCTTGTCGAGCCCCTGAAGAACCGCGCCAACGGAAGCCGCGCTTTCATCCTGGGCCACCAGACCGGAGGACGCGCCAACGGCAATGGCCAGGGCAACCGCGCCTGTCACCAGAAATTTCTGCATCACGATTTACGCGTGCCGCCACGGGACATCAGCGGGCCTCGGTGCGCATCATTTGGATTCGGTCGCCAGGAAGATGATTTCCGAGACCGTATCCTCAAGCGCACGGAAATCGCGGGTCCGGGCAATCTCGCCTTCCGGCGCCAGTGAGTCGCTTGCCGTGCCCGGGAACAACCGCAGATACTTGCCTCCGAGCAAACCTTCGGCCGTCACACCGGCCTCGGTATCCGCCGGCAGGCGGAGATCGCCCCGCACGGTAAAGGTCACAATCGCCTCGAATGTCTCGTCATCGAGCGTGCGATCGACGACCGACCCGACTTTCACGCCGGAGATCCGGACATCGCTGCCCCGGTCGAGCCCGCCGACCTTCAGGAACCGCGCCGTCAGCGTATAGCCATCGTCATCCTGCAGATCGATGGACCGCGCTCCGAAGAACACGAACCCGATTGCGATCAACAGAACGACTGCGCCAAGGATCGTTTCGACGGCACCGCGTTTCATTGCTTCGCTCCCGCTTCACGCGCTGATTTCGCTTGCGACACGATAAGCCCCAACAGGTCATCCAGCACGATCGCATCCTCCGTAAAACTGATCCGACCGCCATCCCGGATCATCTGATCCCCGCCGCCGATATCGACCTGCACGATTTTGCCCCCGAATATGCCGTCGGTCACGATCGCGGCCGTGGCATCCGTATCCAGTTCCACCGATGTGTCGATCCGCAGGGTGGCGCGCACCCGGAAGTTTTCGACGAGTTCGAGTTCGGCCACTTCGCCCACCTGCACCCCGGCGGCGTGGACGGGATTGCCGACCTGAAGGCCGTCCGTCCGCCCGAACACCGCGCTCACATCCATGGTCGAATCACCAGATGTACGTGTCGGCCCAAAGACCACGACCAGAACGCCGACGACCAGGATCACCACGCCCAGCCCAACGATGACGTCCCGGAGTTCACGCTGTGACGTTTTGTTCATCCTGATGCGCTCATCGAAATGACCTGATCACGGAAAAAAATGCTGTCCAATGGCGATGTTATTGAGGCGTCCAGGGTTCGTAATCGCCCGTGCCCCGTCGGCGCTCACCATCCCGAAGGACACTGCCCGGCGGGTGATACGCGGCGCGTGTGCCCGTGAGGTTCGGAACATGTTCCTGCTGCCAGTCGTGCCGCTGGGCATCGTCGAGTGGCGATTCCGTCATGTGGTGCAACCAGCTGTGCCACTCGGGCGGCACCTTGCTCGCCTCGGGCCGGCCCTTATAGACGACCCAGCGACGCTCGCGATTGTAGCGATTGCGCGTACGCCCGCGATAATAGCGGTTGCCGAACTTGTCGGACCCGACAAGTTGCCCTGAAACCATGGTTTTAAGCAGCGTTCCCAACGTGGCCATTGAGCGTCCAGATCCCTAAATGCGCTGATGTTTCGCGGGACTATGGCACCCGCCCCGGAGTTTGACCAGAGCCATGATGTCACGTTCACGCGGATTGAAATGAGTCCCACAGACACATGATATGGGCAATAGTTGGGCCCGGAACCCAAAATGTGGTTGCGGCGCAAATATCTTGTGGTTTACCGTCCACAATTGCCGAGATTTGGTGTTTTTCGTCGTTTTTATCGCGAAATCGCCATGGACTCGGCGGGGGCCGCCCTCGGCGAGTATTTGGACTTTTTGCGGCCACCCTGGCTCATTTTTGTTACGGCGCCTGCAGTGCGCCGGTTTTTGGGGGAATACGATGCGGATTCAGCGCCGCTTTACGAACGAAGGCGAGAGCCCTTACACAGCGATCGAATTTCGCACCACATCGAGCGAAATCCGGAACCCGGATGGTTCGATTGTCTTTTCGGCCGACGAGATCCAAGTCCCTGCGGCTTGGACCCAGGTCGCATGCGATATCCTGGCGCAGAAATATTTCCGCAAAGCCGGTGTTCCGGCCCGGCTGAAGCCGGTCAAGGAAGACGATGTTCCCGAGTTTCTCTGGCGACACGCCGCCGACGAAGCCAAGCTCAAGCGCGTCGGCGCGGACAAGCGCCATGGCGGCGAGACCGATGCGCGCCAGGTCTTCGACCGGCTGGCCGGTACCTGGGCCTATTGGGGCTGGAAGGGCGGCTATTTCGACAGCGCCGAGGATGCCAGCGCCTACTTCGATGAGATGCGCTACATGCTGGCGGCCCAGATCGCGGCGCCGAACAGCCCGCAATGGTTCAACACCGGCCTGCATTGGGCCTATGGCATCGACGGCCCGGGCCAAGGCCACCACTATGTGGACTACCAGACGGGTCGCCTGACCAAGTCCAAGAGTTCCTACGAACACCCCCAGCCCCATGCCTGCTTCATCCAGTCGGTCTCCGACGACCTGGTCAATGACGGCGGCATCATGGATTTGTGGGTTCGCGAGGCCCGCCTGTTCAAATACGGCTCCGGCACCGGTTCGAACTTTTCCCACATCCGCGGCGAAAGCGAGGCCCTGTCGGGCGGCGGCAAGTCGTCCGGCCTGATGAGCTTCCTCAAGATCGGCGACCGTGCGGCCGGCGCCATCAAATCGGGTGGCACCACACGCCGCGCGGCCAAGATGGTCGTGGTCGATGTCGATCACCCCGACATCGAATCCTATATCGACTGGAAGGTCACCGAGGAACAAAAGGTGGCCGCACTCGTCACCGGCTCGATCACCTGCCAGCAGCACCTGAAGGCGATCATGGCCGCATGCCATGACACCGAAGCGCCCGAGGGCGACGAGCGGTTTGAGCCGGCCGAGAACCCGGCCCTGAAAAAGGCCATCCGGGAATGCCGCAAGGCGATGGTGCCGGACAATTACGCCCAGCGCGTGATCCAGTTTGCCCGCCAGGGATACACCGAAATCGACTTCCCGACCTACGATACGGACTGGGATTCGGAGGCTTATCTCACTGTATCCGGCCAGAACTCGAACAACTCGGTCCGGGTGACCGACGACTTCCTCAAGGCCGTCGAAGACGGCGGGTCGTGGGATCTGAAGCGCCGGACGGACGGCGAAGTCGCGAAGACCGTCGATGCCGGTGAGCTGTGGGACAAGATCTCCTACGCCGCCTGGTCATGCGCCGATCCGGGCATCCAATACGACACCACGATCAACGACTGGCACACCTGTCCGGAATCGGGGCGGATCAACGCCTCCAACCCGTGCTCGGAGTACATGTTCCTCGACGACACGGCCTGCAACCTCGCCTCGCTGAACCTCATGACCTTCCGCGACAGTGACGGCAGCTTCGACGTCGGCGGGTTCGAGCATGCGGTCCGCCTGTGGACCGTCACCCTCGAAATCTCGGTGCTGATGGCGCAGTTCCCGTCCAAGGAAATCGCCCGCCTGAGCTATGAGTTCCGCACGCTGGGGCTGGGTTTCGCGAATATCGGCGGCCTGCTGATGGCGTCGGGGCTTCCCTATGACAGCGACGAGGGACGCGCGCTATGCGCCTCCATCAGCGCGCTCATGACGGGCGTTTGCTATGCCACGTCGGCCGAGATGGCCGAGGAGCTCGGGGCATTCCCGGGCCATGCCAAGAACGCGCCGAACATGCTCCGTGTCATCCGCAACCATCGTCGCGCCGCGCACGGCGCCACTACCGGTTATGAGGGCCTGTCGACCCTGCCGGTCGCGCTCGATCATGCGAACTGCCCCGACAAGACCATCGCCGAAGCCGCGAAGCACGCCTGGGATCTCGCCCTGAAACTGGGTGAGGCCCATGGCTATCGCAATGCCCAGACCACCGTGGTCGCACCCACCGGCACCATCGGGCTGGTCATGGATTGCGACACCACGGGCATCGAGCCGGACTTCGCGCTGGTCAAATTCAAGAAGCTCGCCGGCGGCGGCTATTTCAAGATCATCAACCGGATGGTCCCCGAGGCGCTTCAGAATTTGGGCTACACGCCCAAGCAGATCGACGAGATCGCCAACTATGCGGTCGGTTACGGATCGCTGGCCGACGCGCCGGGGATCAACCATGCGACGCTCGCCGAGAAGGGCTTCGGCGACGAGCAGATCGCGGCGGTCGAGGAAGGTCTCGGCACAGCGTTCGATATCCGCTTCGCGTTCAACAAATGGACTCTGGGCGAGACGTTCTGCACCGAGACGCTTGGTCTTGAGGTCGCGCAGCTCGACGACATGTCCTTCGACCTGCTGTCAGCCATCGGCTTCACCGAGGAGCAGATTGACGCGGCCAACAACCACGCCTGCGGAACGATGACCCTCGAAGGTGCGCCGCACATAAAGGATGAGCATCTCGCCATCTTCGACTGCGCCAACCCATGCGGGAAGATCGGCAAGCGCTTCCTGTCGGTCGACAGCCACATCCACATGATGGCGGCCGCCCAACCGTTTATCTCGGGGGCCATCTCCAAGACCATCAACATGCCCAACGCAGCCAACATCAGCGACTGCGCCGATGCCTACATGCTGTCATGGCGGCTCGGCCTCAAGGCGAATGCGCTGTATCGCGATGGCTCTAAACTGAGCCAGCCGCTGCAGTCGCAACTCCTGGCGGATGACGCCGACGAAGCTGCGGACGCGCTCGAAGAGCTCCTCGAGGCTCCCAACGGACGTCGCGCGGAAATCATCGCCGAGCGAATCGTCGAGCGTGTGGTCGAGCGCGAAGTCGATCGCCACAAGCTGCCGCATCGCCGCAAGGGCTACACCCAGAAGGCGATCGTCGGCGGGCATAAGGTCTATATCCGCACCGGCGAGTATGATGATGGGTCGATCGGCGAGGTATTCCTCGACATGCACAAGGAAGGTGCTGCCTTCCGCTCGCTGATGAACAATTTCGCCATCGCGGTTTCGATCGGCCTGCAGTATGGCGTCCCCCTCGAGGAGTTCGTCGACGCCTACACCTTCACCCGTTTTGAGCCCTCGGGACCGGTCGAGGGCAACGAGACGATCAAGATGGCGAGTTCGATCCTCGACTACATCTTCCGTGAGCTCGCGATCAGCTATCTGGGCCGCAACGACCTGGCGCATGTTGAGATCGACGACCTCGAGCCCGACACGATGGGCCGTGGCGAATCCGACGACAGCCTGCCGCCGCGCGCCAAGGCGACGAAATCCGTGGTCAGCACCGGCTATGTCCGCAAGAGCACCCTGTCGGTGATCGAGGGCGGCCTGCGCGAACTGGAAACCGTCGAACGCGCGCCGGAGGCCACAGCGACCGGGACCGACGGCATGACGACCGGTGACATCGAGCCTGTCGTGACCCCGATGGGCACGCCGACGGGCCAGCAGCTTGATCTCGAATATGTGGTTCAGGAAGAGCGTTCGATGCGCATCCGCCAGGCCCGCCTCCAGGGCTATGAGGGCGATGCCTGCACCGAATGCGGCAACTTCACGCTTGTGAGGAACGGCACATGTCTCAAATGCGACACCTGCGGGGGCACCAGCGGGTGTAGTTAAGGAATTCGGGCCGGGTCGGACCCCGATGGCTCGAATAGTCGACCCCGCGCAGTCCGCTTGGCGCCGGGTCACTCTCCTCCCTGACCTCCGGGGTGTGCAAAGGTAGGCGCACCCCGGTTTTTTTGACCCAGTTCGCGCCTATTTCTTACGCCTCTCGCCTGGCAGCGCTATGCTGTGCGCCAACTTTCGCCCGTCCGTAACCGGGCACCACAGGAGATCGCCATCATGGCCGGAACCATCGACGCACGCCTCGCCGAACTCGGCATAGAACTGCCGCCCGCCAATGCACCTGCGGGCAACTATGTCCCGTATGTGCAAACCGGAAACCTGCTCTTCGTGTCGGGACAGATTCCCGTCGTCGACGGCAAGCCGGCCTTCATCGGGCGGCTCGGTGCGGAGTTCGGGGTCGATGACGGTGCCGCGGCCGCCCGGGTCTGTGCGCTGGCGCTGGTCGCCCAGGCCAAGGATGCGCTCGGTGGAGATCTCGACCGGATCGCCCGGGTGGTGAAGCTCACGGGTTTCGTCGCCGCGACCCATGATTTCCCCGATCACCCGAAGGTCGTCAACGGCGCGTCGGACCTGTTTGCGGAGATCTTCGGGGATGCCGGCCGGCACGCCCGTGCCGCCGTGGGCATGGCCTCCCTGCCCCTTGGAGTGGCCGTCGAGGTCGAAGCGATTTTCGAGGTCGCCTGACACCCTGGAGCCCTCACGTGGCGGGACTGCATCACCATTCCCACGGCCCGACGCCGCCCGACACACCGGGCGGTGACAGGAAGCTCGTCTTCGCCATCGCGGTCAATGTCCTCCTGACCGTGGCCCAGATCATCGGCGGGGTGCTTTCGGGAAGCCTCGCGCTGGTCGCCGACGCCATCCACAATTTATCCGACGCCGCCGCGCTCGCCATTGCACTCATCGCCCGGCGGATCGCCCGGCACCCGGCCGACGCCAACCACACATACGGGCACGGGCGCGCCGAGATGATCGGCGCCGTGTTCAACCTCGCCTGGTTGATCTTCATCGGCCTGTTCCTGGTCGTCGAAGCCGTCGATCGCATCTTCAACCCGCGGCCGATCGAGGGCTGGACGGTCGTCATCATCGCCGTCGTCGCACTGGTGGTCGACATCGCGACGGTGATGCTGACCTACCGCATGTCCAAGACGTCGATGAATATCCGCGCGGCGTTCATCCACAATCTGTCCGACGCCATGGCCTCCGTCGGCGTGATCGTCGGCGGCACCCTGATCATCCTCTACGAATGGCTGTTCGTGGACGCGATCGTCACCATCGTGATCGCCGCCTATATCCTGGGACATGCCGCGGTCGAAATTCCCAAGGCCATTCATATCCTGATGCAGGGCGTGCCGGCGGGCCTCGATGTCGCGGATGTCAGCGCGGTCATGCAAGAGGTGCCGGGTGTGCATGACATCCACCATGTCCACATCTGGCACATCGACGAACACCGCCGCTCGCTGGAGGCCCATGTGGTGATCGATCCGGTGGATATGGACCGGATGGAAGAGGTCAAGGCGGCTCTCAAGGGCCTGCTTTCCGAGCAATTCGCAATCGGCCACTCGACGCTCGAATTCGAGTATCCGGACACTGCCACCGGGTCAGACGACGCGCCGCTTGGTGACGCCGCCCCGGACCAGTAGACTGTCGCCATGCCCGACGGAGACACAGCACTTTCCGCCCGCGTCGTCGAGAATATCGCGAACATTCCGCCCGACACCTGGGACCGGCTCGCCGGACGCGATAACCCGTTCGTCAGCTACCCGTTCCTGCTGGCGCTGGAGGAAACCGGCTGCGCGTCGAACGAGGCCGGCTGGTTGCCCCATCATGTGGTCGTGGAAGAGGCGAACGGCGAGATCATCGCCGCCGCCCCGCTCTACCTGAAGAGCCATTCCCAGGGCGAGTATGTGTTCGACCATGGCTGGGCCCATGCGTGGGAGCGCGCGGGCGGGCGCTACTACCCGAAGATGCAGGTCGCCGCGCCTTTCTCGCCTGTCGGCGGCCCCCGGCTGCTGGCCGGCGACGCACCGGATGCCGACGATGCCCGGCTTACCCTGCTACGGGCGCTGGAGACGGTCTGTCAAAAGCTCGACATGTCGTCGGTTCATGTGACCTTCTGTACCGAGCATGATTACGATGTGATGGGGATGGCCGGCTGGATCCAGCGGATCGGCCGCCAGTTCCACTGGCACAACCGCGACTATGCGACCTTCGACGATTTCCTCGGCGCACTGACCAGCCGCAAGCGCAAGATGATCCGCAAGGAACGGCGCCAGGTCGCCGACCAGGGCATCACCGTGCGGGCCCTCACGGGCGACGACATCACGCCCGCGCACTGGGATGCGTTCTATCAATTCTACGTCGACACCTATGACCGCAAATGGGGCTACCCGTATCTGACCCGCGAGTTTTTCGAGGCTGCGCAGGACCGGATGGGCGACCAGATCGTGCTGGTGATGGCGGATATGGACGGCCTGCCCGTGGCGGGCGCCCTCAATCTACGCGGGGCGACCGCGCTCTACGGCCGCAACTGGGGCTGCCTCGGCGACTTCCGTTTCCTGCATTTCGAGGCCTGCTACTACAAGGCGATCGAGTTCGCGATCGACCATGGCCTCAAGACCGTCGAAGCCGGCACCCAGGGGCCGCATAAGATCCAGCGCGGCTACGAGCCGGTGCCGACCTATTCCGGCCACTACATCCCCAATGAGAGCTTCCGCGACGCGGTCGAACGCTTCTGCCGCGAGGAACAGCGCGAAGTGGACTGGGAAATCGAGAACTACGCCGAGCATCTGCCTTATCGGCAGGAAGACTAAGCCGCCGGCAACTTCTTCAGACTTCCTGTATGTTCCCGTCCTCGTCGAGTACGAACCCCGAATCCCGCGCGCGTTGAATGACGTCGTCATGCCACTCGACACGGCTTGGTCTCGTGCCGCCCAGAATGGTGAGGTGCCAGGCATCGGTGTCCCCGGCATTGCGGATCGCCCGCATCTCCCCGATGGGCACCGAAATCACGTCGAAGGGTTCAAGGAATATTTCATACTCGCCCCTCGCACCCCAGGTGACGCTCCAGCGGCCGGTCATGGCGATGAACACCTCGATATGATCGTGGGAATGCAGCGAAGGCCCCTTGCCCGGCGCTGCCTTCATGTAGGTCAGATTGAAATCCTCAGCATGTTCGATCGCCGGTCTGGCATCGGGATTCTCCGACACTCCGGTTCCGATAACGTTGTAGTTGAGCCGTTCGTGCCCCGGCAGCATCGAATCCAGAAAGAAACGCGGATCGGTTTTCAACTCTTTGAAACGTGCGATCCGCTCACGCTCCATACGCGCCACATCCCACCCAGAATCGACCATCAACATCTCCCTCTCCGATGCGCCACCGCCCCATTGCGAGACAGGCGAGAAAGCCCCTACGCCGCCGGTTCGACGATCAGATTTCCTTCCTCGTCCAATCGCAGCCCCGTCGTTTCGGCCCGATCCAGCACCGATTGGGCCCAGGAGACCTTACCGTTATCGTCGCCACCCACGATCGCGACCAGATGCGCATATGAGTCGCCTGCGTTCCGGAAACCACGCATCACGCCGGGCGGTACCGAGATGCAGTCCAGAGGACCGATCTCGACCTCGTTCTCGCCCTCATCACCCCAGAAGATCGTCCACGTGCCGTTGAAAGAAATGAAGACCCCGACGGTGACGTGATCATGCAAAGCCGCACCACATCCGGGTTCCGCCCCGACATAGGCAATGTTGAAGCCATGGGGGCCGGTGATCGCCGGGCTCGTGCCGGAATCCTCTGACACGCCCGGGCCGA
>Ga0209578_10000525_pt1 | contig 46375 bp, 40 predicted proteins | sample tdAd472_FD_187127 | JGI IMG/M metagenome (GOLD analysis project Ga0209578, IMG submission 187127) | Marine sediment microbial communities from the Atlantic coast under amendment with organic carbon and nitrate - tdAd47.2 (SPAdes)... | ecosystem: Environmental > Aquatic > Marine > Coastal >...
TCGAGGTCTATCCGGGCAAGCGCTTGAGCCTGCAGAAACACCATCACCGGGCGGAGCATTGGGTGATCGTGGAGGGGACAGCGATTGTCACCCGCGATGATGAGACCCACCAACTGAGCGAAAACCAGTCGATCTACCTGCCGCTTGGCGCCGTGCACCGGCTGGAGAACCCGGGCAAGATCCCGCTCCGACTGATTGAGGTTCAGTCGGGCTCATATCTGGGTGAGGACGACATCGTCCGGCTTGAGGACGATTTCCACAGAGAAGGCGAGAAATAGAATGAAAAGGAGCCGGCCTAATTGGTCGGCTCCGTTGTTTTAGCGCTTTATTTAAACTCGCTGATCATGTCCTTGACGCCTGCGGCCATGTGCGGGTCTTCCGCGGCCATCGCCAGGTTTGCCTGAAGCCAGCCAAGCTTACTGCCGCAATCAAAGCGCCGACCTTCGAACTCCAATGCGTGGAACGGCTGTTTGCCGATCAGTTTCGCCATGGCGTCCGTGAGCTGGATCTCGCCGCCTGCCCCGGCTTTGGTGTCGCTGAGGATATCCATTACCTCAGGCTGCAGGATATAGCGGCCCACCACAGCAGACGTGGAAGGGGCGTCAGCCGGGTGCGGCTTTTCCACAAGGCCTTTGACCTCAATGCGCTTGCCGTCTCTGGAGCCCGGAGTGATCACACCATATTTGGACGTGTCTTCGCGCGCGACATCCATGGTAGCAACCATGTTGCCGCCAAGCTCATTGTATGAGTTGACCATTTGCTTGAGCGCGCCGGGTTTGCCCTTGATCAGGTCATCCGGCAGGGCCACAGCGAACGGATCACCGTTCACCAGGTGGCGGGCGCACCAGATGGCGTGCCCAAGCCCCAGCGGGCGCATCTGGCGCACGTATACGATGCGGCCTTCTTCCTGAAGCATGGAGCGCGCAACATCGAACGCGGCTCCCTTGCCTTTTTCCTGCAGGATATTTTCAAGCTCATAGGCGTGATCAAAATGGTCTTCCATCACCTGCTTGTTGCGGCCGGTGACGAGGATGATTTCCTCAATTCCGGCTTCAATTGCCTCTTCGACCGCATACTGAATTAGCGGCTTGTCGAGAACCGGCAGCATTTCCTTTGGAATTGCCTTGGTCGCCGGCAGAAAGCGGGTGCCTAGGCCCGCTACTGGAAGAACGATCTTCTTGATCGGCCTGTTCATGAATGTCCCCCGTTACTCAGGCAACTCCGATAGATATTGCCTGGTCAAAATCTTGCCTTCTTCAACGGCAGGCTGGTCAAAGGCGTTTACGCCCATCAGGTGTGCCGTCACCACCGTTTCAAGCATGAAGGAAACGAAAAGGCCACCCAAATTTTCTTCCGACAGGGAATCGATTACGATTTCCCGGACCGTGCGGTCTTTCTTCCTAAGCGTTTCCTGCGTTGCACGGCTTTGGCACGTTACCGTGTCACCGATGGTGCGGTTCGCCATATAATCAAGGCCGTAAGCTTTCGCTTCAGCCGCATCGATGCGTGGGCCTTCCCCGTAGCTTGGGACCGTGATGAAAGTGCAGAATTTGTCGTTCGGACCGTCAAGGAACAGTTGCAGCTGGCTGTGCTGGTCTACCGGTCCGATGGCGCGTATCGGCGTGGTGCCAAGGCCGTCCTTGCCCAGGCTTTCGGCCCACAGCTGGCCATGCCAGCGGGTGAAGGCGCGCAAGCTCTCCGCATAGGGCATCACCAGAACCTGCGTAACGCCCTTTTCCTGCTCCAGCGTGTGCGTGAGCGCCGCGCCCACAACTGCGGTGGCCGCCGCCGGGTCTGATTTGAACTGGTCGCACACTGCTTCGGCACCCTTGCGGAAGGCCTCGACCGACAGGCCTGAAACCGCCACAGGCAGCATGCCAACATTGGTGAGCACGCTGAAGCGGCCGCCCACATCGGTGGGGTGGTCAAGGATCGGGGATCCAAGCTTTTCGCCGTACGTGCGCAGTGGGCGTTCGCCCGGTTCGGTGATGAAGGTGAAATGGTCGCCAAGGTTGTCGCTGTGGTCCCCGGCTTCTAGCCACGCACGGCAGGCCAGAAGCTGTGCCAGTGTTTCAGCCGTAGTGCCGGATTTGGAAATCGCCAGCACGTGGGTGCGGGCTGTATCCAGTTCCTTGAACAAAAGATCCATCTCGAACGGACAAAGGCTATCGGGCGTGTGGATGCGCACAGGGCCCTTATGGAAGCGCGCGATCGCGATGGCGGCCTGCGCGCCAAGGCTGGAGCCACCGGTGCCAAGCACAATCAGGTCGTCACAGGACGCTTTGATGCGCGCAGCGGCAGCCTCAATGGGGCCAGCGTCCGGGCCATCATGGGCCTGGCGGGCGAAGGGCAGCAGGCCATTAGCGCTGAGCTCTTTCGCATAGCTGACAGCTTTGTCGAGGTTTTTCTGAAATGATTCTGTAATGCCGAGAGCCTCAAGCTGCCTGGCGAGGCTTTCACTTCCAAAAGAATAACTGAACATATTTTTCAACCTGCTGTTTCCATTCGGATGCTAAAATGACAGCGCTGCCAATTATTGCAATGGCTTTCGCAACATTATAGCCGTAATTATTTCGTTTTCATGGCGGAAGTTCTTCTTGTCAGTCCCGCCGTTTCTCCGCACGGAACCACAGGTTGAAGGCCCATTTCTCGCCTTCCTCAACCGGGCAGCCGGCATGCAGGGACAAGGGGTGGCGCACGGTGGTGCCTGCGGTGCAGTTGTGGAACACCAGCAGCTTGCCCTTTTCGGGCGGCACACTGATTTTCAGTTTGGGGAACTCGGTCTGGCCGCCCTTCTTCACATTGTTGAGGTACCCGAGAACGGTGATGATGCGCTGGCCGCCGCCTTCCCAGTTTCGCTTGCCAGCTTCGGTTTCCGGGTCGAATGCGTCAAAGTGGGGGCGATATTCCTCACCCACGCCGTAGCGGATAATCTGGAAATGCTCAGCATGGTTAAGTGGCATGCCCACGAGCCCAGCGACCCGTTCAGCGATCCGTTTGCAAGCGATATCAGCTGTATGGTCCACCCAGCAGACATCGTTGGTCCGCCCTTTTGAGAGCACGCCCTCCGTGCCGCCGGAGACCCTTGCACGCTCCATTGTCTTGGTTTTGGCGCGGGCAATCAGGTGCGAACACTCAGCATCGCTGACAAAGTCGGCGATAGTGTACACCCGTGGGTCCAGATGTAGGTCAATGATGGCGCGTTTCATAATTCAAGCCTGTAATTCTCTATGTTGCAGCATGGTCTTTGTGACCCCAAACGCAGAAAATCCTATGAGGTACCATGAGCTTGGCATCACCATACGTCTGCTTAAGGTAGGCTGCCAGTTCCAATTTGAAGGCGTTCCTTTTTTCTGCCGGCAGCATGGCGATCCCGGCGCTGGCCTCAATCCTGCCGACCCAGGCTTGCTGACTGTAAGGCGCATCCTCGTCATAGCTGAACGATTGGATGTCGGTGAAACCCCCGCCCGCCAGATCGCCGAACCAGGCCGGGTAGATGCCTGTGCCACCACCGGCCTTCCAGGCAGGGTTATAATTCAGGATCAGCTTTTCGGTGCCTTCAACCATGTTGCCAGAGAGTGGAATCCAATCAAAATGACAGATCATCATCACGCCGCCGGGTTTTAGCAGGCGATACGCCTCCTTTGCGGCGGCTATGCGATCAAACCAGTGCCAGCACTGACCGGCTGTAATGAGGTCGAACTGCATCCCGTCAAGCCCGGTATTTTCAGAAGGGCGCTGGAGGAAGTTGACAGCCAACTGCTGCCCGGCTGCAAGGTCCTTGGCGGCTTCCAGCATTTCTGTGTCAATATCGGTTGCGATCACATTATGGCCCAGGCTTGCGAGTGAGCGTGCAATGGTGCCTGTGCCGGTTCCCAGGTCGAGTGCAGTGACCCGCCCCTTGGGCAACAGACCAAGGTCGTTCCAGCGGTCATACATGGAAACAGGAAATCCCAACCGGTGGACCGCATAGGCTGATGCGGTTTTGCCGAATTCCGGCGTTGCGGTTGGTTTGTCGGTACCTTCCCAAGCCATGTCTGTTCTCCATTGGTTTGCCTGCTCGGTTTATATCACAGCAAATTCAGGCTGGGCTTTTCATTTTAGCGTTGTGTCTGCCCGGCAGTCTTTACTACAAGTAGATATTTATAGCGCGCCGGTGGGCCATACGCCGGGCCTAAGAAAATTTCAGGGAGGGTGTAAATGGCACAGTTGAAGGCAGGCATCTTGGGAGCCATTCTGGTTTTGGGTGTTGGTGCGTGCGGCACATCATCCATCGCATTGGACGACAGCGTGCCCAAGGTTGCTGAGGAAATGACGCTGCCAAGCGGTGAAATGATTGGCGACATCGTGATGCCAGCGGGTTCTGCGATGGACGCAAAGGATTCCATTATCCTGGGTAATGGCGCCAATGCTTTTGGTAAGATCATTGCCGAAGTCCGGGCCAAGCAAGTCAAGGTGATGCAGTTCTACAAGGAAAACATGCCAACTCAGGGCTGGGGCCTGATCAGCGAAATCCAGGACGATGATATTATCCTGACATTCCAGAAACCGACACGGGTTGCCGTGATCCAGATCGAACGCGGTCGCTCGACGGATCTTACCATCACGGTTACGCCGCGGAACTAATCAACAAGCATTGTGAATATGCAGGGGCAGGGAGTGACATCAGTCGTTTTCCTGCCTTTTTCTTTGATTGACTTTTTCGCTGGCCCCAGATGCGCCGCACCAGCAGGTTGACGCCAAACCCGGCGAGGGCATGGCCCACATCAGGGCCGCTGCCGTTCCGAAGGTCTGCCTTTATTCCACCGTAACCGATTTGGCCAGATTGCGCGGTTGGTCCACGTCCGTGCCCTTTTCAACGGCGGCATAATAGGCCAGCAGCTGGACGGGGATTGCATAGAGGATCGGTGTCACCAGTTCGCCGGCGGAGGGCATCTCAAGCCGCGCGAACATGCCTTCCGCTTCGCTTTCTGCATTGTCCGACAGCAGGATCACCTTGCCCTGGCGGGCCATGATTTCCTGCAGGTTCGAGACTGTCTTGTCGATCAGCTCATCATTCGGGGCGATGCCGATCACCGGAACATTTTCATCGATCAGCGCGATCGGTCCGTGCTTGAGCTCACCAGCGGCATAGCCTTCGGCGTGGATGTAGCTGATTTCTTTCAGTTTCAGCGCGCCTTCCATGGCGATGGGGAAGTGGATGCCACGGCCCACGAACAGCACATCGCGGGCAGGGGCGATCGCGCGGGCGATTTCCTCAATTGCTTCGTCATTGGCCAGTACCTGCGCCATCAGCTTTGGTGCGGTTTCCAGCTCCTGAACAAAGGCTGCTTCCTGTGCTTCATCAATCTGCCCCTTGGCGGCGGCGAGGTCGACCGCGAGGGCCGCAAGCACGCTCAACTGGCAGGTGAAGGCTTTGGTGCTGGCAACCCCGATTTCGGCGCCTGCGTGGATCGGCAGCACCACATCAGCTTCCCGCGCCATAGTGGAGCCCAACACATTCACGATAGTTGCCACGCGCTGGCCCGCCGCCTTGGCGTGCCTCAGGGCCGCCAGCGTGTCTGCCGTTTCACCCGACTGGGAAATGAAGATGGCAAGGCCGCCTTCCATATAAACCGGCTCGCGGTAGCGGAACTCACTGGCGATATCCACCTCAACCGGCACGCGGGCCAGCTTTTCGATCCAGTAGCGTGCCACAAGGGCGGCGTAGTAGCTGGTGCCGCAAGCCACGAGCGTTACTTTCGGCACGGTGGCAAGCTCAAAAGGCATGTGGGGTAGGCGCACTTTGCCAGCCACCGGGTCCAGATAGCGGCCAAGGGCCTGGGCAACCACGGTCGGCTGCTCAAAAATCTCTTTCTGCATGAAGTGGCGGTGATTGCCTTTGTCCACCATGGTGGCTGCCACCTGGCTGATGGTGGTCGGGCGCTTGACGGCTTTACCTGCCTTGTCAAACACTTGCACGCTGTCGTGGGTCAGCTCCGCCCAGTCGCCTTCCTCAAGGTAAATCAGCTTGCTTGACAGGCTTGCGAGCGCCATGGCGTCAGAACCCAGGTAATTTTCACCATCGCCAAAGCCGACCACCAGCGGGCTGCCTTCGCGCGCACCGAACATCAGGTCGTCCTCGCCCTTGATCAGCACACACAGGGCGAAAGCGCCGACAAGGCGGCCAAGGGTTTTCTGGAAGGCGTCGCGCGCGGCCATGCCTTCGTCCAGGTAGGCGGTCAAAAGGCGCGCCACCACTTCGGTGTCGGTTTCGCCTTCAAACGTCACGCCCTTCGCAAGCAGCTCTTCCTTCAGTGGGCGGAAATTTTCAATGATGCCGTTATGCACAATCGCCACACGGTCGGTCATATGCGGGTGGGCGTTGGCTTCAGTGGGTTCGCCGTGGGTGGCCCAGCGGGTGTGGCCAATGCCGTTATTGCCAGACAGCGGCTGGGCTTCGATCACGGCCCTAAGTTCGCTCAGCTTGCCGGGTGCGCGCCTGCGGTCCAGCTTGCCGCCCTCAATGGTGGCGATGCCGGCGCTATCGTAGCCGCGGTATTCAAGCCGGGCCAGGCTTTCAAGAATGCGTGGGACGGCGGGGGATGCCCCGAGTATTCCAACGATGCCACACATAGTCTCAGGACCCTTTCTTGTTCTTTTCAGCCGCTTTCTTGGCGGCTTGTTCTTCACGGAACTTGACGGCGAAGCCTGCCTTGCCCATCTGTTTGCCGCGGCCCACGGCGAGGGCGTGGTCTTCCACATCCTTGGTGATTACGCTGCCTGCGCCCACCATGGCGCCCTCGCCCACTGTCACGGGCGCCACAAGCGCGGTGTTGGACCCGATGAAGGCACCTGCACCAATGATGGTCTGGAACTTCAGGAAGCCGTCATAATTGCAGGTGATGGTGCCTGCGCCAATGTTGGCGTCAGCGCCGATGGTGGCATCGCCAATGTAGCTCAGGTGGCTTACCTTTACGCCCTTATCAAGCGTTGCTTTCTTTACTTCGACAAAGTTGCCGATCTTGGCACCTTCGCCAATGTCGGCGGCGGGCCTGAGGCGCGCGAATGGACCAACGCTTGCGCCCTTGCGCACTGTTGCGCCTTCCAGGTGGCTGTATGCCTTGATGGTGGCGCCGTCTTCCACTTTTACACCAGGGCCAAAGAAGACGCCGGGCTCAATGGTGACATCCTGGCCGATTACTGTGTCATAGCTGAAATAGTTGGTGGCGGGATCGATCAGCGTCACGCCTGCGGCCATGGCCTCTTCGCGCTTGGCTTTTTGGAAGCAGGCTTCGGCCAGCGCCAGGTCGGCGCGGCTATTGACACCCAGCACGTCTTCTTCAGCCGCCTGGGTAACTGCGATGGTGCGCCCGTCCTTGCGGGCAACCGCCACAAGGTCTGTCAGATAATATTCGCCCGCCGCATTATTGTTCGACAGTTGGTCCAGCCAGCCAAACAGCGCGCTGCCGTCAATAAGCATCATGCCGCTGTTGCAAAGCGTGATGGCGCGCTCGGCCTCTGTGGCGTCCTTATATTCGACAATACGCTCCAGCGTGCCACCGTCATCCAGCACCATCCGCCCATAACGGCCCGGGTCTGACGGTGTGAAGCCCAATGCAACAAGGCCAGTGTTGGCGTCGCGGGCGCGGGCATCGATCATGGCATGCATCACATCAAGCGGAATGAAAGGCACATCACCATAAAGCACAAGCACGTCACCGCTGTGGCCTTCAAGGGCATCGCGGGTGACCATGACGGCGTGGCCTGTGCCATGTTGTTCCGTCTGCGTAATGATTTCACAATCTTGTACCGAAGCTTCCACCTGCTCACGTCCGGCGCCCACCACCAGGATTTTCCGGCTGGGCTCAAGTGCGTCAACGGTTTCCAGCAGATGATGCAGCATGGGCCGCCCGCCAACAGGATGCAGCACTTTGTGCAGGTCCGATTTCATGCGGGTTCCCTTGCCGGCGGCCAGGACAACGACAGCTAGGTCTTTATGCGGCATAGAATAACATCCCCCTGATGCCTGTTCGCGTGAAGCATAACGGCAGATACCTGATTTCTAAATAGAATTCAGGCCTTTTTTTTGAAACGAGTGTGACGAAATGGCGTGCTATTCAGTCCAGCATGTCGTGGGCATCGATCAGGTGCCAGCTGGCGCGGCTGTTTTTCAACGCTGCCACCTTGTCCTTGTGACGCCAGAAACGGTGCAAAATTGCGTGTTCCAGCCGCATGCGCCACTTGAAGCCGAACCCGGGGAGGATGGAAAAGGGATTGTGGCGGCTGTAGGCCCACAACTCAATGCGGTTGGCACCGTCTTTGGCCTGGCCCCGCCCGTGGAAACCGTTGGTGTTGGCGATCACCAGTGTCCCTGCCTTGGCGGTCAGGCCTTCTGGTGCAGGCAAGCCCATGGCCTCAAGGTCCTCAGGTCCGGCACGGAATGAGCCCTTTTCGGAATAGCCGTCCCCGATGTTGGCTGCCACGCAGGACCGCCGGTATTCCCATTTGAAGCGCTTCCACGAAAGCCGGTTCGACCCACGAACATAGGTGAAGGGGCCGTCTTCTACTTCAACGTCCTCCAGGAACAGCCAGGCTTTCATGGTGGGATGGAAGGTGTCGGCATGCATGGTTTTCTGGGGGTCAGCCTTGCCGCTTATGAAGCCGTTGCGGATTCGCTGGATATAAAGCATCGGGCGAATAGCGGTGGCGCCGCCATAAGCCAGAAGATCAAGGAAGTGCTTGTTCTCAGTCGCAGACGTCAGCGCTGGGCGGCCTTCAAGCGCCGCGTCATCCAGCAGGATGCGCTGCGTGGCGGTATTGCCCTGTGTCATCTGCCGCACTTCACCGTCATAGGCGGCAACCTCCGCCCGGATATTCTGAAGCGTTTTCTTGTCCAGGAAGTCAGGCACCATGCAAAAGCCATCGCGCTGGAAGGTCTGGCGCAGGGCTTTTGGCATTTTGTGGGCAAGCATCATCCAACGGACGTGTGCGGTCGCGCGCGCAAGCAGGACCCGGATCATATGCAGCCCAAGCCTGTTCAGGATGCGCGACCCGATCACAGGGTTCGTCTTGAAGGATTTTCCCTGGGTCCCGAGGGCCAAAATCCAGACAGGCCACATATGTATTTTAAAGGCGCGACGCATGTGTTTCCCCAAATGCCTGATGCCCGAATGCAGGCTATCTTTATCGGTTAGGGGCTTTGTAATCAAATGAAAGCATTTCTTGCGGCAAGCTGCCGCATGGCTGCCGATTAAGTGACAAAGACAAGAATTATTGGTTAATATTAAGGCTGGCCATTGCAGGTAATAGTTGCCGAAAAGCCTGGAGCGAACTATTAACAGAAAGAAGACCTTGCAGGTCTAGCGGATTATGTCCCGATTGTTTGCGGATGCCAAAGGCAAGCAGGCATAGGGGGCGAAATAGTGCCCGAGAGGGCTATTCCTTGCCATTGGGGGGCGCGAGTGGGAATAGTGCACGCTGATCTTCTTATTTTCCTGGGCATCACCATGGTGCCCTTGATGCTGCTTGCCAAAGTCAGGCGGCTGAAGGGCCTTGATCGTGGCCTGAAGATGATTCTTTTGGGATCGGCGATCCTCAGCGTTGCCGCCCTTGTCGACTATCTCGAAGAAACCACGCTGAAGTCCCATATGGACGCCATGGCGGGCAAGGATACCTGGAACCTGATGGTTGCGGCTTTCGGCTATGTGCCAGGCATTTTCCTCATGGCGCTTGGCCTTTCGCGCTGGTTCAAGATTTCACTGCTTTGGGAAGACGAAGTGCGCCGCCGCAAAAAGGCGGAGGCGGATCTGTTGCAGCGGACGCTGGAATTGCAGCGCGCTGTGGAGGAAGCCGAGCGCGCCAACCGTGCCAAAACCGAATTCCTGGCAAAAATGAGCCATGAACTGAGGACGCCGCTCAATGCCATCATTGGCTTTTCCGAAGTGATGAACCTTCAGATTTTCGGGCGGCTTGGCGAAGAGCGCTACCAGGAATACAGCCATCTCATCAACCGCAGTGGCAAGTTACTCTTGGATATCATCAGCGACATTCTTGATCTGGCCAAGGTAGAAGCTGGCAAGCTTGAACTGGACGAAGAAGAATTCTGCCTTGATGAACTGGTGGATGAGTGCCTGCCGATTGTTGAGTTCAACGCCAAGGAAAAGGGGCTTCTCCTTGATTCTGAGATCACGCGGGAGCTGCATGTCTGGGCGGACCGCCGCATTGTGAAGCAGATGATGCTGAACCTCCTGTCGAACGCCATCAAGTTCACTCCAGCGGGTGGCACCATCACCGCGGGATGCACCGTGCTGCCGGACAATAGTTATGCCATCACCGTAAACGATACGGGTGAAGGCATGACCGATGAAGAAATCGCAACGGCCCTGGAGCCTTTCGGCCAGATCGAAAGCGTGTTGACCCGGAGCCACGAAGGCACGGGCCTTGGCTTGTCGCTGGTGCGAACCTTCATTCAGCTTCATGGCGGCGATATCTTCATCGAAAGCCAAAAAGGTGTTGGTACCAATATTTGCCTAAAGTTCCCGAAAGAGCGGGTGGTAACGAAAGCGGCTGAATAGCCCCCTTTTTATAGAGCCCCCAAAAGCGTGCGCCGTTCCGATGCAATCAGCGTGGTCAGGAAAGTGCAGACCCGGTCCATATGGGCCTCTGGTCTGAGGTCGTCATGCACCACTAGCCACAGGTCCCGCAGTACTGAAATTTCGCTTGGCAGAACTGTCGTCAGCCCCTTCATGCGGTCCGCCAGATAACAGGGCAGAAGGGCGATCCCAAGGCCTGCTTCGGCGGCGTTGGCCTGCCCGGTCACACTTGTGGTGCGAAAAATCACATGTGGGTCGCTGATGGCCTTGTCCAGCATCTGTAGTTCGGGCAACGGCAGCAGGTCATCCACATACCAGATGAAATGGTGATGCTTCAGGTCAGACAGGCTGACAATGGGCGGGTGTTGCTGCAGATAGCTTGGCGCAGCATAAAGGCGCAGGCGGTAAACCCCCGCCTTTTCGCTGACGATCCGGCCATGGCTGGGCCGTGCCAGCGTGATGGCGGCGTCGGCTTCCCGCCTGCTCAGGTTCAGTGACCGGGTCTCTGCCACCAGCTCGAGCGTGATACCCGGGTTCCTTTGGCGGAAGCCCATGCAGTGGCGAACCAGAAACTGGCTGCCGAAGGCTTCGGGGGTGGAAAGCCGCACTGTACCCTGCGGGCCTGTGGCGACTGGTGCGACTTCATCCATCAGCGCCAGGGAGTTGGCTTCCATTCTTTCGGCATAGGCCATCAGGCGGCGGCCATCGGCATTCAGCTTGTAGGCGCGGTTTTCCCGGTCAAACAGCTCTATCCTCAGTTCCTTTTCAAGCGCAGCAATCCGGCGTGAGACGGTGGTGTGATCCACGCCCAGCCTTAGCGCCGCCGCCGCCAGCTTGCCGCGCCGTGCCAGCTCAAGGAAATAGCGCATGTCGTTCCAGTCAAACATTCTGTAGCACCTTTATGTATTGTGCATATTTGCACAAACCATAATGCAAAACTTCTCAGTGACGTGCAATATTGCATATTGTAGGGTGCGAGCGATTTTGGGGCGGAGTCGCGGCCCACGACCTGTTTAATGTCCGATTTCCCGGACGGTGGCCGCGCGTATCAATTTGGAGACATAACGCATGTATGAGCGTCATCATTATATTGGCGGCAAGGACGTAGAAGGCACGTCCGGCCGGTTTGGTCCGATTTTTAACCCTTCGACAGGTGAGCAGGCGGGCAAGGTATCGCTGGCCAGCAAGGCGCAGGTTGAAGACGCGATCGCGGCAGCGGATGCGGCCTTCCCAGCGTGGGCCGCAACGTCTGTTGTTAAGCGCGCACGCGTGCTGCAGAACCTGGTGCACATTCTGTACCGTGAAAAGGATGCGCTCGCAGAAGCGCTGGCGTCTGAGCACGGCAAGGTGTTCTCTGACGCACAGGGCGATGTGCAGCGTGGCCTTGAGGTTGCCGAGTTCGCACAAGGCATTCCGCACCTGATCAAGGGCGAGTTTTCAGACAATGTTTCCACGGGCATCGACATGTACAGCATGCGCAAGCCTTTGGGCGTTGTCGCGGGCATCACGCCGTTCAACTTCCCGGCCATGATCCCACTGTGGATGAGCTGTGTGGCGATCGCCTGCGGCAATACATACGTTCTGAAGCCATCGGAGAAAGACCCGACTGTGCCACTGATGCTGGCCAAATGCTGGGCCGAGGCCGGCTTGCCGGACGGTGTGTTCAACGTGGTGAACGGCGACAAGGAAGCCGTTGACACCGTGTGTACCGACCCACGGGTCAAGGCTGTTTCCTTCGTGGGCTCGACCCCGATCGCGCAGTATGTTTACGCAACTGCCACGGCCCACGGCAAACGCTGCCAGGCGATGGGTGGTGCCAAGAACCACATGCTGATCATGCCGGATGCGGACCTTGAGCAGGTAACAGACGCGCTGATCGGTGCGGCCTATGGTTCCGCGGGCGAACGCTGCATGGCGATTTCCGTTGCGGTTCCTGTGGGCAAGGCAACTGCTGACAAGCTTGTTGAAATGCTGAAGCCACGGGTTGAAGCCCTGAAGATCGGCCACTCCATGGACATGGAAGCAGAGATGGGCCCGCTGGTGACCGCAGACCATCTGGCGAAAGTGCGCGGCTATCTTGATCTGGCAGAGCAGGAAGGCGCTGACGTGGTCGTTGACGGCCGGAACTTCCAGTACAAGATGCAGGGCTTTGAGAACGGCTACTATCTTGGTGGTTCCCTGTTCGACAACGTCAAGCCAGGCATGCGCACCTACAAGGAAGAGATCTTCGGTCCAACGCTGCAGGTCATGCGCACAGAAAGCTTCGACGAAGCCGCTAGCCTGCCAACCATCCATGAATATGGTAACGGCACATCCATCTACACCCGTGACGGTGACACTGCGCGCGAGTATGTGAACCGCGTTGAAGTGGGCATGGTTGGCGTGAACGTGCCAATCCCTGTGCCGCTCGCGTTCCACACCTTCGGTGGTTGGAAAAACTCCGCATTCGGCGATATCAATCAGCACGGTATGGAAGGCGTTCGCTTCTACACCAAGACCAAGACTGTAACTTCCCGTTGGCCAACGGGTATTCGGTCCGGCGCAGAATTTGTAATTCCAACGCTGAACAGCTAAATTACAGCGGCCCGGGGCATGATGTGTTCCCGGGCCGGTCTGTTTTGGGGGTGAGGCAGAAAAGTTTCAAGTAAATCAATACCTTCGAAGCAACGAGGGAGCGGGGCAATGCCCCACCAAACACGAGAACGCGGGGAGATGATTCTCATGAATTTCAAATCACTACTACTTGGCGCTGTGGCGCTTACGGCCCTTACGGCCTGTCAGGCGGCAAATACAGCTGAAAATATCCAGCCGAAAATGGCTACAGTCGACACCAGTGTGGACCTGAAGGTCGACATTCCATTTGAGAAATTTACGCTTGATAACGGCCTTCGGGTCATCGTGCATGAAGACCGCAAGGCGCCGATTGTGGCCGTCAGCGTGTGGTATCATGTTGGCTCAAAAGACGAGCCAGAGGGCAAGACCGGTTTCGCCCACCTGTTTGAACACCTGATGTTCAACGGGTCGGAAAACTATGACGACGAATTCTTCAAGCCTTTCAAGGCTGTCGGCGCAACTGCAATGAACGGCACCACCTGGTTTGACCGTACCAACTATTTCCAGAACGTGCCAACGCCAGCGCTTGATATGGCGCTGTGGATGGAGTCCGACCGCATGGGCCACCTTCTGGGGGCTGTGACGCAGGAAAAGCTGGATAACCAGATTGGCGTTGTGCAGAACGAGAAGCGCCAGGGCGACAACGCGCCATACGGCCTAGTGGAATACCGCCAGCTTGAAGGCCTGTTCCCTGTTGGCCACCCATACCGTCATTCCACCATCGGCTCGATGGAAGACCTTTCCGCCGCGTCTCTCGATGACGTGAAGGGCTGGTTCAAGGAATATTATGGCGCTGCCAACACTGTGATTGTGCTGGCGGGTGACATTGATGTGGAAACCGCCAAAGAGAAGATGAACAAATTCTTCGGCGATATTCCGGCCGGTCCGCCACTTAAACAACATAAGGCATGGGTGCCGACGCGCGAAAACAACACCATTGAAGAAATGGTGGACCAAAAGGCGCCGCAGGTTCGCGTATACCGCAACTGGGCTGTGGCCCCGCGCACGGACATGGACTATGCCGAACTGGTGCTGGCGGCCGACGTGCTTGGCGGCGGCAAGAACTCCCGCCTGTATCAGGCGCTTGTATATAAGAACCAGCTTGCGGTCAGCGTGAGTGTAAGCGCGCAGCCGTTTGAGCTGGCTTCCATGTTTGAAATTCAGGCGACCCTGAAGCCCGGTGTGGACGAAGCTGAAGTACAGCGCCTGATCGATGCTGAAATGGACAAGTTTCTCTCGGAAGGTCCAACTGCTGAAGAACTGAAGCGCGCGAAAACCAGCATTCTGGCTGGTCGCATCCGCGGGCTTGAGCAGATTGGCGGCTTTGGCGGCAAGGCAACAGCGCTTGCGCGGTCAGAGCTTTACGCCGGTGACCCGGGCTTCTATTCGAACCTGCTTGATCACCTGAACAATGCAGGCATGGGGGAAGTGAAGGAAGCGGCCAACAAGTGGCTGGGCCAAGGGTACTATCAGCTTACAGTGCGCCCGTATCCGAAATACGAGACGGCAGAAAGCCAGGTTGACCGGTCCAAGGGCTTGCCTGAAGTGGGTGCGATGCCTGACCTGACCTTCCCTGAAATTCAGGAAGCGACACTGTCGAACGGTATGAAGGTTGTCGTTGCAAACCGCCCGACTGTGCCGGTTGTCAACATGGCCATGCAGTTTGATGCGGGCTATGCGGCTGATGCCGGTCGTCCGCTTGGTACGGCAAGCTTTGCGCTGGCGATGCTGGACGAAGGCACGCCAACGCGCACGTCACTTGAAGTCGCGGCTGAGCTTGAAAGCCTGGGTGCGACGCTCTCAACGGGCTCTAACCTGGATATGAGTAATGTCAGCATGTCCATGCTGAAGGCGAACATGGGGCCATCACTTGCGCTGGCGTCTGACCTGGTACGTAACCCGGCCTTCCCGCAAGAGGAAATCGATCGGCTGAAACCACGCTGGATTCAGGGCATTGCTCAGGAAAAGGCACAGCCGGTTCAGCTGGCGCTGCGGACCCTGCCGCCGCTTCTTTACGGCACAGGCCATAGCTACAGCGTGCCATATACGGGTTCCGGCACGGAAGCCGCGATTGAAGGCATGGAGCGCGCCGATCTGGTGCAGTTCCACACTGACTGGATCCGTCCGGACAATGCCAAGATATTCATGGTGGGTGACATCACTGTGGATGAAGCCACTGCCGCGCTTGAGAAAGCCTTTGGTAACTGGCAGGCCCCGGCAACACCGGTTCCTTCCAAGAATGTGGCTGAAGTGGCGCTGCCTAGCGAAGGCCGCGTGATTGTTATGGACAAGCCGGGCTCACCACAGTCGCTGATCCTTGCTGGTCACCTGTTCCCATCCACGGGTGATGAAGCATATATGTCCCAGGAAATGGCAAGCAGCATCCTGGGCGGTGACTTCACCAGCCGGGTGAACATGAACCTGCGCGAGGACAAGGGCTGGGCCTATGGTGCCTATACCTTCACGACCGATGCCCGCGGCCAGCGCATGTGGCTTGTTTATGCACCGGTGCAAACGGACAAGACGAAAGAGTCCCTGCAGGAACTGGAGAAAGAGTTCGCAGCCTACCTGGGCAACAAGCCAGCAACAGCTGAAGAACTTGAAGTGTTTGTGGCGGATGCCGTGAACAGCCTGCCAGGCCAGTTTGAAACGTCTGGCTCCGTTCTGAACAGCCTGCTGTCGAACGACCGCTTTGGCCGATCGAACGACTATGTCACCAGCCTGACAGCCAAATACAAGGCGCTTGATATCGAAAAAATCAAGGCTGAGGCGCAGGCCAACATCCACCCAGAGAAGCTGACCTGGCTGATTGTGGGTGACTGGTCGGCGATCAAGGAAGGCATCAGCGACCTGGATCTCGGCAATGTCGAGGTGTGGGACGCAGACGGCAACAAGGTCGAATAGACCGACATAGAGTATTGCGGGTGGTGCCTCGGCGCCGCCCGCACCAATCAGCCATCCCGCTTGGGCAAATTCGGGTTGGCACATTTGTATCCCCGGCGGCAGTCGGGCTGGCGTATGGGGCACAGGGCGTGCCTCCAATGAGATAAACCCAAGGGGGTAGTCTTGGACTTTTCACTTAATGAAGATCAGCGCGCCATCCAGGATATGGCACGCAGTTTCACCGCCGACATGATCACACCTGACGCCCACAAGTGGGACGAAGACAAGGTGTGGCCCGCAGATGTGGCAAAAGCCGCGGGCGAGCTTGGCTTCGGCAGCATCTATGTGTCCGAAGAAGGCGGGGGCTGTGGCCTCAGTCGGGTGGAAAGCGTGCTGATTTTCGAACAGCTTTCCATGGGCTGTCCGTCCACAGCGGCGATGATCTCCATCCACAATATGGCGACCTGGATGATCGATTGCTTCGGCAATGACGACCAGCGCGCGCGCTTTGTGGGCGAGCTTTCAACGCTTGAAAAGATGGCCAGCTATTGCCTGACCGAACCCGGCGCGGGGTCTGACGCTGCAAGCCTCAAGACAAAGGCTGTGCGCGACGGGGATGACTATGTCCTCAATGGCTCAAAGGCCTTTATCTCGGGCGGCGGTACCAGCGATGTGTATGTCGTGATGGCGCGCACATCGGATGACGGCGCCAAGGGCATCAGCTGCTTTATCGTTGAGAAAGACACACCGGGCCTGTCGTTCGGCGCGCAGGAAAAGAAATTGGGCTGGCACAGCCAACCAACCGCTGCCGTAATGTTCGATGATTGCCGCATCCCGGCCGCGAACCTTGTGGGCGAGGAAGGTCAGGGCTTCAAGATCGCGATGCAGGGCCTTGATGGTGGCCGCCTTAACATCGGTGCCTGCTCCATTGGCGGTGCGCAGCGTGCGCTGGATGAAGCCGTCACTTACACGAAAGACCGCAAGCAGTTTGGCAAGTCCATCGCCGATTTCCAGGCCACCCAGTTCAAGCTGGCGGATATGGCGACCGAGCTTGAGGCCGCGCGCCTCCTGCTGTACGCAGCGGCCCAGAAAGTGACCAATAAAACGCCTGACGCCGCGGCGGCAGCGGCCATGGCCAAGCGCCTTGCCACCGACACGGGCTTTGACGTGGTGAACGCGTCACTGCAGCTGCATGGCGGCTACGGTTATCTGCAGGATTACCCGATCGAGCGCATCCTGCGTGACCTGCGCGTGCACCAGATTCTGGAAGGCACCAACGAGATCATGCGGGTTGTCATCTCCCGCTCGCTTTTGAAGGACTAAACCATGACGGACGCTGAAGTACTGTTCGAGCATCGCGGCACCATTGGCCTGATCACGCTCAATCGCCCCAAGGCCTTGAATAGCCTGACACACAATATGGCGGTGGAGATCACCCGCCAGCTGGGGGAATGGGCGATCATGCCGTCCGTGCAGGCCGTGGTGGTTGTGGGCGCGGGCGATAAGGCCTTTTGCGCCGGCGGTGACGTGGTGAAGGTAACGCAGTCATACAAAGACGGCACCACCGAGTGGCGTGAATTCTTCCATGACGAATATCTGATGAACATCGCGATTGATGAGTTCCCCAAGCCATATGTGGCGCTGGTGGACGGCATCACCATGGGGGGCGGCGTTGGCGTTTCGATCCCTGGTGATTTCTGGGTCGCGACAGAAAAAACGTTGTTCGCCATGCCGGAAACCGGCCTTGGCCTGTTCCCGGACGTGGGCGGTGGCTGGTTCCTGCCACGCCTTCCGGGCGAGACCGGCATGTATCTGGCGCTCACTGGCGCGCGGATCAAGGCGCCTGACCTGTATGCTCTCGGCATCGCAAGCCACGTGGTCTCAAGCAATGACATCGACGCCATCGTCTACAAGCTGAGCCAGAAAGAGATCAAATGCGAGGACTGCGTGCAGGTGGTGCTGGATGAGTTCCACAAGGACCCAGAGCCCGCGCCAATGGCCGAAGTGTTTGACGAGATCGACGGCGCGTTCGCAGGCGTGCGGGTGGAGGAAATCCTACATGAGCTGGAGCTGAACGAAAGCGAGTGGGCGCAGAAGCAGTTCAAGATTTTGATGACCAAGTCACCCACCAGCCTGAAGCTGACGTTCGCGCAACTGCGTCGCGGTGAGGTGCTGGAGACGTTCCGCGACAACATGCGCATGGAATACCGCATGGTGAACCGGGTGATGGCCGGGAATGATTTTTCCGAGGGCGTGCGCGCCATCCTTCTGGACAAGGACAATAACCCGCAGTGGAACCCGAACACGCTGGACCGCGTGTCGGACGAAGAAATTGAAACCTATTTCAGGTCGCTGGACGATCTGGAACTTGATATTGCCGAGTAGGGAGAGAACAGATGACAACAGTTGCATTCATCGGCCTTGGGAACATGGGCCTGCCAATGGCGAAAAATCTGGTCTCTGGCGGCATGGCCGTACGCGGGTTTGACCTGTCGGCTGATGCCAAAGCGGGCCTCGTTGAGGCTGGCGGACAGGCGTTCGACAGCGTTCATGACGCGGTCGACGGTGCGGATGTGGTGATCACCATGTTGCCGAACGCCAAGATCGTTGAAAGCGTGTACGCGGACGTCACCAAGGCGGCCAAGGACGGCGCGCTGTTTATCGACAGCAGCACCATCGACGTGGCAACCGCCCGCAAGGTGGCGGACCGCGCCCATCACGCTGGGTTTGAAATGGTTGACGCGCCGGTCTCTGGCGGTGTGGGTGGCGCGGCCGCAGGCACGCTTGCCTTCATGGTAGGCGGCAGCGCGGAGGCGTTTGAGCGCGCCAAGCCGGTGCTGGAGCCCATGGCGGGCAAGATCGTGCATTGCGGGCAGGCGGGCAACGGCCAGGCGGCCAAGGCCTGCAACAATATGCTGCTCGCCATCTCCATGATCGGTGTCAGTGAAGCCTTCAATCTTGGCCGTGCGCTGGGGCTAGATGACCAGACATTCTTCGATGTGGCGTCAAACGCTTCCGGCCAGTGCTGGTCGCTCACGACCTATTGCCCGGCGCCGGGCCCAGTGCCAACCGCCCCATCGAACAACGATTATAACCCCGGCTTCGCCACCAACCTGATGCTCAAAGACCTCGGCATCGCCATGGATGCGGCGGGCGACACCGGCGCGAACACGCCGCTTGGTGCGCTTTCCCGCGATATCTACAAGGCGATGGACGACGCAGGCTTCGGCGGTAAGGATTTCTCCGCCGTGATCAAGCACCTGGCGGGTAAGCTTTAGAGGGAGCCAGCGGAAAACTGTCACCCTGAACTTGTTTCAGGGTCCATTGTTCGATGAACGATCGAGGCACAGAAGCACCCTATTTGTTGGGGCAGAGCTTGTTTGCGAATGTCTGATGGATGCTGAAACGAGTTCAGCATGACGATTTGGCTGGAAGCAGAAAAGGCCCGGGCATGTCTGCTCGGGCCTCTTTCTTTGGCAGCTTAGGGTTACTCGTCAGCTTGCGGCAGCAAAGGCCCAGCTGGGGGAGTTTTGGGAACTTCCGCTGGGCTGTGCAGGTGCGCGGCCAACAGCACCGTAGCGGATAACCGCCTGCGTGCGGTTGGATACGCCCAGCACCTTGAAGATGGCATGCATATGCGCCTTCACAGTGCCTTCCGCGATCGACAGCCGCGCGGCGATTTCCTTGTTCGGTAGGCCGTCTGCGGCCATGGCCAGAATCTGTTTTTGGCGGTAGGAAAGGCGGCTCAGGTCCACCGAATCCGCAACCGTATGGCGCGGTGCAGGCGCGCGGCCCATGCCACTTTCAAGCGCGCCGCGCACATTTGGTGCAGATGGGCGGCTTGCAACAGCGCCGAAGCCATCAAGCGGCAGTTTGAGCGCCCGGCGAATGGCCGTCACCATTTCTGCCACGCTTGCGCCGCGCTCAACCGCTATTGCACCGGCGCAGTCATGTGTGCGCTGGCTTTCACGGTCCAGAATCGTCACCACAGCGGCATCAGGATACAGGCGTCGCACCAGCTTCATGCAATCGGGGCCGTCGCTGCCGAGTGAGCCGGGGTGGACAATGATCAGGGAAAGGTCATCGTGATTGGCGGTTTTTGCCAGAAATTCATGTTCACTGCTGGCTTCCATAATTTCCTGGAAATTGCCGGAAACCAATATCACTTCCCTAAGGGAGAGACGGAGAAGTTCTTCCCCATCAACAATCAGAGCTTTCATAACACATCCTCGCTTTTTTTAACTTGCCCCACGCCCTTTGCGGTTCTTTTAGGACAAGTGAAATATAAGTGAACCTCATATCTCTCATGTTTTTTGTACTTTCACTTTACGCAAAAAGTGATGGAACTTTGGGATGATGCGATGAATTGAGCGCGGGATGCGATGAGCCGAACCGCCATTTCTGCGGTTTTGGCAAGCTGCGACCGTATAATCTAGGATAGTGGGGTTCGGCCCATGTCGGTCCCTTGACGATAGCAGGGGATTCCCCGTACCCATGAAGGATACTGAAACACACATATACCAATGAAAACGGAGCCTGTATGACCAGCCTGCTGAAGAATCTGCCGTCTTATGATGAAGCCAGGGCCGCCCTGGACCGCATCGACGCGCGCCAGCAAGACATGGTCGATACGGTGATAGCTTGGTCGCGCGTCAACAGCGGTAGCCGCAACCTGGAAGGCCTCGCGGCGATGGAAGCGCTGATCCTTGAAGCGTTTGAGCCATTGGGTGCTGAGGTGGAGCTGATAGACCTTGCGGACGGCGAGGCGGTTAATGAGAAAGGCGAGGTGGTCACGGTAAAGAATGGCCGCACCATACGCATCTTCAAACGCCCGCACGCCAACCGCAAGGTGCTGATGACTGGCCACACAGACACCGTGTTCGCCAAGGATCACCCGTTTCAGGAACCTGTGTGGCTTGACGCGGGCACGCTGAACGGTCCGGGTGTTGCCGACATGAAGGGCGGCATTATCGTGATCCTGAACGCGCTTATGGCGTTTGAGGAAACACCGCTCGCGGATAGGGTGGGCTGGGAAATTTTGCTGTCGCCGGACGAAGAGACAGGCTCGCTGGCTTCGGCGCCAATCCTTGCTGAGCGCGCCAAGGCGGCGGATATCGGCCTGACGTATGAACCTGCTTTGGCAGACGGCACTTTGGCGGGCGCGCGGAAGGGCAGCGGCAATTTCACCATGGTGGTGCGCGGCAAGGCCGCTCATGCAGGGCGTGAGTTCCACGCGGGCCGGAACGCCGTGGTGCACCTTTCAAAGATCATCGCGGACTTGGCAAGCCTTACGGGCGGGCGCCCGGAACTGACGGTGAACCCGGCGGTGATCAGTGGCGGGGTGGCGCCGAATGTTGTGCCTGATATGGCATGGTGCCGCTTCAACGTGCGCCTGAAGGAACCCGAAGACGCCACATGGTTCCAGGCTGAGCTGGACAAGATTGTCGCGCGCTTTGGGGCCGAGGACGGCTTTGACGTGTCGTTGCATGGCGGCATCAACCGCCCGCCCAAGGCGCTCTCTGACGCCAACCTGAAGCTGATGGACGCCATCAAGGCCTGCGGCATGGATCTTGGGATCAAGATCGATTACGTGCCCACTGGCGGCTGCTGCGAGGGCAATAACCTGGCGGCTGCGGGCCTGCCGAACGTGGATACACTGGGTGTGCGCGGCGCGAACATCCATAGCGCGGACGAGTTCGTTTGCGTGGACAGTTTTGCGGAAAGGGCTAAACTTTCCGCTCTTATTCTTCTGGCTTTCGCGAGCGGCCAGCTCGACGACGTGGTGAAAGCCAAAACCGCATGACGCGCTCAGAAGGGGATTTCGCGCATCACTGAGGTTTGGAAGACTTGGCCAAAAGGCCACTTAGGCAACCGGGGCCCTGATATGCTGCCCGGACACAGAATAAGGGATATGGCACATGTATGTGGTGCGACCAGCACGATTGAAAGATCTTGATGGCCTGCAGGCGCTCGCCAAAAAAACAGGCACGGGGCTGACAACCCTGCCGGTGGATAAAAAGGCGCTTGAAGCAAAAGTCAGGGAATCCATGGAGGCCTTCTCAAACCCGCCGGACATGAACAAGAAGACCAGCTATCTCCTGGTCATGGAAGACCCGAAAGAGGGCAAGATTGTCGGCACAAGCGCGCTTCTCGTAGGTGTGGGCCTGGATAAGCCTTTCTATAGCTACCGCATTTTGCACCAGACGCAGGTGAGCCACGAGCCCGAAATGCGGGTGGATACGGAACTGTTACAGCTTTCCAATGATTTCGTGGGCGCGACTGAGGTTGCGACGCTTTTTGTGGATGAAGAGTACCGCAAAGAGAATGTCGGCAAGCTGATGTCAAAGGCGCGTTACCTCCTTATGGCTGCGCACCCGGATCGTTTCTCTGATCAGGTGATTTCCGAAATCCGCGGCTGGGTAGACGAAAACGGTAACTCACCGTTCTGGGAAGCTCTGGGTCGCCATTTCTTCGGCATGGATTTTAAGACTGCAGACCGGATCAACGGCCTTGGCAACAGCCAGTTCATCTCTGACCTGATGCCAAAGTTCCCGATCTACACGGCGCTTCTGCCGGAAGAGGCCAAAGCTGTGATCGGCAAGCCGCATGACAGCGCGCGTCCCGCCATCAAGCTCCTTGAGAAAGAAGGTTTCCGCTTCTCCCGCTCGGTAGACATCTTCGATGGTGGCCCGGCGATGGAAGTGCACAAGCGCGGCATCTGGACCTTGCGCAAAAGCGTCTCGGGCGAGCTTGGCGGTACGGTTGAGGGCGGCGGGCATGACCCGATGCATATGGCCTGTAATCCGTCCCTGGATGACTTCCGCGTGGTGCTCACGAATGTGGTTGAAGGCTCTAGTGGCCTTTGGATTCCGGAAGAAGCAGCCGCGGCCCTGCATCTGAAGGCTGGGGACCCAATCATGTATGCGCCTATCGGTCGCCGCGTGCCGCCGCAACTAGCAGAGTAGGGAGTTTGTCATGACACATTTTATTGACGGTGCCTGGCTTGAGGGCGCTGGTGAAGAGTTTCGCTCTACCGATCCGGCGAGCGGCGAGGTCATCTGGACTGGCCGTGAAGCGGCAGCAGAGCAAGTAGACGCGGCAGTAAGCACCGCGGCGCGCATGGCTGACATCTGGGCTATGACGCCGTTTGAGGAGCGCGTTGCCATCGCCCGCCGATATGCGGAAATCCTTGTCGAGCGCAAGGCTGAGATGGCCGAACTCGTGGCGAAGGACGCAGGCAAGACCCTGTGGGACGCGACAGGCGAAGCCACAGCAATGGCCAATAAGATCGAGATCAGCCTCAAGGCCTATGATGAGCGCACCGGCTTCAAGGAAGCCGTGAACGGTGCGATCCGGTCAAAGCTCGCGCACCGGCCGCACGGTGTGATGGCAGTATTTGGGCCGTATAACTTCCCTGGCCACCTGCCGAACGGCCATATTGTGCCAGCGCTGATCGCGGGCAATACCATCGTGTTCAAGCCAAGTGAGCTGACGCCAGCCGTGGCAGAGCTGATGGTGAAATGCTGGGATGATGCAGGACTGCCGAAGGGTGTGCTTAACCTGGTGCAGGGCGCGCGCGATACGGGCGCGGCACTTATCGCCAACAAGCATATCGACGGCCTTCTGTTTACTGGCAGCGCCCGTACCGGGCAGATCATCGCTCGCGAACTGGTGGACCGCCCGAATGTCATCCAGGCGCTGGAACTTGGTGGCAATAACCCGCTGATCGTCCATGAAGTGGAAGATCACGCTGCTGCTGCTGTGATGACGGTGCAGAGCGCCTTTATCTCCTCGGGCCAGCGCTGTACATGCGCTAGGCGTTTGATTGTGCCGGTTGGTGCAGAAGGTGATGCTTTCATCGACACGCTCACCCGCGCGATCGACGGCATCACCGTGGGTGCCTGGAACGATGACCCGCAGCCCTACATGGGGCCGGTGGTCAGCGGCCATGCTGCGGATAATGTTCTGAAAGCGCAGGAAGCGCTTGAGGCCGCAGGCGGCAAGGTGATCCGCCGGGTTGAGAAGCTTGCGCGGGGCGACGCATACCTCACGCCGGGCCTGATGGATGTGACAGATGTGGCTGACAGGCCAGACGAGGAAGTCTTCGGTCCGTTCCTGCAGCTCATTCGCGTGCCGGATTTCGAGAGCGCGATCCGGGAGGCCAACAACACCCGCTTTGGGCTGGCCTCCGGCCTGATTTCAGACAACCGTAACAACTATGACGCCTTCTACCCACGGGCCAAGGCGGGGATTGTCAACTGGAACCAGCAGCTTACGGGTGCTGCTTCCACGGCGCCGTTCGGCGGTATTGGCCTTTCGGGCAACCACCGGCCAAGCGCCTATTATGCGGCGGACTATTGCTCCTACGGCGTGGCCACGATGGAGCAGGCTGAGGGCAAAGTGGCCGTGGGCGCGCTGCCAACAGGGCTCAATTTCAATGAAGGAGAAGGCTGATGGCTTGGCGTGAAGTAAACTTCGACGGCATCGTTGGCCCAACCCACAATTATGCAGGGCTTTCCTACGGCAATGTGGCGTCTGCGAAGCACAAGGGCATGGTGGCGAACCCGCGCGAGGGCGTGCTGCAGGGGCTTGAGAAAGCCGGTCACCTGCGGTCCCTGGGTATGACACAGGGTGTTCTACCACCCCATGACCGCCCACACCTGAAGACGCTTCGAGACCACGGCTTCACGGGCTCTGACGCTGAAATGCTGGCGGCTGCTTGGAAGGCAAGCCCGGCGCTAGTAGCCAATATATGTTCGTCAGCAACCATGTGGACGGCGAATGCGGCCACGATTTCCCCCGCGCCAGACACGGCGGATGGGCGCACGCATTTTACGCCTGCAAACCTGGCGGCCATGTACCACCGGTCGATTGAGGCGCGGGTGACGGCGCGGATATTGAAGGTGATGTTCCCGGAAGGAGAGCGGTTCAAACACCATGATCCGCTTGTCGGCGGCACCCACATGGGCGACGAGGGCGCGGCCAACCACAGCCGTTTCTGTGCCGATTATGGCGAAGCGGGCGTGGCGCTCTATGTCTATGGTCGGGGCGCGTTCGAGACGGCAGCAGACCTCACATACCCGGGCCGCCAAACTGAAGAAGCAAGCCGCGCGATCGCGCGCATGCACGCGACACCCGGTGATAAGACCTTGTTTGTGCGGCAAAATCCGGCGGCGATCAACGCCGGCGCTTTCCATAATGACGTGGTGGCCGTGTCAAACAAGAATGTGCATTTCTACCACGAGCAGGCGTTTGAGAACCCGGACCAGCTGGACCGCGATATCCAGGCGGCGATGGGCGATGTGGAGATGCAGTTCGTGCGCGTTCCCGCAAGCGCAGTGCCAATTGCGGACGCGGTGAAGAGCTATCTGTTCAACAGCCAGCTTATTTCGGCACCGAAACGAGATGGCATGACGCTGATCCTGCCGACCGAAGTTGCGGAAACGCCATCCACAAAAGCCTATGTAGATCAGCTAGTTAGCTCCGGCGGGCCGATTGCCCACGCGGACTATCTGGACGTGCGGCAAAGCATGCGCAACGGCGGTGGCCCGGCATGCTTGCGCCTTCGCGTGGCCATGTCTGACGATGATATCAGCGCCATGGGATCAAACAGTATCCTTGATGACGCGCTCACCGAAACGCTGAAAGCCTGGGCGAACAAGCATTACCGTGACCGCCTGGCGGTGGACGATTTGGCTGACCCACAGCTGATGGAGGAAAGCTTCAGAGCACTGGATGAGCTGACGCAGATCCTCAAGCTGGGCAGTGTCTATGATTTCCAGCGTTAAGCGCGCCTTGGAAACGGGCACAGCTCAGTAAAAAAAGGGCACTCGGCGGGCACACTGGTTGTGCCCGTTTTGCTGTTGCTGGATGGTCGGTGAGTTTAGCCGCGCGGCGCTGGCGGATGCAGCGGGCCGCCCAGGCTCAGTTGGCCTGCTTTTTCCGGGGGTGGCGTACCGGCGCCAATGTCGAAGAAATGCCGTTCCACCAGACGGGTGCGCCGGAAGCTTCTGCGGCCGAATTGGGCTACCAGGTCATCACCTTCAATCACCACGCCCGTAGCGACAAAATAAACAACCTTGCCAAACGGGTCGAGGAGCGGCAGCTGGATGGTGCGATAGACGAACGGCACATCGGCGAAATTGATCATGCTGCGCGTGATCATGCCGGCGCAAGGCTGGTCGCGGAGCGCTTTATAGTAGGTACGTTCGTCTTCAACCAGTTCCTCTGGCGTCATGTCGAAAATATTTGTCCCCGTCATGTCAATGCCGATATGGCGGTCCAGCACGGTACCAGCCTGCACGACGCGCAGGACTTCGCTGTCTTCCCATTCGCTCAGGAATACTTCGGAAATTGACCCGTTAATCTGGGCGGAAGAAAAGTCGGATCGCCGGGGGCAAACCTGTCCTTCAGGGCGGGGCAAATTCAGCCAGAATTGAACAAGCTGTTGCGTTGCCTTCGAATGTTGCAGCTTTTCGAGCGCGTCAGTCATCCAGTTACTGGCCTTTAAACCCTAAACTTGAGGCCAAATCCATTGGCGAAAGTCACAATTCCGTCAAGTGCCCAGTGCAGGGCGTGCCGCAAGCCTTCTTGGCGCGGTACAGGCCAAAACGCGATTGAATACGGACCATCCCCGCATTTTTCCACGATGTCGACCCCTCGACAAGTGACCAGATAGTTAGCGAATGAGGGGGTATTTGCAAGCCTTTTCAACCAAAAGAACACATGTTTCGCCCTTATTTTGCGTTGCCTTGGTGCATCCGGCGCTCCCCACGGTGCGTAGAAAGAAGCAGTTCCGGCTTTTACGTGACGCGCACACTTGCTGGCTGGGCTGCTCACGCCGTGCGCACCAAAGCGTGACTGGACCGGATCACGGGCTTTGCTAGGTTTAAGCCAAGTAGCAACCGGAGTATGGCATGTTTATCAAGCGGACAAAAAGCTGGCACTTAAGTGAAAATGAAGTCACCCCCGAAGCGGTCTATCTGGACCGGCGGCGCTTCATGACGGGCGCGGGCGCGCTTGCGGGTGCGGCAGCACTTGCGGGCACAGGCGCCTTGCAGGCGGCGACAGAGCGGCAGCTCAAGACACTGCCACACACCAAATCCGCCTTTGACCCCGGCGAGACGCTGACGCCATATGACGCGGTGACCAACTATAACAATTATTATGAATTCGGTACCGGTAAGGGTGACCCGTCGGAGAACGCCTGGCGGCTGAAGGTTTCGCCCTGGACTGTGAAAGTGGACGGCATGACCGACAAGCCGGGCGATTATGCGCTTGAAGACCTGATCGACTATTCGGCACTCGAAGAACGCATCTACCGGCTTCGCTGCGTGGAGGCCTGGTCGATGGTGATCCCATGGCTTGGCGTGCCGCTTTCGGGTGTCCTCAAGAAGGTCGCTCCACAGTCGGGCGCCAAATATGTTGCGTTTGAAACGCTGGCGGACAAGGGCCAGATGCCGGGCGTGAAAAGCTTCTTTAACGTGCTCGATTGGCCTTACCGCGAGGGGCTTCGGATGGACGAAGCGATGAATGAGCTGACCTTCCTGGCCGTGGGGCTTTACGGCAAGGAACTGCCGAACCAGAACGGCGCACCCATCCGCCTTGTGGTGCCGTGGAAATACGGCTTCAAATCCATCAAATCCATCGTGCGCATCCATTTCACTGACAAGGAACCAAAGACCAGCTGGAACATGTCCGCGCCATCGGAATATGGTTTCTATTCGAACGTGAACCCGCGCGTGAGCCACCCACGCTGGAGCCAGGCGTCCGAGCGCCGCATTGGCGAATTCGGCAAAAGGAAGACGCTCATGTTCAATGGCTACGCCGATCAGGTGGCGCATATGTATGACGGCATGGATTTGGCGAAATATTATTGAATAGTGTTGTCGTCATTCGCCGGCTTGACCGGCGAATCCATGCGGTAAGAGCGTGGCGTGGACTCGCCGATCGGGTCGGCGAGTGACGATTGGGGTGGGCATGGCCAGAAATATGACCAGAAACATGAATTGTCGAAAAGGCCGGATGTCTTGATGCAGATTTTTAGTGTCCCAAACCTCAGGCGCTTTGGCAAACCACTGGTGTTTGCCGCCTGCCTTATCCCGTTCGCCTGGCTGGCCTTCAACTGGTGGCAGGCGTTTGCGGGCGCGCCGCACGACCTGGGGTTCAACCCAAATGAGACATCCAACCGCTTTTCGGGCGACTGGGCGCTTCGCTTCCTGTTGATCTCGCTCGCGCTGACGCCGCTGTCGCGCGTGCTCAAGTCCCCGAAGCCGATCCTGTTCCGCCGCATGCTGGGGCTTTTCGCCTATTTTTATGTGTGCACGCACATCCTCAGCTACCTGTGGCTGGACCTGTTGTGGGACTGGGCGGGCCTGTGGGCGGATATCATCAAGCGGGTTTATATCACCGTGGGAATGGCCGCCTTCCTTATGCTCACCCCCATGGCGATTACCAGCACCAAGGGCATGATCAAATGGCTGGGGGCGAAAAGGTGGCAGCGGCTGCATAAGCTTGTGTATGTCATCGCCCCTTTGGCCGTGATCCATTTCTTCATGATGCGCAAGGGCTTCCAGCTCGAGCCGCTGGTATACGGCGCGGTCTATCTGGCGCTGATGGGGCTGCGGGTGAAAAGGAAGGGCAGAAAGCCGCTCACATAACAATTCTTGCGTGTTCAGGTATTTATCCCAGAATGTACTTTGCGGTGGGTACGTGCAAGGCTGTGCCTTCACGTCAGATTTTAGGAACGCACCATGCCTGAACCCACAAAGACCTCAGAGACCACAGAGACCACAGAGACTTCAGGCGCGCGCGCCGCCGCCAGCGGCGATAGCACTCATCTGATCCAGGCGCTTTTGGAACAAGAGCAGCTTGAGGTCGTCAGCCCCGCGCCGGAGCTGCAGATATCACCGGGGCAGCTTCTTATGGTGGATTGCCGGGTGTCCAGGCCCGAACAGGTTCAGGGCTGGTATGTTTCCAAGCCCAAAAGCACCCCGTTTTTGCTGTTGTCGCCGGAAAAAGAACATCTCTCTGCGATGGCCAGTGTCTGCAAACTGACAGCCACTGAAAGGCAGTATGCGGTGCTTTATGAGCCCGCAGAGGGTGACCGCATCAGCGTTACTGCGCTCGGCTACATGATCACCGCCAAAGATGACAAGCCAGGCGACGATATTGAACCTTCAGCCGAAAGCAAGTCGACAGCCTATTTTATGGAGGCGGTCCGCCGATCCTATGAGGGAGCGATCCAGATCAGTATCATTTACCCGGAAGACCCCCCGCCACAGTTGATCTGCGCCTTCCCCGTCGGCCAGCTCAGGTTTGCCAACTCCATATTGTTCAGCACCAACTGGGGAGACCTGAGGGGCGGGTATGTACACAATGCAACTGATACAAACTTTGTATCCACCTACATCCCCTATCTATTCCTTCAGCAAGAGGAGAATGGCACCGAGAATAGCCAGATTATGATTATTGCAACGGGTTGGGATATCGTTGCGGGAGATTTGTATGCAGATTTCCTACAAGAGCGGGGCAACGCGCTGTGCAACATGGCCGGCACCCTGGAACCTGACCCATACACATCGTCGTTTTTGCCGAGTCCTGCCCCAAATAATATTTCGCCAGCATCGGGGTCTGGTTCTTTTGATGCAAATATATCTGAGGCCATCAATTTTTATGACAACGGATGGCAAATGTATATCTTCAGCGCCGGTGCCAGCTACGAAATCGAGGATTGGGCTGTCAGTTCAATATGTAATGGAACAGCGCTCGGTGCCGCTTTCTATGCAACCCAACCAACGAATTGCTATAGCTACCCCTCGGGCAATGCCGGATTTTACGACAACGACAGCAAAATCTATGATTTGTCACCAGCTTCCCGTTCGGGTGGCACTTTGAATTTCGCTACCGTTAGCTCGTGGCAAACCAAAACCAATGAGCTTGTGTCTGACTTTTTGACCGTCTACTCGACGTGGGATGCTGTCGTTTACAGGTGGTTTGTAGACCAGGAAGTCAGGGGAGACAAAGGCTATATCTTCTCAAGCGAATATGGATTGAAGCATTCCTTCTCAATTGACTTCTCAACCATTCAGCCACCGGGTTGATGGTGAGCCAGGCCGCAGCTTAACCCCGTTTTGCGACCATCACGTTGCTCTTGAGCGTCATCACAGTCTCACCCTTCTGGTTCTTGATCTGGTAGGTGGATTTCACCAGCCCAAGGTTAGGGCGGGAGGCGCTTTCGCGCTTGGCCGTTACTTCGCCTTCCATTGAAAGCACATCGCCTGGGAACACAGGCTTCTTCCATTCGATGCCGTCGATGCCGGGGCTGCCGAGGCCCGCGAAGCCTTGCGCCATCATATGGTCCACCATCATGCGCATCATCATGGCACAGGTGTGCCACCCGCTGGCGCACAGCGCGCCGAAGACAGACTGTTTGGCAAATTCTTCATCCAGGTGGAAGGGCTGGGGGTCATATTTGGAGGCAAAGTCGATGACTTCCTCGCGGGTCACCTTATAGGCGCCGAACGCCTCTTTTTGACCAACGTCAATGTCTTCGTAAAAAATCTTGAACATATATAGCCTCCCTTAATGCATCTGAAATGGTGCCGCGGCGCGATGCGTCAAGGCCGATCAGGCAAGAATAGATGTCCAGGTAGGGATCATCAGGTGCGTCAATCTGTCGCTGAAAATGCGACGCCGGTTTACGCTTCATTTACAGGCGCTTGACTATGGTGCCGTTAGGTTTGAATCAACCATATGTATTTGGGGGTATAGTGATGAACGACACTTTCGAAGGCCTTGACGGCATGCGTGCCAGGGTCGTGCAGATACTTGTGCTTTTTTTGTGGGCGCACGTGCCTGCGGCAATCGTGCATGGCTGGTGGTCCGGCAGCGAGAACATGTGGCTGATCACCGGCGTTATCGCGGGCCTTGCCGCCCTTGCCACAGCCGCCATTAAGCTTGCGTCGCCGCCCAGGGTAGGGCGGATGGTGCTGGCGGTTTCCATGGTGCTGACATCCGGTGCGCTGGTGGCCCTTTATGAAGGCCATCCCTGGCAAAAAGATGTCACCATCTATTTCGCCACCGTGATCGCGCTCCTGTCGTCCACCTTCTGTTGGCGCACGCTGGCAACGGCCAGCCTGACAACGTCGCTCTATTTCATCGTTGGCACACTCGTGGCCCCTGAAATGGTCATGGGGCCAGACAGCACGATCTTTGAAGCAGGGTTCGAGGTTGTGGCCTTCCTTGTGCTGTCAGCCGGGCTTTTCTGGGTGACCACCCAGGTGCAGAACCTGTTTGTGCAGGTGCATGACCAGCACGCGCTGGCGGTTGCGGAAACCGAAAAGGCACGCGAAGCGGAAGACCGCGCAAACGCCGCAGCCATTGAAGCCAAGGCCGCCGCGGACGAGGCACTGGCCGCCAAGGAAGAAGCCGAGCAGCTGCGCGCCGATCAGGCTGAGCAGGAAGCCCGGCAGGCTGAAGAAAAGCGCGTGATGCTGCAGGAGTTGGCGCAGGAATTCGAAGGCAGCGTGCAGGAGATCGTGCGCGAAGTGGCTGAAATGTCTGTTTCCATCAAGGGGACGGCGGCGCATATGCAGGCGCAGGCCCGGTCCGGCATGGACCGCGCGGCCCGTATTGCGAACGCCACCATGGATGCGTCCAACAATGTGGAATCGGTTTCCGGTGCCGCGACGGAGCTTTCGTCTTCCACCAGTGAAATCGCCCAGCAGGTGGACCAATCCACCCGCCTGACCGGCGAAGCGGTGGAGAAATCCGAAGCTGTGTCCAGCCAGATCGCGCTGTTGTCTGAACGCGCCCAGGAAATCGGCGGCGTCGTGCAGCTGATTACCGAGATCGCAGAGCAGACCAACCTCCTCGCGCTCAATGCCACCATCGAGGCCGCGCGAGCAGGCGAGGTAGGCAAGGGCTTTGCCGTTGTGGCGACCGAAGTGAAGAACCTGGCCGGCCAGTCGGCGCAGGCGGCCGAAGGCATTCACGAGCGTATCGGCGCCGTGCAGGAAGCCACCGAAGGCGCTGTTGCCGCCATGCAGGCGATTGCGGACGTGATCAAGTCCATCAACCACGGCTCCAGCGCGATTGCCGCCGCCGTGGAAGAGCAGGACGCCGCGACCCACGATATCGCCAATTCTGTCCGTCAGGCGTCTGAAGGGACGCGCACGGCGGCAGAGGACGCCCAGTCGGTGGAAGGCAGCGCGCGGTCATCGGAAGAGGCGGCGGAAAGCGTGCTGGCGGCGATCGAGCAGCTTGAGGCGCTGGCGGGCACGCTGAGCGACCACACAGACAGCTTCCTGGCACGCGTACGTGCGGGCTGAGGTCAACAGGCTGAAGCCAACAACAGGATTGACCGGAGCGGGATAAGCCCTAGGGTTTATCCCGTTCTTTTTGTGTGCGGGAGGAATTGTGGTTCGGTCGCTTGTCGGTGTGTTTATCCTGGTGGCGCTGCTATACGGTGCGACATTTGTGGTGCGCGCACTGGCGCTGCCGCTGCCTGCGCCCATTCTGGGGCTGTTGGTGCTTACGGCCTTCCTTGTGCTTCGGCGCGGTGTGCCTCCAATCATTGAGGCAGGCTCACGGGCGCTGATCCGCATCTTCCCGCTGTTGTTCGTCCCGCCCATCGTTGCGCTTCTTGCCCACAAGGCGCTGGTGCTGTCTGCGCCGCTGGTGCTGTTGCTTGCTGTCAGCGTTAGCACCATTATCGGCCTTCTGGTAACGGCCTTCCTGTACCGCGCATTGGCGCGCGGGAAGGAGGCGTAGTGATTATCTGGCCAGCCTTGACCATCGCCCTGTTCCTGATTGCAGACCGGCTTTATGAGCGGCTGGGGCACCGGGCCTATGCCCATCCCATCCTGCTGCCGTCCGTGGTGCTGATCGGCTGGTTCAGCCTGATGGATGCTGACCTTTCGGCCTATCAGGCCGCCACGAACGGGTTTGGCCTGTTGCTGGCGGCGGCGGTTGTGGGCCTTGCCGTGCCGCTATACCGCAGCTGGGGCGCGGTGAAAGCCAACAAGCGTGCGGTGCTTGCAGCTGTCGCGGGCGGGTCTGTGGCCGGGGTTTTGAGCGCGCTTGCGCCTGCGGTTATCCTGCATGCCCCACCGGAGCTTGTCGCCAGCCTGGGCACCAAATCCATCACGACACCGCTTGCGGTCACGGTGGTGGGCAGCATTGGCGGTGTGCCGTCTGTTGCCGCCGCTGTTGTGGTTGTCACCGGGCTTTTCGCCGCCCTTGTGGGGCCGTGGCTTCTGCGTGCGTTTGGGGTGGACGATGATGTGGCCACCGGCCTTGCGCTTGGCACCGCCGGGCACGCCATCGGTACGGCGGAAGCAGTGCGGCGGTCAGACACCATGGGCGCGGCGGCGGCCTTCGCCATGACGGTCAATGGCCTTGCCACGGCTGTCCTTCTGCCGCTTGTTTGGGGCTAAGGACAGATTTTCGCCAGGTCTTAACCAAATTTTTGGCCTTATTCTTGAATATAGAAATCGGTAAGGGAGCACACTTGTTACGAGGATCGTACCATGCGCTTTTTGCTGTCCCTTGCCGCCTTCAGCCTTTTCAGTGGCCTTTCAACCCCCACACTTGCCGCGCCCGAGCGGATCGAGGCCACTTACGACTTGATCTGGAAGGGTTTTCACGTTTCAACGGCGGAAACCGTGACGGAACTTGATGGCAGCCGATATTTTCTGGGCATCAATATCAAGACCCACGGTCTCTTGAAAATGGCGACCGGCGGGCACGGCACATTCGAGATTTCCGGGCAATTGTTGCCGGATGGCGGGGTGCAGACCGAATCCCTGGATGCTGACGGCTATTGGGATGGTGACGCCTTTTCACAAAAACTGCGCTACGGTGCGGACGGACATCTGGCCGCTTATGAGACCAAGCGCCCCGAAGACTGGCTGGAGAAAAACGCCCGCGAGGCTGTGCCGGAAGAGTTGAAGACCGGGCCGGACCCGGCGTCCCTTTTTGTGTCGCTGATGCAGAACCCGATCAATTTCCGCGCTGAAGCGATGGACCAGCCGATCCTCCTCCGCAGCTTTGATGGGGAGGCGGTGGTTGACTGGCAGCTTGGCTGCGCGGCCAAGCCTGTGGCGCTGAAGCGGTCCAAGCATTCGCCGATCGCGGGCCAGGCCTATGAATGCGCGCTGGAGACCACAACCGTGGCCGGCAAGCTCCTGAAGGAAGAAAAGAAGAAAAAGCTGGTGAAACGCGGTCCGCGCGGGCGGCGCCAGACAATGGACCTCGACGATGTCACGCCAAAGGTGTGGCTGATGGCCATGGGAGACGGCGACCGCCTGATGCCCGTGCGTGCGCAGGTGCCTTCAGAGAAAGGCGTAGTGGGGCTTTACCTGAGCAAGCTTACGATGGACAGTACGGATGGGGCCGATTTCGGCACGCGCTGAAGATCGCCGCATGCGGGCCGTGATATCGCCGCATTCCTGCTAAACTATCCACCTGTTGCAGTCGTATCAATTTTGCAGCACTCTTGCAGGTGGGAATTTGGGAAGTGAGTGGCATGATCAAACGGACAGGTGCATTTCTGGGTGTGGTGCTGGCCTTGTCCGGCAGCGGGGCGGCTTTGGCCGCCGAGCGGATCGAAGCCACCTATGACTTCATCTGGAAGGGGCTTCTGGTTTCAACCGTGGAAGCCCGCGCAGACCTTGCGCCAGAGACTTATGACCTGGCGATTGATTTCCGTATGCGGGGGCTCGCCAAACTGTTCGCCAACGGCCGCAGCGAGCTTCGCTCAACCGGTATGCTGGTGGACGGCGATATCCTGCCGCGCGAATATGTGTCCGCCGGGCGCTGGGACGGTGAGGATTATACCCGCACGCTCAGGTTCGCCCCCGACGGCATGCTGAAGGAAATCGAGCAGGACTGGCCGGAAAAATGGCTGGAGAAATACCCGCGCGAGGAAGTGCCTGCGGACCTCAGGCGCGGACCTGACCCGGCGTCGCTTGCGATTGCGCTTCTGCGTGCCCGTATCACCGAGGCCCAGACGGCTGAACCTTTCGCCATTCAGGTGTTCGATGGCTCCAGCGTGTTTGAATGGCAGGTTAGTTGCGGACCAGAACCCGTTGAAATCGACGACAGCCGCCACACCGATTATGCCGGTGCGGCGCATGAATGCACCGTGGGCGGCGAACTGGTGGCGGGCAAGCGCATCCTGACAGAAAAAGAAAAGAAGAAGCTGGAAAAGGAACGCGAAAAGCGCCGCCGTAAAGCCGAAAAGAACGGCGAGGATGAGGACGTGCCACCAAAGTTCTGGGTGATGCCACAAGGCGAAGGCGGCTATCTTGTGCCCGTGCGGGCCGAAATGCAGACAGATATGGGCCGCGTGCTCATGTATCTGAAGGAGCTGGAAATCACAGACCTTCAGGATGTGCCGGTGATGGCGTCGCGCTAATTTCTCCCGCTTTAATCTTATCTTAATCCAGTGAATTGACATTTGCGGTTGGTGTGCAAGACTGCCCGCCAATTAATGGCATCAATCAATAAAAACTGGGAGGGACAGCCATGCGCGTGTCGTCAAGGAAAGCCGGTATGCTGGCACTGGGGCTGGGAGCAGCCTTCATTTCAACTGCAGCCACATGGGCCGCAGATATCAAGGTAATTCATGCGGGCGAGCTTCTGGCTGTGCCGGGCAAGGCACCAACCAAGAACCAGACCGTGGTGATTGAGGATGGCCGCATCAAGGAAGTGCGCGACGGCTTCGTAGCGGCTTCCGATTTTGGCGAAGACGCCACACTTGTGGACCTCAAGGACAGCTTCGTTATGCCGGGCCTGATGGACATGCATGTGCATATCCAGGGCGAATTGGGCCCTGACCAGTTCCGGGAAGGCCTGCAGATGTCTGCAGAAGACACAGCCATGCGCAGCGTGATGTATGCCGAGCGCACGCTTCAGGCGGGCTTCACCACAGTCCGCGACCTGGGGTCGGAGCCACAGAGCGTCTTCGCGCTTCGGAAAGCCACGGCGAACGGCTGGGTTGATGGCCCACGTATTGTTGCGGCAGGCAGCAGTGTTGCAGCAACCGGCGGCCACGGTGATGTGGACGGCCTGCGTCATGAACTGCTGGAGAAATTCACGTCCAAGACCATCTGTGACGGTGCTGACGACTGTCTGCGCGCTGTGCGCTACGCTGTGAAATTCGGCGCGGATGTTATCAAGATCACAGCCACGGGCGGTGTGCTTTCAGACACCAACACCGGTACCGGCCAGCAGATGACAGACGATGAACTCAAGACCATCATGGACACCGCCCACGGCCTTGGCCGCAAGGTGGCGGCCCATGCCCATGCGGCGGAAGGAATTAACGCGGCGCTTCGGGCTGGCGTGGACAGCATTGAGCATGGCTCTTACGCCGATGCTGAATCGATCCGCCTGTTCAAGAAAAGCGGCGCTTACCTTGTGCCCACGCTTCTGGCGGGCGACACGGTTGTGAATATGGCAAAAACCAGCAACTTCATGTCAACGGACATCAAGGCGAAAGCCATCCGCGTGGGCGGCGACATGATCGAAAACTTCAAGCGGTCCTACAAGGGTGGCGTGAAAATCGCCTTCGGTACCGACAGTGGTGTGTCCAAGCATGGCACCAACGCCCAGGAAGCGGTGCTGATGTTCGAAGCGGGCATGACCACAATGGACATCCTGAAGTCAGCCACCGTCAATGCGGCGGACCTCATTGATATGTCCGACAGCCTTGGCACCATTGAGGTTGGCAAGATTGCCGACATCATCGCCACCGACGGCAGCCCGCTTGAGGACATCAAGGAGCTTCTGGACGTCGACTTTGTGATGAAGGATGGCCGCACGGTAAAGCAGCAGTAACACCTGCTGACAAGCCGCAGCTTGACCATGTTCGGGACGATCCACGATAGCAGGGCCCTGATGGGCGGATTGGCGATGATGATCATCGGCGCCATTCTGTCCATCATGATGGCCTTCTATCTGTTGCCGGACATCTTTGGTGAAGGGGCGCTTGTATCCCGCTGGTGGTGGGAAATTGTCCTTAACCTCCAGATTTTGTGCCTGGCCTTCATGTGGTTCAGCCACCATAACCGCATTCTGTATGCCCAGGGCTGGTGGCGCCTCAGGGCCATTACCCATTTCGTGACCGGGGTGATCTCCGTTTCCTATCCTGTGGGTATCATGCTGATCGCCGCCTATAATGACTGGTTCCGCGAAGGCCCGACGCCGTCGCAGGTGTATCTCCTGGTGCTGGGGGGTATTGCGCTTTGGGCCGTGGGCAATTTCATTGTGCCGATTTTGGTTTGGCTGATGGTGCGCACTAGTCAAAAGCAAGGCGACGCGGCAGCCATGAAGTTCAGGCCCATCATATGGGTTCAGGCCTTCTGGCCCACCCTTGCCGCCCTCATGTTGGCTGCTCTTGTCTGGTGGCGTCAGGAAAGTGCCCTCAGCACGTTGGTGCCCATCCTTCTCTATCTGCAGGGGGCGCTGCCATATTTCCGCAAGGCGCGTCATGCGTCGCCCCGTGACAGCGACATATAAATATCGGCGATAAAGAATTTTCTTAACTTTTAGCGCTATCTTTGGGTTGAAACGAAGTTCAGCCAGGTACTGAAAAATGAGGTTTGTAGGCAACAGAGCGCTTCTTGGGGCGGCGGCGATGGTTATCGTCGGTATCGTGCTGTCTATGCTCGCCAGCGACTATATCGAAGGCCTTGGCGAGGCAGGGGGGCTGACGACATCCCGCTGGTGGTGGGAAATTGTCCTCAATTCCCAGATCCTGTGCGCTGCGTTCATCTGGTTTACCCATATCGATAAAGTCAAAGCGTCCAGCGGCTGGCGCTGTGCTGTCAGCCTGCTGCAGCTTCTGTTTGGGCTTCTGGCGGTATTGCTGCCGGTCTGGATCGCGCTTGCCGGTATTTTGTTCGGTTGGTTCAAAACCGGCCCGACGCTTGAGACAATGAATGTCACGATTTTTGTGTGTCTGTCCCTTTGGGCGTTGGCGTGGCTCATGTTGTGGGGTGTTGAAAGCTTTGGCAGGCGACGGCTTGTTCTGCCCTGGTTCTTGATGCTGGGGCGGTGGCATGTTGCCCTTCTTGGCATCAGCCCGCTTCTGTTGGCGATTCTGATCTCAGCCGTTGAGGTGATGCGCGGCGGCTACCAGCACTATATATACGCCCCGTTCCTGTTTTACCTGCAGGGGGCAGTTCCCTATCTTGCGGCTTCTTTCCGCACCCCGCGGGTGTCTGCGGAAGAAGTTTAGATGCTTCCCCTGAAAACTTAGGGAAATGGTAAGCCTTTTAACCAATCATGTGGTCATTGGCGCGCAAAGGAGCGTGCTGAAAAAGGGGAAGCCAAGGGGAAGAATGAAGCTGTTCGGGCGTGAAGTGTATGATCAACGAGCCATGGCAGGAGCCGTGGCGCTAATGCTCGTCGGCACCAACCTTTCCATTATGATGGCCTTCTATTTCGTGCCCGGCGGTGAAGCTTTCTCGCTCTTGCAGTCGCGCTGGTGGTGGGAACTGACGTTCAGCATGCAGATCCTGTGCTTTGCGCTTATGTGGGTGTGCCACCATGAACGCATGATTGAAGCCGAAGGTTGGAAACGGTTGCGGGCCATCAGCCGGTTTCTTGTAGGGCTGGCCGGGGTCTCCACCCCCAGCTGGGTGCTGGTAATCTGCGCCGCCAATGACTGGTTTCTGAACCCGCCAAGCCTGATGGACCTTGCTTATTATGCCGGTATCGTTTTTGCGGTCTGGGTTGTGACAGCCTATGTCATTCCTATCCTGATTGCCTTCCTGGCGCGTAAGCCGACCTTTATCTATCTGGGCCTCAAGGGCAGGGCGCGGGGCGGTGCGCTTTTGCTGGCGTCGCCTTTCCTTTTGCTGTTGCTGGTTGCCGCTATTGAAATCCCGCGTGGCAGCCACTTGCATATTGTGGTCTGGCCTTTCCTGACATACCTGCATGGTGCCATGCCGTATCTGATGAAGGCTTTCCGCGAAGCTCCGCGCACGGGTGGCCCATCTCTTATGGGATAATTTTTTTTCGATCCTAAGCTATTGATAAATATTCGCTAATCGAAATTTCCCGCTTTTCTAACCTAAGTTATTGAAAAAAAGTTGAGGGGTAGGGGCTCTGGATTGTCTCAAGGCTTGTACTCAATTCAATCCAATCGGGGGATGTATGAAAAAGACCGTAACGGCAGTATTGGCTGCGAGCCTGTTTTGTGGCGCAGCTTTCGGGGAAACAACAGTATCTCAGGGACCAAAGATTACAGAATTTGAAGCCGAAATCGGCAAGTGGGCAGCGCGGGCTGGCAAGTCCGGCTGTGTGCACCTTCAGTATAAACTAAATGATGAGGGCGATGTGTATGGCGTGAAGGTTCTGGGCGCCAAAGGCCACAAGACCTACGCACGCGAAGCCAAATATGGCGCGCGCGGCATGACGGTGGAAGCCGGCTCCGCGCCTGCAGGCACCTATGACCTGGTGGTTGATTTTATTGTCACGCGTCGCAGTGCATCCAATGTGGAGCAAGCCAGCGATGCGTTTGAGCGCAACCCGAAGGTTTGCCCCTACACTGCCAAAACCGACCATGAACCAATCGTTATTTCGGCTCAGCGCCAATACAAGGTGGTCCGCAAACAGTGCGACGCCACCGGCGTTGGGTCCAACATGAAGACTTGCTAGGCAGGTCATAAGCTCCGGTTTGCTTAGACCGGTCACGACGGCAAAACACAAGGGCCGCAGCGATTTCCCGAGCTGCGGCCTTTTCTTTCTATGAAAAAGCCCGGAAACTACCGGGCTTTTTCGCAACTGGTTTAGCTGCTAATTAGTTCGCGAAGCGGAAGTGCAGCACGTCGCCGTCCTGCACCACATATTCCTTGCCTTCAAGGCGCATCTTGCCCGCGTCCTTCGCGCCCTGTTCGCCGCCGCAGCCGACAAAGTCGTCGTACGCTGTGGTTTCAGCGCGGATGAAGCCCTTCTCAAAATCCGTGTGGATCACACCGGCGGCCTGAGGCGCCTTGGTGCCTTTGGTGATGGTCCAGGCGCGGCACTCCTTGGGGCCCACGGTGAAATAGGTGATCAGCTCCAGCAGGTCATAGCCAGCGCGGATCACGCGGGCGAGGCCGGTCTGGCCCAGGCCGAGTGTTTCAAGGAACTCTGCTTTGTCTTCTTCGCTGTCCAGTTGCGCGATTTCCGCTTCCACAGCGGCGGAGATAACAACACAGCCTGCATCATTCTTGGCGGCCATTTCTTCTACCGCGCGGGAGAAGTCATTGCCCTCGGATGCGCTGTCTTCGTCCACGTTGCAGATGTACAGGATCGGCTTCGAGGTCAAGAGCTGAAGTTCCTTGAAGGCGCGTTCTTCGTCCGGGCTGTTGCGCTCAACGAAGCGGGCTGGCTTGCCTTCCTTGAGCAAAGGGATCGTGCGTTCGATCATTGCCATGGTCAGCACTGCTTCCTTGTCGCCGCCGCGTACCTTGCGGCCCAGGCCGTGGATGCGGCCTTCAAGGCTGTCGAGGTCAGCCAGCATCAGTTCCATCTCGATGGTCTCAGCGTCTGATACCGGATCAACGCGGCCATCAACGTGGGTGATGTCGTCGTCTTCAAAGCAGCGCAGCACGTGGCAGATGGCATCGGTTTCACGGATGTTGGCCAGGAACTGGTTGCCCAGGCCCTCGCCTTTTGACGCGCCGCGCACCAGGCCTGCGATGTCCACGAAGGACAGCTGGGTCGGGATAATTTCCTTGGAGTTCGCAAGCGCCGCCAGCTTGTACTGGCGGTCATCCGGCACCGGCACCTGGCCCACATTTGGCTCGATGGTGCAGAAAGGGTAGTTTTCCGCCGCCGCGTTCGCCGTGTTGGTGAGCGCGTTAAAGAGCGTTGATTTGCCCACGTTCGGCAGGCCAACAATGCCACACTTGAAACCCATATCAGTCTTCCTTCTTGAGCGCCCTAAGGGCTTCGGCCATGGGGCCTTCGTTATTCTTCACTTTGGCGGGGTTTGCCGCGAGTGATTTGGTCACCGGGCTGCGCGCCGCCTTCTCATCTTCACCAGTTGCCTCACCTTCCGGCTTCCCTTTGCCGGTAGACGGCCGGGGCGGGTTGATGTGGCGCGAAACTTCCGTCATGAAGCGCGGGTTGTCGCCCTGGGCCAGCCAGCTCGCCTCACGTGCAACCGCGTCCAGCACTGTCTCAAGCTCAGCCTGTTCTGCCTTGGCAAAATCACCCAGCACATGGCCGTGTACGCGGGATTTGTCGCCCGGGTGGCCGATGCCGATGCGAACGCGGGTGAAATCTGGCCCGATATGCTGCGTGATGGACCGGATGCCGTTATGGCCCGCGGCCCCGCCACCCACTTTCACCTTCACCTTGCCGAACGCGAGATCAAGCTCGTCGTAGAAGACAACCACATCGGCGGGCGTCAGCTTGAAGAAGCGCATGGCTTCACCAACCGCCTGGCCCGAAAGGTTCATGAAGGTTTGCGGCTTGACCGCGATCACCTTCTCTGTCCCCAACCGGCCTTCGCTTGTCAGCGCCTGCCAGCGGCTTTTTTCAGGCAAAAAATTATGGCGGCGAACAATCTCGTCCACCGCCATAAATCCAACATTGTGCCGGTGGCCTTTGTATTTGTCGCCTGGATTTCCAAGACCGACAAATAAAAGCATGGGATATCCCTTCCGGCATAAAGGGGCGCGGCGTGCGCGCCCCAATGTGTTTTACTCTTCGCCGCCTTCTTCTGCAGCAGCTTCTTCGCCTTCGCCTTCTTCAGCAGCGTTGGAAGAGGACTTGAGGCCAGACGGAGCAACGATCGCACAGATCGTGAAGTCACGGTCGGTGATTGTTGGCTCACAGCCTTTAGGAAGCTTCACGTCGGAAATCTTCACAGCGTCGTTGATGTCCAGATCAGCAACCGAAACTTCGATGTGCTCTGGGATCGCGTTCGCTGGAACGTTCACTTCGATCTCGTGACGGGTGTAGTTGATCACGCCGCCGCGCTTCAGGCCAACGGATACTTCTTCGCCAACAACATGGATCGGAATTTCCATCGTCACGACAGCACCTTTGCCCAGACGCAGGAAGTCGATGTGCATCGGCATGTCGGTTACTGGGTGCAGTTGCAGGTCACGTGGCAGAACGGTGGTCTTCTTCTTGCCAACCTGTACGTCGAACGTGTGGGACATGAAGCCGCCACGGTTCAGAAGACGGATTACTTCGTTCTGAGGGATCTGAATTGCTTCAGGTTCTTTGTTGTCGCCGTAGATTACAGCTGGTACTTGACCAGCACGACGCGTTGCACGGGAGGCTCCCTTACCTACACGCTCACGCGGCTCAGCAACGATGGTGACGATGTCAGCCATGGTATTTCTCCAAACTCTAAAACGGTGCGGGGACCATCCCCACGCCGACCGCCACTTCCTCCAGGGATGCAAGGGCGGAGTTGCTCATACGGGCGATCCCATATGAGTCGGGCGCGATGTACCGCGATTCCGGGTAAAATGCAAGCTGGAAACGGCCTTTGCACGAGCTTCGGGCCGATTCTCTGATGTTTTTTGTGCCGTGTTGTCAGGCGGCGGCCATAGCATCCTTTGCCAGCTTCTCCCTCAGCGCCTTCAACCCGGGTTTGCCGTCCAACTCATCCAATAGCTCCTTGATGGCCGTGGGCCTGCCGCCCGGCTTGCTGGTGACAAGGGCAAAATCAAGGAAGCTGCCGCTGGCCTTTACAGTGCGATAGTGCAGTTCCGGGTGCTCAAGCGCAAGCACGGCTTCGCAGGCATCAACGAACATGGGATTGTCCTCTGCCACATTCAAAAGCCGGTAAAAGCGCAGCTTGTTGAAGAAGCGCTTGTACTGGCGCGGGTTGGCGCGGATCACCTCGCGCACTTCCTTGAAGGCCACGACATATTCGTTCTCGTTCGCGTTCTTGCGCGCTTCAATCCGGTCTTTCAGTTCGGCCATTTTCCGCGCTTCTGCCTTAGCCTGTTCTATATTCACGCCCTGTGCTTCCAGCCGCTCCAGAATGCTGTCCGTCGTGGCGTCAAAGATAGCGCCGCTTAGGCCCGGCATAAGCGGGCGGACATATTTCTGCAGCAGGTCCACGGTGGTTTGTGCAGTCCCCGCACTGTCAGTCTTTTCACGAGCCTGCGCTTTTTCAAGGGCCTTGATTTCCTCAAGATGGCCGCGTCTGCGACCAGCCGTGAGCGCATTGAGGAAATCTTCGGTGGCGTTGTCGTCTGGCTCTGGCAGGGCCACTACAAACTGCACGATTTTCTCAAGGAAGCGGCGGCCAAACGGGCGCTGCTCAAACAGCAGGTCATTGGCTTCGATCTTCTCAACCAGATCCTTATAGGCGACATCAAGGGCGCTTGCGACCATCTCCCGGTGCATGCCCAGGATGAACAGGCATTCGCGTCCTTCGCTGCCAAAGAAGGTGTTCAGGACTTCCACCACATCGGCGCATTCCTTGGGTGAGCAACGATCCAGGTCATCAATGAACAGCGCCAGGCTGCAGCCGCGCTCCTCAAGGGCCTCAAGGATGCGCCGGAAGTCGTCTTCTATTTCGGCGTCGTCACCCGCCAGCTTGGTATAGTCAGGCGCGCGCAGATAATCATCCAGCTTCAGGCTGGGTTTGCGTTTCCAGGCAAACAGGAACACGTTTGTCAGCACCACCCCAAGGCTTGAGGCTCCCTTTTGCTGGGCAAAGAAGCTCACCCAGCTTTCCGGCAACACACTGGCCTCCGGCGAAATCCACAAGGCCCCCAAAAGGAGGATGCTGAGAAACAGGATCGGCAAAAGCACGAGTGAGCTGGTAAACAGCGCCTTGGTCGCGGTCTCCAAAAGGCCCATGCGGTCAAGCCGCTTCATTTGCAGGCGCAGCAGGAAAGCGGGGCCGAACCGGGCGGTCATGGTGGTCAGGATTTCATCGACAATCCGCGCCTTGAGCTGCGATCCCTTGCCGTGGCGCCAGGCATTGATGAAAACGGTGGCGAAGCGCCGTTCGTCCGTATCAGCCGGGATGTCGGCCTTTAGGGCAAAAAAGCTCCGCAGCCAAATCCACACCAGGCGGAAGGGAACGCCTGCGCCCTCAAGCCAGCTTTTGCGCGGCTGGATGGTGTCTGTTGTGGGGCGGTTTGGGTCCAGCTCGTTCCTCAGCATTTTCATCAGCGAAGACTTGCCTTTGCCCCAGGCACCGTCGATGGCGATCGTGAGCGGCAGGGCCGTGTCGCGGTCCTTCACAAACGAGGCGATGCCCATGGCATAGGGGTGATAGCCCAAGAGGTCTTCGTCCGTCGCATGATCCGCAAGGAAATGCGTGCGGGTGTCGTCGATTTTTTTCGGCTCCGGTGGTGTGTCGAAGGTTTGGTCTGTTCCGCCCTCAGGCATTTGGATGCTCAAAGCGGCAAAGTCGAACGGATATAAGGGGGCAGCTCTCAGTTCAGCTACATAGTCGTCTATCCTAGCCATGCTACTGGCAGTGACAATCAACGTCAGCTCGAACCGGCCGGAAAAACGGGCTAGTGTCTGTGCGGCGCGGCGCAAGTGTTGGCCAAGGGGCCATGCCCCAGGCTGAGTATAATCGGTGCAGTCCAGAATACGAAACGGCTGTTCGCTTGGCGCTGAGGCAAGCTGTTGCACGACGAAACCCAGTTCTTCACCATAGAATTTTGAAGCCGTAGCAGATTTGATCAGTAGGATATTGCCCGCGCCAACATAGCCGTAAGGGGCTTCAAACTTGCTGGTAGCGGCGAGGACTTCGGGCATCAACCGACCGTCAGCGAACATCTCATGCCGTTCGAATTCAACGGGTATCTTTGTCTTCCCATAGGGCAGGATGATCAGGTCATAGTCGTCGGCCTTAAAGTCCAGCTCCTGAGAGACTGAAATTTGCAGGGTTTTGCTGTCGCTATCCAGCGCGGGTTCAGGCGATGCATCCGGCGCAGCCTCTTCGAGAGGTTGCTCAGTCTGTGCCGTTTTCTTCCGGGCCATGTCGGCTTCAGCTTTCAGTTCTCGCCTGAAATTGTCTTCCATCGCCATGGCTTCCCCCTCCAATCTTGCGCTAGCGGTCAAGTGTAGCTTTTATCCGCATGGTTGTGGAGTCATTGTCATGTGCCTGTTTGACGATCGTTTGACATTGGTTGTGTGAGTGTCTGGCCCACAGAAAAAAAGAACCCGTGTTGGGGCAGTGAGAGAACGATGATTAGCAAAGCCAGCCCGCAAGGGACCTTGACCATCAACAAAGAGCCACTTTTCGACCTGGCCACCATCATGGTCACGCTGGTGGCGGTCAAACAGGCGCTTATCCCGGTCAGTATGCTCTATGCCGGGCCTGTATCCACGCTTGTGGCCATGGGGGTGGCCACGATCCTTCTCAGACGGCGCGGCATGGGCTGGCGAGAGCTGGGCTTCAGGAGGCCCGAAAGCTGGCTTCGCACTGTTGGCCTGACGCTGCTGGTGGTGGTTGGCATTCTGCTGACCAGCGGCGTCGGCGGCTTTCTGGCAGACATGGTGTTCGAAGATGTCGGCACCAGCGGGCGGTTCGATCATATTGAAGGTGACCCATGGGCCTACATGGGTGTCATGGCTCTTGTCTGGACCCACGCGGCGATTTTTGAGGAAGCGCTTTTCCGCGCCTTCGTCATCAATCGCGCTCTCGCGAGCCTTGGCGGAGGACGCATGGCGCAAACGATCGCGCTTGTGTTCTCCGCCGCTTTTTTTGGATATAGGCACTATTATTATCAGGGCATGAACGGGGCGATGACCACCGGGCTGATCGGCCTTGTGCTTGGGCTTTTGTACCTGTGGTTCGGGCGCCGGAACATCCTGCCGCTTGTACTGGGGCACGGCATTATCAACAGCATCGGCATGACCGCCCGCTTTCTGGGGTTGAAGGACGACTAGGATACCCCGAGCGAGCGGGTCACCTCATCTGTCGTCACTCGCCGGCTTGACCGGCGAGTCAATCGTGCGGTGGGTGGATTCGCCGATCCAGTCGGCGAATGACGAGAAGCAGACACAAAGAAAAAGCCCCCGCCGGATCAGGCAGGGGCTTTTGGAATTTCTATGCTTGAACCGTTTATTCGAACAGGCTCGAAACGCTGGTTTCGTGTGCGATGCGGTTCATGGCTTCGGCCAGAAGCGGTGCCACGGTTACAACCCGGATTTTCGGGTTGACGTTGCAGGCGCTTGTTGGGCGGATGCTGTCTGTGATCACCAGCTCATCCATCACGCTGTTCTCAATCCGCTCATAGGCCGGGCCGGAAAGAACGCCGTGCGCAACGTATGCGGAAACGCTGGACGCGCCATGCTCAGCAAGCGCCTTG